>Ga0315336_1001711_pt1 | contig 39226 bp, 22 predicted proteins | sample ASW5metaG_FD_204512 | JGI IMG/M metagenome (GOLD analysis project Ga0315336, IMG submission 204512) | Ammonia-oxidizing marine archaeal communities from Monterey Bay, California, United States - ASW #5 | ecosystem: Environmental > Aquatic > Marine > Intertidal zone | place: USA: California... | reverse complement strand
GGATTCGATCACAGTCGATCTGGAAGACCCGACCGGCAGCGACACGCTGGTCGTCAACGGCCAAACCGGCACGCTGGACACGATGGTCGTGGAACCGACCACGGCCGGCGGTGGCCAAGTCCAATTCAATCCAGGCGCCGCCAATCTGCCAACAGTGTTCTTCAGCGGAGCGGAACACTTGCAGCTGGTGGGTCAACTGGCCGACGACGATGCGTTCGGCGTCGGCGGCACGGTCGGCGACGACCAGTTCGAGTACAGCTCGGGAGCCACGCCCGACACAGGCAGTGTCGCCGGTTCCATGGACCAGAACGGTACGCCCTTCGCCCTGGTTCCAACCACATTCAGCGGCATGTCGCAAAACAGCGGCTTGGTCTTCAACAGTTGGACGTCGATCGGTGGCAGCGACTCGTTCATTTACAACGGCATCGCCGGCAACGACAACATCGACATCAGCGACTCCGGCAATAACGGCCTGACTTTCGATAGCACGGTGGCTGGACTGACCCACGCACAAATCCTGGCCGACAACATCACCAACGGCATCGCCCGCGGCCACGATGGCGACGACACGTTCATCGTCGACGGCAATGGAACCGACAACGTGTCGCTCACCATCGAAGGCGGCAACCCGTCGGCCGGCAGCGACGTGTTGGAGTACATTGCCCTCGGCAACGTGACCGTCAACCTGGGTGCTGGAACCATCGACGATGACGCAGTCATCGGCAGTCCCGACGTGACTTACACGGGCATCGAAACGATCAACATCGACGCGGGCGGCAATGACGTCACGCTGGAAACCACGACCGGCAACGATGCCGTGTCCGTGACACCCACCGGAGCCACAGCGGCTTCGGCCCAGGTTGCGGGGCAGCCCACAATCAACGCCAGCAGCATCGGAGCCTTCACCGTCGACACGCTGGCCGGCGACGATACGACCACGGTGTTCGGCAGCAACGCCGACGACGCGATCGCCGTCAGCGGCACCTCGGTGGCCATCACCGGGCTGCAGACCGTCACACTGGCCAACAACGAAGCCACGGCTGTCAACGCCAGTTCCGGGAACGACACGCTGACCGTGACTCCCGGCGCGATTCCCATCTCGATCGACGGCGGCAACCCCATCGGCATTTTGCAACAGCCGATCGGCGACATCGTTGACATCGTGACCGGTGGCGCCGCTTACACATACCAGCCCGGCCCCGAGGCAGATTCCGGCAGTGTGATCGTCACGGGTTCGACAGCGGTCAGTTTCGACCACATCGAGTTGCTGCAGATCGACGGCGTGTCCTACATCCTGCCGGACCGCTACGACTTACCGGACGTTATCCAACCGGGTAACGACGCGATCGGAACCGCGACCAACCTGGGTTCCGAACCAACGGTGACCGAACTTGGGTTGACGCTGCACGATACCGGTGCCGGAATCAACGAAGACTTCTTCCGTATCACCGCACACGACACCGGCAAACTGGTAGTCAACACGTTCTTTTCCCATGCGATCGCGAATGTCGATATTGAAATCCAGGACGCGTTGGGCAACGTCATTGATTCGTCGACATCGGTCACGGACAACGAACAGATCATCATTCCCGTTGTCACCCAGGAGGCCTATTTCATCCGCGTGTTCAGCGCTGATGGATCACCCAACATCTACAATCTGGAAGTCGAAAACTTCGCGGCACCGGTACCAACCAACGTGGTCTTGAGTCCCGCCAGCGATACGGGCAGTTCCAATAGTGACAACGTCACCTTTGACACCACCCCGACACTGTTCGTGCAAGTCGACCTGGCCAACTTCGAAGCTTCGGGAATCGCGATCGACTCGGCACCAGGTGCTGACGTCGAGGTGGCTCTGGTCGGCGTGAACACACTGACCAGTGTCACCGGCAACGCCACGCGTCTGGGCACCACCAATCTGTGGAGTTTCACTTCCACGGCTCTGGGCGACGACCTGTACTTCGTCAACGCGGCGGTCACGATCACCGACGGCCAGGGGACTCCGGTCACCGGACGCACACAGTACTCCACGGCCCTGTTGGTCACCGTGGATGCCACGGCACCGGCGAACCCCTCGTCCTTTGAATTGCTGGCCGCCAGTGATACCGGCCAATTCGACAATGATTTCGTGACGGCCGAAGATCAGCCGGCCTTTGAAGGCAATGCCGAGGTCAACACCCGGGTCCGCATTCTGGCCAATGGAGAATTGGTCGGCCAGAGCGTCGTGGGCAGTGATTTGAGTGACGGAGTGCTGGGCAACGGCGAAGGACATTGGGAAATCACGGTGGAACCGCTGGACGACGACACCTACGACCTGACGATTCAAGTGGAAGACCTGGCAGGGAACACGACCACCTTCAACCCGACTCTGACCGCGGTACTCACGTCGGACATCGTTGTGGATACCACCGCTCCCAACACCGGCTATCTGGATCTGCTCGACGATGACGGTTGCAGCCCGACAGACAACCTGACCAGCGACAACACGCCCGAGGTCTCGATGACGACCGAGGACCCGAACATCGCACTGGCCGAGACCCTGTATACCGACAACCTGCGGTTCCGAATCTTCGACCGTTACGAAGGCGACCAGGAATTCCTGATTTACGATTCGGCCCTGGACACGGCCGAGGAAAATACGTCGACCATCGGCGACATCTTCACCAGCCAGGAGCTGATTCTGGAAACGCTACCGGAACAGTTCTTCGCGCTGTCTGGTGCCAATCTGCCGGCGGTCACCGCCGCGGGAGAGTTGGCCGACGGTGTGCACAACCTGAAACTGGAGATCGAGGATCGGGCGGGCAATTTGAGCCATGACTTCTTGTTGAGTATTGATGTAGACACGGTCACACCTCCAAACCATCCGCTGGACATGCTGGCTTCCAGTGATACGGGAGAATTTGACGACGACAACGTCACCAACATCCAGTCTCCAGCTTTCACGGGAGTGACCGAAGCAGGTGCGATCGTCCGCGTCTACGCCTTGGACGTTAACAGTGGTATCGAGCAATTGGTTGGCCAAGGCGAAGTCGGAAGTGACTTGTCGGACGTCAGCATCGGCGGAGTTCTGGGCTTTGGCGGACTTGCCGACGACGGCCTGGGATTGTGGGAAGTCACGGTCGAGCCATTGGCCGAGGCGGTGTACGACATCACAGCGGAATACGAGGACTGTGCCGGTCACGTTTCGGCCCGCACCGCGCCCGTGCGAATTGTGGTCGACGCTACGGCCCCCAACACGGGATACCTGGACCTGCTGGATGATGACGGCTGCAGCACGACGGACAATTTGACCAGTGATAATACCCCCGAATTCTCGATGACCACCGAGGATCCGAACATCGCCCTGGCCCAGATGCTGTTCACCGACAATCTGCGATTCCGCATCTTCGACCGTTACGAAGCGGACCAGGAATTCCTGATTTACGATTCCAGCTTGGACACGGCAGTTGAAAACTCATTGACCGTTGGCGACGTGTTCACGGCCGACGAGTTGATTCTCGAGACGCTCCCAGAACAATACTTCGCATTGTTCGGCGCGAATCTGCCGGCAGTGACGGCGTCCGGAGTTCTGGAAGACGGAGTGCACAACCTGAAGCTGGAGATTGAGGATCGGGCCGGCAATCTGAGCCACGATTTCCTGTTGAGCATCGACGTGGACACGGCCATTCCCCCGGCCCATCCGCTGGATATGCTGGCTTCCAGCGACTCGGGCCTGCACGACGACGACAACGTCACCAACATCCAGTCTCCGGCCTTCACGGGTGTCACCGAAACCCACGCAAACGTGCGCGTGTATGCCCGCAACGTCTCGACCCTGGAAGAATACTTGGTCGGCGAAAGTGTGACCGGCAGCGACTTGTCCGATGTCAGCATCGGTGGTGTACTCGGCTTCGGCGGCCAGCCGGACGACGACCTCGGTTTGTGGGAGGTCACGGTCGAACCGCTGGCCGACGCGATCTACGACATCACCGCGGAATTCGAAGACTGTGCCGGTAACGTCTCGGCACGCACCGACGCGTTGCGGATTGAAATCGACACTCTGGACCCCAATCTGACCTACCTGGACCTGTTTGAAGACGACGATACCGGCCGGCACGACGACGACAACGTGACCAATGTCACCACTCCACGGCTGTCATCAACGACCGAAGACCCGACCGCCGATCCGGTGGAATACAGCCATCTGATTCCACTGAACCTCATGTACCGTATCTTCGATCGATTCGAAGCCACGGCCGAAGCCAAGATCTTCGACTCGTTCACCACGCTGGGCGACTTCACCAGTGCCACACAGGTCTGGTCGTCGGCCACCGGAACGTTCGGCGCCAGTATTCTGGGCCCGCTGGACGACGGAATCCACGACCTGAAGCTCGAAGTCGAAGACCGTGCGGGCAACTTGAGTCACGACTTCCTGCTCGATCTGCTGATCGACACAGTGGCTCCCCCGGTGACCATTACCGACCTGGCTGCGGCCAGTGACACCGGCGTCGAGGGAGATGCGTCGACCTTTGTGGATGATATCACCAGCGACACGGCCGCCGGCTTCGTGGGTACGGCGGAAGCCAACGCCCTTGTCAGGTTGTACGCCGATGCGACGAACAATGGCACAATCGACACGGCGACAGCGTTCAGCTTGACCACGGCCACGCCGACCGACGGCGACGACGCGATGGCCGATGGACAATGGGCGACGTCCTACATCCACGACCTGAACGATCCCAATGCTCCCAACAGCTTTCCGCTGGACGGCCTGCGGGAGATTCTGGTGACGGCCGAAGACGTGGCGGGCAACGTCAGCGCGTCTGTCAACATGGACATCCTGGTCGACACGCGTGGACCACAGGTCCGGGACGTGGACATCACGGGCAATCCCACGTTCAATCCGTTCAACGCCAAACCTTCAGACGGCCCAACTCCCTCGGTGCTGGGCCTGGACATCAGCTTCATCGACGAACCTCAACGGGTCGCCGGTTTCAACGTCTATCCGGCCCTGCATCAGGGTTTGGCCACAACGGCGGGACATTACCAGTTGGTGGGAGACCACAATGGTGTGATCGCCATCGACAGCATTGATTTCACTGACAGTACAACCGCCGGTACGATTGGCCAGACGCTGGTCCGCCTGAACTTCGCCGACGCCCTGCCGGATGATCGCTACACCCTGACCTTCAGCGGCCTGTCGGATGACGTGGGCAACGGGCTGGACGGAGAAAGCAACGCGATCGAACCACACGACACTCCGACGTTCCCATCAGGCGACGGGAATCCCGGCGGCAATTTCGTGGCCCGGTTCACTGTCGACAGCCGACCGGAAATCGCCGTCAATGGACAAGGTGGCGTCTTCGTCGATGCCAACGGCAACTTCCAGTTCGAATCGACCGCGACGGGTGACCACACCAACGGCGATCTGGCATTTGAATTCGGAATCTCCACCGACGCGGTCTTCACTGGCCAGTTCTCCGACGGTGTCACCAACGATGGATTCGACCGTTTGGGCGCCTATGGCAAGATTGGTGGAACCTATCGCTGGCTGTTGGACTTGGACAACAACGGAGCCCTGGATGCCACGGACGTCAATGTGGCCAGCGGACTGCAAATCAATGCGGTGCCCTTCGCGGGCGATTTCTTGCCAGCACGACCTGGTGATGAAATCGGCCTGTTTGATGGTGTGAACTGGTACCTGGATTCGAATGGCGACAACAACATCACGTCCAGCGACCTGACATTCACAGGCAATATGCGGGGCCGTCCACTGACCGGCGACTTCGACGGGGATGGCCTGACCGATCTCGTCGGTTTCGTCGCTTCCCTGGATATGTTCTACTTCGATCTGGCCGCCGATGGGTTGGATGGCGTGGTGGATGACACCCTGGAATTCGGGTTCGACGGTGTACTGGATCGACCGGTAGCCGGCGATTACAACCTCGACGGAATCGTGGATCTGGGAGTCGTGGTTCCGCACCGTGACGGAGTCAGCGTTGATTATTCGGAATGGTACCTGTTGATTTCCGACGTCAGCGCGGCGAGTACGGGAACCGTCGATGCCATCGATCATCCCTATTCACCGCAGCCGGTCGGCGGCGATTTGTTCGCCGAATTCGGAACGAACATCGCCTGGCCGCTGTTTGCCAATTTTGATCCGCCGGTCAGCGAACCCGTTGTCAATCGAGCGCCCCAGGTCTCCAACATCGCGGATCTCGCCCTGGTCGGCGGCAATGACCAGGTCGACGTCAACGTGGTGGCCATCGATCCCGATGGTGACTTCATCACCTACGAGACCATTGTCCAATCCTCGGCCCAATTCTGGACCGGCGAGCTGGGATTGTACGACTCGGGGAACAACGCCGAAAACTGGGGCGGCCTCGGTGAGAAGTGGTTGAAGGGCGATGCCGGATGGTACTTCGTCCTGCCAGACGGTGCGTTGCACGCGTGGGACCACAGCCCCAATGCGTCGGGAGACTTCATTGCCATGCTCGACCCGAGTGTGCACATGGACTTCTCCGAACTCAACCACGATCCGAAAATGACCGTCAGTGTGGCGGTGAACGGCAGCACATTGGATGTGCAGCGTGACAGTGGCTGGGGCCATGTGATGGTCACCGTCGTTGCCAGCGACGGAAGCGACAGTGGGCAGGAAACTTTCCAGATGTCCAGTATTGGCGGTCAGCGAGCGGGAGTCGAATTTGACCGCAACCTCGGTCTGCACTCGACCGGCAACTACTACGAGAACTGGGGAGGTCGTGGCGAGAAGTGGTTGAAGGGCGACGCGGGATGGTACTTCATCACTCCCGACGGAAGCCTGTTCGCGTGGGACAACTCATCCACAGCCAGTGGGACATTAGTGGCCCGATTGAACAGCCGTTACCACACAAATGTCAATCTGCTCGTGGAAGCTTCGGCGATCCGCATCGACGAACAGCTCAGTTTGTGGGGCACAGGCAATGACCACTATAACTGGGGTGGCCGCGGTGAAAAGTGGTTCCGCGGCGACGCCGGATGGTACTTCATTACGGCGGACGGTTCCTTGTATGAATGGGACTCGAGTTCAACCGCCACCGGCACCCTGATCCACAGTGGCCTGGATCAGGCCTATTACGAAGACACTGAAAAACTGTACGACGCCCTGGATGACGCGTTCACCGAATGGTCACAGCTCAACATCTAGAGCGGGCCGCGCCTGATTCTGAGCGCCCCACGTATGGCAAACGTGGGGCGCTCACATTTTACTTACCGACCGAAGCACAGCGCGTAACGCGTGTCTCTCGGTGACGGCCCTCCGACAGCTGCGGCTCTGTGATCCGCAGCCTCCCCCTGACAGTTTGCCCCAACCCATTGCGTCCCCGGCACTTGCTCCGGCAGCGCGGGCTACATGCCACCCGGCCTCATGCCCGGCCACATCCCGCGGGCGCGTTCATTTCGGTGCCCGGGTGGCGCAACATGCGGTGTCCCAGGTTGACAGTCTAACGACTGTAACGATCATCGGGTTTGTAACCCCCGTGGCGAACAAAACAGATGAACGATCTGTCAGTCCGCTGTTCGGACTAAGCCGCACGACACGAAAAACCCGACTTGGACAGTGTTGCGGCATATTTCGCATGCACGACACGGACGCCGTGGTGCGACGCCGGCCCAAAACCAACACAATCCTCTAACGCCTCAACATACGCTCGCAGTTCCATGCATGACCTGACGCCGCCGGCTGGACAGACTGCGATCGCGGCTCGATATGCGACAAAACAAGGAGGTTTTCGGATGAAGCGTATTGTAATCGTCACAGTCGCGGCCGTTCTCGCGACAATCCAACCTCAGCCGACACAGGCCGGTTCCTTTCCCAACATGTTGACCAGCGGGTTTTCCCGCGTCGCCGACAGCGTCGGAGACACTGTCAGCGCAATTCCCCGCCCGTCCTTGGACGCAGTGTCCCTGCCCCACATATCGCTACCCGAAGTCAATTTCTCGCTCCTGGAACCCGACTTCGACAATCGCAAGCCCTGTTGCGACACCCGGTGCCCCGAGTTCTGGGAACACCGCAATGGTGTGATCGGTGAGTTCCTACTCATTTCAGCCAACGGGGTCGATATGCCCTACGCGGAACCCGTCGACGGCACGATCGCCACGGCCATTCCGACGGGCTCCATCGCAACAATCGACCCAGATCATTCGGCCGGTTTCCGCGTTGGAGCCACGATGGCCATCGACAGTTGTTCCAGCTTCGCGGCGACGTTTACCAATTTCCAAAGCCACACCACGCACAACGCCGAACTGCCCGGCGGGACGGGTTTTCTGCGGGCTCTCACCACGCACCCCAGCACTGTCAACGTCTTAGCGGACAGCTTGGAGTCCAGCGCGGATTACGATATCGACTTCCGCCAATTCGACCTCGATTATCGATCCATCCTGTGTGGTAACGAGAATTACGTCATCAACTACGTCCTCGGATTCCGCTACGCCCACCTGGACCAGGATTTCTCGGGCGACTACATCATCCTGGGAGCCACGAATGTCACAACCGATCTCGACTTCGACGGCATCGGACCTCGACTCGGTTTCGAAGGAGCCAAATTGTTGGGCTGCGGTTTTCTGCTATACAGCAAGGCCTCGGCAAACTTCCTGGTTGGTGACTTCAATGGCGACTACCGCCAAACCAACATCTTCTCCGGCACCCAAGCCGTTTCCGGCGTGGAAGACGACCGAATCGTCAGCGTATTGGAATGGGAATTCGGCATGGGATGGGAAAGTTGCTGCGGTGGATTCCGGGCCACGGCCGGATACTACGTCGCCGCCTGGTTCAACACGCTCACGACTCCTGAGTTCATCCGAGGCGTGCAAACCAGTGATTATGACGACATGAGCGGTTCCCTGTCGTTTGACGGTTTGACCATCCGAACTGAAATTCGTTTCTAGACAACGCGACCGAAACCTCGTTACCGGGCGATGGGGACCGAGTCCTCATCGCCCTTCTTTTTTTTATCTGTTACAGTGACAGCATTGCGAAACGAGGTGACGATTCATTTCAGCGCGATGCCGGAACCGCCGGGCCAGAATTTCCGAGGTGAGCCGGGGGGAATGGCGCGGGTGTTTTCCAAACCGTCAGCCCCTTTCGCAGTCGGCCCGTTTTCGGGTACAAGACGAACTCCACAACAGCTACACATCACATACTGCTAACCTGGAAGGCAGACGATCTTGAGATTTGCGTCTCGCATCTGGGAGGTCCTGGGTCGCGACCGGAAGCTGATGATTTACTCCGTGTTGCTGGGCCTGACGTTCACCGGACTGAGCGTAATCCCCCCCCTGCTGATCCGTGAAATGATCCTCTGGTTGCGTCGTCCCGTGGATGCGGGCAGCTTCTGGTGGTTGGGGACCATTGTCGCGGCGGTTTACGTGCTCCGAGGCATCACCCGCTACCTGTACGGACTGTGCTCCCACATCGCGGCGTACCGCACGCTGCACCGACTGGCCGTGCAGGTCTACGAGCATATTCAAAGTCTGCCGCCGAGCTACACGACCAAACGGCATTCCGGCAATCTGGTGGCCCGCAGTCTTGGTGATGTTGAAGCAATTGAGGATTACATTGCACATGGAATTCCGGAATCAATGCTGGCAGTCTTGGTCCCCACCACTCTGAGTGTGGTGTTGTTGCTGATCAACTGGCAATTGGCCTTGATCGCGCTGCTACCATTGCCACTGTTGGGCGTGTTGGTCTATCTGGTGACATCCCGAACTCGCAACGCGTGGCGGGGAGTCCGCAGTCGGTTCGCCGAGATATCCGCACGCATCCAGGATCATCTTTCGGGGCTCTCGGTCATTCAATCCTTTGTTCGCGAAGGAGAGATGACAGCCCGCTTGCGAGTTCAAAGCCGCGAATACCGCGACCGTATCATTTACGCCAACACGTGGTCCCTTGTTCCGGCGGGTGTCGTCGAGTGCGCAAGCGGTGCCGGTCTGGTGCTGCTGGTCTGGTCCGCCGGCTGGATTCGGTCCTCGACGGATCCGGCTGAGGGACTGCATGTGGACGTCGCCGATCTGGTCGTGCTGTTGATGTATCTAGGTCAGATTGTATTGCCCTTTCTGCGGTTGGCGAATTTGACGGAGAATCTCCAGAAATCGGCGGCGAGCGCCGAACGGGTTTTCGCTTTACTGGACACTCCGTCGACGATCACCAGCCCCGCATCGCCCCTGGTTCCGGAGGCTGGCCGGTACGACATTGAGCTTGCAAACGTCGACTTTTCCTACGATGGATCAAGGGCCGTGTTCCAGGACACATCTTTCCGAATCGAGACCGGCGAATCGGTCGCCCTGGTTGGCGTAACCGGAGTTGGCAAATCCACGCTGTGCCACCTGATCGTGCGCTTCTACGATGTGCAGGATGGCGTGATACGGATCGGTGGAGTGGACGTCCGCCGGTGGTCGCTGACCGCTCTCCGCCAGCAGGTGGCACTGGTGCCTCAAGATGTGTTTTTATTTGAGGGCACGATCCGCGAAAATCTGCTGATTGGCCAACCACAGGCCACGTCTGAGGAACTCGAGGACGCCTGCCGCGTGGCGAATGCTCACGCATTCATCGCCGACTTTCCTGATGGCTATGATACGCGGGTCGGCGAGCGCGGGGTGCGTCTGTCTGGCGGTCAAAAACAGAGAATTGCAATCGCTCGGGCACTGCTCAAAGACGCTCCGATCCTGATATTAGACGAAGCCACCAGCGCGGTGGATGCCGAGACCGAGGGACAGATCAAAGATGCGCTGCAACGGGTCACCAAGGGACGCACGGTACTGATCGTGGCACACCGTCAATCGACAATACAATCTGCCGACCGGATCCTCGTCCTGGAGCGAGGGCGGATTGTGCAGAGTGGATCGTATGCGGAGCTGTCTGCCATCGATGGCCCCTTCACGCGTTTGTGCCAGGTACGACAGCACATCGTGTACGGCTCGCAAGCCGATTGACGTCAGGCCACCCACCAACGCCAGCGGCAGCGGCAGCGGCAGTTGTGGCTGCCCGGCTGTGTGCAGTGAGTGCTGAGTCCAAAGCGGAATCGCGATGGTCTGGCAGCACAGACACGGGGCGTACCGCTGTCGAGCTTACGTCCACAACTCGACGTTCCGTGGCCATTGTCGACTCCGAATCACTCGGAGAACCGCGATCCGTAGACCAGCGGCCGTTGATCGGCCCAGGGATGGTAGGTGTTACAAAAGTCGATTCGGTCGCCCAGCGTCGGATGCGATGCACGCCAGAACACATACAACCAGCCCGGCCGAGGCACACTCAGATTCTGCTGCTGCAGTTCAACAAAAGAGGATGCCGCCGCATGGTTGTTCTGAGTCAGTTCCAGGCCAAATCGATCGGCCTCGTGCTCGTGATACCGGCTGGTAGCCTGCATCACCGGCGCCAGAGCCAATTGGCTGACATTCAATAACAGGACCATCAGCGGAACCGAGGCTACGTCGTGCAACGCACGAAAGCCGATCCGCGGTCCATACCTGCGCAAAACCGAACCAGACACTCTGTGAATGAACAGCAGCGTCGCCAGGACAGCAGCCGTACCACCGAAAACCAGCATGGTCACATGGTTGAGCACATAGTGACCCATTTCGTGCCCCATAATGAACAGAACCTGATCTTCGTCCAGCTTGTCCAACAGCGTATCCCACAGCACGATCCGTTTGGTCTCACCGACGCCCGTGACGTAAGCGTTGACTCGTTTTGTATCCACGCTCTTGTTGACTTGAAACACGCGTCCGCCTTGAATCCCACAGCGTTGTGCCAGTTGCAGAATCTCGCCTTCCAACTGTTTGTTTTCCATGGGTCCGAAATCGTTGAACAGCGGATCAATGAACACCGGCGTGACCAACAACAAGCCGTACGAGAACGGCAGGAACAGCATGCTGGTGTACAACCACCAGCGGCGGGGACTGCGTTTCAACAGCAGGTAAGGCATCCACATCAACAGGCAATTCCCGAGAGTGTTCACACCCAGACCAGTCATGGCATCGGCACACCACTTGGCCAAAGTCTGGTTCGACAATCCGAAAGCATGTTGCCTCACGTATCCCACGTAGAAGTTCACCGGCAGCAACAGCACAAAACTCAGTAGAGAATACAGAAAGAAATAGATCACAATCGTCGGCAGCCAGTAGCGACCAATGCGCTGCGCCAGGTCGCGCATCCGCGCCGAAAAACCACTGAACAGCAGCACCGCGGGAATCAACAGATTCAGCACCTGCCGCCCCAGCCAAATGACATTTCCGCTGCGATAGTACCGCAGTGCCTGCGGCGACGCCTCGGGTACCGCGACGTGACCGGGACTGACGACTGTGGTCTCCGACGGCATCGCGGGCGCAACGGCCTGGCCCGACTCCGTCTGCGCCTGGACCAGCGATACACCCGCCAGCAGCGCGCCAACCAGTAGCGTCCAGCGTATCCAGCCAGTCCGGGGGAATTGCCCGGCGGCAATGCGAGCCCTTACCATGCGTGAGCGAATTCCTCGTGCGAGCGCATTGAGTGATCCCGATTCCGAAGCCCAATCACAGCCGACCGGCTGGGGCTTTTCGTAGCAGACGCAGCCTGTCGCACAAACTTCTAATCGCCAGATACAGGCGATGCACGCGACGACGCTTGGGGCGGCGTCCGCGCACTCGTCCCTCGGAAGGAACTAAGGACCAGCATAGTCTCGGCCATTGAGACTGTGGACTACGGACTTCAACCACGATTCCAGTTGGCCCCGCATCCGCTGTTCGCGTTGCCCGCCGGCCCCGTACACATTCTTGGTTTCCATCCGATCCGTTGCCAGGTTGTACATTTCCCATTTGACCGCTCCCTGCTTACCGGCGATGCGGTGCAGTTTCCAATCTCCCGCAATCCAGGCCGAGTGCCCCGGAAACACGTCGTCCGGATACGGATCGGCGGGCAGTTCCGCAGCCCGCTGACTCGACACATGCGGCGGCAACTCCCGGCCCGCCTGTTGAGCGGCCAGGAGTTCTGCCATCCATTTTTCTGAGGGAGTGCTGATTCCTTTAGCGGGATAATCCCAGAACCCCATGCCCGCGGGACGTTGAAGCGACGCGCCATCAATCAGTGAAACAAGACTGACACCATCCAGTGGTGGGTGATTGGTCACTCGCACTCCGGCGACTTCCAACAGCGTCGGATACAAATCGCTGGTATTGCATCTCACGGACGTGGTCCGAGGATTCGGCAGCCTGCGTGGCCACTCCAGAATCGACGGCACCAGCAATCCACCTTCATAGACTTTCCCCTTGTTGCCTCGATGCCCGCCGGTCGATCCGACGCGGGGCAACGCTCCATTATCGCTGCAGTACCACAGGAGTGTATTTTCGCGGATTCCGAGTGGCTCGAGCGCATCCCGCAGTTTGCCGAACGCGCGGTCCATGCCACTGACTTCTCCGTAGAATTCTCTGAGTGGTTTTTTTTGATCGGCATACAGTGCGCGATCAGCCGCGCTCGCTCGGTGCGGTCCATGCGGCGATCCGAACCAGACGACCGCTAACAGCGGTTGATCGCCCTCAAGCGTTTTCCGGATCCACTGCAGAGCCGCATCCACCGTGACCATGGAGCTTTCGCCCTGTGTCTTCACGGCCTGGCCACGGCGGCTGAGAATTGCATCATTGTCAAAAAAATTCGGAGCACTCAACCACTCATCGAAACCATTTCGGCCGGGATGAGCCGGGCTACCCTTGCGCACGGACCCGAGATGCCATTTACCAAAATGAGCGGTGGCGTATCCGGCTGTCTTCAAAGCCTCGGGCAACGTTGTTTCCTGGGGCCGCATGGGGTAGCCCCACTTGAACACGCCCATGCGATTCGGGTGGCGTCCGGTCATCACGCTGGCCCGCGTCGGCGAACAGACGGGTGCCGCTGCGTAGAATCGATCGAACCGCAGTCCGTTCTGAGCCGCCTTGTCAAAATTCGGAGTCTGGAGCAAGGGATGTCCGTTGTAGGCCATGTCACCCCAGCCCTGATCATCGGCCATCACCAAGATGATGTGCGGCCGGTCAGCCGCCGCAGCCGCTGCAATCATGGTCACACACAGAAAACCGGCGACCATCCCGGAACATCTGAAACTCATCGGACGTATTCTCCATGACACAACACAGGCGTCGACACTTGTGATCATCACCATTTCCCCCGCAACTTGCAATCACGGCTCAACGGACTGAGAGCATATCCGTCGGCGACACCGATCCGACCAACGGACTCCAGCGGCCAGCGGCTCCGCAACCACAATCGTGTGACGCACCGGGCCGGCGTGGCCCGATCAACAGCGCACGAATTTCCTCAATGTGGGCAGACCGCTTGTGTCTTCTCCGACCATGCCGGCGGCTGTTCGAGCGACCTCGCCCACGTATATCGACCCCTGCGAATCGACCCAGATGTCATGCGCCGCGTAGAAGGCGTCGTCTCGACGTGCATCATCATGATCTCCCCAGCGGCAGACCAGCGTCCCGTCACTGGCGAATATGCTCACACGGCCACACGTCGGTTCGGCCGGACATTCCATCCAGGGAAAGCGTCCATTGCGATTGCCCAGCTCCGCAATGTAGACCAACTGATCCGCGGCAACAAAGACCTGGCAAGGCCGCACCACGTCGGTCCATTGGTCGAGCAACTGGCCTTCGGCAGAGAAGATCTGAATACGGCTGTTTTCGCGGTCCGCCACATACAGCCGATTCTGGTGGTCGATCGCCAGACCATGGGGCACTTGAAACTGACCGGGCTGTGTACCAGGTTGGCCCCAGGATCTCACATACTCGCCGTGCGCGTCAAAGTGATGAATCCGCGCATTGCCATATCCATCGCTGACAAAAATGTCACCGTTTGCGGCCGTAACCACGTTGGTGGGAAAATTGTACGGACCGGCACCGCGGACGATCTGGCGAAAGTCGAGATCGTCCGCGCCAGAATCCGAGGGCACTCCCTGTGGACCGATTGTGCGGACCAGAGAGCCGTCTGCCGTGAATTGGCGAACACTGTGGCCCAGGTCGTCTACCAGGTACAGCGTGTCATCGGGCGCAATCCAGATTCCGTGTGGGCGTGTGAACTGGCCAGCGCCCCACGCCTGGTGGAATGCTCCCTGAGCATCCAGCACGATCACTGCCGGATCGGCACGATTGAATACGAACAGCTGATCCTGCGAATTCACAGCGACGCCGATCGCTTCGGTGATCTCAACGTCAGGCGGCAAACGAATCCAGTCGGTTTGCGGTTCGAAGCGCAAGTCACCATTACCGATCGTCGCCATGAATCATTCCCCTAATCGACCTGTCACTGCAATCGCGTCCCTGTTGCACCACGGGCAACCACTCGCGCGGTGATACACCGAGAGCGGCATTGCATGTGTGACGTTCCATCTGTAACGAGCTGGAGCCGCGAGATCCAGATGATCGCTGAGATCGGCCAGGGCATCCGTGACGGATCGATCAGATACATCCCGAGCACTGCGCCCTTACAGCCGGCAGTCGCCGGGAAACCCGTGCTAGGCACTCATCAGTACCTATGTTAGCATAGTTACATCTGATCTGCCTCGCGGCATTGCGCTTCCATCGCGGTACAGCGGGGGCGAACGGAACCGGGAATCGCGTCGATCACAGGCGAGCGCATGTTGAACATTGTCCACGGCGATCATCCGACGACCCGTCGCGAGCTGCTGGGTATCGGATCTCTGGCCCTGGGTGGCCTGTCGCTGTCCACACTCTTGAAATTGCCAGCCGCTGCGCAGAATCCACACCGGCCGCTGACCGGCAAGTCGGTTATTTTCCTGTTTCAACAAGGCGGCCCCGGCCAGCATGAGACGTTCGACCCCAAGCCATTAGCACCGTCGAACATTCGGACTGTCGGCGGTACGATTCAAACCTCGGTGCCGGGGCTGTACTTTGGCGCGACGATGCGGCGACTGTCTCGTTTGGCACACAAATTCACAATCGTTCGCTCGTTTCAGACCAACAACGCCGGGCATAACATTCAACCGCTCGTTGGCAGCGATTCGCTGGACGCGAATATCGGGACACATTTCGCGCGCGTCGCTGGCACGACACGTTCCAGCACTGGAATGCCGACCAATGCCGTGTTGTTTCCTCGAGCGGTCGATGCGGGGGTCCCCAAGCCGCAGGCGCGGGGGAATCTGTCGTCCACCGGAGCCTACGGAGCCACGTACGCCCCATTTGTCCCCGGAGGTGCCAGCAAGCTGCAAGACAACATGCAGCTCAAACTGTCGCGGGATCGATTTCTCGGCGAACGCAGGCCGCTGCTGGCCGAGTTGGACAGGTTGCACCGGGGCATCGCTGCGAACAACCAATTGGATGCGGTGGATGCCATTCAGCAACAGGCGTATGACATCTTGTTGGGAGGTGGAGTCGCGCGTGCATTGGATTGGACACAGGAGGCGCCCGGCCTGATCGAGCGCTACGACACTCAACGGTTTGTTGAAAGCGATCGCTGGAACAAAGTGTCGCGGGGCAGAAAGGGATACTACAACGCTCAGGCGGCCACCATCGGCCGGCTGCTGTTACTGGCTCGGCGGTTGTGCGAATCCGGCTGTGGATTCGTGACGATCCATGCGGGGTACGCGGGTGTCTGGGACATGCACGCCGACGGAAATAACCTGAACATGGAAGATGGCATGCGCGCCGTGGGGCGTCCGTTCGACCATGCGGTAGCCGCGTTCATTGAAGACGTGGAAGCACGCGGCATGCAGGACGACATCTTGCTGGTTTGCTGCGGTGAAATGGGACGCACGCCACGTATCAACAAACGCGGCGGCCGCGACCACTGGAGCCGTCTGGCCCCGTTGCTGCTGTATGGTGGTGGGATGCGAGGCGGCAACGTCATCGGAGCCTCTGATCGAGATGGCGCTGAACCTGCCGGCGACCAGCAGAACCCCAGACATTTGATCTCGACGATCCTGCGAACCGTACTCAACCCCGGAGAGCTGCGACTGATTCCCGGCATCCCACGGGACGTCCACGATCTTGTCGAACATCCGCCGATTCGGGGCACCGGTCTCGCCTGACACCGTGTGCGTACGCCCGTCCACGGCGGTACCCGGACATGTTACGCGACCGTACCCGGCGCAGGTTCATGAGCGATTGAAGGCCGGCTGCGTGGCCCTGAGCACTCGCTGACGAGACCAGCATTGTGACGCCTTTGTCCGTCCCGCGCTCGCAGTTGACCGGCCGGCCTGCTATTCTGATCGATGCTTGGTGATCACATCTCGGTCCGTCGGACAAGCCACCGACATCGGACGTCCACCACCGTTAACCCAGGCCCTATCCGCCGGCGAATCCAACACCGCTGGCACCCCAAGTCCTGGTCAAGGAATGCGAAGGTCAAATCCCCAGCGCACGCAGTGTCCACACGGACGCCCATGCACAAGTGGCCTCAGCCAGATCAACCTGCGAACAACCGCTAGCGGCAACTCCGCCGGGTGGAGACACTTCTGGGACATCAACCGGGCATCACTTCAGCTAACCCTTAGAAGAATGGAACGCATGTCTGCGAAATCAAAGGGAACAATCGCCGGCGGTATCATTTGGCTGGCAGCAATCCTGTCAACCGCCACGTCATCAGTCCGGTCCGCCGACTGGAGCGGGTTTCGCGGCCCCAACAGCCAGGGCACCACGGACGATGCGTCCATTCCGACCGAGTGGAGTGATGCACAAAATCTGAGTTGGAAGGTTGAGCTACCGGGCCGCGGGTTTTCCAGCCCGATTGTCGTCGGGCCGTTCGTATTTGCGACTTCTTACACCAGCACCGAAAATGATTTGAAAGACCTGAAACGCAACCTGGTCTGCATCGACCGGCAAACGGGAAAGATCGCTTGGACCAAGTCTGTCGCCTCGTCGTCTGCAGTGACTCGTGGACCGTCGTTCGGAACGCGGCATGGGTTCGCGTCCCACACGCCCGTCAGCGACGGGGAACGCGTGTACGTGTTCTTCGGCAACAGCGGAGTGGTCGCCTTTGATCTGCAGGGGAAACAACTGTGGCAAACCGGGGTTGGCTCGGAGAATGCGGCGATGTTCGGATCGGCGGCCAGCCCGATTCTGTACAAAGACCACGTGATCGTCACCGCGGCATCGGAAAGCGAATCGATCCGAGCCTTGGACAAGAAGAGCGGCAAGGAAGTCTGGAAGGCCGAAGCCGCACCTCTCAACCGATGCTACGCAACACCGGTGATCGCCAAGGACGCGCAAGGCACGGATCATATGCTGATTTCCGTTCCCTATGAACTGTGGGGATTGAATCCGGCCAACGGAAAACTCAAGTGGTTTGCGGAAACCGAAGTCGATACCAATTCCTGTCCCAGCGTCGTCACTCACGAAGGCATTGCCTACGTGATCGGTGGCCGTTCGCCGGGTGGTCGCGCGGCCGTACGCATTGGTGGCAAAGGCGACATCACGAAGTCGAACGTCCTGTGGTCCACAAACGGAGGCTCGTACGTCCCTTCCCCCGTACTGCACCAAAAACACCTGTATTGGGTCGACGATCGCGGTGTGGCACACTGCATCGACAGCGCGACCGGCGAGGAGACCAACAAGACGCGGCTGCGAGGCCAGTTTTACGCTTCGATTCTGCTGGTGCGTGACAAGCTCTACGCCGTCAGCCGTTTCAACGGCACGTATGTTCTCGAAGCCAATCCGAACATGAAACAAATCGCCAGCAATCAACTCAAGGACGAATCCGACTTCAGTGCCAGTCCGGCGGTCAGCAACGGACAATTGTTCTTGAGATCCGAGGAGTTCTTGTATTGCGTTCAGGCCAGCAAGAAATGAACCCGACGGTCACCTTGTGAATGACACGCAGCGTGTACGCTCTTGAAGCGGATCGCAATGCAACGGAAAGTCCACAACATGTTTCAGCGTTTCAACTGGATGGTCGTCACCGTGCTGACGCTGGGAGCTCCTCTGTCCTCCGAGGCGGCGCCCCAGTCCGCACTGAACCTGCTGATCATCCAAACGGACGAGCACCATTTCAACACGCTGGGCTGTTACGGCGGCCGGATCGTCCAGACGCCCCACATCGACTGGATCGGCGAGAACGGCGCGATCTGCACAAGTTTCTACGCCACGACGCCCGTCTGTTCTCCGTCTCGAGCCGCATTTGTCTCGGGTTTGTATCCACAGAAAACGCCTGTGGTCAACAACAATATCCCGTTGGATGATGCCATCATCACCTTCGCCGAAGTGCTGCAAAAGCAAGGCTACGCCACCGGCTTTGCCGGCAAATGGCATCTGGATGGTTCCGGCAAACCTCAATGGGCCCCCAAACGCAAGTTCGGTTTCCAGGACAATCGTTTCATGTTCAATCGGGGTCACTGGAAGCGATTGACCGATACGCCAGCCGGACCGCGCGTGGGATCACGCAACGCCAAAGGAGGTCCCAACTACGCGCTCAATGGGGCCGACGACCGGACCTATACCACCGACTGGCTGTGCGATCGGGCCATGGACTTCATCGAGCACAACGCGTCCAAGCCTTTTTGCTATATGGTCAGTTTGCCGGATCCGCATGGCCCGAATACCGTCCGCCCACCATACGACACCATGTACGCCGACATCAACGTCCCCATCCCCAGCACATTGCGTCGAACTCCGGAACAGATACCCAAATGGGGACAACCGGCGGGAGTCACGGCCAAGCAGCTGCGCAAACTGATGATCCAATACTACGGCATGGTCAAGTGCATCGACGACAACGTCGGTCAGATTCTCGACACGTTGCGCAAACAGAACATATTGGACCGGACGATCGTCGTCTTCACATCGGATCACGGCGACTTGTGTGGTGAACATGGGCGATTGAACAAAGGCGTCCCCTACGAAGGATCTGCCCGAGTTCCGTTCCTGGTTTACTGTCCGGGAAAAATCGATGCAGGCACCGTCGTCAGCCAAGCGCTGTCCTGTGTCGACTTTTTCCCCAGCGTACTGGCCCTGATGGACATTCCCCACGAGCTGCCGGTCGATGGTCGCGATGCCTCCGGTCTGTTGACCGGAAAGGCAACAGAATGGGAGGACGTCGCGTTTGTCCGCAGCACACCCAGGTCATTTTGGTTGAGCGCCGTGACCGCGCGCTACAAACTTGTATTCTCCAGCACGGACCAACCCTGGCTCATCGATCTCAAACAAGACCCCAAAGAACTCAACAACTTGTTCGGCCAGAAACAACATGTGGCATTGATCCGCGACCTGACGACCAAGCTCAGTGCATACGGGCGCAAGCATCAGGACCCCTATGTCGCCCATCCGCGGATCCAGTCATGGATGCGTCAGGCAGCGGCTCTCAAGTGACCCCGAGGGCCGAGCCCGCAGCAGCAGGACTCCGACGGGAGTTGGTCGTCAGCACGTCACGGGGAGGACAACGACGTCGGCGCGGCGGGTTAGCGAAAACGAACACTCAGACCCGTCCCCAGAAACCAGTCGTCCGACGCGTCGGTCAAACCGGTTCCGGCACGAATATCGAGCTGAATATCGTTTGAGAACAGGTATGTGAACCCGCCGTTAATATAGTGCTCAGCCTGCACCTGCGACGCCCCGCTTGGCCACAGGGCATACCATTCGAAATACAGTCCCAGTTCGTCGCTCAAAGACCTCGAAAACACCCAGGTTTGACTGATTTCGAGATAGCTGTCGGCCGCATCTTCAAACGCGCGATTCCAGTGTGACTGCCCCGCCATGGACCAGTCGTCCGTCAATTCCCACCCATAGATCACGCACACTCCTGGCTCGACATCGGGAGATGACAGGCCGGCGTTCCCGCTGGGAACGTTCATCTGCGGCATCAACGCGATTTCCGGCAGCCAATCCGCCTGTGGGGTGAGCCCAATCTTGAACCCCAGGTACAGATCCTCCAAACCGGACTCGGTCGTCTTCGCAGCACCGGAACCGGTCTCGGATCTCACGGGAAACACGGCCATGCGAAACTCAAGCCAATTGGCCAGAACTCCGTACCGCAGCAACGGCTCGCCGAACGACTGTTCGCGTCCCGACGCATCACCACTGCGCGTGTAGGTGTAACCGAATTCAATTTGTGCTACATCCCGACCGACGGTGACACTCGCTTCCGTAAAATCGGGACGATCGGTCTCCAGAGGCTCATCAAGTTGCGGGCCACCGGCCACATGAGGATGCGAGCTCCAGCGAAACAACGTTCCCGGAGTGATGTGGGGAATCAACAGTTCCCGGCCCGGGTCGCCGGCTACAATCGACGTATCTTCGCCGGCAATGTGGTTCACCGGCAGAATTAGAGGCTCCAACGCGTCTCCGCCGAGTGCGGTTCCCGTGGTGCACATCACGAGCACCACACCGAATGCCTGAATGGATTCCGTTAGCGACACACATCACCCCGTGTCATGAATGGCAATTCCCCTGCGTTACTCGGCACCGCACCACTGAAATCTATCGACGGACAGAGCATTTGTTGTCCAGATTTTGACGTGTCAAAACCGTTTTTCCACGTGACTGATCCCATCCGAGAGCCGCTGTGGCCACCTGCGACAGGAATGGTCGGATTTCACCAAATACTACGCGCCCTATCTGTTCCCTTTGTGCTTGTACGGACAATCGGTCAACACCGGCAGACAACTTGCCCACAAACATACGGACCGATACAGTGTACGTGGGTTTCGGCAACGGACACGCAACTGTCATCAGTTCCCCGCTCCATACTCCGACAAGCGGTGCCAACAGATGAAATTTTCTGTGATCGCGATTTCTGCCATTATGGCATCGAACGTCCTCACGCTCGCTGCCGGCGAATTCAACCCCGTCTTAAACATCGGTGATCGCGCCCCGGCCTGGAAACAACTGCGTGGCGTGGACGGCAAACAGCACTCGCTGTCCGACTTGAAGGACAAGCCGGTCGTGGTGCTGGTCTTTACCTGCAACAGTTGCCCCTACGCCGTCGATTACGAGGACAGGCTGATCGCTTTTACCGCACGACATGCGCAGCAAGACGCGCCCGTCGCACTGGTGGCTATCAACGTCAATACGGTCAAGGAAGACCTACCGGATCGCATGCAGGAGCGGGCCCGGGCCAAGGGATTCAAATTTCCCTATTTGTTTGACGGTTCTCAAAAAATCGCCAAGGCGTACGGCGCGGGGTTCACGCCGGAGTTCTTTGTGCTCGATCACAAACGCCGCGTGGTTTACATGGGAGCCATGGACGACAATCCGAATGCCGGCAAAGTCAAGCGGCGGCATGTCGAACTGGCCGTCAAGGCCAGCCTGGCCGGAAAAACTCCGGCTGTGAAAGAGACGGTTCCCATCGGCTGTCGTATTCGATTTGCTCGTCGGCGGCGGAAGAAGCCGTAGACTCCACGGCTTCCGATCTGGTGAACCAACGGTGTTCCAACGGCTGGCACGGTTTGTGTGAGATTGATCCTGCCGGCAGGAGGATCATCAGCGCTCCCGCACCAGCACCAACCCCTAGTGACCCCAGCTGCATTTCGCAGACCACGATCTGCCGCCTCGCTGATCAGCGGCCTTCGACTTGAACCTGCAATACAAACTCCTGAACGGACAGTTTGGTCAACAGGTCTTCGCTGGGCGCCTGGTCAAGTTGCAGAGTGCAACAGGCAGCGGATGCACCGTCAAAAATCGTATTCTCCATCTCCTCCACGTTGATCCCTTCTTCACGCAACAAATTCAGCACCTGAGCCAATACGCCAACGCGATTGAAATGCCTGACAACCAGTGAGTGCGTGGCCGGTGTTCGCTGACAGAGGTTGACCGCGTGTGGTGGTTGTCCGCTTTCCCGATATCCGCTGACAACGCGGACCACTTCTGTGGCGATGGCTTCGGCCGCCTGATCGGTCGAAGCGCCAATATGTGGAGTACAGCAGATCTGGCCGGCCAGTTCTGTATCCTCGAAGGAACCGCTCCCCGCCCCAGGCTCATTTTCAAATACGTCCAAACCAACTCTGAGCCCCTTTTCTTGAATCGCGGATTTCAGCGCTACCGTATCGACCAATGTTCCCCGTGACGTGTTCACCAGGATCGCCCCGTCCGGCATGGCCGACAGGAATTCCGCATTGATCATGTGGTGATTGTCGTTGCTGGATGCCATATGCAACGTCACGGCATCGCTACGTCGAGCAATATCCAGAGGCGATTCGGCGAAACCAACGTTCCACTCTTGCGCGATTTCGTCTGTCAGGCTGCGGCTCCAGGCCAGGACATTCATTTCGAGCGCCTGGGCCCGCCGAGCCACGATCCGTCCAATCGCCCCCATTCCCAATATGCCCAAGGTGCGGCCTTTCAGTCCCGGCGCTTTGCCGAATTTCTTTTTCTCCCACTGACCGTTTCTGAGCGCCAACGTCGCATCGGAAATCCGCCGGTCACAGGCAATCAACAGCCCCAACGTCAATTCCGCAACCGCATCACTGTTCATACCCGGACAGTTGGAGACATAAATACCCTGTTTGCTCGCGCGCTCCACATCGATCGTGTTCACACCCGCGCCGGCTCTCACAATCAACGACAGTTGGTCAGCGGCGTCGATCGTGGCCGCCGACACCTTCGTCGATCGCACAATCAACACGTTGATTTCAGAAACACTCCCCGGCAAATCATCGGCGGTACAGTCCGGACGCACCTCCACGTCCAACCCCAACTGTTCCAAGGACTGAACGGCTCGAGTCGAGAGTTTGTCGGCAATTAGAATTCTCATGAACTCATCCTCCCCACAAAAACAGCTCGTGTTGGTCTCACTTTGATCCAAGCACATCGATTGCACTGCGGACGCATCCCGCACGCGCCATCACCCAATCGTCAGAAGTTCCTGACCTGCTATGGTCCACGGCGTTACCGATCACGGGGCCGGCGCGCGGCATGGGGTCTGGGGCGTCGACTTCCAGCATACCCTGCCGCAGGCTCAGATGCCCATCATGGCCAGATCGGCAGCCAGACAAGCCCGTCCTGCCATGCGACGCGGGTGAACCCGTTCTCGGGTGTCCTGTTGCGGCATTGGTGTTGTTCTGCAGCTCTGTGACCGATACAACGGTTAGACGAGGTATCAAGCATGTTGAGTATACTAGGCAATCCACGCAGGGATTGTACGGGTCTGACGCGACGGCAACTGCTGGAAGTTGGCGGAGCCGGTTTGTGCGGGTTGAACGCCGCCACGCTGGCTGCTGCTGAAGCGAGCCAACGCACGACGGGACCATCGGCAAGAGCCAAGTCCGTCATTTTCGTCTACTTGTTCGGCGGTCCCAGTCAACTGGAAACGTTCGACATGAAGCCGGCGGCGCCGAGCAACGTGCGTGGGCCCTTCAGCCCCATCGCGGCCCGCACCCCGGAACTGCGAATCTGCGAACACCTGCCACGGCTGGCTCAGCGTTCGGATCAGTACGCCGTGATTCGCACCTTGAATCACTCGCAGAATTCACACAACGCGGCACACTACATCCAGACAGGCCACCCGATGCCTGCAGCTCAACGGGGCCCCGCCAACGTCAACGCCGCTCCCAATGACTGGCCGGCCATGGGTTCCGTGGTGGCACATCACGACCGACATGCCAACGCCAATAACCCGCGACGCATCCCCAGTTACATTTACCTGCCGAATCGCCATGGTGAAATCCAATTGGGGGGACGCTACGACCGATTGGGACAATACGCCGGTTGGCTGGGCAGCGAATACAACGCGCTGGCCACTCGGATTCGTAAACGCGGTCATGGCGACAATCCGTACTATCGTGCCTGCAGCGACCGGGAATTGCAGTTTCAGTTTCAGGGACTTGAATTCGGCCCAGCGATGACGCTCGACCGCCTGCATCGCCGCCAGAGCCTGTTGCAGCAGTTTGAATCCGCTGAAAGGGCCATCGAGGCCTCGAGCCAGACCGCGAACTACGACGGCCAGCGTCAAGCGGCCTTGGAGATGTTGACGTCCGGTCATATCCGAAACGCCTTGGATCTGCGGCGCGAGCCTGGAAAGTTACGCGATCGTTATGGCCGACACCTGTTCGGCCAATCCTTGCTGGTAGGGCGGCGGATGATCCAGGCCGGCGCGCGCTTCGTAACGGTGATCTGGGACATGCCCGACGATGCCCCGTCGGGTTGGGATTCGCATGAACAACTGACGGGGAGTCTCAAGAATCATCTGTTGCCCGGACTGGATCAGGGATTGTCTGCGCTGCTGGATGACCTGCGGGAGTCCGGCCTGCTCGACGAAACGCTTGTGGTCTGTCTGGGTGAAATCGGCCGCACACCGAAATTTGAGAACCGGGGCGGTGCCGATGGCCGCGATCACTGGAGTTTCTGTTTTCCCGCGGTTCTGGCCGGCGGCGGCATCCGGGGCGGCACTCTGTATGGAAAGTCTGACGCCCAGGCGGGCTATCCTATCGACCATCCCGTGAGCCCCGCGGATCTGAGCAGCACGATATTCGAGGCACTGGGAATCGACCCACACTCCTTCGTGCCCGACAAGCAGGGACGTCCGGTGGCCCTCATGGACGGCGGCAGACCATTGCGAGCGCTGTTTGTCTGACGAACCGCGGGGGACGATACCCCGCATCGGAACACGTTAACGGCGGAGGCTGGAGATGCAGAACAGGCCGGCAACTGAAAATGGAGACGCACGGCAGATTCCCCGCCGCGATGCGCTGCGGCAGGGAGCTCTGGGATACTGTGCATCGACTCTGCCGGCCTACCTGGCGACCAACCAGCAAACGGCTCGAGCAGCCATACGTGATGAAGCTGACTTGCCCGGATTCGGTCGAGCGAAGCAGTGTTTGCTGCTCTACATTTATGGTGCTTGGAGCCAATTGGACACATTCGATCCCAAGCCGGAAGCGCCATCGGAAATTCGCGGGGAATTCGGAGCTATCGACAGCCGGCTGCCGGAACTGTCGATCTGTGAGCACCTGCCGCGCACCGCGCAGATTCTCGATCGCTGCACCCTGATTCGGTCGATGACTCATCCCTGGAATATCCATTCGGCTGCGTACACCTTGACGGGCAATCCCGATACGGAACGCATCGAGGGTCGTCAACGGCACCCCGATCAGTGGCCCTATCTGGGTAGCGTCATCGACTACTTGTGCCACCAGGGACACTTTGGACGCACAGCATCCGACAGGCCCGCCAACGTGATGCTACCGTGGCGGCAGAGCTTGTATGCACGTCCCAACAAACGCGCAGGAACCTTCGGTGGATTTCTGGGCACCGGCTATGATCCACTCTGGACGGAATTTCGAGGCGAAGCCCCACTGGGCGATCCGTTCCGAGCCATCACCCCTGAGGGACGATTCTTGTTGGGAACGTCAGGACGTCACGCGTCCACCATCGCACGCACCGAACACAGACGGGCCCTGCTGGATGAATTTGAAAAACAGTTCAACTCCGGCGGAGAATCGACATCCGGCCGAAGCTATGAACGCAATCGGCAACGCGCATTCGAGGTGCTGGCCGATCCCGGGATTCACGATGCCCTGCACATCGATCGCGAACCGGCGGCTCTCCGTGAGGATTACGGGATGACACTCTTTGGACAGGCCTGTCTGGCAGCTCGTCGACTGCTGGAAACCGGCGTAAAATTTGTCACCGTTGTCTGGGATGAATACGGCCAAACGGATGAAAGCTGGGACACGCATTACGACCATCATACGCGGATGAAACGGTTCCTGTTACCGGCGTTCGATCGAGCGTACTCCTCGTTGCTGCTGGATCTGGATCGGCGTGGCATGCTCAAAGATACGCTGGTCTTGTGCCTGAGCGAACACGGCCGGACTCCTCAATTCTACGCCACAAGCGCCGGAGCCCCGGGGCGGGGACACTGGTCGCGGGCTTACAGCCAATTGTTCGCGGGGGCCGGCGTTCCACGCGGTCGCGTGGTCGGAACCACTGACGCCACCGCCGCGGACGTCACACAACGCCCGATCAATCCCAAAGACATCCTGTCGACTGCTTACCATCTGCTGGGTGTCGATCATCAACGGGAGCTGGCAGCCACGCCCGGTCGCTCGGTACCCCTGGTCCGTGGAGGGCAGGTGGTACCGGAATTGTTGAGCTAGCAATCGCCGACGTCCCACAGCCGATCGTCGATTGGCTCCGCCACGGCTCACGCACCGGTATGCGACAACTCTTCCAACGACTCCTCAATCCGTTTCCGTACGCCTTCGTCGCTATCCGACAATGCCTGTCGCAATACGTCGGCCGATCCCGGGGCCCGCAAGCGCCCGATGGCCTCGGCGGCCGCGGCGCGCACTCGGTTCTTTTCGTCCTGCTGTAGGACCTCAACCAGTGCCGAAAAGGCTCGAACATCGCCCAGATCTCCCAGCGCCTTGGCCGCCCACAGCCTGGACAACCAGTGGGTGTCCGTCTGCATCACGCGCAACAGCGGCTCCCGGGCTTCTGTGGCCTGCGTGGCTCCCAGAATCCGGGCTGCTGGAGAACGCGTCAGAGGTTGCTCATGTTCCAACAATGACAACAGTTCTGGGATTCCCGCCTCCCGCACGGTTTCGATGATCGACAGTAAGCTGCGTTCGGCGATGTTCCGCACGGTGTTGACGGGGTCGTTCAAGCCCGCAATCAAGAACGATACGGCCTGCGGCGTCTGCTGCTGCGACATGCCCAACGCAGCCAATCCTCGAATCGTGGCATCTTCAGCTTGCATCAGGTCGGTCAGAAATCGCACGCCGCACGGATGCTCGATGCGGCCTAGAACCAGAGCCGCCGATTCACGGCCATCAGGCCCGGTATCGGAAGTGAGTACCAGCGTCTGCAATCGCTCGATCAGCTGCTCATCTGGCATGCCAACCGCCGTTTCAATGGCAGCCGCACGCACATCCGCATCGGGGTCCTTCAATTGCTCAATCAACGGATCCATGAAACCATCCAAACCCTCTGAAACCTGTCGTAGAACGGTGTCTTCGACTGTGACCATTTCCGCCTCCGCCGACGCCCCGCAGAGCGTCAGCGCATGACTCCGGTCCCCTGACCATCCGTGTCGATCACAGGCAACCAATTGCCAGCCTGCAACCGTACTGGAATCGACGTCGATTGCCAGTCAGAGCACGCTGGGCGAGAACCCTCCTTCGGTTCATTCTACAGACATCCCCACGACCACTCACGCAACTCGCCACAGATTGTCTCGATTCATTTCCTCGTCCCCATGCGACTGCCTTGCGTTGTCGAATCGGGATCTATCGTTCCCTCCAAGCGGTCCCTGCGAGAACCATGTGTCGGTTGGATGGCAGGCCACATTCGTCGGGACTGCTCGAGTCAGGGTTCTGTTGTCTACGGCCACGTGAAATGGCTGCGTTGCTGGCCTCAATCCGATCTCAAGGCATTCATGAACGGTTTGTGAATCTGGCTGACTTGGCTGTACGAGTGCGGTACGGCACGGCGTTTCACGCTGGAGCCTCGAGATGTGAGAAATGCCAATTCCGATTCCGGACTGCATTGCACGAATCACATGTCAAGCTCAACATGCATGTGTGGGCGCGGCGAACGAATGCACATTGTGGCGGTTCATCTCATCACCTGAAACCGGGCATCTCGAGGGAAGCACGACATGCAGCATCAAACGGGCCCGAAGCCCGTAGTCGGCGTGAGCATGCGCCGCAAAACAACGCGATGCCTGCTGGCCCTGACTTGCTGGTGTCTGAGCCCGGTTTCCGCGCCGGCTGGAAACGACACTCCCGCCGACGCGGGCCAGGCCACTCGCCTGGCCGGGAAGTTCTGGCCCCAGTGGCGGGGCCCCTTGGGCACGGGGCAGGGGGTCGAAGCCGATCCACCCATCGAGTGGAGCGAGGACCGCAACGTTCGCTGGAAACTCCGTCTCCGGGGACTGGGACACTCGACGCCGATTGTGTGGAGCGATCGCGTGTTTGTGACTGCGGCGGTTCCCTACGGCACGCCAGTGCCACCCAAACCCGATCGCGCGCCGGGAGCACACGACAACTTGCCGGTGACACGACGTCACATGTACGTGGTGCTGGCCATTCACAGAACAAAGGGCCAGGTGGCGTGGCAACGCACGCTTGCCAAGGCCCTGCCTCATGAAGGCGGCCATTACACCGGCAGTCTGGCATCGGCGTCTCCGGTTACCGACGGCACGCGCGTGTTCGCTCATTTCGGATCGCGCGGCCTGTACTGCCTGGATTTTGAAGGCCGGACTCAATGGCAGTTTCAGTTTGGGGAAATGCAGACGAAACACGGCCACGGCGAAGGCAGCTCGCCGGTTGTGTACGGAAACACACTGGTCGTCAACTGGGATCACGAAGGCCAGTCGTTTGCTGCTGCGCTCGATACGGCAACCGGGAAACAGATTTGGAAAGTCGCGCGCAATGAAGTCACATCATGGGCCACTCCGATTGTCGTCAGCCATGCCGGACAGGCTCAGGTCATCATCAGCGGCACGCAACGTGTCCGCAGCTACGATCTGAGTTCCGGCCGAGTCCTGTGGGAATGCGGTGGTCTTTCACGCAACATCGTCGCGTCACCCGTGTCGGCGAAAGGGATGGTATTTGCGGCCAGCAGCTACGACACGCGGGCACTCCTGGCAATCCGTCTGGACGGTGCCCGAGGGGACATCACGGGTACGAAACAGGTGGCCTGGGGTCGACGACGTGGAACGCCCTACGTCCCGTCTCCGTTGCTATACAAAGACACGTTGTATTTTCTGAGTCACTACCAGGGCATTCTGTCGCGCGTGCGTACGATCAGTGGTGAGGAGCGAACAGGCCCCATCCGTCTGAACGGGATCCGCAATGTCTATGCGTCTCCCGTAGCGGCAGCTGACAGAGTCTACATCACGGATCGTGATGGAACCACGCTGGTGATCAGCCACGCGGAGTCACCCACGGTTCTCGCTCGAAACACATTGCAAGATTCCTTCAGCGCCTCCGCCGCGCTGGTCGGGAACGAACTGTTTCTGCGTGGACAGAAGTTTCTGTATTGCATCGGCCGGCAGTGACCAGAAACACACATCTCACGAAATCTGGAAACCGGATGGGTTATTTGAAACAGGTCACGCCAGGGATTCTCGTTTGACGGTTCGATGGAAATCCCATATGACGTCATAACCTCGCCAGTCGCACAGTCCGGACGGTGTGATGCTGGTGACCATGGGTATGAACACATGAACGCAACGTCAGAACCCGGTGACCACCGGTCCGAAGACAGTTCGGGAGAACCGGGGCCCGGAGCGGCGGCACCGTCCGGCTGGCAACAGGTGTTTCTACCGGATGCGACGCAGCATTGCGTCTGGCTGTGGTATAGCCCAACCCACGCACCGCAGAATCTGGTGGTCAGGATCCCGGCGGCCACGTTCCTGGCTGGCTCTACGATTGGCGTGATGACCATGCGGAGACTGCTGCACGCCGTTGCGGTGGACCCGGCCGCAGTCAGTCTGTGGTACGCGTATGGACTGGCCCACCAATCCCTGCACGGCCAGTCTCCGCTGCTCGATCAACCACTGCCCCCTCCCAATCCCGTGGCCGACCTGGACATCACGGTCTCCATTGGTCCCGCGCAGATGCCCCAGGCCTCTCCGGTCCCCGCACCAATGCCACTGCCTCACATTCCAACCGCTGCGGCCACAACAGGAGCGGGTCTCGCACCAGCCAACGATTCTGCGCAGATCATGGACCGCATCGACGCGGACTGGAAATCCTGCCAGCAAATGCGCCACCAACTCACGCAGATTCGCAAGCGGATGTCCGCGATGCTGATCAAACTGAGTTCCTTGAGCCGCGATCTGTCTCCCGACGAACGGCTGCATTCCGACCGCCAGGACAAAAACGACTGGGTGGAAGCCCGGCGCTGGCTGCGAGATGTGGCCGCTAAGGTGTCGCGGTATATCAAGGAATTCGACATCGGCGAGGCCAGCCAGGCGGGCAAGCGCGAGTGGTTCGAGCAGACCTACGAACAGATCATTGTGCCTCGGCAACACAGTGACCGGCTCCCGCGACTGGAACGCGAATTCGAGGCGTACCGCAAACAGCTTCAAATACTGATGGCCAACATGAACAACGCCTACTCCAGCGCCATCCAGGACGGTGAACGTCGAGCGCAACAGGTCCTGACACAAATCGCTTCCAAAGTCCGATCCGCGAAGCGCAGTCGGCCCTGATCGGGATCCTGAATCCGTCCGCAGATCAATCAATCCAAGCCAGCCGCCATGGTCCTGCGGGCGGCCTCGGACGCAGTATATCTCGAACCGCCAGGCCTCAGCGGACCGGCCCCCACACTTTTTTCATGATGTTGAACATTGTGGGATCATGGTCACTCAGCTCGGCGCGAACAAAGGGATAAAAATCGTTGACTCCCAGGTAAGCCTCCGTCGATTCGGCGAAGTACTCTTTGTGGTTCGACAAACCGTAGTGCCGGACCCGGGCCCCCGTGTACAACAAGACCTTCTCGTAAATCCCTTTTTTCTTGGCATCGTCGTAAGCCTTGACGATCTCGGCCTGATCAAAACTCAACACCTGATCGTGGTACGAATGGGCCAACTCGTGTAACACGACGTAGGGATGTTTGGCCCACATATGCGGTGCGTACAATTGACGGGCACGCGGAATGTGCACGTGCTTCACCAGCCGTGGATCGTGCCCATGGGAAATCAACCAGCCGCGATCCGGATGGTATTGCATGTTTCCCAGTTCCGGGTTGTCCAACTCCACCCAGATTCGCAATTTGCGTAAGCGACTCAGCCGATCCGCCGGGACAATGTACTTCACACGTTGCAGATGATTTGCCAGCGCCTCGAATGCCTTGGCGCCGATTTGACTGTGTTCTTCGCTCAGCAGTTGTGGGTCCACGGCGATCGTCCAGCCTTCGACCTTTTTCTCGATCGGATCATAAAATTTCGGTTTGTCTTCGGCCATGGTCTCGGCGGCTAGACACGTCATCATCGCTACCGCGAACACAGCGGCCCGGCAGAGCAGCGTGTGCATAGCGGACCTACAATTTTCAACGTAACGGGCATGAAAAACACGGCGAGCGACGAATGGATGAAACTCGATCACGGAATGCTCCAATGTGAGGACCTCATCGACACGATCAGCCTGATGACACACTCCGGGATCACTGCATCCGGTGACATCTGGCGAACTGATCCTGTGTCAAACACAAGGTAGGCATTGTAACGGAGCTCGAACGGGGATGCATCGGCAACGCCGGCCTTCAGCCGTCCCGCAGCCTGCGCCCCTCGCAGCGACCCGCCCCTTGCGTCGTGAGATCCGAATGGACAACCCGCGGGTTTTCAACCTGGAGCATCTCCAACACAGCGGAGGCCCTTCAGCGATCCACAACCAAACGCAATCCTCGAATGAACCAGAAGCTGGCACAGACTCCCAACAGAAACGGTCGCTACCGGGAGGACGCTTGCCGCCGATCAGAAGCGGCAGCTCTCGAAACCCGCGGAATTTGTGCAAAACCCCGATTCTCACCGAGCACTCTCAAGTTGTTGCGCAACGCACTGTTAGGTGAACCCGCATATGCCGATTTCACATCAGCAGCGTATTGGCATCTAGTCGATGCGAATTCGGTGTGCTAGCATCATGCCTATCGTGCGTCGGACAACGACATCAGATCGTCCCGCATCTTGCGTACCACATCACTGTTCGGCTTGCCGTCTCACAACGCCATTGTTTTCAGTGGATTCCACCCTGCATCGCAGCGTCCGGATTTCGTTGTTGACTCTTTGTCGCATACAAATCGAAGACGCACCGTTCTATATTCCAGAGGATGCGCAGCTTGCTTGCGGATGCTGGTACGACTGCGCTTCGCACGCGACGAACGACCGCCTCATCAAGGAGTGATCAGATGTCATTCGCCAAGTCACAATCTCAGCTCGAATCAACGAATCTCGTTTATCTCCTGCTGGGCGATCTGCGCGAGGCACTGGGCGCCCGTCTGGATGAGACAAACAACCGTCGCTGGACCGTCGCGGTCGTGAACCAGATTCTGGTGGCATTGAATGATGAAGCCGACGTCATGCAAAGCGAGGGTTACTTGTCGGGAGTCTGCGAGGAGTGGCCCAACTGGTCCAACCAAGTCGAACAACTTTCCGACAATCACAGTCTGTTGCGCAATCAACTTCGGGAACTGCGCAACACGCTCGAGCACGCCGGCCCCACGCGAGCACAGGTCCAGCAGATCAACCGGCAGTTACGCGAATGGATGGCCGAAATCTCGGCGCACCAGCGTCACGAATCGCGACTGCTGCAAATGGCCTACATTCTGGACGTCGGCGCCGCCGACTAGACTCGTCTCGACGCCCCCGCCGGACGGCACGACACCGTGTTTCACCGCGGATCCGGTTGTATCCCGCGGTAGAGTTCGCGGACCAACTGTTGAAACAACTGGTCCGACGACGGCACGAACTGTCTCAGAAACACGACACACAGCCCTTCACTGGGGATGATGTGAAAGTCCGTGCTGGCGTACCCTCCCCAGCGATAAACGGTCGCGCTGCGCTGTTGTCCCACGGGGCCCATTTTCTCGGACTGAATCGCGAAACCCAATCCGAATCCGTCTGCCACTTTTGTTTCACCGAACCGTACGTCGGGGATCGAATCCGGTAATTGATTGGTGTACATCAGACGGATCGTGGACGGGCGGAGCACGCGATTGCCGTCCAACACGCCTTGATTCAGCATCATTTGACAGAAACGGGAATAGTCGCGAGCCGTGGAGATCAATCCACCTCCACCGGACTGGAAGAGCGGAGGACGCAAGTACGGACTCTTTTCAACTCGGGAAAGCAAGACCATCTTGTTCGCTGCATCGCGGCCATGAACGGGCCCCAACCTGTGGCGCTGGTTCTTGGGAACGTAAAATCCCGTGTCCCGCATGTCCAGTGGAGCGAACATGGAGCGGCGCAGGTAGGCTTCCAGACTCATCCCCGCCCAGATCTCGATCAGCCGGCCGATGACATCGACGTTCAATCCATAGGTGAATCGCCGGCCGGGCTGATGTGCCAGCGGCACCTGTGCGAGTTTGTCCATCGCGTCGGGTAGCGACATCGACGGTGGGTACATGCCGAAATGTGTATAAACAAGCCCCCGCTTGGCGTACTCCGTATTCAATTCCGGTTGCATTCCGCTTCCATAGCCGATCCCGGACGTGTGACGGAACAAGTCGCGCACGGTCATTGGACGCACCAGAGATTTCGATGCCGTCTGCCCCAGAGCGTCCACTTCCAACACACGCTGCTGCTGGAAAGCCGGAATGTACTTCGAAACCGGATCGTCCAGTTGGAACTTGCCTGATTCCCACAAGGTCATGGCCGTCACGGAAACAATCGGCTTGGTCATGGAGTAAATGCGGCACAGAGTTTCCGTAACCATCGGTTCCCGGTCGATTGCGTTGCGGTATCCGTACGCCCGCAGATGCGCCACTTGACCGTGACGCACGATCATCAACACACAACCGGCCATCCGCTGTTCAGCAATGGATTCGCCAATGCTCTTCTCAACCTCGCTCAGCGTCGCTTTCGAAATCCGCGCATGCTCCAAGTCGGTTGACGGCAACTCCGCTCCCCAAGTCAGTGACGAGTCGCATGCCATGAGCATAAACACGGCGGCGATCAGCAACGCGTGACGCATGGTGGCAGTCTCCTCGAGTGACACGGCAGGGAGCATCTGGGCTCGAGCCCAGGATGCAGTCGCAAAGAAAACCTGTCAAGTGGTTCACCATCGGAGTCCGTCTCCTGTGGGAGACGGACTGGACGGCAAACGATCCGTCAGCGGACCGGATTCTTTGATTGTCACGGCGCCGTGCGAGATGCGGAGCGATTCAGGATTCCAATCGTATCGATGACAAACTGTGCCTGTAACACCGTCGCCAGATTCAACGGATGGTGTTCTGTTCTTTCTTCAAACATTTGCTTGGTGTGCTCGTCGTGTCTCACCATGCCCACCACGAGGCCAAGCACCAGCGGCATCTCATTTTTCGGGTTTCGTTCGATCCGAGGATCCGACAGGAACATGGGACCGCCACTGTCGCCGGGAAAGGTGTGCATGTCGGCCAGAAATATCGGATGGGTTGCGACAGGAATCAACGGGTAACTGGCCAGCACTGATTGCCGTGCAATGGGAAACCCCGATCCGTTCGCTTCGAACCGCACCGGATAGCTGAAAGCCGACAGGGACTGAGCGATGTGAATCCTTGCACCACGCACGGCCTCTTCGCTGGCCAGACAAGCAATGGGTAATGGCCGGGTGCTGACATCCGTCGGGAGAGTCACCTTGAGAACGGCGACATCGTGGGTCGGATGTTTGATCCACAGCGGCTTGTCTCCAGCGCGCACTGGAATCGTCACTTCGTGTCGCGTGTAGCCGCCATCCTCTCGACGCTTCCGCAACGCCAACACCGCGGTTTCGGATCGCATCTGACTCAGTACGTGATTCGCCGTCACCAGGACCGCCACACGATTGTCGGAGTCTTTCATCGTGCGTTGGACGAGAAAACAAGTCGCTGTCGAATCCTTGTGAATGATCTTACAGGTTGCCCGCAGCACGCGCGTCGCATAGTCTTCCGCCATCGCCGAACCCGGTACGGACCAGAACGCCAACATCAACATCAACAACGCGAGCCTCAGACTTTTCATCTTCCACCTCCGTCAAAAACGAATAAGCTGCCGTCCAAAACGCATGCGCAGCACAGTCGTGTGCACACGGCCCGCGTGACAGTGAACGCTCAACCGCAAATGTGGTCACGTAGAACCAACTCCCGACTATTGCGTCGCTGTCGATGCAACGATTGACGCCCCACGGCTGCAGAATGTCAAGGCAGATTGCCTGCAGACGCGACCGGCCCTGCATCCGGGAACCGTCGCCGCCACCTCAGTCTCCGGCAATGCCGTGCGATTCGCGACGCGATCATCCCTGTGTTAGACTTCACAACGAAATGCTTTACCGCACGAACAACCACACGATCGAGTTCACGCACTCATGTGCTCAGTCAAGGGACAGCAACACGGTCCCCAGGAACATGGAGACTCGGATGCAAACATCTCGACGCACTCGGCAACAGACACTGGTGCTGTACGTGATCCTGTTTGCCGCCTGTTGGCCAGTCATCAGCCAGAGAAAGGTGTGTGCTGAAATCCAAAAGACGACCTACACTTACAAACACGTTGGCAGCCTGGAAATCAAGGCGGACGTTTATCGCGCCAACAACGACACCCGGCGTCCGGTCGTGGTCTGGATTCACGGAGGCGCCCTGATCAACGGACACCGCGGGGGGATTTCCGGACGTCTCAGAGACGCCTTTCTCAAACGCAACGACATTGTCGTATCGATCGATTATCGCCTGGCACCCGAAACACAACTACCGGCGATCATCCGGGACGTCGAAGACGCCTTTCACTGGATTCGTACGCAAGGCCCCGAACTGTTCGGCGCGGATCCCGATCGCATCGCGGTGGTCGGTGGCTCCGCGGGCGGCTATCTGACGCTCACCGCCGGTTTTCGCGTCAAGCCCCGCCCGACGGTGCTCGTCGCACTCTGGGGTTATGGCGACCTGGTCGGGGACTGGTATAGCACGCCCAGTCCCCATCCACGGCACCAGCGGGTGAAGATGTCGCGGGAGGAATCCTGGAAACAAGTCAGCGGCCCACCGATTTCCGATTCCCGACAACGACCGGGAAACGGTGGCGCGTTCTACCAGTTCTGCCGCCGCCAGGGAGCATGGCCTCATGCGGTTTCCGGATGGAACCCGGGAAAACAACGCGACCGGTTTCTCGCATACATGCCGGTGGCCCATGTCACGCCCGAGTATCCCCCCACACTGCTGATTCATGGCCAGCAGGACACCGATGTGCCGCACGAGCAGTCGGTGATGATGGCGGTGGAATTCCGCCGTCACAAGGTGCCCCACAAACTGATCAGCATCCCCCGGGCCGAACACGGGCTGAGCGGAGGAGCACCGCCACTGATCGATCAAGCCTACGACGACGCGATCCAGTTCATCCAACAACGCCTGGACGCGCCCCCCACTCCATAACAGGCTTTGGTCGCTCCGTTCCACCACGCATCCTCAGCCCCGTGTTCCTCACATCCGCCCACCAGTCCGAGCAGCCTCAGGAAACCGTTGCACGTGAGCTGCCATGCCGTTCCACAATTTGCAAAGACTGGTTGACACCTGGCCACCAGATCCTGGTTGCTGGTTCTCAACACAATTGGCTAATTGTTAACTTTTGTGGACAACGGCTAATGGGACCTGCGTGCAATTGGCCGCGACCAAAAACTGGATGTCCAACATGCCGATTTCGCACAGCCTGACGATGGATTCGCTTAAACCAGTTGCACCGGTCGCCGGCTGCCATCCTTGACGACAAATCGACTCCGCAACGTCGCGCAGGGGACACAAATCGCCTCCAGACTGTTCTCGCGGAACCGTGTCACACCCCCCCTAATCGCTGTGGCTGCTGTCGCTCCCCATACTGACTCGTCGCAGGCGATAGACGAACCCGTTTGGCACCTCAATCGCTGCTGTCAAGACTTCCATACTGCGCGCAAATTTCCTCGAATATCAGGGAATGCACAATCATGGAGTCACGCGGGCCAGGCGTTAATCGAACACAATCCCGATCCTTGATGCGCGCCCTGCTGCGTGGCCGTGCGCGGCGCGTGAAACGCGCATCCCGACGCCAATGGTCGTCGCCAGTCCAAGTGTTGGAGCAGCGCGTCCTACTTTCAGCGGCCAATCCGAGTTTTGACGCGGGCGACCTGTCCGGGTGGGACACACAGGTGCCCAACTCCGGATCGGCCTCCGCGGTCTCGTCCTACGCAGCACAACCCGGCGACACTCCCGTTTACGACCCGATCGACGGCTCGTATTTCGCTCTGTTACAAACCGGTGATAACAGCACGAACACAGAGATGTCGCAGGGATTCTACGCCCAAGCGGGAGACAAGATTGAAGGCTGGACGTTCTTCGACACCGCCGAGAATCGGGCGAATAACGATACCGGTCAAGTCGTCCTGCGCGGACCGATCCCCGAATACGACACCACTCTGTTTAGCGCAAGCGCGTCAACTGTCGAAGACGGCGGGCAAACCGAGTGGACGCAGTGGACCCATAAATTCACCCACTCCGGGGTGTACCGCCTTCACGCTGAAGTGGCCAACGCCCGCACCGGCAGCGGTAGCAGCAGCCTGGGATTGGATGGCGTGAGTTTGTCACAGCCGATCGATGTTCTTGTCCTCGGAGGATCCGACGGGAACCAAGCCACGGACACCCTGTTCAGTTCTGGTGACCAGACCGGCTCGGTCGTGCGCGATCTCAAGGTCGACACATTTAACGGTTTGGCACCTGACCAAATGCGGAGTCAATTCGATGTGATCCTGGTGACCCGCGGCGCCGTGCGCGACTACAACCTCGACTGGAAGTACACGATCGAACCATATTTGTCCCTTGGTGGTGGAGTCATTTTCGAGGGTCAGGGAAACTACACCGACATCCAGGACATCGTAGCCGTCGACATTCTGCCGTCGAACGCCGGCACATCCGCCATCACCGCGAAGGTCTCCGGCCTGACCAACGGAATCACCGACGACTTTGCAGATCCGGACGCCCAATTCGTGGAATGGGTCGGTTGGCTGGAGCCCTTCATGGTCCTGGCATCCGACACACAGATCGTGACCGGATTGTACGGAGAATCCCCTTCCGGATCCGGTTCCGCCATGGTGTTGACTGGCACGGCACAGGACGTGGACGGACAGCGCGGACAGGCGGGCAATGCCGGCAACCAATACAACGCACTCCGAAACGAAGTCAACTATGTCCTCGGCAATCGAGCCCCCAACGCGGATGCCGGTGGACCGTACGATGTCGGCGAAGGACGAACTGTCACCCTCGACGCTTCGCAAAGCTCCGACTGGAATCAAACCACCGGCAGTTTGGCGTATGCCTGGGATCTGGACGGCGACGGCAATTTTGGCGAAACCGGTACCAACGCTGAAAACGGTGATGAAATCGGTATTCAGCCGGTGTTCTCCGCCAAATCGTTGGATGGGCCCGATTCGCGAACTGTCACTCTGCAAGTCACCGATGCCGCGGGACTTGTCGCCTTCGACACGGCGACAATCCGTATCGCCAATTTGCCTCCGATCGCGACCATCAGTGGTCCGAACGACGGAGTCCGCGGCCAGACACGAACGTTCATTCTGGGCGCCATCGACCCTTCGCCCATCGACCAGAACGCACCCTTCACCTTCAGCGTCAATTGGGGCGATGGGACTCCCACTGAGATTATTCCAGGCGACAA
>Ga0315336_1001710_pt1 | contig 39254 bp, 31 predicted proteins | sample ASW5metaG_FD_204512 | JGI IMG/M metagenome (GOLD analysis project Ga0315336, IMG submission 204512) | Ammonia-oxidizing marine archaeal communities from Monterey Bay, California, United States - ASW #5 | ecosystem: Environmental > Aquatic > Marine > Intertidal zone | place: USA: California... | reverse complement strand
CCTTCGCCGAATCGCTGGACGAAGACGGTGCACGATGACGCGAGACGATTGACCGATACTCGTCATTGGATCCGTCACGAGAGAACGCTGCCGCCGTGTCCATCCGGCTCCGGGAATCGTGCTCTGTCTTCGTGTCCCGCCTTCGTGTCCCGATCCCTTCGCCGAATCGCTGGACGAAGGCGGTGCACGATGACGCGAGACGATTGACCGATACTCGTCATTGGATCCGTCACGAGAGAACGAAATGCTTGTGCCGCGCGCCTTAGCGCGCCCGCACCATGTTCTCTTCGCTGTTCTTGTGCACGATCCGCAACCTCCCGGCGTCTCGGATTACGGAAAATCGTGCTCCGTCTTCGTGCCCCGTCTTCGTGCTCCGATTCGTTGGCCGCATCGCAAGACGAAGACGGTGCACGAAGACGCGAGACGAATGACTGGTCATAGTCGTTTCATCTTTCACGAGAGAACGGCTCCGATGTGGTGCGACGGTCACCCCGGCCCCACCATTGGTTTGTTCACCAGTGCCGTCATCCATAAAGGCCTGGCACAATTCGGCCCGTCTGATGTCGGGGGACTCAGGCTGGGATCGTCCAGTGTGGCCGTGGCAACGTCCATCGTTTTCGCATCGCAATGATGATACGTTAAGGATGTCCCACACCGCGGACAAAATGTTCGAGTTGCTTTGGAGGACGATTTGAAATATGCTGGTTGGCCCTGTGTGAACTCTATCCCTCCGGCGGGAACGATTGTCCACACGGTAACAAGCGAGCCGACCACGCGAGTACAATCTTCACAGTAACAGATTCCCGCGCCATCGATCCCTTTCGTGACTCTGTACTGCACATCACCACAATAGCACTTCCCGGTTATCTCATCACGGCTCATCTGATTCTCCGATCGGCGGACAACCATGTCCTGTTCCCGACAACGGAAGGAATCTGGACCATGGTCTTGTTAGCTTTCGGTCAATCAATATCACCTACGAAAGCGCATTTAAAGCTTCCAATACCTCTGCTGTACTCCACACCTTTCCGAATATACGAGAAATTCCTGATAACGCAGCATAATGATGTTGCTCCACGAAGGTCGCCACGGCATCTTCTGCAACAATAACATTGTATCCTCGGTCAGCTGCATCCCGACTGGTAGTTTCTACACACATGTCTGTCGCCATACCGGTCACAAGTAACGTGTCTATGCCAAGATTCCTCAGCAACTGATCAATCCCCGTGCTGTTAAAGGGACTGCTCGAATTCTTATCGACAATCAACTCTCCATGCATCGGTTCTAGTTCCGCAATGATCTCATGTTCGAAATCGCCCTTTGACCACATGGCAGGATTCTTGCACGCCGCCAAAGCATCCTTCTCGCGCCTTTGACGACGTTCAATCAAGTCGCTCCCATCTGGCAGAAGCGCGCCGTGCCGCGTAAAGATTACGGACATCTTCAACGCGCGGAACCGCTGTAGCAGCTTCCGTGTATTTGGAATCGTTGTTTGAATGATTCGCGGAAGATAGTAATTGGCGATAGACGGATAGTACTCCTTCATGACCAGAGACAATCCACTGTCGGGATTCGAACTGTAATTTTGATAGTCGATTATTATCAAGGCGCACCTTGTCCAGTCAGGATCGAACTGCGGCCAGGGGAAAAGCCATTCCGGCATGGTTGCACTACTGTCTACTTGGCGCATACTTTCGCTCCATAGCCTAATCGAATTTTTTGGATAACGTCTGCCCTGTTGAGCGTTGGCCGTTTCAACGGCTCGACCAGGGCGTTGTTGTGCTCTTTCCTAATCCATCATTACGAGTACGCAATTTTTTATAAACGGAAGTGTGGCGCTGACTAGAATTGCTGCCGATGCCAAGAAGATGGCGTAAGGTATCCATCTTCTAGAAACCCACGCACGCCAGATGAGGAAGGCAATACACAGCAAAGGGATGACGTAGTAGCCGGTTGCAAGCAGCGGAATGGAGGACCAAAACGCAATAACATCGAGCCTTGGGAGAAAATCGGAATTGTCGATGAGATGTGCTAGCCCAGGGTGTGCTTCGACCCATTCGGGATTCCCAATTGCATCAGGCTGGTAGGAGGAGCCCCGCCGGACACCTTCAGCGGGCGACGAATGAATGTTGATCTGGCATGCCCGAGTCTGGATGAGAAGCAACAACAACACGAATAGAACGCAAGAAAGGTCCAAAACTAAAAACACGCATTTTTTCTTCCGCATTTGCATGAAGCACAACGACAGGGCTCTAGTACATCGTTAAGGTTCTCGCTTATCATCTTCACTATTTGCAAGGCCGAATGTCAACGTATCCGCTGATACGAATTTCCCATATCTCAAGGTGACAGTTGTAAGAACACCGTCATTCGCCGGCAATGTCACCGTGCCCGGTGGCTCGTACATTACCCATGTTGGGCTCCCGAGGGAGTTTAGCTGGAGATCGTCGATGGTTCTCTGCTCATCGGATGTGTTCACGATTAGAATGGGCACTTCATATAGCTTGTCAATTCGCCACCAATTTCTTCTCCCATGATCAACCGGTTTCACGACCAGGCCATTGGAGTACGTGGTCCCTTTGATCTCGACTGGGAATGGGTTATGATTCTCTCGAATCACAGGTTCAAATCTCCCATTCCACACCGAGTACGCCGCCACCAGTGTATTTGGCTGGTGCTGTTTTTCGCAAATGACAACCACGTCTTCCAAACCATCATGATTCACATCGAGAACTTGTGTCGTGAGGGCGCCAAAGCAAGGGTCCAACCATACGGACTTCCAATCGACCAGATCTCCGTCAGAGTTCTGCAGGTAGATCAGTGTGAACTTCGGACATGGAAAAGTAAGCATTTCTTCGAAATCAGGTCCTGACTCATCAATAGGTAGCGCAACGCTTCTCTCCGTAACGTCATACTCTTCTCCGAGCACAAGGACCGTGATCTCCTGCCCGTCTCTAAGTTTGATCGGTAGGGAGTTGGTCAACGCATACCCGATCTGCAGCGCGAAATCGAACTCAGGGATCGACTCTTGCACGAGCCAGTTTCTGTGCGAGTTGACAACCTTCTCGCGTAGTCTTTCTGCTTGCTCCAGATCTTCGAATCCAAAAATTGGGGATTCCTGTGCAACCGCAAAAGAACACCCGAATAGTAGCACAGAATGGATCAGTCGAACGAGCATCATTCTACCTTACCGATCCGTCTGTGCTCTCCGCGTCACGCGGATGAGCAGACCTTTGTCGGGTCCTGATCATGTTGGCCTTTTTCCATATTTCCCATAGGTTCCAGAGAAGGATCCCGCCGATCAACCACACCCCAAACCATGGTAAAACCTCCCTGCGTATCAAACCCCCTGCGGCCAGAATCACCGCAGCGCCAAGCCACAGATGAGCGATACCACGGCTTAGTCTGGACTCCGGCAATTGCATGAACCGCCACGAATCAGTCTTTCCGCAAAGCAACGCATTACCAAAGAACGCGGCGATACAACAAAAGGCCAAAATGATGGTTATATTTTCGTTCATCCTGGCCGACTCAACGCCTACGTTGAGCATTTTCGTGAACGCGGTGAATGAAACATGTCTCCAACGTCTTGTTGGTAACTTCCCTCATTAAAATATCATGAAAAACCCTGGTCGTCCCAGTAGGTCGACCTGCACAAAGCCTGTAGTCTGACCTTGATAGTCCACAACCCAATGAGGCCAATGGCCCGTGGCGGTTGGCAACAAAGATAGTTTCACAGAGGCTGGCGTTTCGCTAGGAAAGATTATAGATGCCACTTGGGTTGCTCTGCTTCTTGATTGGACGAAGAAAATCACAACAGCGAGGGCTGCTACACTCGACACAATTATGATCTTCCGTCTAGTCATCACAGGGGCACCAACGAAATGCTTGTGCCGCGCGCCTTAGCGCGACCGCACAATGCTCTTGTCTTTCTCTCTGTTCTTGTGCGCGATCCGCGACCTTCCGGCGTCTCGGATCACGGAAAATCGTGCTCCGTCTTCGTGCTCCGATTCGTTGGCCGCATCGCAAGACGAAGACGGTGCACGAAGACGCGAGACGAATGACTGGTCATGGTCGTTTCATCTTTCACGAGAGAACGACGAGGCTATGGTCGGAGCATCGTTCTCCGCCACCATCAGCCACTGGTTCGCTCATTCGATTCCCATTCCGTTGCCCATTTTCAGAGCCGTTAGGAGCGCGGCTCCTCCGATGGCGAAATTGTAGATAAATGCCCAGCCGAAATAGATCATGCCGTCCCGCCTGCTCCTCTTCGTGGTAATGTTTAGTATCTCGCACAACAAAGCAAGGATCAGAATACAGCCGAATAGTCCGGCGCCCATCAGAAGTATCAGGCCGAACCAAAACAATGCATCAACCCATCCGGATCTAAACCAGGTAACTATCAGCGCAATCCCTGCAATCCACCCAATAGACGCGATGCTCCAAATAGCACCAAAGACCATCCCGCCGCGGAGCGAGATCGGCTTTTCATCTGTACTGCACACTTCCACGAGATCTCAATAGCGAACGAAACAGCTAAGGTGCGGAGAGCTGTTCTCCGTCACCTTCCGCTTCTTGCTCGCGAGTTCGTTCGCTTTTTCTGTCACTGGAGACCGATGGATTGAGCAATTCGCTGCCCATTCTGTTCTCGAGATCGGAAACACGGTCATGCAGCGCCTTTAGCACCGTGTAAACGACAGTCGCTAGCACCCCGAGAAAAATCAGGGCCATGATCAATCCGAAGTGTTCATCGCCGTTGTCCTGATCGAGGATCGCCACGCTTATGGCCGCAATAAACACCAGGTATGAGAATAGCTTGATGAAGGTCAGACTGCCCATAGCGTGCATGACAAGCAATCGATTCTTTTCCGGCATGATGCGTTCTCCTGATCCGCCACGAATGACGATCCAGTTGTGCGCGCCCAAGCGCGTCGCGACCAGGATCTTGTTCCTCAAGAGCTTAAGGTCTCCAGCATTCGGACGCAACCCTGTCCTCGTTCGCCCGATTCAGAAAGCGCAGTCAGCCAGTGATAAAATTCCAAGCCCCAAATCCCAAACAAATTTCAATTTCCAAATTCCAAGTCCCAAACAATACGAACACCCGGATTGCTGACGGGGAGTGATTCAGCGGGATCGTCCCATGGTTGGGTAATGAAGAGCACTCGGTGTTCAACCATGGTTTTCAATTCGGTTTGAAGTTTGAGATTTGGGATTTCGAATTTGTTTGGGATTTGGGGCTTGGGATTTGAATCTCGTCGTAACGCGCTCTCTTGTCTTTTCCGTACGGGCACACGATGGGGGAACTATTTATTGACGCGACCGGGCGGTCCTGTTATCCGGGGGCAAAACGCGCTTCGCGGTCCGCTCATCAGGGGAGTATCGTCTCTTTGGTAGCAGCTCTTATCATCACCGTACACCCCCGTCAGGAGCTAGGATCCTCGCCTGCCGGCCCCGGCGCCACCGAAATCGGGCGCGAATTGTCGCCCGGATCCCAAGCGCGCCTACGGTCCACTGGATCCGGGATTACATCCTGTTTCACAACAAGCGCCATCCTGTGCAGGTTCACGTTCCCTTGTTGGGTTGTACCTGAAGTACGGCGACTGGGACGGGCTTTGCGTAATTCGGAATCCAAGAGTGCGGGTTCTTCGAGCTTCGGGACCATAAACGCGAAGCTGGTCTGGATCCCGATGATATGATAAAGATCAGACTCCCTCACAAAAGGAGATGGGAAAAATGAGGACAACGGTCAGCAACTAGCGCACTTTTTTCAAGATGATGCCGAGGGCAAGCACCCTCGTTTCACGCTCTATTCAGGAGGAACCATGAAAAGTAATATACCAGCAATGATCGCCGCCCTCAGCCTCAGCCTCGCGTTCCTGGCCGGAACCGTTGTGGCCCAGGAGTCGGACCCCGAATCCGAAGAAACCGTCGCGGAAGTAGAGGTGAGCGGCGCAATCGAAAAGGCCGGTGCGGATGTCTCGGGCGCGGCGGGGAAAGTGATGGAGGGCGATCTCTCCGCCCTGGTTCCGTTGATTCAGGAATACGTCATTCCAGTCATCACGGCGCTGCTGATTCTCATCGTCGCGTACTTTGTCGGCAAGTGCATGGCACGCGCAGCCAGGAATCCGATTGAAAAGCGCGTAGATGCAACGCTGGGTGCTTTTACGGGAAAACTGGTGTTCTATGCGGTCATGATCTTTGCCTTGCTCGGGGTGCTGGGCATGTTCGGGGTGAGCGTCGCCAGTTTTGCCGCAGTGGTAGCCGCAGCGGGTTTTGCGGTGGGGCTTGCATTCCAGGGAACGTTGAGCAATTTTGCCGCGGGGGTTCTTCTTCTCGTGTTCCGTCCCTACAAGGTCGGGGATGTGATCAACGCGGCCGGTGTTACCGCGAAGGTAATCGAGATCGAGCTTTTTACGACCGTATTCGATACGTTCGACAATCGTCGTATCATCGTTCCCAACAGCCAGATTTCCGGTGGGATGATTGAAAATGTTACCTACCACACGGAGCGGCGCGTGGACGTCGGGGTCGGCGTGGAATACTCCGCGGATATCGAGAAGACGCGCGCAACTCTAACCGCCGCGGCAGAATCGATCAAAGAGGACCTGGTTGAGGGCGAAGGCCGCGGCTACCAGGTTGTTCTAGGCGATCTCGGTGATTCTGCCGTAAGCTGGACCGTTCGTTTCTGGACGGAGGCGGGCAATTTCTTCCCGGTGAAAGAGAAGCTGACCACGGCGGTAAAGAACCACCTGGATGCGGTTGGAATCGGCATTCCGTTTCCGCAAATGGACGTGCACGTTCACAAGGATTGAATCGCTACGGGGGAGGGGATTGCACGGGTCAGGACTGAAGAGGAAGAGATGTTTCTTCCCAAACTTGATCATATCCGGTCTCGATAAGCCAATCAAAATTGTCGGGTACGATGTGCGCTCGCTCGGGGCGCAGCCTGGTCTTCAGCCGGGGAAAAAAGGACATCATGTCATCGGCTTGATTTTTTGGTAATCCTCCCCGCACCCCTTCCGCAATCCACGCGGTTCCCATTGCCTTGCGGGGCACTACATCCTCGTTCTGCCAGGCGGAATGCAGGCCGGCGGTGCAAACCAGCAGGATTTGACCGCGCCGCGCAACATGGGGAGTCGGCTCGTATTCAATCCATGGTTTCTCTGCCAGGTCGGGTACATGCTCGGGGAAAGCCATTGCCTTTTCCGGGACCGGGGGCGGCCGCAATCCGTGCACTCGTGGACATTCCCGCTTATGCTCAGGGCGAAGAACGCAGCTCCAATGCTTCATGATCGGGCGGTGGCTGCCGTGAAGAATACGCATGGCGCCTCGGTTCTCCGGCACATCGTTGAGCCACAACCACAGTTCGGCTCTCATCCTCCGTGGCGTGGCATCGAAATCTTCCATTGTGGCCTGGATGTCCACATGCAACCCGCTCGACCATTGCTCGCGGCAGGTTCCGTAGGGCGGTGGTACCGGAGCTCGTTCGTGGGGATGAAGTCCCCACCACAAGTGAACCTTCTCCGCACGTAAAAGTTTCCTGGCTACTTCCTCAAAATAGGGATGCTGCAGGACATCGACGTAGTCCTGGTACTCACACAGGTCGCCACCTTCCTGCATCCACCGATCCCACGCTGCCTCGGCCCGGTCCAACTCCCCGGCCGACAAGGGGCTGTCAATCGTGACGGCGCCCTGCTCTTCGTATTGGGCTAATTGTGCGTCGGTAAACATCATGGTATGCTGAGTGAGTACTGAATCGGCATAACCGACCACCCGCCCGACGTCGCCGAGACGAGGGTATCCGGCAACGCCCGTTGAAGTTCGTGAACGTCCTCTCTGGACATGTCCGGACTGAAAAGGGTCAACCTCTTTAATTTCTTAAAGTCTCGCAGTTCAGTCCAGGCGACCTTCTCGTTGCTCAGATGGAACGTTTCCAGGTTGGGCGACGCCGCTAAATAGGCGTAGCCCGTTTCGGAGAAGTTGCGGCCGACGCCCGGAAAATCCAGGCCTCCGAGATCCAACCGGGTAAGCGATGCGATCCCGCTGAGGTGAAGCAGGGATTCATCCGTGATTCGCGATGCATGGAGCTCCAAGTGCTTCAGATTATTTAAAGAAGCCAGATGGGTGAGGCCTGCGTCCGTAACAAATCGGCTTACGAATGATAGTCGTTCGAGATTGTCGAGCGTTCCCACATACCGAAGGCCTTCGTCGCCGATTTCGGTACGGGCGAGCTCCAGATGTCTCAATCCTTTGCACGCGCCCAGGTTTTCCATCCCGTCATCGCCAAAGCTGGGACCTCCGATACTCAGCGACTCGAGCTCCGGGAAACCGGCCAATGGCTCCAGGCCGCGGCAGGTTATCCGCGTATTGTTCAGCTGGAGGCGCCGCAGTTTGTGAAGGCCGGAAAGATGGGCGAATCCTGCGTTGGTTATCAGCAATCCGCTGAGATTCAGTTCGCGCAGCTTGGTCAACCGAGCCAGGTGAGGCATTCCCGCGTCCGTGATCATCGTCCCGCTGTCCTTCCGGTTGGAGCCGGGAATTTCGAGGATCTCCAGGTTTGCGAGACCCGAGAGGTGCTCAATCCCTGCATCGGAAAGCAGATTATCTCCGACACGTAAGACGACCAAGCCCTTCAGCCCTTCCAGGTGCGCGGCTCCCGCATCGGTCAGCTGAGCACCTCGGAGTCCCAATTCCCTCAGTCCGTGGAGTGGTCGGAGGAGAGCCAGAGATTCGGTGGAAAGGGAGACCGAATAGAACTCCAGCGTTTCCAATTCCGGCATGCGACTGATGACCATCATTCCGCGCCCGGTAATTGACTGTGAACTCGAGATGGAGAGCCTCTTCAGCTTCGGGAGTGTTGCCAGCTTCACCAGCAACTCGTCGTCAGCGATGTCGCCAACGCTAACCTCTGTGATCTGGTCGTGGCTGTCGAGGCGCGCAACCAGGCCTTTGTTCTGCAGGCGTCGCAGCCAGTCGGGAAGATTCTGAACGAACCGTGCATTCATCTTTTCCCGACTGCTGACCAGCAGCCTCGAATCATCCAGTTCGATGCCTATGGTAAAGACAGCATGGAGAGAAACCAACATCCGCCGGACGGCCTTTTCCAGCGGTATCTCCTTCAGATCGATTGTTACGGGGGCGTCAACCTTCAGTCCGGCGTTCTCGATGGCAACGATATCGAGCTCGAGTCCCACGTCGGCCGACGTGCAAAGATGTTGCACCGCGTCCTGAAAAGGCATTGCGGTGGCCGAGAGGGACACGACTCGCTCGGCCGGCGGGAGGATTGTCTGTTCAGGAGTGGCCGATTCCCGGACAGAGGCGGCGGACACTACCGGGGAGGAAACCATAACCAGGGAGGCCGAAACGAGAAGGACACGGGAGATCAGTGGCATTTATTGTCTTCCCTTCATCTTTACAGCCGCTGCATCCCTTTGTTTGGACTTGCGGCGCCAACCGGAAGTCTATGCGACTTCCGGTTCTTGCGAAAGTACGGACTGGATGGCGGCGATGACCTGGTCATGGAGAAGGCCGTTTGTCGCCACAACGCCCTTGTTGTTTCTGAGCGTGCGGCCGAGTGAAAAATCGAGCGGCTTTCCGTGGATGTCGGAGACTTTGCCTCCGGCCCTTTCGACGATGACGGCGCCGGCCGCGTGGTCCCAGATCTTTTCCTCGTAGTCTGCCCTGGTGGGCATTCGCAGGTAGATGGAGGCGTCGCCGCGGGCAATGGCGGCGTACTTGCATTGGCTGTCGATCCGGTATGGTTCCGCGGTGACACCGAGGGCATCGGCGATCTTTGCGGATACACTGTGAGCAGAGTGGGCCGATTCCACGGATTCGCAGAACGATGCCTCCGAAGGATCCTGAATGGACGTTACGCCGACAGCCGCGGAATCGCCGGTTTCCAGGTCACTCTCCATTGCGCCCCCGCCGTCGCCGGTGACCAGGAGAGTTCCCTTGCCGGCGGTGTCCTGAGATCCGGCGCGGGCGAGCCGCGGGCAGCCGAGAACCCCGAAAACGACCTGGCCGTCGGTGATGAGACCCAACGCCACCGCATATTGATCTCCTCGCAGAAATCCCTTGGTTCCGTCGATCGGGTCGAGCGTCCAGAAGGTTCCCCTGGGACCCCCTTCATGCGTGCCGTAGTCGATGGCATCCAGCACCTCGCTCTCGGTCAATTGGGGAAGGATCTCGCATGCGTGCGAGACAACCCGGTCGCGAATTTCGCTATTTTCGGCTTTTCTCAGGGCGGTGGCGTCTTCCTCGCCGACCACCGGGATATCGGGAAATGCTTCCCTCAATTGGTAGATTACCGCCGCTTGTGATCCAAAATCGGCAACGGTGACGGGGGATCTGTCATCCTTGGCGACCGTTCCCGGCCCCCCGGCACGATCCGCTACCTGTTCGCAGAGGCGGGAAGCCGCCTTTACTGCCGTGACTGCAATATCCCGGGCCTTCATTAAGTCCATTTTCTAGATCCTTTTTCGTGCATTCCCAATCCGGACAGTTTATTATGGCAATCTTGTGAAATGATTGTCTTGCAAATTAAAAGGGACGGAGGATACACTCTTGGCCCTTTTTCATAAAGTGGAATTCGTCAGGAATATGTGTCCCAAGGAGAACGAGCATTGGATCTCATCTCGCGGCTTTTGAGTTTACAGGATCACGACCGAAAAATTCTCAAGCTTGCTCGAGAAGTCCGGGACATACCGAAGCGAAAAGACGAGATCGAGGAGCGTCTGGCGTCTCACAAGAGCGCCCTGGAGGAGGCCCGGGAGGACGTTACCCGCCATACCCTTAAGATGAAAGAGCTCGAGGGTGATGTCGAAATGCTCAACCAGAAGGCTGTTCGTTTTCGCGAACAGCAAATGACGGTCAAGAGCAACGACGATTACCGGGCCCTGGAAAGGGAAATCGCCGGAACCCGCAAACAAATCCGCGCGCTCGAAGACCAGGAGCTCAGTCTCATGGAGGAAATGGAGCGGCTGAACAGTGCAGTCGCGACACGTGAGGGCGAGTTGGGGCAGGAAGAAGGGGCGGTAGGGGAGGAAGTCCAGGCGCTCGAGAAACGCCTTGCGATTATCGAGGGCAATGCCAACAAGTTGAAGGCGGAGAGGCCCGAATTGGTGGAAGGCCTTGAGGGTGACTGGCTTTCACGGTACGAGCGAATCATTCAACACGTCGGCGACTATGCCCTGGTGAAAATTGAGCGCGGAGTCTGCATGGGGTGTCACATGACTTTGCCCCCCCAGCTGGTGCATAACGCGAAGAAACGGGATTCCATCACGGTCTGCAGTTTTTGTGGCCGAATCCTGTTTGATGGGCAATAGATCGAATTTTGTGAACTGTTTGCCGGTTCACCGTGACACATGGTCGCTTTGATTCCCGCGGTTCGCCGTGGAATTGGAGAGGAAAGTCCGGACTCCACAGGGCGGGATGTCCCCGTAGACCGGGGAGGCCTTTCGGTAATCGAAAGGGACGGAAAGTGCCGCAGAAAACAAACCGCCGCGGGACTCGGCCGGCGCAAGCGGGCCGTTTTCCGGGGTAAGGGTGAAAAGGTGGTGTAAGAGACTACCGGGTTCCAACGCAAGACGGGACCGCAGGGTAAACCCCATCCGGAGCAAGATCAAATAGGGAGCGGAGAGGTGGTCCGCCTCGTATTTCGGAATCGGAGTCATCCGGGTCCGAAGCGAAGTTCCGGGTTGATCGCACTAGATAAATGATCATGGTCCTGGGAAACCAGGATACAGAATCCGGCTTATCGTCACGGTGGACCGGTTTTCTCGCTGACTCTTGAAGGAAGAAGGGAGATTCTCAATGACGATGGCAAATCAAGATGTTGAGCGCTGGGTTGTTCGACTCCCGATTGTATTGGGAATTTTCTGGATCGCCCTGGTCGTTGCCATTGCCGGCGCCTATTTGAGACTGCCCGGGGAAACGCCGGCCCCGGTCTCGGCGCCACGGGTAGCTTCCTGGCCGGAATTCGAGCGTCCACCCGAGCAGGCATGGATGGCGTTTCGATCCGAAGGAGATGCCGGTGTGACCGGCAGCCTGTCCGAGAAGTACCGACTGGCGGGAACCCACTTCGGATTCGGCACGACGGGCGATGAAGCGCTTCGCATTGCCGTTCTGGAGGACCTGGAGGCCCAGTCTCAAAGTTCGGTCCGGGAAGGGGAATCATTCGGGGATGTAGAGGTCGTTGAAATCGGCATCAGCCACGTTTTGCTTCGCAGGGGAATCCGCGAGGAAGTTCTTGAACTCAGTTTCAAGCCGGAAACGGACGAGTTCTCCGAGGAGGAAGAGAGCACGGGAACCGGAGACGATCTCCGTTGGGACGAGCGAGTTCTCGAGGAAAATCGGTATGGCAAACGAATTGCTGAGAATCGATGGATCCTGAGCCGGAAAGTTCTCATGGACTATTATCACGCGGTTTTGGACGATCCCGAAAGGTTGACGGACCTGTTTCTGTCCATGAAGGCGGATCGAATGGACGGCGAAGTTGCCGGCTACCGTCTGGAGAAAGAAGGGGAGGCTGACTTCTACGATGGAATCGGGCTACTGGAAGGAGACGTAGTCCGAAAAGTCAATTCCATGATGATGACGAACCAGGAACGATCCGAGTATTTCATTCGTGAGTTTGTGAGTGATCGCCTCAGCGCTGTCGTCCTTGACGTGGAACGGGGCGGCGAGGAAATGAAGCTGATCTACTACCTGAGATAGAGCCCTGAAGATTGCATACATCACAAGTGAGTGCGTTCCCTTCGCCTCGACCGGCGGGCTGGGGGAGGTATGTGGATCTCTTCCCCGGGCGCTGTCCAGACTTGACCATGAGGTTGTTCTCTTCATGCCGTGCTACCGACGGATCAAGGAAGGAGGATTCTCGCTCGAAGGGCCCATCATGTCGTTCAACATACCGTTGGGCGACCGCGTGAGCACCGCGGAAATCTATCGGATCCAGTGGTCCGGCATTACCGTCTACTTCGTCGCCCGGGATGAATACTTCGATCGGCAGGAGTTGTACGGACTGAGTCACCGTGACTACGAGGACAATTTCGAACGATTCGTCTTTTTCCAAAAGGCAGTCGTGGAGACGCTGGACCAACTCGCTTTCCATGCGGATATCGTTCATACGAATGACTGGCCGACCGGGCTGGTTTCATATTTTTTGAAGAATGGAATTCACGGGATCGGCCGAAGGGGGAGGGAACGGAGCGTCTTTTCCATCCACAATCTTGCCTACCAGGGGATATTCCCTTCGAGTTCTTTCGCCCAGACCAATCTGCCTCACAGCGTCTATTCCATCGATGGCATGGAGTACTACGGTCAGATCTCCTGCATGAAAGCAGGAATCGTAAGTGCAGACCGTTTGGTCACGGTAAGCAGCACCTACGCCCGTCAAATTCAAACGAAAGCATCCGGATACGGACTGCACGGGGTACTGACGAAGCGCTCGAAAGATCTCTCCGGGATCGTCAACGGAATCGACTACGACAGCTGGAATCCCGAAACGGACGGCAACCTGGCTTCCAGGTACGACGCCGAATCCCTCCGGAATGGAAAAGACGGGAACAAGCGGGAACTTGCGGCGCAGTGTGGACTGCGGCTCGACAAATCGACGATGCTAATCGGCATGGTGTCGCGACTGGTGGATATCAAGGGGCTCGATCTTATCGCCGAGATTATTCCGGAATTGATGAATCGGGATGTGGCGATCGTTCTGCTCGGGACCGGGAAGCAGGAGTACCATCAACTGTGTGAACGGTGGGCGCGACGCTGGCCGGAAAAATTTTCCTGCAAGCTGGTTTTCGATCCGAAATTTTCCCACCTCATTTTCGGCGCTTCCGATGCCTACCTCATGCCTTCCAAAGTCGAACCCTGCGGCTTGAGCCAACTATACAGCATGCGCTACGGTTCTCTCCCGATCGTCCACGCAACCGGTGGCCTCGACGACACCGTACTGGATCTGAATGGAAACGGAACCAATGGGACCGGGTTCAAATTCAGCCGCTACGATTCTATTTCGCTCCTGAATGCGATGGATCGCGCTCTTCAGCTCTACGCCGAGCCGGATCAGTGGTCGGTGGCAGTGAAGAGGGCAATGGCGCAGGACCTGTCCTGGACCGGATCCGCCAGCCGATATTCCGGCTTGTACCAGGAGTTGCTTGATTCCAAGTGACGGCGTAGGTGCACCCGGTTTTCTTGATTTCGCCCTGCCCAGCGAATTTTCACCGTCTTAAGTAGACATAAGATATATTATGCGACGTTGTGTACCGAGTCGCCTGCCCTGCTGAAAATGAGTCGCGAATAGAAAATGGGAACAGCGCCGGGCTCCGCTACCTTGTCATGCCCCAACGTTTCGTGAACGGCCAGTAAATCACGAAAGCCGGCCCCACCAGGCTGGTGTAGGGAACGCCGCCAAAATAGCGGCCATCGAGACTGTGTTCCGTGTTGTCGCCGAACGGAAGGAACTCATCATCTCGCAAAGAGAGGATGTCGTATTCATCATCGAGTTTCGCAGGCAGTGAACTTCGACCCGCGAATCGATACCCTCGGTAATTCTCAGTGTCTTCCACCATTCTTTTCAAAGGATATGGTTCCGTAATTTTCTTTCCGTTCACAACCAGGTACGGAGGATTGATGGAGATTTCCTCCCCGGGTAAACCTACCAGTCGCTTAATATAGTGATCCGTACCTCGAATTTGAGGGTGGTCGATCTTGTCGGTGAGAAAGACAACGATTTGACCCCGGCGCGGAGGGAAAAAATTGTACCGGACTTTATCCACGAATATGTGATCACCCGACTTCACCAACCCTTCGGCCAGAACTTGCCCCTTCTTTACCTTGTCCCCCATATTGAAATTCAATTTCATTCCCTTGAAATATCTCTGCGAGTCGGGAATCTTCCGTCCAGGCGAAAAGACTCGAATGTAGTCTTTTCTCGACTCTTTCTTTTCGTAGGTATCGACTTCGCCGTCCCGTCGAGCCCGAATCGAAACGAAACGATTTCCGGTAATCAGAAATTTGGCGTACCGCATGGGCTTTTTATCGAAGAAAGTCTCCTCCACCTCCGGGTCCACGTGAATGCCGTACAGGGTTGGCTGCATGGATCCGGTGGGAATTTTGAAAGGCTGAAGAAAATAGGTTCTGAATCCCATTGCGATGATGATGGCAACCGCGAGAATTTCAATGTTCTCGCGCACGCGCGGACTCGGTCGCGGAGGATACACTTTCGAAGCCGCGACGGACAGGTTTTCCAGTTTCTCCTCGATCACCGCAGGATCGGGATCCCGTTTCCAGGAATCGTGCACGGCCTGCTGCGCCTCCGCCAGCGCCTCCAGATCTTTCGGATCGGCGATGTCCTCTCGCATGTGCCGCGACAATCTCGCCTCGTGGAGAAAGTGCTTGGTGTATTTCTGCAGTTTCCGACGTTCGAAAATATTCATGGTAAGACCCTGGTCAATCGTTCTGTTTCAAGACACTGATAAACGCTTCCTGGGGAATGCCCACACTCCCCACCTGCTTCATCCGTTTCTTGCCTTCCTTCTGTTTCTCAAGAAGTTTGCGTTTCCTGGTGATGTCACCGCCGTAGCATTTGGCGGTAACATCCTTGCGGACCGCGCGAACTGTTTCGCGGGCAATGACTCGCTGCCCGATACTGGCCTGGATGGCGACAGAGAACAGCTGGGGGGGAATAATTTCCTTCAGGCGTTTGCACATCTGCCTCCCCTTCCCCTCCGCTTTTGATCGATGGACGATGCTGGAGAATGCTTCTACCGGTTCTCCGTGCACGAGAATATCCAGTTTCACGAGATCACCCTCCATGTATCCCGCGTACTCGTAGTCCATGGATGCATAGCCCCGGGTCACGCTCTTCAGGCGGTCGTGGAAGTCGATGAGGATTTCATTCAGAGGAAGCCTGCACGTCAGGATGACTCTCCTGGTATCCAGCGACTCTGTTTTCTCCACGTCCCCGCGGCGTTCCATGATCAACTGCATCAGGTCGCCGATGAACTCGTTCTGGGCGATGATGAAGGCGTGAATGATCGGTTCCTCGATCAAAGCGATTCGCGTCGGGTCGGGGAAATAGACCGGATTGTCTATTTCCATGACTTCCTCGTTTCTCAGGTGGATTCGGTAGATAACGGCGGGATAGGTAGTGATAATATCAACGTCATACTCCCTGCGCAGCCGCTCTACGATGACTTCCATGTGAAGGAGCCCCAGGAATCCGCATCGGAATCCCAGGCCCAGGGCGACTGAATTCTCCGGCTGGCAGGAGAACGAGCTGTCATTGATAGCGAGCTTTTCCAGACTCAATCGCAATTTCTCATAATCCGCATTATCCACCGGATAGAGACCGGCAAAAACCATCGCGCGGACTTCCTTGAATCCCGGAAGGGGCACTTTCGCCGGGCGGACCGCACTGGTGACGGTATCGCCAATTTTTATATCGGTCGCTTCCTTGATATTCGGAATTACATATCCGACCTCGCCGGGCCCCAGTTGTTCAGTGGATTCGGCATCCGGAGTAAAAATTCCGACTTCTTTCAACTCGTACACCTCGTTCGCGGCCATAAGCCGGACGCGGGTGCCGGAGCGCAGAGTTCCGTTGAATACGCGGATGTAGGCGACCACCCCGCGGTACACGTCATACAGCGAATCGAAAACGAGAGCCCGAACCGAATCCTCTTCTTCCTCCTGCGTGGGGGCGGGAATCCGTTGCACGATTGCCTCGAGGAGAGCATCCACCCCCTCCCCCGTTTTGGCGCTCACGTGCAGCACTTCATCCATGGGAATCGCCAGAACGTCTTCCACTTGCGCGGAGACGGACACGACATCGGCATTCGGCAGGTCGGTTTTGTTGAGCACCGGTATGATCTCCAGGCCGCCCGCAATCGCCAGGTGGGTGTTCGCGACCGTCTGTGCTTCGACGCCCTGCGTCGCGTCGATTACCAGGATGGCCCCTTCGCACGCGGCGAGGCTGCGCTCCACTTCGTAGGAAAAATCAACGTGTCCCGGAGTATCGATCAGATTCAGGAGATACGTGGAACCATCCTTCGCGCCATAATCCATGGTAACCGGATGTGCCTTGATCGTGATTCCTCGTTCCCGTTCGAGGTCCATGTCATCGAGCATCTGCTCCCTAAGCTGGCGATGTTCAACGGTCTGCGTCATTTCGATCAGGCGGTCGGCCAGTGTAGACTTACCGTGATCGATGTGCGCGATGATGCAGAAATTCCGGATTCTGGATATTGATTCAGTCATGGACAGCTACGCGCCACCTGTCTGCGAATGGGTCATGGCCTCCTTCGCGCTGCTACGCAAATCCGAAATGGAGGCGGACATGTCGGGGGCATGATAGAGGTAGGAGCCCGAGATCAGAATATTCGCCCCTCTTCGGGCGCACTCCAACCCGGTGGAGTCGTCGATCCCTCCGTCGACCGAGATGTCCTTATCGGGAAATCGATCTCGCAATTCGCGAATTTTCGGAAGCGCTTCCGGGATGAAGCTCTGTCCGCAAAAACCGGGATGCACGAACATGCAGAGAACTTCGTCGTACCGACCGGGATCGATTTCGAACACTGGATCCACGGGAGTATCGGGATTGATGACGAGCCCGGGCCGAATCCCGCGCGAACGAATCGCTTTCAGAGCCTCCACGACATCGCAGTCGGCTTCGACGTGAATGAGCAGGGTCTCGGCGCCGGCATCTATATAGTCATTGATGTACAGATCGGGGCGGGTGAGCATCAGATGGACGCTCCGGTGAAGTGCCGGCGTTTCCTCGCGGGCCATTTTCACAAATGGGGGTCCCATACTGATATTGGGGACAAAATGCCCATCCATGATGTCAATATGCAGGCCGTCGGCGCCGGCGGAACCGGCCCGGACACACTCATCGGCCAGCCGGCCGGGGTCCGCGCCAAGAATCGAGGGCATGATCTGAATCCTGTTCATCCGAAGGATCTAAGCACGATCGGGAAGAAGATGCGAGTGCGGGATGGCAGGACAAGGACCTCGAAACCCTGCGCGTATTCCCCACCCCGGCTTCAGTAGAAAACTTTCCAGAGCCATAGCCCTTCCGGCGGGGCGGTGGGTACCCGCGCAGTCCTGATTTTCGAGGTCAGGATTTCCCCGGTATCTCCTGCGTCGACCTCCCCCTGCCCCACGCGGATCAGAAAGCCGGCCAGGCTCCTCACCATTTTGTAAAGGAACCCTTCACTCTCCGCAATCAACGTGATTTCCTTTCCTTTCCTGCGTACCTCGAGTTTCCGTAGTGTTCGACGGGTGCTGGGTACGTGACGGTTCGGGTTGGCGCTGAATGCGGCGAAGTCGTTTCGACCCAGGAGTGCGCAGGAGGCTTCTTTCATGGCGTCGATGTCCAGGGGGGCAGACACATGGGTCCGGTACCGCCGCAGTTCGGGAGGGACAATCGGAGCGTTCCAGATCAGATATCGGTATTGCTTTCCGGTGGCACTGCGGCGCGCATCGAAAGTTGAGGCGGCTCGTCGTACTTTCTCAACCCGGACGTCCCGATCCAGCACCGCGTTCAATCCGAGGGTCAGACGTTCGGGATCTTTGCGGTTGAGGAGTTCGAAGTGAGCCACCTGGGCACGCGCGTGTACCCCGGCGTCGGTGCGTCCGCTGCCGTGTACACGGGGTCTCTCGCCCGTCAGTTCCTCCAACGCTGATTGCAGCACCCCCTGGACGGTCGACTCTCCGGGCTGCACCTGCCATCCCGCATACCCCGTGCCGTCGTAGGCCACGGTCATTTTGTAGCGTTGCACCGCCATTCTGATGAAGTAATTGCTAACAGATCCAATCCTGATCCCGCCCCTGGTCCATTGTGAGTGGGATGAGAACTACGCCTTTGAATCAAGATAATGCTGCAGCATGATCTGGGCTGCCAATTTGTCGACCAGCCCTTTTCTTTTTTCTCGCCTGGTGCCGGCTTCGATCAATGCGGCCTCCGCCGTTTTCGTAGTCAATCGTTCGTCCCACGTCTCGACGGGGAGGCCGGTTTTATTAACGAGTTTTTCGGCGAACGCTCTCGACGCGAGGGCCGAGGGGCCTTCCGAACCATCCATGTTCAGCGGCAGACCGATCACGATCCGCTCCGCTTCCACTTCATCGCAGATCTCCCGAATCCGGCGCAGCAGTTCTTTCTCACTTCCAATCTCGATGACCTCGTGGGTGGAAGCAATGATTTGCATCGGATCGCTTATCGCTACGCCGCAACGGCGCGTTCCGAAATCAAGCCCCACGATTCGGGCCATCTCAGACGATGTCGCCATGCTCGGGATTTTCGCGCACCTGTTGAAGAAGCTGTTTGATCTCCTGGGCGCGCTCTCTGGGGCAAATCAAGGTGACCCCCTCGGCCTGGACCACGATCAGATCGCTGACACCGATCATTGCGGTGGTTCGATCCCGTGAAAACACGATGTTGTTGCCGGAATCAACTGTCTCGAGGGATCCGATGGCGATATTTCCCGACTCATCCGCGGGAAAGTGATTCGTAAGAGCCGTCCAGGATCCGACATCATCCCAGGAGAACGTGCCTTTTGCCATAATGATGTTATCGGCCTTTTCCATGAGCGCATAGTCGATGGATATTTTTTCCAGGGGCGGATACGCGGCCTCGAGGGCCGGCTTCAGCGAATCCTCGCGAACCGCGGTGGTCAGGTGCTCCATCAACCAGGAGAGTTCCGGGCAGTGCTGTTTGAATGCTGCGTGAAGAGATTTTACCGACCAGATGAACATGCCGGAATTCCAGAAATATCTGCCCGACTTGATGTACCGCTCGGCCGTGTCTTCATCCGGTTTCTCCACGAAGCGCCTCGCCCGATGAAAGGTGATCTTATTCCCGTTCTGCAATTCGGGACCTGCCTCGACGTAACCGAATGCGGTGCTGGGTGCATTCGGCTCCATGCCGATCGTAATCAGGACATCCTGCTTCGACGCAAGTTCAAGGCTCTCCTGCAGGGTGCGGCGATAAACGTCCAGATCCCCCATCACCTGGTCCGCCGTCAGTATGCAAAACGTCGCGTCGGCGGATTTAGCTCCGACCAGGGCGCCGGCCAGGGCCACGGCCGCCGCGGTATCCCGCCCCACCGGTTCCCCCACGATGTTTTCAGCGGGAAGAATTGGCGCCGCCTCACGGCTGGCCTCAACCAGGTCCTTGTTCGTTACCACCAATACCCGCTCGGGGGGAATGAGTCCCTCCAGCCGGTCCACCGCCTGCGCAAGCAGCGATTTTTCCCCGACAAGAGCCAGGAGCTGTTTCGGGCGCCTGGAAGTGCTCAGCGGCCAGAATCGCTCCCCCTTCCCTCCCGCCATGATGACGGCATAGTGTTCCGTGGCCATCTATTCGCTTCTCGCTACCGATTTTGCCGCCTGGACCAGTTCGGCGGCCCACGATGCCGCGCGCTCCCGCCCCTCCGGAGAATTTCCCTCTTCGAAGAGACGGTTGACGATAGCGCTTCCCACGATCACCGCGTCGGCATGCTGGACCGCGGCACGCGCCTGATCGGTCGTCGAGACCCCAAATCCCAGCGCAATGGGCAAACTCGTTTGTGACCGCGTTTTCTGGAGCAGCCCGGACGCGCTGTCGCTGATCTTGTCCTGCATTCCGGTGACACCTTCGCGGGAAACGCAATAGATAAAACCGCTGCCATTCCGGCAGATTCGCTCGATGCGGTCGTCTGTGCTCGTGGGAGCCACGAGATAAATGTTGTCCAAACCGTGCGCCTGCAGCGCATGTGCATATTCGTCGGATTCTTCTACCGGAAGGTCCGTGGTCAGGATGCCGTCCACACCGGCCTCCGAGGCATCCGCGGCGAATGTTTCATATCCCCGTGCGTAAATGGGATTCACGTACGTCATGAACACAAGCGGAACCTGGCTGCGGGTCCTGACTTTCTGGACGGCATCCAGAACGCCGCCTACCGTCGTACCCGCTTCCAGCGCCCGGGCGGCGGCGAGCTGATTTACCACTCCATCCGCCAAGGGATCAGAAAATGGAATTCCCAATTCGATAATGTCCGCCCCGGCATCTTCGAGACGAAGAACGGTATCAACGGTCTCCTCCAGTCCCGGGTCGCCGGCGCAGATGTAGGCGATAAAGCCCTTCTGGTCGCTCGATTTCAGCCCTTCAAAGCATTGTTGTATTCGCGTAGTCATGATTTCATAGGGTAAACGGCTACCTTACAAAACACCGGGTCACTTTTCAAGGTTCAGCTTTCCGATGACTCCCAATCCATAGAGGGTCAGATCGCGGTCGAGAATGATTTTTCGATCCAGGCCACGCGTAATGTGGTGCGCGTCTCCGCCGGTCGCGATCAGTTTGAGGTCCCGGCCGCCGTAATACCGGGTCAGGTGATCGAGAATCTCGCGGACCATTCCTCGCTCGCCCAATTGAATTCCCAGTCGCATCGCTTCCTCCGTACTGTGGCCGATGCGAACCCGGGTTGGTTGAAAGTCCACTTCGGGAAGAAGTGCCGCCCGTTCCGACAGTGCTTTTCGCATCACGGGTCCCCCGGGCGCGATAATCCCGCCGATATAACCCCGTCCTGGAACAACAATGTCGAACGTAATCGCGGTGCCGATGTCGACGACGAAAAAGCGAGTGCCGTACCTGGAAGCTCCCCCCGCAGTGTTGGCAAGCCGGTCGGCGCCGATCTGGCCGGGATTCGGGTGCGTTACCTTTACCCCCAACTCCGTTTCGTGGTTCACCCAAACAACACTTTGACCGAACCGTTTTCGCAGAAGACGGGACCAGGTCTTCGAAACCTTGGGGACGACCGACGCTGCCACTGCGCATGATATGTCGCGCGGCATGTCCTCAAGCAGAAACGATTTGATGAAATCGCTCCGCACCGTCGCAGTTTCGAAATGTCGAACGCGAGAGACGACCCCAGAACGGAAGATACCGGTTGCGATTGTCGTGTTTCCGATATCTATGACAAGGGTGGACATGATCGTGATCCCAACCTACCCGAGGTGGGCCCTGGGGAAAACAAGAATCCTGAGGGATCGAGAAACGGGTATGTGACCCGTGTAGCGGTGGCAATCGCCAAGGCCCCAAGCCCCGTGCCACGTTCTTCATGAATCGAACTCCAGGGAAAAATCGGCGGCAACGGCTGAATGCGTGAGTGCCCCGACGGAAATGGCATCGACCCCGGTGTCTGCGATGGCGGCGACAGTGTCGAGATTCACCCCTCCCGATGCCTCCAGGCGGATACGTCCCGCGCACAATGAGACGCACTTCTTCATCGTCTCCACCGACATGTTGTCGAGGAGTATCCAATCCGGAGCAGCCTCGATCACGGAGCTGAGATCTTCAATTGATTCCACTTCCACTTCAATCTCAAGGTCCGGGTACGCATTCCGGGCCGCGTGAATCATATCGGCCAGGGTGCCTTCGTTGCGCCCGCGCCACTGGGCAAGGTGATTGTCCTTCAGCATGATCTTGTCGTAGAGCCCCATTCGGTGGTTCACCCCTCCCCCACACCGAACCGCATACTTTTCCAGCAGCCGTAGTGTGGGTGTGGTCTTACGTGTGTCCAGAATGACAGCCTTGCAGCCGGCAGTCCTGTCAACGTAGGACCGGGTGAGAGTGGCAATACCGCTCATGCGTTGCAGGAAATTCAAGGCAGTCCGCTCCCCCGTCAAGACGGCCCGGGCCGGACCGCTCACCGTGGCAACGACCCCGCCGTCTGGAACCCGTGACCCGTCTCCGGATTCGATTGCGACTTCGACCGACGAATCCAGCGCCTCGAAAACCGCGGCTGCAACCGGCACGCCGGCCACGACATAGTCGCCCCGGGAAACAATCCTCCCGCTGCAGAAGTCCCTGGCATCCACGATCGCCATCGACGATGCATCCCCGTTGCCCACGTCTTCCTCGAGAGCACGGCGGATCAGGTCTGAAACTTCACGGTGATTTGCAATCTCGTGCATGATGCTGATTTTTTGCTTGGTGTCTGGGCAGATGGCAACAAAGAAAAGGAGGAATTCTCTTCAACATGTCTCCCGTCAGCGCATTGCTCCAGGATTGAATTGCGGCGATAGTAATTAGTCCGCCGCGGCGCGTTTTCGCTTGGACGATCTCTTGTACTTCTTCTTCCTGGAGGACTTCTTCGATTTCCTTCCGGCAATTTCGGTCAATCCTTCCGCGCGTTTTAACTCGTTGACCTGGTCGCGAATTACCGCCGCACGCTCGAACTCAAGGGATTCAGCGGCCTGCAGCATTTCATTCTCCAGTTCCAGCAACACTTCCTGGACATCGAAATCGGCCCCGTCATCGCGAAGTGCCGCCAGGTTCGATTCTTCATCCGGCAGCTTTGAGGAAAGGCTCTCGGGAATTTCCTTCACAATCTGGCGGGGTACAATCCCCTCTTTTCGATTGTACTCCATCTGGGTTTTTCGGCGGAAGTCCGTCACCTCGATCATGCGTTTCATCGAGTCGGTGATCTTGTCGGCATACATGATCACCTTGCCTTCGATGTGTCTTGCCGCGCGCCCCGCGGTTTGAATCAGCGAAGTTTCCGACCGGAGAAACCCTTCCTTGTCCGCGTCCAGAACCGCCACCAGCGAAACTTCCGGCAGATCAAGACCTTCACGCAGCAAATTGATGCCCACGAGGCAGTCGAAATCCGCTTTTCGGAGCGCGCGCAGAATCTCCACCCGCTCGATGGCGTCAATTTCCGAGTGAAGGTACTTCACCCGAAGCCCGACATTTCTGAGGTACTCCGACAGATCTTCGGCGGTACGCTTGGTCAGCGTGGTGACAAGGGTTCGTTCTTTTTGCTCGGCACGCGATCGAACCTCCTCCATTAAATCGTCGATCTGGTTGCCCAACGGCCGGATCTCCACCGGCGGATCGATAATGCCGGTGGGACGGATGACCTGGCGCACCGGCTCTCCCCCGAATTCCTTTTCATACGGTCCCGGGGTTGCGGAGGTAAATACAACCTGCCCTGTGATCGTCATATATTCTTCGAAATTCAAGGGGCGATTGTCCAACGCGGACGGAAGCCGGAACCCGTGTTCCACCAGGACCCGTTTGCGCGAGATGTCTCCATTGTACATCGCCCGCAGCTGGGGAATCGCGACGTGAGATTCGTCGATGATGGTAAGATAATCTCCCTGGAAGAAATCAAGAAGGGTGTAGGGCCGAGACCCGGGTGGGCGACCGGCGAGATGACGGGAATAGTTTTCGATACCACTGCAATAACCGACCTCCTGCATCATCTCCAGGTCGAATTCCGTGCGCATTCGAATCCGCTGTGCTTCGAGCAGCTTGTTGTGCTGTTCGAACCAGGACACGCGCTCCTCCAGTTCCTCCCGGATCGAGCCGAGCGCGGGTTGCATGCGAGAGTACGGCATAACAAAGTGCTTGGCTGGCGACACCAGCACTTCCTCCAGGTCCTTCTCCACATGGCCGGTCAGCGGATCCATGAGCGTGATCCGCTCCACCTCGGTCCCGAAGAATTCAATTCGTACTCCGGTGCGGGAGTACGATGGGAAGATGTCGAGCGTGTCGCCGCGCACCCGGAAAGTACCCGGAGTATTCTCCACCTCGTTGCGGGTGTACTGAATATCAACCAGTTTTTTCAGTACTTCATCCCGATCCACCATGTCCCCTCTTCGCAACTCCACCATCATTTCGGTATAGTCCGAAGGAGATCCCAGGCCGTAGATGCACGAAACCGATGCCACGATTACGACGTCCTGACGGTTGATCAGCGAGTTGGTGGCGGAGAGCCGGAGCCGCTCGATCTCCTCGTTGATGGATGAGTCCTTTTCAATGAAGGTGTCTGTCTGCGGAATGTAGGCTTCCGGCTGGTAGTAATCGAAATAGCTGACGAAGTATTCAACCGCGTTATTTGGAAAGAAAGTCTTCAACTCCGCAAACAGCTGGGCAGCCAGCGTCTTGTTGTGACTGAGTACGATCGTCGGTTTCCCATACTTCTCGATCACATTCGCCATGGTGAAGGTCTTGCCGGAGCCGGTCACTCCTTCCAATGTCTGGAATCGTTTTCCAGTCTCCAAACCACCCATGAGGCTTTCGATCGCCGCCGGCTGATCTCCCGTCGGCTGAAATTCGGAAACTACCTTGAATACATCTTCAGTCATCAAGCCACTATAGGAGAATCAGGATCAAAGGTGAACATCCTTTGTTGCAGATCGGTATAGACACGATTCCCGATGATTTAGTACTGTCGCCGTTCGCTACATCAGCGAATCAGCCAATTGATCCCAGGAAAACGAAACCGGAAGTACAGCAATGATGAAGAAAGCGATCACAAGTTCGAAGCGCAAGATGGTGCAATCTGCACTCTCAGCATGCGCGATAACAACCCTGGCAGGGGTGACCGCTGCCTTCGGGGGTACCGACGCGGACGAACACGCGACCGCTGCGGAAATGGGCTTGATGGAGGGATTTCCACCGCCGCCGGAAAAGCGGGTTGACCGGTCCAGTCTCTTGAAAGGTCCGAAGAACCGCTGGGCCTACTTGAATATGCGCACCTTGTATCCGTCCGCGGGAATACCCACCGCTGACTTTCCGATTCCCGTTAAAAAACGGATCGACGGCGCCATTGAAACGCTGAAAATTCAGAAGCCGGGTGCCGGCAAAGTGGATGTGCCCACCTGGCTAAAGGAAACCTACACTGACTCGGTCGTGGTCATCTACGGAAACCGTGTTGTTTTTGAGCGTTACCTCAACGGGATGCATCCTGATCATCCGCACCAGATGATGTCGGTTACGAAATCGTTTGCAGGCCTGTTCGGTCTCCTTGCGATTGCCGACGGGAAAGTCAAGGAAAGCGATCTGGTGTCAAAGATTATTCCAGAACTGAAAGATTCCGGTGCTTTTGGCGATGCCTCCTTCGGCCAGGTGCTGGACATGTCGAACTCCATGGACTTTTCAGAAGACTATGCTGATCCGGAATCGGGCATTGTTCACTATGGGATTGTGCTGGGACTGATGCCACAGGTTGAAGGCCGTACGTATGCCGACAGTATCTATTCCTACCTGCCGACTCTCGGCTTTGACAAAGAGCACCAACATGGTGAGGTGTTTCACTATCAGACACCCAAGACCGACGTGGTCAACTGGGTCAACAATCGTGTCACGAAACAGTCCTTCCAGGAGGACTTGTATCAGAAGTTGTGGTCCAAACTCGGCACGGACGGAGAGACGTATGTTCTCCTCGATAAGAACGGTACCCTCTTCGCCGGCGGGGGTCTGAACGCTACACCCTACGACCTGTCGCGATTCGCAAAAATGATGATCAACGAAGGGCGCAACCCCTACGGCGAACAAGTCGTGCCGGTCGACGTCATCAAAACGCTGTCCGACGGCGCCGACCGCAAGGCTTTCCAAAAGGGCCCCAATGGTGCGAAGGGCAAAAATGGAGACGCCGGTCTGATGGCCAACGGCGACTGGAGCTACCGCGCTCAGTGGTGGGTTCGCCATACACCCGACCATGAAGCTTTCATGGCCCTGGGTGTGCACGGCCAGTGGATTTATCTCGACGTCCATCGAAACGTCGCAATCATCAAGCAGTCCTCGCAGCCCGTCTCCTCCCACGACTGGTACGACGGCTACAATCTAAACGCCTGGGACACGATCATTGCGCACCTCACGAAATAGGCGGCTGCCGGCGACAGCAGCGCCAACCGGCGCCGCGTAAATAGATCGAAAGGAAGTACCAATGGGAAGCAGAACTCTCGCAATTGGCTCAGTCATCGCACATCTTGTTGCCGGCGCAACGTATGCCCAGGACGCCGACGAGATGGCGCGCAAGCTGCAGGATCCCCTCGGGAATATCAAGGCGATCATGACCGACAACGGTGTCGATTTCAAGACCGGCGATGACGAGACGAGTTACACCTTTCAAATACAACCGGTCTATGCAATTCCGTTCGAAGAGAAGGGTTTCAATTTCATTACGCGCGGTGTGTTTCCCATCCTGGGAATCGCACCCGAGGGTCAGAAACCGGTGTTGGGAGAACCTCTCCCCAAGGGGGATGATCACACCTGGGGACTGGGGGACTCATCGCTGCAGTTTTTCTTCTCGCCGCGCAGCGAATCAGCCTGGAAATGGGGAGCCGGTCCCGTCTTTTCGCTTCCCACGCATTCAGACGACAAGCTCACCGGCGCGGGCTGGGGAGCGGGTCCGATCCTGGTGCTGGTCGGCAGCCTGGGCGAGGACGTATCTCTCTCCTTGATCGGGGGCCACTTGTGGGGCGACGAGAGCGGGTTCAGCACCAGCATCATGCAACCGATGCTCTACTACAACGTTCCGGGGATGGAAGGCGTATCACTCAGTTACAACAACACCCTTTCGTACAACTGGAATACAACCTCCGGAAACGAATGGACGATTCCGTTGGGCGCCGGGGTGAGCAAGACCATTGCCATGGACGGTGGACATGGCCTGGATCTCGGTCTCGGGTTATATTATAATGTCGAGCGGCCCGAGGGGGCAGCCGACTATGTTCTCAAGTGGTCTGTTACCGTTCTCTTTCCCTGAGCTGAGAATTGAATAAACCCGACATGGGCATCTTACCAATGAATCGCAACTGTAGACTTTCGATTGATTTCATCCTCCTTTCCTTGTGCGCCTCCATTTCGGTTTTCGCCGATCCATTGCCTTCCTGGAACGACACTGCACCGAAGAAAAGCATCGAAGCGTTCGTTGAAAAAGTGACGACGTCCGGCTCTCCGGACTTCGTTCCCCCTGCCAAGCGGATCGCGGTATTCGACAATGACGGGACGTTATGGGCGGAGCAGCCGATGTATTTTCAGGCGCTGTTCATCTTTGACCGGATCGCGCAGCTCGCCCCGGACAATCCTTCGTGGAAGACGACTGAACCCTTTGCCTCGGTTTTGAAGGGAGACATCCAATCGGCTCTGAAAGGCGGCGAAAAATCGTTGATTGAAATGACGATGGCGACGCATGCAGGAATCACCACCAAGGAGTTTGAAGCGGCGGTAACCGAGTGGCTCGCGACCTCGAGACACGAAAAAACCGGCCGTCGTTATACCGAAATGGTTTATCAGCCCATGCTCGAGCTGCTTGACTATCTTCGCGCCCATGGCTTTAAGACCTTTATCGTTTCCGGAGGAGGCATTGAGTTCATGCGCCCGTGGGTCGAGCAGGCCTACGGTATCCCGCCGGAGCAGGTCGTCGGCTCGAGTATCAAAACGAAGTACGAAGTCCGCGACGGGATCCCGGCGATCGTTCGACTGCCGGAAATGAATTTTATCGACGACAAGGAAGGAAAACCTGTCGGAATTAACCAGCACATCGGCCGACGACCGATTCTGGCCGCCGGAAATTCCGACGGAGACTTCCAGATGCTCGAGTGGACTTCTGCCGGCGAGGGCGCCCGATTAGGTCTCTTGATCCATCACACCGACGCAAAACGCGAGTGGGCATACGATCGGGATTCCCATATCGGCAGGCTGGAAAAGGGGCTCGATGAAGCTGAACGACGGAACTGGGTCGTGGCCGACATGAAAGCCGATTGGAAGAAGATTTTTCGGGACCTGGACTGACCCGGCGCCCGGATCCATACGATCCCACCCTGCACCCTCCACCCATACCCGGAACATCAAGGTGCGACGTTTACCCGAAGATGATGCTCCAATTTCGCGGCGTCAATCATGTTGGTGAGCACAATCTGGCCACCGGTACCGGTGATCGGAATGCCGATGTTGGTCCAGATTCCAGAGTTCAGCGAATTGGCTCCCTGAAGCTGATACTCTGCACCCACGGCAGAGTCGACCGTGATCAACAAATCGGATCCTGAAAGACTGATTCCCGTCGCATTAGGAGGAGAAACGGAAGCGGCGAGCTCGAACGTGATGTCGGAACCATAGTTTGTACCGATCCCGTTGATCGCATAGGCCCGAACATGGTAGGTTGTTCCCGCCGATAAATTGGTCAGCGTGCTTGAATAGGATCCCGCGCCTGCGCCGTCGATCGTATGAGCATCCGCCAGGGTCGGATCCTCGTTCAGACTCCAGCAAACGCCTCGACTTGTTACAGTCGATCCTCCGTCATCGGTTACGTTGCCCCCGGATTCCGCCGTTTGAGCGGTCTCGTTGCCCACGGCCGTCGTAATCACCGTGGGCGGCGACGTGGTAGCGCGATTTACACAGACCAGAAAATCATCCGCAAGCAGCGTATCTTCATCCACGGAGACACACTGAATGGCCAGGTGCACGGTACTTCCGATGTACGCGGATAGTCCGTTTGTATACTCGACATAGCTCGTGGGAGCGTTGACCACGCTCTGTAACGTAGTCGTGAAGTCCCCGGGTGAAGTTCCCGTCGTGGACACCTTGATATTGAAACTCTCCGGAAATGACGGATTCAGGGATCTGGCGAATAGCGAGAACGTGGCTGAATCGGGAAGAAATATGGATGGGGTAATCAACCAATCGTCATTTCCTGCAGGATTCCATTGCACGATCGCCGTCCAATCTCCTGTGTGAGAAGGAAAACCGGGATTATTGATTGGGAACCATTGCCTCGAATCACCGTCAACGTTCAAGACCGTCATGTCTGCGAAAGATGCGGCGCCGGTTTCGAATCCGTTGCTGTAAATGCATTCCGTTTCGGCAATCGTGGCATCGCCGCTGGTGACTCCGAACGAGTAGTCGCCGCCGGATCCCATCGACCAGGCGCGATAGTCGTACTGGGTGGCCGGGGTACGGCCGGCGTGCAGAAAAGAGGAACCGTGACCCTGGTAAACGACCTCGCCTCCCCCTGCAACCATGTCCCCCACCTGGTAAGTTCCCGCCGGGGTTCCGAAAGTTGCGTTGGTGGAACAGGCTATCAGAACGGGGTCCGAGGCTGAGTTTTTCTGCCATGACATGTCAATTTGCGCGGTGCTCTGGGCTTGCGCCGTGAAGTTGGATGGATTTCCAACTGAAGATGTTGCCAGGGTAAAGGTTCCTCCTCCGGAAATCCGCTTGATCACAAGGTACACATCTTCCCAGACAGGGTGCGTGTACTGGAGCAGCTCGTCGACGGACACACCTCCGCCGGTTGCGGACGCCAGCAGCACTGGCGTTCCGTAACTGGTGCCGTTGGTCTGATACAGATACAGATCGAAGTCGGCCCCGGAAGGAACATTGAGGACCAGCTCGTCCGTCTCCAATCCGGTCAAAGCCATCCGTCTCGCCCAAACGCGCTGATCGACATCTTCCGGTCCCAGTGCGAAATTTGTCACCGCGCCGAAGCTATGTTGAAGCAGCAGCGCTTCGATTGCCGCGTCGGGATTGATCATCCCGAATCCTTCATACGGGTCTTTCCCGGGAGGATATCCACTGGGGCCGGAAGTCTCCCGCTCAAGTGTTGGATTGAAACTATCATTCTCCCGGCCCTGGTTCGATTCCGACGCCGTGGCGCACAGCAGCATCTTGACCAACAAGGGATGAGCACTGCTGTTGAAGTTCCAGGAAACGCCACTTTCCTCCATCGCGTCGATAACCAGTGCCGCCGCCCCGGCCACGAAGGGAGTCGCCATGGATGTGCCTTGAATATTGTAATAGTCGTTTGACTGCTGATCCAAGAAGGCAGGGCCGTCCCGGGTATTACTGTCCACAGACATGATGTGCGTATATTGATCCGATCCGCCGGGCGCCATGAGATCCGGCTTGAAGTCCTCCTCCTGTCCCGAAGACCCCCCGGGTGATGCGAAGCCGTGGCTCGAGTATGCCGTTACCTGGTTGACATCGTTTGCGGCCGCGACCGTGATTGCCAGTGCGGCTCGTCCCGGATCGTCTATTTCGCGGTTTGGGGAAGAAGGATGGTCGCCGTCATTTCCGGCGGCCACGCACATGATGATTCCGTTGAGGACAGCGCTGTTCACCTTTTGCCGAAGAGAGGGAAACACATCGGGCTCCCCGACGCTCTCGACCCCCAGGCTCAGGTTCATCACCTTTATCTTGAGAGTCGTCCGGTCGAGGACGAGCTCGTCGATCGCCTGTGAAATCCACGCGGTGCTGCCTTCGGCCGTATCTCGAAAGACCTTTGCTCCAGCCCACGTACAACCCGGCGCAACGCCGCGGAACGAATTGAAGGAATCACCAATGCCCGGGTAGCCGCTCACCGAGGCGGTGATGACGTAATCCGAAACTAATCCGGTGGACTGGAGTCCGGCGGTGTGCCGCACGCCGTTGACCAGCGGAGGCATGGCAGCGAGCGAGAGGGGGGAGGTCGGTCCTACCGTGGAATCGTAGGTAGTGTACGGCCCCATGTCGCCCGCCGCGCGATAGGAATGAAACAAGGTCGTCGATCCCCCACCCCCCAGCCATCGACCGGTCGTTGAGAAAGTGGACGAGGTGGAAGGGAGGGCGATGGGACTTGGGAAGAACGCTCCGGCCGAAAGGTTCGAGCTGAAGGCGCTGAAGAAGAGAGTTCCGGGACCGGCTCCACCCACGGAGCCCGAACCAAGCGCAATACCGGAGACATGTGTCCCGTGCTGGTCGATGTCCTGCGGACCGGCATGCGAGTCCGGGGTGTAGTCCTTCCAGAAAACGCGCCTGCCGTTCAGATCCGGATGAGATTCGTCCACTCCCGTGTCGAGAACGGCAATGGTAATGTTCGCGCTCCCTTCAAAGCCGGTGACACTGCCTGCGAAATTGGTCCACACCGGCCGCACCCGGCCGGTCCGGGTTGCCAGGTCCATGTGTTTGACGACCGCGCGTGGCTCCTCCACCAGCACAAAAGTTGCCCCAAGTTGTCCGGGCAGTGATTCCACCGAGGACAGTGGAACGGTTCCGATCCAACCGAAGGAGACGGCTTTGAATTCGTACTCGATCTTCCCACCCAGCGCCCGGAACGTGGCGACTTGCTCCTTGGAGGGAGGATCACTGAAAATAACTTCCACGGTCACCGGGGATTGCAGCGACTGCGCCGCCTCGGAACGCAGGGCCTCGGTCGAGCCCTGAGCGGACGCATCTTCGAGAGCACGGATTCGCGCCAGCAATGGATCGTCAATCTGGTCTTCATCAGCGTCGTTTGCATAAGATTCTGCGATCATCGGGCGAACTGCGATCGCGTCCGGTTCCCCAGAGCAAACGACTGGAAGAATGAGGCATGAAATCAGAAAGAGGTTGCGGGTAGAGGCATGAAGCGCGGTACGGATTTCACTATGGTTCATAAATCTGGATCTCCTGGATGCACGAAACCAAGCAAACTATAGGACCGAAACGTTGAGAAGTGAAGTGAACACCACCAAATTAGCAGGAATCGCGCAAACGCGATGTTGTATTGATCTCCGCCGTATGTACTCCTGCTATTGCCATTCACGGCATTCGGCATCAGGATGGAATTCAGGTAGATCAGCCATGAACGCCCCGGATATCTCCAACGAACATACTCTTCGCCTCCTTGAGGCATGCCGGGTGGAACCCCGTATCTATTCGCCACGCTTTGATTTCATTGAGCGCGATGGAGGATATTGGATTCGGGATCACGAAAAGCCAATCGCATATATTCGGGCGAACTGGCTCTCCCTCGACGCGTTTGAATTCTCACCGTTTACTTCGCTGGGGCGCGATCCCGTGGTTCATCCCCGGTACGACATGGGGACGTACATAAACATGCATGCGCAGCTGCTTCCTGCGATCGGCGGTAATTTCCGGTGGCCCTCCGAGCGCTGCTCCATCTCCTGGGACCTCGATGACTCATCGGTGCTGCAGTGCTCGATTCAAGCCGATTACAAGACCGGTGAGCGGAGTACGAACACACTCATCCTGACCTATGATCCCGACACCGCCCAGTACTGTTACCGAATCCGCAAGTTGCTTTCGTTGGCCGGGCCGAGAAGGCAGGAATTCTGTAATGTCTATCCGAAGGATCTTGGCAACGGGATGCCTTCCGACGCCAGGTGGCAACACACCCTGTGGACAGGATCGGACGGAAGGCTTTGGAAAATGCCGGTCAACCCGGCGTTTTCCAGCGCCATCCGTGCCAGCGATCCGGCCCGGGGAAAATTGCTTGCCCACCAGGGGTTCATCGGGTGGGGCGTAGAAGAGGATTTCAATCTGGTAACCGTCATCGAACAATCCTCGGTTCCGGTCGTCTCTTCAACCTGCGATATGTGGTTCGACGAGCATTTAACCTTCGAAGCAGCGGGCATGGAGTCGATGCGCGACGGCACCCGAGTCGAAATGGAAGTAACCTTCCGGTTGGTGAATGTTCCACCCCCAGCGATGCATGAGCTCGTCAAGGAAGCGGAGCAAGTCCCTGTGTCAGGGGATGAGATCCAACGATTCGGAGTTCCGGGGTTTCTCTTTGGAGAAATCAATGATCTGGAAAAGCCGATGGATCCGACTGTTCCCCAGCCCGGTCAGATCTGGTCTCTCGACGACAGCAAGTCTGCGATGCTCGAAGTGGCGGATGCGGGGAGGACGCGTCGCGGCTCCGTGCAGCTGACCGATCATGTTTCCTGGGTTCTTGATGAAGGATACTCCGGAAACCGATCCATTCGAATCCGCGGCATTACTCACAAGATCATTCGCCTTTCTCCTGCCGGACAGGCGGTCCATGTCAAACCCGAGTCCTCCTATCGTTTTGAGGGATGGGTCAAAGCCGAAAATGCGCTGGGCAGGCTGTTCATGGGTCGCACATGGTACTCCTCTACGGTCTACTTCGGTCAGGCCGTGAGTCAATCGGTCGGGCCGTCGGCTGAATGGACGCATGTGTCCGTAGAGCTCTCAAGCGCGGATTATCCCTATCTGCTTTGCCAGTTGGAAGTGGAGGGGGAAGGCTGTGCATGGTTTGACGATCTGCATTGGTATGAAGTGTAACAGGCGTCCGCAATTTCGAATGCCGCAACCCCACGGCGCGGAGCAATCATCGTGGCTCGGCGGTTCCACCCCGTGTCGGAACAAGGGGGAAAAGGTAGGACGCGAAGGGCGCCGGTGATCGCCGTGCTACGACCGGGTCTCCGTGTGTCCGCTTCACTCAGGTGAATTCTCTTGGACCGTTTGCTACTGCTTCAGTAACCTGTGAGATCATGAATGACACCGATTCACTCGTTCAGAAACGCCGCGAGCGAAACCGAATCCTGTTCGAAAGCGCCGTAAGGTCAGGTCGTACCCGGTACAGCGAACAACTCGGACTTCTCTCCTACCTCCATCCAACCCGACCCGAGCGCGCGGGCGGCCACGTAGCACAGGAGAGTCTCGAGTTCGCGATTGCCCTGGCCGAGACCGGCGAGTCCCCGGACATGGTGCGCTCCATCGTCGAAGAGTCCCTCCGGTACCAGGATCTACGCCGCGACTCGCAAACCTATGGAAACTGGTTCTGGATGGACTACCTCACCGAGGTCCTTGACCCGAATGCAGTCAGTTTCATGGTGCCCAACTATCATTACCTGGTGACGCGGCATCGTGGCCTGCTCGGTGATGATCTGGCCGATCGGATTGTCGAAGCTTTAGAGCGGGCCGGCAATGCTCTCCTCGCGCACCGCTGCCAATGGGCATATGGGAATATCTACCTGCTCAATATTCTTTCGAAGCTCTTAATCGCAAACCTCGCCGGCGCGGAACGGATGTATACGATTGCTTGCATCGAATGGCAGGAATGGCTCAGCCATACCGATCGATTCGGTATCACCGAGTTCAACAGCACCACCTACACTGCGGTACAGATCTCCGCCCTGGAAGCGATGACAGAAGTTGCCGCCGATGAGGTGTTTTACCGACAGGTACATCGCGTCCTCGAGTACTATTACACAGAGACCTGCCTTCACTATCATCCGGGCAGCGGACTATTCGCCGGACCGAAGAGCCGCCAGAACACGGTGCCCTACTCCATGAGCATGCTTCACACCGTGCTCTTCTGCCAACTTGGCATTCACCAGCCTGCCGACAGTCCCTACAATGCGAACTATGCGCTGACCGACTACCTGGCGCCGGCCGATATTCTCGACCTGGCTACAAAAAAGAGACTGCCCATGGACCTGACCCTCACGTCAAAACACGCCGGATTGAAACGGCGGATTTGGATGACTGAAAGCCACGCCCTTGGCAGCGCCGACGGAGGGCAATACGGCTCAAGCGACGTGCTCCTCGAAGCGATCCACGGGCAGGGTGAAACCGCTGGCCATACCTGCGTCAAAGGATCTCCAAACCGGTTCGATTTTTTCAGCAAACAGGAGAAAAACCTCGTGGTGGGAGGCTTCCGCTGGCGATTCTGGCCGGGGGAGGATTTGGAGGGCATGGGAGAATCTGCGCCGCTGACCACGGGCAAGATTGGATATGGATCGGTCTATGTTCCTCCGGACGCACAGGCCGTCGAAGTTCAACTTCTCCTTGGCTACCGTCGATCCAATCCGTCCATACAGATTAATGGGGACGCCTGGAATGGGGCTTCAACGACCCTCTCGGGATCGGATTTCCTGGTCGTAATCTCGAACGGAGTCCGCGTCGGAATCCGGATTCCATCCCGCCGGCGAATTGTGCTCGACTGGGATGAGGATGCGGTCATTGCCCGGGTCAGCACGGGTCGGCCGCGGCGGCCGCCCTGGTCGGTTGTGCAACCCGTCCTGCTGGTAATTGAGGATGAAAGCGAGACCGGTTTTGCCCAGGCGATGGAGAGCTCGAGACTTTCGCGAACCACGCGGGGAGATGGACAGCGAATCAGCGCCACCTGGCGCGATCGCCGAATCAGCGTCGAGGTGCCGACGAAGCCGGAGTATCTCCTGGAATGTGAAACCCATAGATTACCCGCCGCAAGACTCAACGACGTGATTCAATCGGGCAGTGACGTGAGCTTATGGGGCGAGTATTGATTCTGCGTCGCTCAAGATTCAACTTCGAAATTCGATATTGAGAATTCGATATTCAGCATTGCTTTCGAATCGAAGCGAAGCACCTTCCTGCTACCACGGGTTGCTTGGCGCCATTTTCCATGACCGGGCGCGACGCATCGTCGCTGCGCCTCCGCGACTGAAGACGGCAACGCCCACACTGTCTTCCCGGGTAGGATAAATCCTGCGCATGACCGCCTGCCGGTCATTGGCAAATACTTCCACGACGGACTGATCGATAAAAACCCGCAGTTTCAGCATTTCTCCCTGCGCGAGTTCGAAGGGTCCGCCTTCCACGGATTTCGCCCCTTCCCCCAGGCTTGAATTCCGAGTATCGATGCAGAGCTTCTTCGCAACGGCGTCGTAGAAGACAAGGGTCCGCTCTTCGCCGCCGGGTGAACTGCACACTTGGACACCGTAGGCCGAAGCTTCGCCGGACTCCATCTCGATGAATAGCTCCAGGTCCTTTCCTTCCATCCCGTCCAGCGTGACTTCGTTGTCGGACTCCACCGCAATACAATCAACGATCCCGGGGTGGTAGCGTAGCTGTTCCAGTTCCACGGGAGGCGCCAGCCTGAGGGTGCGGTCATCGCCCAGCCAGAGAACGCGGGGAAGACTCAGGGTTCCGGACCAGGCACTTTGTTCGATTGTTTTCTCCTCCCGCCCATCGCGAATCCATGCCCACATGATCCGCCGTCCCTGGTCGTCCAGGATACTCTCAGGTGCAAAGAAGTGATAATCCTCCCAGCTCATCCGGCCATGGGTATCAGGAAAGAAGCGGTCATTCTCATAACGGCCGATATAGTATTGGCATCCATGATTGTGGCTGATGAACAAGAGCATGTGACGATCGCCAAGGGGAAAGAAGTCCGGACACATGCAATCTTCATCGGCCTCGGTCCACTCGCGCCTGGATGTATAGAACGGATGGAGGTACTCCCATTTCGCGAGATCGTCGGAAACAAACAGGTACGCGGTATCACCTTTGTGCTCGTCCATATCCTGCTCCCGGCCAAAGATTCGGAGCACAGGCAGATTTCCGGTCAGCATGTAATACCGGCCATTGTGGATCCAAATGTCGGAGGGATCTGCCACGGCAAAGGGTTCACCCTCGGCCGTAACGTCGTACCCGTCCTTGTTCATCGGAATGACAGGATTGGCCGGATGCTTGGTCCAGTGGTTCAATTCATCATCCGTACTTGTGGCCAGAAGAATCCCGCCCTTTTCGCTCAGTCCCCAGTAGGTGATGGTTGGAATCCCTTCGCGGTCGATACATGCGCCACCACTGAATATTGCAGTGTCAATCTCGCCCGGTTCGAGTGCGATCGGATGGTGACGCCAGTGTACAAGATCCTTGCTCGAGATGTGGGCGTAACAATGAAAACTCTTTTTGGGCTGCACGATCAGCATCAGATGGTATCGCCCCTTCCAGAACAGCGCGCCGTTGGGATCAAATGGCACGCACTTTCCACCCATGGAGACGACATGGTATCGGGGCCTGTGCGGGTCGCTCACAAGCGTTTCCCTGAGAGACTGCTCAGACGGTATGTTTGGATCCATCCTCTTCCCTTTCAGATTGCAAGAAGACCGAGTGTAGCCTACTTTTTCGGTCGACTCTATGAGAAATGGGACCAGATGAAACTGTCATCCGAACGAGAACAACTGCTGTCCGAGGGATTCTGCACGATTCCGGGAGTACTCAATTCTGAGATCCTCACCGAATTGCGGGAGGCAAGCGCGTCGGTTGTCGAAGCCATGACCGAAGAGGAAAGGGAAAGAAATCAATCCACCGGGAGCATGATCATCACGTGGCGCCATGAAAGATTCACAGAGCTTGTCGCCTCGCCGGAGATCGAAGGGGTGCTGAAAGGCCTTGGATTCAGCGACTGCAAGTTCTCCTCCGGTTTCGTGATCAGCAAGCCGCCCCAAAGTCCTCCCCTGTTCTGGCATTTCGACTGGGCTGCCTGGCATCACCCGTTCAGTTACGGCCGCTTTCCTGCCCAGATTTTTCTGATGTTCTACCTCGTGGATACAAACCGTGATAATGGCTGCTTGCGAGTCATTCCACGATCCCACATTGAAGAAAATCCACTGCACGAGATTCTTAGAAACGCCCATTCCGAAGAGTTGACCCGGGCCACCGATTTGAAATCTGAAGAATTCCAGGAGCGCTCGGATGATCTGGACGTACCCGTGCATGCAGGAGACGTGGTCATTGGAGACTCCCGCCTTCTTCATTCCGCCCATGCGAACAGCGGCGACAGCCGGCGCACCGTGATCACCCTCTGGTTTCATCCGAACTACGATACGTTCCCGGATCCGATTCAAGGCTACGTCGCGGGCATGTATGCGCCCCCGCATACCGATTGGCAGGAACCGGTGAAGAGCCGGATGGCGGAACTCACACCAGAGTACAATGGAATCGATGAAGCACTCGGTTTCAGCCGGGAACGCCTGAGCCGGGATGAGTTCTTTGCGCGGCCGGAAAATGCACCTGAGGCGTAGCACGACTTTGTCTACCCGTGGAGCACGCAGCCAGTGCCTTCACACCCTCAGGAACCGGGTTTCCTGAAATAAATATTCGCACTCCCGCGGTCAAGGCACGACACCACCCTGCGCGTGTTCCTGCGGCATCGCATTCTCAGATCTGATTTGCGAAGTCGGGCATCGTGTGGATTTCGGCATCCAGAATTGCGTACAGGTCGTGGTTGAGGAGCATCCAGTCGCGGGGCGGGGATGCGAATTCGCCTGCGGTTTCGGCCTTGCCTGCGCGCGGATCGACGAGAATCATGCGTTCGCCGAACAGGCTGCCGATTTTTCCATTGGTGAGTTTGATCATTCGATTTTGGGGGACACCGGGAAACTGAAGAATCGTTTCGCAGGTTTGCTTTTCCACGTCCATCACATAGAAGGTTGTTGTCGCTTCGTTTTCGGTGAAACGCCCGAAAATCTTCCCGGGCTCCCACTCTATGATCGTGCTGAAGTCCAGGCAGCCCGGCTTGGGGACGACACGACCCGAGACTTTCTTTGTTTCGGTATCGAAAATCACGAGGTCCGCTTCGCGGAACTCCGGAGTTGGCTCAGGCCACGGAACGGTGGCAACCACCACGTAGCGCCCATGAAGCGCCGTCTCCGCGTCCACCCCTTTCGCATTTTCGAACTCTTTCCTGATTCCACCTGATTCGCCGCTGACCGGGTCAAACCATCCCAACAGTCCTCCGGGAATGGATTCGATGTATGCGCCGCACGGGACGTAGAGTCGGTTGTCCGCGGCCAACACGATCTCGTACGAACGACGCTGCAATTCGAAGGCCGCGACGCGCCTGGGATTTGCCTCCTCTGAATCCGGCAGAGGCGCTTCAACCAATGGATTCGGCGGCAACTGGGTCCATGGTTTCTCCGGATTCCATTCG
>Ga0315336_1001709_pt1 | contig 39257 bp, 31 predicted proteins | sample ASW5metaG_FD_204512 | JGI IMG/M metagenome (GOLD analysis project Ga0315336, IMG submission 204512) | Ammonia-oxidizing marine archaeal communities from Monterey Bay, California, United States - ASW #5 | ecosystem: Environmental > Aquatic > Marine > Intertidal zone | place: USA: California... | reverse complement strand
CGTTGAAACGGAGAGAATCCTGTGGAAGAAGACGATGCTCCAGGCGTGCCAGAATGGGTCGTTACGTATGGCGACATGATGTCGCTGCTGTTGACTTTCTTCATCATGCTGGTGTCCATCAGTGAATTGAAGAAGGAAGGGGAGCTGAAGGCGCTGATGCAGTCCATCCGGGCCACATTTGGCGCAGAACCCGGCAAGATGAGTGTACCGGGCAAGGCCGTACCTCTCAGCAGCAACCAGACACGTACCACCTCGAAGAGCTCTAAGTCGCAGAACGCGACCAAGAAAGAGACCCGCAACTCGCCAGGTCCGGTTGGAGAATTCCGCACTGTCCGAACGCTCAACCAGGCCACGCGGGTCACGCTGGGCGGGGCGGCCGGTTTCGGGCGGTTCGACGACCAATTGAACGCTGTCGCGAGGCAGACTCTGGATGTGTTGAAATCCGTTCTGGATGACAAACCCAACCGGATCATCATTCGAGGGCACTCTTCCCCGGAACCATTGCCACCTGTTTCTAGATTTCGGGACCAAATGGACCTATCTTATTTTCGCGCCTTATCCGCTGCAGACTATCTAATTAAACAGGGAGTCCATCCGCAGCGGATTATTGTGAGTGCCGCCGGCGACACGGAACCCCGGACGCTGTCTCGCAATAAGGCCGATCAACGCGACAATCGTCGGGTTGACGTGTTTTTGATTGATTCTTATATAGCGGATCCTGAACAAGCGGGCGAAGAATAGGACGCTGCAGAGCGTGCCGAGACTTGGCCCGTGAAAGCACGCGGAGAGGCTGGGTTGATGGCTAGCAACACCGTCGATGTCGACTCCACTCAAGAAGAACCGGGTTCGCGGGGCAAGCTGCGGAGTGCCTTGATCACTTTGGCGATTCTGATCCTGGCCGGTCAGGGAGTCGGAATCTATGTGTTGATGACCAAGAGCAACGCGGAAGAGGAAGAAGTCGAAGCTCCTGTGCAGGTCGAGACCAGCGAAGTGTCTTTGGAGAATTTCAATTGCACGAACAACGTGGCGGTGCCGGGTGCGGATACAAATATCAATTTGTTTCTTGTGGTTACGATTGCCGACGAGAATCTCAGTGAATTCACTACCGCCAATGATAAGCGGCCGGCCTCCATCCGCCAGGCGGTTCTGGAAGTCCTCCGCAGTTCCACGCAGGATGAACTGCAGGAGCACAAGCTGCCGACCATGAAGCGGCGGATTAAGCAACAGATCAACAAGGTGCTGGAAAAGGACTGGGTGGAAGACGTCGTGATCCCCGAGTTCCGCACACACAAACAATAGACGAGGTCCAGTGTGGCCACAGAAGGCAATCAGCCAGCGGACCCCGGTGAAGCCGGACCGACTGCCGAGCAAACGGCGACCGATGTCGGGCCCTCCGCGGACCAGGCGGCTTCAGCCGAAGACACAGCCGCTGAACAGACTTCGATGGCTCAGAATTCCACCGAGGAATTACTGGACCAGGCGGAAGCCAAGCTGGCAGAGGCCCTGGACGTGGACGCTTTGAGCCCCGGCGGTGGCGAGGGTCAGTCGAGCGCCGCGGCGCAACCGTTCGATTTTGAAGTGTTCTCTCAGACGCCGAATGCGCAAGACGGTGGCATACCGCTGGCAGCACTGCAGGATGTAGAACTCGACATTCGCATCGAACTTGGCCGGACTCAGTTGATGCTGGATGATGTGGTGAAACTCAAGGAAGGATCGGTGGTGCCCTTGGACAAGCTGGCAGGCGACCCTGTCGATGTGCTTGTCAACGGTCGTTTGATCGCCCGCGGCGAAGTGCTGGTTCTGAATGACAATTTTTGTGTTCGTGTTGCAGAGATTCTCGCGCCCGAGAATTGATGAATCACGGATGATTCATCACGGGTGACAATGCGTCTGCAGGGATGAGTGAGGGCGTTCAGTGACGACGCGCATCGGCTACGCGAAGACACGCCTGTTGTTGATTGCCTGTCTGTTTCCAGTGCGGCTGCTGGCCGACACCGGTGGTTTACAGCCAGCGGAATATCCCAACCCGGCGCTGGCGCAACCTGTCCGCCCGGCTGCCGGGCGAGCTGCCCGCGTTGCGGCACCGGCGGCCAATCCTGTTTCGGCAACGCCCACCGCTCGTCGCATCACGCGTCCCGGCGTTCAAGGCGACCATTCCCCAGGCCCCGGCACTCGACAACTGACGCCCACAAGCTCCCTGTGGACGACGTTCGGAGCCTTACTGACTCTGATCGCCATCATCCTGGTGGCCGCTCGGCTCTGGAAACGGCATCTTCCGAGAGTCGGGGGACTGCTGAGCGGTGATGTCATCGAGATGCTGGGACGCACGCCGATTGATCAGAAACGGCAGTTGCAGATGATTCGGATCGGTTCCCGCATTCTGGTTGTGGGGACCTGGGGCGAAGGTATGGTCACACTGGCCGAGATTACCGATCCGTCTGAGGTTGATTGCATTGCCGGCCTGTGCCGTGACTCCGGGCTCGGTGCCTCCGGAACCCGTCCTTTCGCCAACCTCTTCCGCCGCCAGAGTCCGCCCAGTGGCTCCCCAACACAAGTTGCGGTTCCGCCGGCGGAATCTCCTCCGGCGCCCAGATTTCACGTGCCACCTCGACCGGAGATCGATGTTCAAGCTTCATGAATTCCGCGCCCGCTGCGTGGCGCCTGTGATCAACGCTCACCGCGGTCCCATGGCTGTGCGCGTGCTGAAACCGGTGTTGCTGCTGCTGGCGATCGGGAGTCTGTTCTGGGCCGGGCCTGAAAGTGGTTACGCTCAGTCGGGAACCACTCGTTCCAACCAGGGGACGCAAATCAGCGGCGGCCCGCAGCGGCCGGGGCCTTTGCCGGAGCCGACGGGCACACCCTTTCCCGCTCAATTGGAAAACGGGCTGCAGGGAGAGCTGGACGGACTGTTGTCGCCGGAGGGCCTCACCAGCACATTGAAAGTGTTCGTGTTGTTGACAGTGCTCAGTCTGGCCCCGTCGATTTTGATCATGACCACGAGTTTCATTCGCTTTGTCGTGGTATTGGGCCTGTTGAGACAGGCCTTGGGAACTCAGCAACTTCCTCCGAATCAAGTCGTGGTGTCGTTGTGTTTGTTTCTCACCCTGGCTGTGATGAGTCCCGTCTGGAGGCAATCGTACGAACAGGGAATCAAGCCGTATACCGATCCGGCTCCGGGGCAACCGGTGCCGGGATTGCAAACGGTGTTGGAACGCACGATGGCCCCGATCCGTAAATTCATGGAGAACCAGATTGAAGGCACCGGCAACAGCGACGCCGTGTGGCTGTTTGTTGACTACCAGCAGCCCCTACCGGGGACTCCCGCTGCTCGAACTTACAAGCGTCCGGAGACCTACGATGAGGTCTCGCTGAGTGTCCTGCTCCCCGCGTTCATGGTCAGTGAATTGAAGACGGCGTTTATCATTGGTTTTCAGTTGTACTTGCCCTTTCTGATCATCGACATGGTGATCTCATCGGTCCTGATCAGCATGGGCATGATGATGCTGCCACCGGTCCTGATTTCCTTGCCTTTCAAGCTGTTGTTGTTCGTGATGATTGACGGCTGGGCTCTGACCGTTGGCATGCTGTTATCCAGTGTGGCCGGATTCAACTGACGGGGTGCTCCCCTGCGGCTGAGCATGTGGGTTTTCGCGAAAGGACTCGTCGATGGACGTCGATCTGGCGGTTGAATTGTCGCGCGACGCGGTGATTCTTGCGCTCAAGATCGGCGCGCCCATTCTGGTGACGGCGATCGTTGTCGGTTTGGTCATCAGCATCATGCAGGCGGTGACCCAGGTCCAGGATCAGACGATCAGTTTCGTGCCCAAGATCGTGGCCATGCTCCTGGCGGGGTTGTTCCTGCTGCCCTGGATGCTGGCGCAAATGGTGGAATACACGACGAGCCTGATTGCGGATATCCCCAGAAACCTCTGACGTTTCACCTCGCCATCGGACTTGAGATCGTGCCAGCGTTTCTTGAACAATTCATCTCCACGACCGTGCAGGATGGCCTGGCGCGGTCGCTGCTCGAGTGGCAGATGGAGCGATTCTATACGTTCACGCTGGTGCTGATCAGAATCAGTGGCCTGATGATCATTGGTCCTCTGTTTGGTCAGCGGGCCATCCCCGGCAGTATTCGCGTCCTGTTGGTCTTGACCACAGCCTTGCTGGTGACGCCGTTGATCACGGTACAGGCGCGCAAAGGAGCGGACCGGCTGGACGCGAACCGCGACGGACAGATCAGTGCCACGGAAGTTCCCGCTTCGCTCCAGGATGAACTTGTCGATCTCGTTCGCAGCTCCGGTCTGCCTCCGGGCAGCAACCTGCCCGTGGAATCATTTCGTCTGCCGCAATACTCCGCGCGGTCCGTAATCGACTACGCCGCCGTCGCCGTCAACGAGCTCAGTCTGGGGCTGGTTCTGGGCCTGGGAGTTCTGATTGTCATTACCGGCGTGCAACTGGCGGGTGAGCTGTTGGACCAGCAGACCGGCATTGCTCTGGGAGACGTCTTCAATCCGGGATTTGAGATGAGCGGTTCGGCCAGTGGACAGATGATGTTCATGATGGCCACGCTGGTGCTGTTGCTGGTCGACGGCCACGTGTTGATGCTGTTGAGCTTGATGGAGACCTTTCAGTTGCTGCCGTTGGGGGATGCCCATCTGAGCCAGGTGACAATCGAAAAAGTCGTGTTGCTGCTGCAGCCATCACTCATCCTGGCCCTGCAAGTGGCGGCGCCCATGCTGGCGACCATGTCACTGGTGGCTCTGGCCATGGGGTTTCTCGGTCACACCGTTCCGCAGATCAACGTGCTCGTTGTGGGGTTTCCCATCCGAGCCTTGATCAACATCGCCATTCTGGCTCTGACATTTTCCGGCATGAGTGCCAATCTGGTCAGCCTGCTGCCGGGACTGATTCGTCATTTGACCGATCTTCTGATCACAGGGACTTAGGTCGGTTCGATGCCCGAAGGATCTGGGGACAAGACAGAGCAACCGACCGAACGGAGGCGGAACGAGGCCCGCCAGAAAGGGAACGTTGCGCGGAGCGTGGATCTGAATGCGGCGGGGCTGATGCTGGCCGTGGCCACGGTTCTGATGTTCTTCGGCGGCCAATTGTCGTTGTCTCTGGCTGAGTTCTTACGGGTTTCAATCGAAGTTGCCGCGGATCCGGTCAGGCCCCAGACGGCCTATGACTTGGACCGAGCCTACGTGGTGACGACATTTTCGGGCATTATGAACGTGATGGCTCGGATCGCTTTGCCGGTGATGGTGTCTCTGTTCGCCGCCGCCGTGGCCTTGAACTTGCTGCAAATCGGTTTTGTGATCAGTCCCGAGGCGTTGCAGATCAAATGGTCGCGGATCAACCCCCTCGAGGGGCTCAAGCGGATTCTCTCTATTCAGGGCCTGGTCAAGTTGGCCGTCAGCCTGTTCAAGTTATGTTTGCTGGTGGCGATCGGAGCCTGGGTGCTGATTGATCAATTGCCGTTCAGCCTGGATTGGGCGGACGGAGTGGTCGGAATTCCGGCCCGCGGTGCGGCACCTGTCGACACGCTGACGATCGCGCGCGGTATCGGCGACAATCTGGTGCTGCTGGCCTTCTTGCTCGCTTCGGCACTGTTGATATTGGGGCTGATCGATTTCGCGTTCCAGAAGTGGAAACACGAACAGGATTTGAAGATGACCAAACAGGAAGTCCGCGACGAGTTCAAACAAATGGAAGGGGATCCGACCTTGCGACAGCGTCGACGCGACGCTCACCGAAAGGTCGCCCAGGCTCGCGAATTGAATCAGGTCCAGGATGCCGACGTGGTGATCACCAACCCGACGCACATCGCGGTGGCCTTACAGTACGACCCCGAGACCATGGCGGCACCGATTGTCGTCGCCAAGGGCATGGGGCTCATCGCCGAGCAGATTCGCAAGATCGCGGTCAGCCACGGTGTGCCGATCATCGAACGCAAGCCGCTGGCACGATCTCTGTATCACGATGTGAAGGTCGGGCAGCCAATTCCGGCGGAAATGTACGAGGCGTTTGTCGAGATCATGGCCTTTGTTTACGAACTGGCCGGCGAGACCCCCGAATCACTTCGACTGGACAGCGCTTGAGCCGCCGCTGCGCGAATTCGGCTGGCCGACACAATATAAGACCCGGTTGGATCGCAAAAAAACCTGACCCTGAAAGGGGGTGATCGATGCTCGGAAGATCTCATCCGTACTCGCCGAGATCGTGTTTCTGCGCACGATGTGTTTCGGGTCTTTCGGATCGACGACAATGGTTGTCCCGGCCTCGTCGATAAAAAACACGAGTCCGCCATAGGCCACCGGTGACGCGGACACTTGTCCGCCAACGCGTTCCTTCCACAGTTCTTTTCCAGAACGCGTATCGTAGCCGCTCAGGATCGCCCCTCGTAGACTCATGACCAGCATCGTCTGGCCCACAATGATCGGTGAAGGCAGGTCGCGCGTCCGCCGTTCGGCGATCCACAGGCGTTGTTTGTCGGTGACGTCTCCCGTGCCCCCGGGGTGGATGGCGTAGGCGCCGCCACCGCTCAGTCCATTCAACACATAGATCATTCCGTCCGACGGGGTGACGGTCGGTGTGCCACGACCGCGGGGACAACGACATGACCACAGCAAGACTCCAGTTTGCGGGTCGTAGGCGGTGACGCCCTCATGGCCGTTGACCACCACCTCCTGCCGCTTCCCCGTGTCGACCAGAATCGGTGAACTCCAGCCACGGTGGTTCGGGCGAGCGGTTTTCCACTTCTGCTGACCAGTGCGTTTGTCAACGGCCAGGAGATAGGCGTCGGCGTCGGCATCGCAGTTCTGAATCAGCAGATCGCCGATGAGCAAGGGACAGGCCGCCGTGCCCCAGGGGCCTTCCAGAGCTCCCAAGTCCTTGGACCACACATGCTGGCCCGATACGGTGTAGCAGTGCAATCCTCCGCGACCGAAACTGGCGAAGACGTGCGTGCCGTCGGTGGTGCAAGTCGCCGATGCCCAACCATTCATGCGGTGGCTTGGTTCTGGTGTTCCGCTCCAGGCGACCTGTTCCCACAACGGCTTGCCAGTGTTGCGGTCGATACACACCACTAAGCGTTGTTTGCCTTTGTCGATGGCCGATGTCACGAAGAGGCGGTCTTGCCAAATCACGGGCGACGACTGGCCCGATCCTTTGACGGGAGTCTTCCAGCGAACCGCCGACGGTGACCACTCCGCCGGCAAACCTTTCTCGTCTGAGTGACCGTTTTGGTGCGGACCGCGCCAACCGGACCAGTTGGAGGCTGGGGTCACGCTGGGACCGGACAACAGAACGATGCAGGCGATCAATGGGAATCTGGACATCACGGATACACTCTCCTCAACCACTGCACTGCTTGTGAAAGCCGTTGCGTTTCGGGGTTGCCTGTCTCGGTTCCTGCAATCCCCAAACGCCGCCAATCCTGCGGGATTGCCAACCGGGCAGACTGCCAAATGGTCGCGCCAACGGCTGGGCATTGACGAGTAGCACGTGTGTTTGCCCGCCGTTCTTGGCTGGCGACAGCTGTCCCACGTGGCCGCAACACGCGACGGACGTTCAAGGTAACATATCGGAATCGCCACATGCAAACCTCAGCCGCCAACGCTCGGCTCAGCGCGGCGGGCCGCGCGGATGAACGCTTGCACGAGAACGGCATCCTTGACACCCGGGCTCGATTCGACGCCGCTGGCGACATCGACGCCCCACGGTCGAACCGCCCGAATCGCGGTACCCACGTTGACCGGAGTCAGGCCTCCAGCCAGCAACAGCGGAGGCCATTCGCCGCTGCGATATTGGTTGCTGACGATGTTCCAGGGAGCTGTTTTTCCAGTACCTCCGAAAGCTCCGTCCGACCGTGAGTCGATCAAACAGGCCCGTAACGGGACTTGCCGTTGATGGCACTCCGCTATCCAGGTGGCGACTGCGTCCGTCCCGTCGCTGCCGACACGGAAAGCCCGGATCAAACGCAATTCCGGGTGCAGCCGATGCAGCCGATCGACATGTTCGGGTGATTCATCGCCGTGCAGTTGGGCGGTCCGAATGTTGTATTCCCGACAGCATTCGCTGATCTCATTGGGTTCCGCGTTGACGAACACAGCCACGGCTTCGATTGCGACCGGCAGCTGATCGACGATGTCGCGCGCCAGCGACGGGGCCACGAATCGAGGTGACTCCGGATAAAAGTTCAGACCGATGGCTTGCGGCTGACACGCGCACACGGCGATGGCCGAATCCGGGTCGCGAATTCCACAGATTTTGATCCACATGCTGAGCCTTCTCCAACGCTGGCGTTCACACGGCGGCTCGCGACACGGTCGGCCCACGCGCTGCGATTGCGCGGTCGATCCGCGCCACGTGTTCGGCTGGCATTTGCCACCTCAGGGCTTCGGCATTGTCCCGGATCTGTTCCGGCCGCTTGGCGCCACACAGAGCGGCTGTGATTCCCGGGCGCTGGACGGTCCAGCGGATCACGATCTGAGCGACGGAGTACCCCGTTTCACTGCTCAGCGCCCGAAGTTCGTCCAGAAAGTCCTGATTTCTCTGCCATTCCTCTCCCTGGAACATCGGGTACTTCCTTCTGCCATCCCGCGGATCAAATTGATGGTCGCGCGTCAATTTGCCGGCCAGAAGCCCCTTCATGAGCGGCCAGTAGGGAATCACGGAGACCTGCTGCTCACAGCAGCACGGCAGCAGATCCTGTTCGATTTCACGCTGCAACATGTTGTAGTGGGGTTGGCAGGCTGCGATGGGACACACACGCGCAAATTCTGTGATCTGCGTCGTATCGCAATTGGAGACGCCCACGGAGCGTATTTTTCCGGAGTCCAGAAGTTGCCGAAATGCCTCGGCCGTGTGCGCGATGGGTATGTTGGGATCAGGAGCATGCAGGTAATACAGGTCGATGCGATCGGTTTCCAGCCGCCGCAGACTCTCGTCGCATTGCTGGTGGACGCGTTCCGGCCGCGCGTCGCGTACCTGCGTGTTGTTGTGCCAGTGGATGCCGGCTTTGCTGGCGATTACGATGCGGTCTCGCAGCGAACCCAGTGCGCGGGCGATCAGCCGCTCGCTCTCGCCCGCATATCCATAGCAGTATGCGGTGTCGAAAAAGTTGATACCGGACTCGAAGGCCGCTTGGAGAGTCGCCACGCTTGCGGCCTCGGTGACGTCGACACTGGTAATTCCGGCGATCGGCCAGCATCCCATGGCAACCGGAGTGACCTCGATGCTGGTCTGGCCGATTGTTCGCATTTGCATGCTGCGTGTTCCCAAGACAAAACTCTTGCGCCCCCCACACGTGCGCACCCTGGCGGACTGTACTGCTTCGTCCTTGGCTTTCCAAGCCGGTGGGGACTCCCCGCTCAGGCTGTTTTCCAGTAGACAAGCACAACGGCCCTCAATCCACGCTATTCGCTGTCCCACGCTACGCCTGCGGCACACCGTGCGAAATTTCAAGCCTTGGCCCCCTGGCCTCGACAGAATTCACTCGGCTTTTCACAATGCAAGAACAGGAGCACGAGTGCATGGAACACAAGCTGTTGACAATCGCATTGCGCATCAGAACCGGCTCAGCTGCAGGAACCAACTCATGAAATACGATCAGTCTGCCAGAATCCAGTTCAGAGTCTGGATCGCGGGATGTCTGGGAATCGCGTTGGGATGTGTCGCGGGTCGGACCGAGGCCCAATCGCAACCGCTCGGACCGCAGTTTAGCCAGCGACAGCTGGAGCATTTCGAACGCGTCATCCGGCCGCTGTTGAGCCGTCGCTGTTATGAATGCCATAGCCGCACGGCCAAGAAACTGAAAGCCGGTCTGCATCTGGATAGCCGGTCCGGCATGTTGCGCGGCGGGGACTCGGGACCGGCTGCCAAACCGGGTGACGTGGATGGCAGTCTGATCATTCAATCGATTCGCTATACCGGCGATTTTGAAATGCCTCCCAAAGGCAAGTTGCCGGCCAAGGAGATCCAGCTGCTCGAAGCATGGATTCGTGACGGCGCTCCCTGGCCTCGGACGGCCGACGGACCGTTGCGGAAAAAATTCGATCCGGCCGACCTGGAGAAACTCAAAGGGCAACATTGGGTCTGGCAAGCGGTGAACCCGGGCGTGCAGCCCGGCGTCGTCCGGGATACCGACTGGCCTGCGGCGCGGCTCGACCATTTCATTCTGGAGAGGTTGGAACGACAGGATCTCAAACCGGCAGCGCCTGCCGACCGCCGCACGTTGCTGCGACGCGTGTACTTTGACCTGACCGGACTTCCACCAGATCCCAAGGACGTGCAGGCGTTTCTCGACGACGCATCACCCAAGGCATTTGCCAAGGTTGTTGACAGACTGTTGAATTCCCAGGCCTTTGGGGAACGTTGGGGCCGGCATTGGTTGGATCTGGTACGGTACGCGGAATCTCGTGGCCACGAATTTGACTACAACGCACCCAATGCCTACCACTATCGGGATTTTGTCATCCGCGCCTGGAACGCCGATGTTCCTTATGATCAGTTCGTGGTCGAACATCTGGCCGGCGACCTGCTGACCGAGCCCCGCCGCAATCCTCAAGACGGATCGAACGAATCGATTCTGGGAACCGGATTCTGGTTTCTGGGCGAGTGGTGTCATTCGCCGGTCGATATTCGCAAAGACGAGATCGATCGGTTCGACAACATGATCGACGTGATGGGCAAGACGTTTCTCGGTCTGACTGTCAGCTGCGCACGGTGCCACGACCACAAGTTCGATCCCATTCCGACCAGCGACTACTACGCCATCTCCGGGTTCTTGCAGAGTTCCAGCTATCGCTTGGCGCGATTTGACACACTGGATCACAATCGTCGCGTGGCGCGGGATTTGGATGCCGCGCGGAACCGCGCGCGGGCCGCGGTGGCCCGCGAACTGGCCCAGGCTCAGATGCGAGAATTGCAGACGTTTGACCGCTACTTGCTGGCGGCAGGGGAAGCACTGCAACTTTGCCTGAACGATCGTCCGCCGACGGTTGATGACCAGCGGAAACGAGCGGTGCATGTCCAATCCATGGCCCAAAAACACAACCTGCAGCCCACACGCTTAACCGCCTGCGTGCGGCATCTGGTGTCCGTACGTGATCAAGCCCAGGATCCATTGCACCTCTGGGCACGGCTGTCGCTGACACCTGGGACGGCGGATGTCGGCAAGTTCAAGGATGTTCTGCAAACGACGATGCGTGGTTGGAAACGGACTCTGAGTCAGCGTCAGCAATTGCCAGAGTCCGATGTCGTCTGGGATGCACAACGGTCATCGACGTCCGTCTGGAACCAGGATGGGTCCGCGTTTCGATTGGGCCCCGTGGCGGCTGGAGAGTTGTTATTGAGCCTGGATGCCGAGCGACCGGTGTCGGGGGTGGCCACGTTTTCCTCGGCACGCACCGATCCGGCCTTTGCTGGACTGGGATTGTCTGACGGTGCGCAAAACGATGTCGGCCGCCTGGGCGGCTGGGTGCGCGCGGGGCAAACCTGGCGGAGCCCCACATTTGTCGTCACCTCCGGACCCGTGCATTATCTCGTTCAAGGTCCCGGACACGCGTTCGCGGCCGTCGATTCTCACCGCATGATCAACGGTCCCTTGCATGGGGAAGTGGTAAAGCAATGGAAGGCCGCTGACGGACCACAGTGGATATCGCAGAATTTGACGCGTTATCGCGGCCACCCGATCCACCTGGAATTCACACCCAAGTCAACGGAACCGTTGGCTGTGTTGCGCGTGCAGCAGGGTCAACGGCCGACCGGGTTCGCTCCGGAATTGGCGGTCGAGAGTTTGTTGTTGTCGGCCTGTGATTCCCAACAGCCGGCGTCTCAACAGGAACTTGCTGCGACGATCACCTCAGTTTTGGCTGAGGCCGCCAACCGATTGAACGGGGGCCCGGTGATCGCATCCCGAAACGGCGCGGACGCACAGACGCAGACGGGCCACGCGCTTCTGGCTGACTGGCTGCTGAAGCACGGTGACCTGTTGGGCCGTCCGGCACAATCCCGGGAGTGGAAGCCTCAGACTCAGCAGCTGCTGACGGCATTCCGCGAACAGGCGGGCCGCGTGCGCCAGAAATCGCGGCTGGCCATGGCCATGTGGGATGGCGAAGGTGAAGACGATCATGTGCTGATTCGCGGCAATTCCGCACACAAGGGCGCTGTCGTGCCACGCCGCTTCCTGTTGGCTTTGGGGGGCGGGGAACAACGGGATTTCGGAGCGGGCAGCGGGCGGCTGCAACTGGCGCAGATGTTCGTTGACCCTGCGAACCCGCTCACGGCTCGTGTGCTGGTCAACCGAGTCTGGCATCACTTGTTCGGCCGCGGATTGGTGGCCTCGGTCGATAACTTTGGTGTGCTGGGTGACCGCCCCTCGCACCCGCGACTGTTGGATCACCTGGCTTTGGGATTTGTCAGCGACGGCTGGTCCATCAAGCGGTTGATTCGGCGGATTGTGCTGTCGCAGACCTATCGCATGTCGAGTCGGCCCAGTCCGGAATCTCTCGATGTCGATCCCGACAATGTGTTGCTGCAGCATGCCCGGGTCCGCCGATTGCAGGGGGAGTCCATTCGTGATGCCATGTTGGCGGTGTCCGGGAAACTGGACAAAACGATGTACGGTCCGAGTGTGCCGGTGCATTTGACCAAGTTCATGCAGGGACGCGGACGGCCCCGGAGTGGCCCCTTGGATAGTCATGGCCGCCGATCGATATACGTCAGTGTGCGGCGGAACTTCCTGTCACCGATGATGCTGGCATTCGACATGCCCCAGCCGTTTTCCACAATGGGCCGACGCACGGTTTCCAACGTGCCCGCTCAGGCGCTGATCTTGTTGAACGACCCGTTTGTGATTCAGCAGGCCGAGCGTCTGGCGGATCGTCTGCTGGCCGACCGGGATCGCGACGTAACCGGTCGAATCCGTTCGCTTTTCGAACGGACTTTCGCACGCTTGCCGACCGAACTCGAGTTGCAGGCCGCACGCTCATTCTTACAGCGGCAGGGTGAGCGTCATGGAGTGCCTGCCGGCCAACGCGATGTGGCTCGACCGGCCTGGATTGATCTGTGCCACGTGCTGTTTAACGCCAAGGAGTTTGTCTTCATAGACTGATGGCTGCGCGCAGTCTGGTCTTCAACGAAACAGGTGCCGGGATGGTTGTTCCGCTTGACAGAATCGACGCAGAATTCTCAGCTGGCGAACCTGGTAGGCGACAATGAAGCCCACCAGGACCATGATGGTCAAGCACAACGCAGGGTAGTGTAGTGGTCGGCGTTCCGCGGGCAACAGTACCAGCAGCGACGCGTAAGCTGCCAGCGACATCAGCGTTGTGAACCACACCAACCGCTGCCGAACAAACAGCCCCGAGGCCACGATCAACAGCGGGTAGCTCACAGCCAGCGGACCCAGAGGTTTCGGGTCGGGTGCTGCGGCAGCCAGGTAGAGCACCACCGTCAGTAGTACGATGTCGGTCGTCAACCAGGCAATCCGCACCGAAATCTCCCAGGCAGAATTTCGAGACAGCGTGCGGAACACAAACTGAAACACGACCCAGACGCCTAGAACCGTCATGACCTGGATGTGCGACTGCAGGTTGGCGGGCTCGATCAGAAATCGAACCTGCAGGATCAGGGCTGTCACCAGCAAGGCTCCCAATTGGCTCACGAATGCCGGAGACCGTCGCGCACGGCGGGCGAGTCTCAAGATCCAGCCCGCTCGACGTGTGGTGACCGGTTCGCGCTTCAGCACATGTTGCAAATCCTGGCTCAGATCGCCGGCCGACTGGTAGCGTCTGTGCGGATTTTTTTCCAGGCATTGCAAACAGACCAATTCCAGCTCCGGTGGAATCTGACGATTCCGTTGCCGGGGCGGGACTGGCTCGCGATGAATGACGTGAACGAGGGTGTCGAAGGGATGCTCGCTCTTGAATGGTGGCTGGCCCGTCAGCATTTCATACAGGATAGCGCCCAGGCTGTAGATGTCACTCAACCCGGTCACGTCCTCGGGTGTGCCAGAGGCTTGCTCGGGCGACATGTAGTCCGGAGTTCCGATAATCGCGCCGGTTTGCGTGTGGGTGCTGTTGGCCGAGTGCACTTTCGCCAGGCCGAAATCTGTGAGGTAGGGTGTTCCATCATCGTGGATCAGAATGTTGGACGGTTTCAGGTCGCGGTGCACGACCTGATGACTGTGCAGATGGCCGACGGCACTGGCCAAAGAAATCAGGTGCTGCACGCTGGTTTCCCAATGCAGTGGCCCCTCAGACAGGATGCTGGCCAGTGTGGTGCCGGGAATAAAGTCCATGGCGAAGAAGTGCTGGCCGTGCACTTCGCCGACCTCGTGGATCGAAACGATGTTGGGGTGTTTCAGTCGCCCGGCCGCCTGGGCTTCGGTGTAGAACCTGCGGATTTCTTCGACCGACGCCAGTCGGTTGGCCAGGATGAGTTTCAGGGCGACAACGCGATCGAGTTTGGTTTGTCGGGCCCGGAAGATGACCCCCATCCCTCCCCGACCAATCTCCTCGATCAAGTTGTAGTCGCCAAACCGCGATGATTGTGCGTCCGAAGTCAGCTGGTCGCTGGCGGCGCTCATTTCGGCTACCGGCAGATGGGGATCCACTTCGCTGCCCGGCAGGCCAATGGCGGCCAGGCCCTGGACCGCGTCCAGGCAGTTGGCCAGCTCAACGATGGCCGGATTCCGATCGAGAAAGTCGCGGCGTTCGGAATCTGTTCCGCCATGCAGGAGCGTTGTGTACTGGTCGAGCAGTTCGAATAAGCGTTGCTCCGATTCCGGACCATTTTGTGCCGAGGTGTCTGGCGCCATGAAGTCGGCTCGGTCAATCCTGGGATGGGTCTTTCAGGGACGCCTGCAGATTCTTGATGGCCCGCATCCACAGCATTTGGACGGCTGGGCCGCTGCGTTGCATGCGGCGTCCGATTTCGGCAAAGGGCAATCGTTGCACATTGCGCAGCAGGATGACCTCTTGATGGTCCTCGGCCAACCGGCTCATGGCATCCGCCAGTTCAATTTCGCTTTCGTGCTGGATCACAATCTGGCTGGGACTCGCACCGGGGTCGCTGAGTTCGATGGCAAACGGACCCGGAAACTCGGAATCCGCATCGCGGATGGGGATTTCCCGCCCGGCAGCCCGTTTTTGTGTGCCCTTATAGTGTCGCACAAAATCCCGGGAATTGTTGGTCAGGATCCGCCGCAGCCAGCCGAGCCACTCGCCTTCGCTTTCCCCACGGAACTGTTCAAAGCCCCGATGGGCCTCCAGCAGCGTCTGTTGCACGACATCGGAAGCGTCCACTTTGGCCTGCAACCAGCTTTCGACCTGTAGGCGTGCCACAACGGCCACGTAGTTGCGGCACTTGTCGAACAGCGCTTCCCGAGCCGCATTGTCACCACTGCGTGCCCGCTCCAACAGATTCGAGATTGGACTGGGTTGAGTTTCGGTCATTGATGAATCGGTTCTTCAGCAGACAACCGCTGCGGTCAAGGTTTGGGTGGACGCTGTGTGCCGGGTTTGGGTTTCGCCGGGGTTTTGCGCGGGATCAGTTCCACGGTGACGTCGGTGCCGACAGCCGGGATGCGCTGTTTGTAGGCCTCGAAGAGCAGACCGCCCGTACCCGCGGCGGAACTGACCGTCGCCACATCGATCAGGGCCGATCCAAAATTCGCCACACAGATCACGTCACCGCCTTCGGCCTGGTAGTATTTTTCTCCCGTCTGTTCGTCGGTTGTGAAGCCGCTGCCGGCAAACACCCAATGGGCCTGCATTTCCCGCAGCTGGCTGTGCAGGTGAAACTTGCGAATGGCGCCGCGGTACTCGGCCGATTTGCTGAGTTTGAGCAGGTCGTCCCGTTGTTGCGGGTTGAGCGGTCCGTACCAGTACAGCTCCTGTGTCTTGGCGTCGTATTTGAGTTCCGAGTTCTTGGGCAATTGAAGATCGCTGGGATAGCGTTGGAGCTTGTGAACAAAGTACTTGCGTGTCACGTGACGGATCCAGGTGCGCGCGTCGACGCGCTGCAGTTGGCCTGTGGAGTCCTTCCATTGCAGGAAAATGTCGAGGAGTTGTCCCGTGGGTGGCTGGTATTTGGGATCGAACCGAACCGGCTTGCCGGGTTTGGCCTTGAGGGCCAGCAAGCCGGTGTGCACCACGTAAGCCCGCGCATCGAGGGACAGGATGGATTCGTGCTCCTTACTCTGTTTGCGGCAGCACAGCATCTCCAGAACGCCTTCACGCAGGCAGATCTTGGTCTTCAGCAACAGGCGGCCTCCCGAGACATCGAGCAACACCGTCTGTTTCTTGTTCAGTGGGACCAGGGTGGATTTGCCGGCCGTCTTTTGGCCCACCGTCTTTTGGCCCACCCGTTTGGTGTCTCGTGACCCCTGAGAACGCTGGTCATCATCTGCCGAGGAGGTGATGGCGTAACCGATGATGAGCAGAGATATGGACACGCAGAACGATCGGGCTGTCGAGCGCCGCAGCCCTCTGGCAGTTTCTGGCATCGAAGGCCTCCTGGTTCTCCACGCTTATGCGACCGCGGCTTCCAACTCTGCCCAGCAGCCGCGGTTGCGCGTACCCCGGCCGACTACGGTCTCGATCAGTCTCCCAACTTTCAATTCTCGTGCTTTCCGCAGCGTAGGGCAAGCATGTGGCCCGATTGGACATCTGGGAAAACTGGGTTGATTTGTGGTGCGCGGCCAGCCAGACACACCGCGGCTCAACGGGTTTACAGACCGGGCTCGTCGGTTCCCACGTCCCGCCCGCGTGCGCCGCTGGACGGGTTGTCGGTCAGCTTGCCCACTGCGATTCGGTTCGCTATCTTGAATGGATCGTCCCCCTGCAGAACTGCACGTCAACCATACGGAGCCGGTTGGTCCGCAAGAGCTCCCCCCTGGTCCCTTGAAGATTCGCGAGCGAGTCATGAAGCAACAATTCCGTTGGCGTATGCACGTTGGTCTGTGTGCCTTGATTGGGTTGTCGTCCCAGCTATTGGCGGGTGAATACCAGCCGATGGACTGGCCGCATTGGCGCGGACCGGAAATGAATGGAATTTCACGGGAAAAAGGCATCGTCGACCGCTGGTCGCCCAAAGAGAATCTGCTCTGGAAAAACGAGGAGGCTGCCGGGCGTTCCACTCCGATCATCATGAACGGCAAAGTGTATCTGATGACCCGCGATCAGCCGGAAACGAAGCGTGAAGGTGAGAAGGTGATCTGCCTGGACGCGGTGACCGGTAAAAAGCTGTGGGAGAGCCGGTTCAATGTGTTTTTGTCCGACGTTCCCGATACGCGGGTCGGTTGGTCGAGTGTGGTTGGAGATCCCACGACCGGACATATTTTTGCTCTGGGTGTTTGTGGATACTTTCAGTGTCTGGATGCGGAAACCGGCAAGACGATCTGGTCGCATTCGTTGAGTGAAGAATATGGATTGCTGAGCACCTACGGTGGACGCACCAACTTCCCGGTGGTGCACAAGAACCTGGTCATCATCAGTGCGATCGTGATCGGCTGGGGGCAGATGGCCAAACCCGCTCATCGGTTTGTGGCTTTTGACAAGCGGAACGGTCAGCCCGTTTGGTTCGAAGGCACGCGCTTGCTGCCCTACGACACCACCTATAGCTCCCCAGTACTGACGGTTCTGAGTGGGCAGGATGCGATGGTGTTCGGTTCAGGTGATGGTGGCATTCACGCCTTTCAGCCGCAAACGGGCAAGAACATCTGGACCTACAACGTTTCGCGGCGCGGCATCAATACGACTCCCGTCGTCACCGGTCAGCGCATATTCGCCGGTCACAGCGAAGAGAACATCGGGGACACCAAGATGGGCGCCCTGTTTGCCATCGATGGTGCGAAGAACGGTGACGTGACCAAGTCGGGCGAGGTTTGGCGCGTCACGCAGCGATTCGTGGGCAAGAGTTCCCCTCTGTATTTGGACGGACGCTTGTACGCCTGCACGGACAGCGGTTCGTTGCTGGTGGTCAACCCCGACAACGGTGAGTTGATTCAGCAGACCAAGTTGGGAGGCCCCATGCGGAGCAGCCCGCTGTATGTGGATGGGAAAATCCTGCTGTTGACCGAGAACGGCCGGTGGTGGACGTTCAAGCTGACGGAAAAAGGTGTGGAAACCGTGTACCGCGCCCGGTTGCGGATCGGCAGTTCTTATGGTTCGCCGGTGGTTTCTCATGGGCGCATTTATGTGCCGACGACCGACGCGCTGTTTTGTGTGGGGACAGCCGATCACAAACCGGAAACAGACGCAGTCCAACGCGGGCCCAGTCCGAAAGAGTCCAGCCAAGACGACAAGGCGGCTCACCTGCAACTGGTTCCGGTCGAGTCGCTGCTGCGACCGGGGGATCGGTCACAAACTCAGGAGTTTCGTGTGCGGATCTACAATGCACGCGGGCAGTGGTTGCGGACGTTGGATGCCAGCGATGTCGAGTTCACAATCGACGGCCCTGGGAAGATTGACAAGAATGGCGTCTACGCCTGCCCCAAGGAAAAGCGTCACGCAGCGGTGATCGTCACCGCCAAAGTGGGAGACCTCAAGGGCGAGGCGCGGATTCGTGTCGTTCCCGAATTGCCGTGGGACATCGGTTTTGACGACGGACTGGTCCCGGTGACGTGGGTGGGAGCCCGCTACCGCAACATCGCGATCGACTACAAACTCTACAAAGCACTGACCGCACAGGATGCGTTGACCGGTCAACTCTACCTGTACTTGATGACCAGTTTTACGAATTCCGGCCGCAATGCGGCGACATACGACGATTCCACGCCCCGGCTGCAATGGACGGCTCTGTTGCGATTTCTGAAGCTGCTGGGTGACGTCAAGACGATGGAGCAGGCCAAACAGAAACTGGAACCGGCGTTGAAGACGTTGCTCACAGAGAAATTCGTTGCCAAGTGGGAGTGGTCCGAGTGGTCGGCGAACGATCGGAAGGGCGTCAAGCTGGTGGTGACCCGCGGCTCCCGCACCATCGACGGGGACGGTGTGATGGTCAAGATCAAGACCATTCCCAAAGGCACGCGCAGCCAATCCTGGATGGGGCATACGTATTTCAACAACTACACGATTCAGGCGGACGTGATGGGAGCCAGAAAGGACGGAAAACTGCCCGACATGGGCCTGATCGGTCAGCGGTATACGCTGGACATGATGGGAGCCAGTCAACAGTTGCAGATCCGCACCTGGCCGCCGCAATTGCGGATGGCGAAAACCGTCGCTTTCCAGTGGGAACCCAATGTCTGGTACACGATCAAGATGAAGACGGCTGTTGAGGATGGCAAGTCCGTGCTGCGAGGCAAGGTCTGGAAGCGTGGTGAGGATGAACCCAAGAAATGGCTTCTCGAAGCCGTGGACGAGTCTCCCAATTTGATCGGCAGCCCGGGCTTGTTCGGTAATGCCAAAGATGCCGAAGTGTTTTATGACAATATTCGAGTGAACGCCAACTGACATCTGCCGGCAGTCGTACTCAGAAAACGTGAATTCACGTCAGTTTATTTGGGGATGTATGATGAAAGTTGCAGTGAGATGTGCCCTGGTCGCTGGCTTGCTATTCGGAGCGGTTTGGACGATCGCTTCGCGGGCGCCGCAGGTCCGAGCAGGCGCGAATAATGCGTCGGACTACGATCCCACACAAGTCGCGTTGCAACAGATCGCCAAGATGAGTGTCGGCGACCATGACTGGCCGCAGTGGGGCGGATGGACCGGCCGCAACAACACGCCAGACGCCAAGAACATTCCCATCGATTGGGATGTTGAAGAGGGCACCAACATCAAATGGAAGGCGGCCTTGGGGTCGCAGACCTATGGAAACGCCGTCGTGGCCAATGGCAAAGTCTATGTCGGTACCAACAACGGCGCCGGATATGTCAAACGCTATCCTCGCAACGTGGACCTGGGCTGCCTGTTGTGCTTCGACGAAAAAACCGGCAAGTTGCTCTGGCAGCACTCCAGTCCAAAATTACCCACGGGGCGCGTCCACGATTGGCCTCTGCAAGGCATCTGCTGCGCGCCATTTGCCGATGGCGACCGCATCTGGTACGTCACCAGCCGAGGTGAAGTGGTCTGCGCCGACGCCGAAGGGTTTCACGACGGTGAAAACGACGGGCCTTTTGACGCCGAAGACAATCAGAACAAAGATGAAGCTGATGTCGTCTGGAAGTACGACATGATGGGCGAAATGGGTGTGTCCCAACACAACATGTGCAGCTGTTCGGTGACCTGCGCGGGCGATGTCCTGTTGGTCAACACGTCGAACGGACTGGATGAATCGCATATCAATTTGCCGGCTCCCAACGCTCCCAGCTTCATCGCCATGGACCGCAACACCGGCAAAGTCCTGTGGCACGACAAGTCTCCGGGGACCAGCATCCTGCACGGTCAGTGGTCTTCGCCGACGTACGCCGTTCTGTCCGGGCGACCGCAGGCTCTGTTTGCCGGTGGCGATGGTTGGTTGTACAGTTTCGCTCCGAAGGGCGATGGTAAAGGCAACTCGAAGCTGCTGTGGAAGTTTGACTGCAACCCTAAGGACTCGAAGTGGATCCTGGGTGGACGCGGGACACGCAACAACATCATCGCCACTCCGGTGGTTTACAATGGACGCGTGTTTTGTGCCGTGGGGCAGGATCCGGAACACGGTGAAGGTGTCGGACACCTGTGGTGTATTGATCCCTCCAAGTCCGGTGATGCGAGTCCCACCCTGGCGATGTCGGCGGATGGCAAGCCGCTTCCACATCGACGGCTGCGGGCGATTGACACCGAACAAGGGGAAAAGGCGATCCCCAACCCCAATTCGGCGGTGATCTGGCATTACACCAGTTGGGGTGAGGAGTTTGAACAACAAATGCACCGATCCTGTGGGACCGTCGCAATCAAGAACGACCTGCTCTACATCGCGGACTTCAGTGGATTGTTCCACTGCATCGACGCCAAGACCGGCAAGGCACATTGGACATATGACATGTTCGCCGCAGCCTGGGGTTCGCCGCTGATCGTCGAGAATCGCGTCTATATCGGTGATGAAGATGGTGACATCTCCATTTTCGAGCTGAGTGCCCAGCAGAAGATGATCAAGGAAATCAATATGGAGAACTCGGTCTACAGCACTCCCATCGTGGCAAACAACGTGCTGTACATTGCCAACAAGGACACGCTGTTTGCGATCACGCCGGGAGGCAAATGAACGCTGCCACCGGCCGGGACGGGACCTGCGGTCTGTGCCGTGCGGCGGGCGGAAGTCTGCCGCGACGTGCCTGTCAGCACCAGTCCGGGCAGCCGACGTCCGGCGTTCACAGCGGGTCGCACTGCCGAACGGTTTGCTCTGAACCAATTGCTCTGAACAAAGCTGTGACTTGATAGACATCCTGCCCTGCCGACCAACTCGCCCCGCCCTGGATTCCAGACCACCCCCGATCAACGGTTCCCGTGCCGTCCCGCATCGTTCCGACCGAAAGGAACACTCAGTTTGATGAAGGATTCCGCATCCATGGAACACGTGTCCTCCCAGGTCAGGGGCGACCTTGCGGAATTCGATTTCGATCCCCGGACACGAGTCGTGTTTGGTCCCGGTGTGGTGGCGCAACTGGGAGAACTGGCACGCGAGCTGGGCGGGAACGCGGCGTTGTTGGTCACCGATGCCGGGCTGGCAGCTGCCGGGCATGAACAACGCAGCGTCGCACTGCTGCGCGCCGCCGGCCTGAAGGTGGTTGTGTTTGATGCCGTCCAGCCTAACCCAACCACCGAGGATGTTGATCACTGTCTGGAGGTTGCCCGCGATGCGCAGATCGACCTGATCGTGGGGCTTGGTGGTGGCAGCAGTATGGACTGCGCCAAGGGGGCCAATTTTCTGCTGACCAACGGAGGCCGCATCGAAGATTACTGCGGAGTCGGCAAAGCCCGGAAGCCGATGCTGCCGATGATCGCGATTCCAACGACCGCCGGAACGGGCAGTGAAGCCCAGTCGTTTGCTCTGATCGCGGATGCGAAAACGCACATGAAAATGGCCTGCGGTGACAAGAAAGCCGCGTGCCGCGTGGCGATTCTGGATCCGGAATTGACTCTGAGTATGCCGCACTCCGTGGCGGGCGCGACGGGGATTGATGCCGTCAGCCATGCCTTGGAAACCTATGTCACCAAACCCCGCAATCCGATCTCTCAGCTGTTCAGCCGGCAGGCCTGGATGTTGCTGTCACACGGGTTCCCCCGGGTCCTGCAACAAGCTGATGATGTGGCAGCCCGTGGAGAAGTGCTGCTGGGCGCTCATCTGGCCGGAGCCGCCATCGAAAACTCAATGTTGGGAGCCGCGCATGCGCTGGCCAATCCCTTATCGGCTCACTTCAACATGACTCACGGATGGGCGGTGGGCGTCATGCTGCCCCACGTCATCCGTTTCAACGCTTTCAAGGTCGGTGATTTGTACGCCGATCTGGCCAGCGATGCGGGCTTGTTGGAATCCCAATCGCTGGCCGATCCCAGCGAAGCATTGATCGAGTTTCTGTACCAACTGATGGAACACGCGGGAGTTCCCAGCAGTTTGTCCGAGTTGGATGTCGATGCCGCATTGATTCCCATCTTGGCCCGGGAAGCTGCCGAGCAGTGGACCGGTTCCTTCAATCCTCGTCCCGTAGATGAGTCCAGTTTGCGAACTCTTTACGAGGCCGCGTTAATGGCTCGCTGAGTCCACCGAGCGGGCGGCAACAGGTTGGGAAATGGGTCGGCAGCCGTTTGAGTTTGCTGGTGTGTGCCATCGCGTTATACTGTTATTGGAATGATTTTGTTGCTTGAGTCATCGGCAGTCGATTCGCAAGGCTGTGAGTCTGACACATGGCCCCGCAACTGAAGCAGGACGTGGGGCTGGCGGAATCGTTGATATCTCCAAAGATGATGGGAGTGCATAATGAACAGATTGCTGGCAATGGTATTGGTGCTCACACTGTCGCTGAGCGTCCAGGCAGATGAAGCCGCCAAAAAGGCTCCAGACAAAAAGGCTCCAGACAAAAAGGCTCCAGAAAAAGAGGCTCCAGAAAAAGAGGCTCCGGAGGCGAAGGACAATACGTTTGAACTGAATGATCAACAGAAGGCTGCTGTCAAGAACCTGGAAAAGGCCGGGGCCCAGGTGCTGGAACTGGCTCAGAATGACTCGCGTCTGACGGTTGCCTTTCATCTGGCGAACAAAAAAGTTACCGACCAGAACCTGGCCGCCATGCAGGGGCTGACCGTTGTTTGCCAGTTGAACCTGCGCGGCACGGAAGTCACTGACAAAGGGCTGCAGACGCTGAGTGGAGCCACGGGCTTGACGCGATTGCACCTTGAAAAAACGAAGGTCTCCGACACTGGCCTGCAGCATCTCAAGGGGCTGACGAAACTGGAGTACCTGAATCTGTACGGGACTCCCGTCACCGATGCCGGTCTGAAGCACCTGCATGGTTTGAAGAATCTCAAGAAAATCTATGTCTGGGAAACGAAGGTCACCGATGGCGGGCTGGCCGAATTGAAAAAGCAGATTCCCGGGTTGGCGGTGATCAAAGGTGTGGATTTCGCCAAACTGGAAGAGATTCGCAAGAAGATCGAAGCCGAACGCAAGAAAGAAGAAGAAGCTAAGAAGAAAGCGGCTGCAGCCAAGAAGAAGGCTGAAGAAGCCAAGAAGAAAGCCGAGGCTGCTAAGAAGGCTGAAGAAGCCAAGAAGAAGGCCGAAGAAGCCAAGAAGAAAAAAGACGAGAAGAAGCCCGCTGAGAAGAAGCCCGCTGAGAAGAAGCCCGCTGAGAAGAAGCCCGAGAACAAAAACTGAACCGCAGCCGACAGGCCGTCCCGGTCATTTGCAAGTCCGTCTCACCGGGACGGCACAGGGCCTGCGGTGCGGTGAACCGGCTGCGGGCGTTCTGGCGACATCCGAGGGACACATGACGCTGACCGGCATGGGGATCGCAGATCCCGGTTCTTGCCGAGTGGGTCGCGTGCGGGGACTTCTCGGGTACCGCGCCGGGACGCTCTGTCATTGGGGACTATCGATGTCCGGACGCAGCTTGCGCGCCTCGCGCAGATACACATGCACGATGTCAGGCGGACGGCGATCCGTATGGACGTGCAGCAGCACGCGGATACACCGCGGCATGGAGTTCGGTACGGGGATCTCGCTGGCACACAACAGGGGCACGTAGCGCATGCCGATCGACCGCGCCGCTTCGGCGGGAAACGTCGACGTCAAATCCTGTGTTGTCGTGAACACGGCCGAGATGACATCATCAAAGTCCTCGATGTCATTGGCCGCCAGGATTTCGTGCAGCAATTCCCGCGTGGCATCGTGGACCTGGTGGGGTTCATCGGCTGCAGCACAGGTGGCACCACGGATTCCCCGAACCGGCATATCAGTCGCTACCACGATTATCGGCATCCGAGAAATCGGCGGCTTCCAGCCGGGGGAAGAACCGCGATGGACCATCCGCCCGAGGCGTTTTGTGGCCAACCCACCCTAGAGACGAGACACACTCTACCAATCTGAATGGTGATTTTCAGCTTCTGAATCGCAGGTTCGCTTTTTCTACCGAGATGGATAGCCTGTAGATTTGACCGGTTTTTCTGCTTTTTTGGCTCCAAAACTGCGGTTTGGATGTGTGTTTCACTTTTATTGGGAACCCCCGGCCGTCCTGGGGCATCGGTGTTTTTCTGCTCCATCCAGAGTAACCTGCCCCAAATCCTCTTTCCGTCCGGGTGTTGCCGGATCTACAATCCAATATTCCCCCCGCCAGAATCAAACGCACAATGGACATGGGTATACCTCGAGATTTGATCTCCGCGTCGCATGACGGGGAATGTACGCCTGACGAGCGCGCGGTGGTTCGGCAGGTTTTGGAGCAGTCCGAGGCGGCCCGCCTCGAGAAACGAGATTGCGTTCAGATTTCTCAGCTGCTCAGCCAGCTGCCTGACCAGTCGGCTCCGGCCGGGTTTGATGCCCAAGTCCGGCAAGCTGTCGAACGCGAGATGCTGCTGGGGCAGTCCGCACCGGCCGTGCCCCCCCCGCGCCGGATCCGCAGTCTGCCGCGACTGGCCTACTTGTTTGTCGGTCTGGCGGCCGGCATTCTGGTGGTTGTGGGGTGGTATGGGTTGGTCGATCCACGATGGCACCCCCTGCAGCCGCGCGGTGCGGGTGAGACTCTGGCGCAGCTGGACGACGATGCTCGTCGGCTGGTTCAACAGCCGCTGGACAGATTGTCCGACGCGCAGCCGGTGGCCGAAGAGCAGGCCATCGAGGGCGTGTCGGCCCCGGGGTTGTACGCCGGTGGAGTGGCCGGCGCGTCGGCGGATGGCGATGACAGCTCATCGGCACGGAAAATCGTTTCGCCCTTGCCAGCCGGAATTGGAGAGAATGCGGACGTTGCCAATGCGCCACCAAAGCCTCAGAAGTCAGCGCTTCCCGGTGGACTTTTGGAGACCGATGGAATCGAAGGGACCGGTGGGTACGGGCGGACTTATGGCTCGGCCGATCCGGCTGCGGACAAATCCAGCCAGAGTGGCCAGCCTCGATTCCGATTCCTGCGTCAATTGAACGCGGCCCAGGTGGGCGAAGTGGTTGAAGCGTTGAAGGTTTCCGCGAATGATGTTTCGGTTGTCAAATTGACAGTCGTTGATCGCTGGGAAAGCCTGGCCCAATTGCGGGTCGTGTTGTCGGAAAACCAGCTTGAATCCGATGAGGAACAGCAGTTGGATCGTCAGCAGTTGGATCGCCAGCAGGTTGATCAGCAGCAACTTCTCGTGGGCGTGTTTATCGAAGCCTCGGACCAGGAGCTGGCTTCGGCCCTCAGCGAAATCCAGAAGCTCGATAACCTGCAGGAGCTGTCGGTTGCCCAATCGGTTTCACTGGCCGATGTTTCCCGCAACCTGATCGCGTCGCATCCGGAGACCTCAAGTTTGAACAAGCGGGCGCGATCACTGAAGAAAGCGAAAGGAAACGAAGCTGCTCCCAAGCAAGCCTCACCCGCCTCACCCAGCCCGACTCGGGACACGGTGGCTGGCAAGAATGCCAAATCGAAAAATCGGTCTCGCCAGGCCGGTGCACAATTGAAGGGAGCCGTTGCCAAGACACAGGCCAAGTTAGGGGCGGCCAAGCTGGCTCTGCCCACGCGGCATCCCGTCATGTTCAAGCCATCACTGCTGGCACGGCAGAAAGGTTCGTCTCACAGTCTGCGTCGCGAACGGGCTGATCGTGGGGCGGATTCCCGGCGTTCAGAACTAAAATCCGGCGAACAGAATAAAGTTGTCGTTTTGTTTGTGCTGGTTGCCGAGAATACTCAGAAGGGAATTGATGGGCAGAGGCGGAACAAGAAGCGGCAACAGAATCCGGTGGAGTGCTCGACCGACGATTCTGCCTGACGGAATCCGCGAGCGGCTGTCCTGGATTTCGCAGCCGTAGACCCCATCGCTGTCGATGATCGCCTTCGGCAGCCAAGCGTGTTGTGGACCTCGAACCGAGCGACCAATTGTGGGGACGGAAAGTGACGATGGAACGCCCCTTGTCCGCCGGGAACTCGCACATTCTTCGGCTGACGATCGGATGGGCACTGCTCTGGGCTGTCCTGAACTGGCCGATGTCTTTCGCCGCGGAGGGCGACTCCTTCGAACAGCGGCGGCAGCGCATGGTCCGCAACTACATCGCGGCCGAAGGTGTCCGTAACCCGCGCGTGCTGTCCGCGATGAAGTCCGTGCCGCGACACGAGTTTGTGTTGCCCGCCAAACGCAAGTACGCCTACGAGGACCTGGCTCTGGCGATCGGTCACAAGCAAACGATTTCACCGCCATTCATCGTGGCGTACATGACCGAGTCCATCGATCCTCAGCCCACCGATCGGGTTCTCGAGATTGGAACCGGCAGCGGGTACCAGGCCGCCGTCTTGTCGAAAATCGTCAAGGACGTGTTCAGCATCGAGATTGTTGAACCACTGGGGCTGGCGGCGGCCAAACGCCTGAAGCGGCTGGGATACGAAAATGTTCACACGCGTGTCGGCGACGGATTTCAGGGCTGGTCGGAACACGCTCCGTTCGACAAGATCATTGTCACCTGTTCTCCGGAGGACATCCCGGACCCGCTGGTCAAGCAACTCAAGGAAGGGGGCAAAATGATCATCCCCCTGGGCCAACGTTTCCAGCAGGTATTCCATCTGCTCGAGAAGCGTGACGGAAAGTTGGTGACCAGCAAACTGATTCCGACACTCTTTGTACCGATGACCGGCATCTCGGAAACTCGACGCAAGGTCCAACCGGATGCCACCGATCCCCGACTGGTCAACGGGAGTTTTGAACGGGATGAGAACGACGATAGCCGTCCAGATGGCTGGCATTATTTGCGACAAGCGAATTTGAGTGAAAAGAGTGCGCCGGTTGGCAAGCGGTGTTTGGTTTTCGACAATCGGGATCCTGGACGCGGCAGCCAGGCCTTGCAGGGGCTGGGAGTCGATGGGCGGCGGGTCGGGCGTTTGCGGTTTCTGCTGTGGGTTAGCAACATTGCGACCAGACGTGGCAACGCCGCTCACGAGCGAGCGAGTTTGACGGTTCACTTTTACGACTCCGAACGCAGGCCGATTGGAGATGCCGTGGTGGGCCCCTGGACGGGCACTTCAGGATGGCGCCGCGTCGGCAAGACTGTTGACGTGCCGCGGCAGACGCGGGCCGTGGTCGTGCGGGTCGGTTTGAATGGCGGACTCGGCACCCTGGCCGTTGATGGGCTGGAGTTGAGCAGTCAACGACGATGAAGGCTGCTACGACCAAGTCGGCGTCAGAGCCGTGTCACGGCTGCGCCCCGGGTTTCCGGCCCTCAACCCGGTTCACTTCGCGTGGAGTGTCGGCTGCGGTTTCCCATGTTCCATCCGCGCGTTCCGCTGGTCGGTCAGGTCACGCGCATGTCCACCGAAGCTGGCACGCTGCTGAGTCTGCAGGCGGGGCCGTGCTACTTTTGAACGACTGTTGAGTTGTCCTGTCGGTCCCTTGGGCGAACAGACTGCAATGCACGTTCAGAGGTCGTCGAGGGGCTACTGCGCGTCTACAGAATCGCGGCGGTGGAAGTCACGAAGAGTGGGAGTGCGCCTCGTCTGGAAAACTCCCCGTTTGCACTTCCTGACAATATTGCCGCACCGCTTGCAGCGCGTCCTCCCGCAGATTCGCGAATTGCTTGAGAAACTTGGGATGAAACCCGTCGCTCAAGCCCAGCATGTCCGGTCCGACGAGCACCTGTCCATCGCAGTGTGGCCCCGCGCCAATTCCGATTGTGGGAATATCCAGCGCGGTGGTCACTGTGCGAGCAATCTCGCACGGAATCAACTCCAACACGATCCCAAAGGCTCCGGCATCTTGTGCAGCCTGGGCGTCTTGCATCAGTTGGTGTTCATCACGTTGGACCCGACCAAAGCCTCCCAGCTTCCTGACAGACTGCGGTTTCATACCGATGTGAGCCATGACGGGGATGTCGATGTCCGACAGCGCCTGGATGGTCTGCGCCTGGTTGACTCCACCCTCGAGTTTCACGGCGGCGGCACCGGTTTCCTTGATGATGCGTCCGGCATTGGCGACCGCCTGCTCAACGCCCAGCTGGTAACTCATAAACGGCATGTCAACCACGACCAAGGCCTGCTTTACGGCCCGGCAGACCATTTCCGCGTGATAAATGATCTCGTCCAGGGTGACCGGAAGTGTGGTTTCTTTCCCCTGAATGACCATTCCCAGCGAGTCACCGACCAGGATGGCATCGATCTCTGCTGCGTCCAGCAGCGAGGCCCACAGAAAGTCATACGCGGTCAACATCGCCAATTTGCGGTTCTTACGCTTGGCTGCCACGAATCGCGGTACGGAAGTGATACGGGTACGGGCGCTGGATTGAGATGCAGCGGATTCTGCGGACAAAGCGACTCTCCCCAAAGGTCATCCACGTGATCACAGCAGTATCTCAATTGCACTCGCAATAACAAGTATCAGGTCGGGGGAATCCGCGACCGGAGCACCGGAGGCGTCCGAGCGATGGACACTCTGGCCCGAGTTTATGGACACTCTGGCCCGAGTTTGCAGTGCAGCAGTTTTTGCCGCAGGATACCGCAGGTGTCTGATTCTGCAGCAGGCCTGGGTGGCACGTTTCGATCGAGAGCTTGTTGCTAAGACGTTCTGAAATGGCTGGTTATGAAAAAAATGGCCGGATTGTCGAGACTGGCGCGCAAGCTGCAATAGACTGGGGTTGCCACGGTCAAGCGTCGGCCCGCACTTAGAACGTGGCTCAGTTTGAGGAGCGTTTCAACCGGATACCCGTGTTGGAACGCTCCTTTTTTTGTGTTCCGCTGCGGTCGCGTCGGCGTCGGCACCACCGCATGATCGTGCGCTGTGAATGCTTGCGGCCGACCGGTTTCCCGTCTATTGTGCCCAGCGGGCCCAGCGAGACGCTGCACGGGGACCATGCTGCATGGGGACCACGGTGATCTCCGCTGGCAGTCCGGCCCACACCGGCCAACGGCCGGGCAAGGCGACGGGAATGGCGCACACGATCGGAGATTCGACTTTGGTCGCGGATCGACCCACGCGGGTTCGGCATCAGGTGGTCTTGTCTGCCATGCTGATGTCGGTGCTGCTGTACCTCGATCGGTTTTGTGTATCGTTTGCCGAACCGTACATCAAACAAAGCCTGGGACTGACCAATTTCCAGGTGGGCCTGTTCTTCAGCGCCTTCTTTCTCACTTACGCATTGGCCCAGGTTCCGTCGGGCTGGTTGAGCGATCGTTACGGTGCCCGGCGGACATTGACGATCTATATTCTGGTGTGGTCGTTTTTTACGGCCATGATCGGGCTGTCTGGCGGCTTTGTGATGTTGCTGCTGATGCGGGCCGGTTGTGGGCTGGGGCAGGCCGGAGCGTATCCGACGAGCGCCAGCATTCTCAGCAAATGGGTGCCGTTTTCCAACCGAGGCCTGGCGAGCAGTATCGTCGCTTTTGGCGGCCGCCTGGGTGGCGCGATCGCTCCGATTCTGACCGCCGTGTTGATTTTTGCCTGGGTACCGGTGTCCCAGTCATCGCGTCTGGAATCCAGCGACCTGTTGGATGGGGCCGTATTCTGCAACCGGCTGGTGCCTCAGGAATCCGACGCTTCTGCCTCCAGGGAACGACTGCCGATCGAGCATGTCTGGGATCGATTTGAAGGTCCGGTGCGGCGGCGGATACAGAGTCAGATTGTCACGGATGCCTTTCTCGAGAGCTTCGCTCGACGCGATCAGTTGGAAGCCGAAGCTCAACGATTGCAGCAGCAGTTCCGCTTCATGGCTGCATGGCGCAAATCGCAACAGGCGACCGCAATTGTTCAACAGCTGAGTGCCGCCGATTCCGACTTGCTGCTCCGGCAACTGAATCAGATCGTCGTTTCTGCAGATCTCTATCAACCCAAAGTGTTTGATGGTCTCAATCTCGATCGAGCGGCCGTCGCTTTCATGAAACGCGTCGACGCGGATGAGCAACTCTCCAGTGCGGAGCGTGAGAGGTTTCATCGTCTGCTGTTGGAAGCTGTGTTTCCCAACGCATTGGGCCGCGTCTATGTCCGTGGCTGGCGGCCGGTGATGTGGATCTATGGCAGTTTGGGTCTGTTGGTTGCGGCCTGGTTCTGGTGCAACGTGCGGAATCGACCGGAACAGCATCCCCGCTGCAACGCGGCTGAAGCGGCGTTGATTGCTGCCGGGCGGCCAACGGGAGCGCCGGGACCTCATGGACGACCGGGCAAGATTCCCTGGAATCGGCTGCTGAGAAGTACCAGCATGTGGCTGAACTGTTTCGCGCAGGTGGGCACGAACATTGGCTGGGTTTTTCTGGTCACCTGGTTTCCGAAATACCTGCTCCAGGAGCATGCGGTGCCGATTCTGGAACGGGGCCTGATGGCCAGCACGCCCTTGTTTGTTGGCTGGCTGGGAATGTTCTCCGGAGGCCGGCTGACCGACATTTCGGCCAGGCGACTGGGACTCAGATGGGGCCGTCGACTTCCCTGGAGTTGTTCGCGTTTTGTGGCGATGGGCGCTTTCTTGGCTTGCCCGTTTCTGGAGACTGCCTGGGGCATCACTTTGGCTCTTTCGGTGGTTGCGTTTTCCACGGACCTCGGTACGGCTTCCGGATGGTCCTACTGTCAGGATGTCGGTGGACGCTATGTCGGGTCGATACTGGGATGGGGCAACATGTGGGGAAATCTCGGAGCCACCATATCCCCCATTCTGCTGGCCTGGGTTTTTGAAAATCATGGCTGGAACAACATGTTCCTGGTGTGTGCGTGTGCGTTTGGGTTGGCCGGAACGGCGGTCATGGGCATCGACGCCAGTCGCCCGATTGCGCCGGAAGACCCGGCCTGAGTTGCTCGTTTGTGGCGAACGGCGGCAGTCGGCGTCGGTTGTTTCGCGTTTCGAACTTGAGTATGGTTCCACGGGCGGTAGTGCGTCGCCGTGCGCGGATGTTGCCATCGCGATCAATCGCGTCGGGCGGATGCGTGTCGCCTGTGTTTAGGCAGCAATTTCAACTGGAACCGGGAGTGGCAAAGTGCCAGAGCGAGTCGTCATCATTGGTTCAGGGCCCGCGGGATGGGCCGCGTCCATCTACACGTCGCGAGCCAATTTGGAGCCGTTGTGTTTCGAAGGTGCCGTGATCGAAGAAAACCGTTTGAAAGGCACGCTTCCCTTGGGCCAGTTGGCGCTGACTACGGAAGTGGAGAATTACCCGGGATTCCCCGTAGGTAACCTGGGTGCGTATTTGGAGGACAGCCTGGATGAAGCTAAATTCCGCTACATGCCGCCGCACAGCGGACACGGCGTGAGTGGTCCGGAATTGATGGAATTGATGCGTCAGCAGGCGGTGAATTTTGGCACCCGTGTGGTGACAGACGACGTGGTTTCAGTCGACTTCTCGGAGCGCCCGTTTCGGTTGAATACACTTGATGGCCAAACGGTTGAAACGCATGCTTTGATCGTGGCCACCGGGGCCCGCGCCAATTACCTGAACCTGGAATCGGAAACACGGTTTAAGAATATGGGGGTCTCGGCCTGCGCCGTTTGCGACGGCGCGATGCCCCGTTTCCGTGATCGACCACTGGTGGTCGTCGGCGGAGGCGATAGCGCCATGGAAGAGGCCACATTTCTGACGAAATTCGCCTCGACCGTCTACATCGTTCACCGCCGCGACAAGCTCCGTGCCAGCCGGATCATGGCGGACCGAGCCTTGAGTAATGAGAAGATCGATGTGAAATGGAATTCGACCATCGACGAAGTGTTGGGGAATGATCAGGACGGTGTCACAGGCGTGCGCATTCGCAGCACGACTGAAGGGGGTCAGACACAGGATTTGGATGTGTCGGGTTACTTTGCCGCCATTGGTCATACACCCAACACCGACTTTCTCGATGGCCAGCTGCAAATCAACGATAAAGGGTATGTGATCTGGACGAATCCGGGTCGTACCGAAACCAGCGTCGCAGGCGTGTTCGCAGCAGGAGACGTGGCTGATGACTACTATCGCCAGGCAATCACCGCTGCCGGAACCGGTTGCATGGCCGCTCTGGACGCTGAGCGCTGGTTGGCTGCACAGGGGATTGAGTGAGCGGAGGAGCGGGGCATGCTGACACCCGAGGGTTGTCGCACCCGGCAGCAGCTTTTATGGGCGGCGCTACCGGATGACGTGCAATGGGCGCTGGTCACCGACCCGCGGCATGTACTGTACCTGTCGAATTTCTGGGTGCACCCGCTGAGTTTCTCGCAGGGCGAACGCGCGATGCTGCTGCTGGATCGTGAACAGGGCTCCACGCTGATCGCTGACAATTTCACCCTCCGCTCCCAGGCCGCCGCTCCCTGTGTTGATCGAGAAGCCGTCGTCCGCTGGTACGATCACCGGCATTCCGTGGAAAACCGCGATCACTGCCTGTTCACTCAGGTTGTGTCGGAAGTCGACAGATGCAGCGGCCGCGGAGTGGTCGAACGCCAATGGTTGCCCGCCGCTGTGTACGACCGCATGCGTGCCTGTGATCTGACGCAGTCGCTGGACGTGGGCGATTTGCTGCGGCAGCTCAGACGGAGGAAACAGGCCGACGAAATCGCCTTGCTCGAACGCTGCATGCTGGGGGGCGCCGCGGGACAGGCCCGCGCCGCTCAGGTCGTCAGACCCGGATGTACGGAACTCGAGATGTATCGCGAAATCCAGTCGGCTGCCGCTGATGCTGTGGGATGTCCGGTTCTGCTGTACGGCGATTTTCGTGCCACGAACGCTGAAGTTCCCAAGGCGGGCGGACTGCCCACGAATCGCCCGCTGCAGACCGGTGACCTGCTGATCCTCGATTTCTCGATTGTGCTGAATGGTTATCGGAGCGATTTCACGAACACCCTGGCCGTGGGGACTCCCACGTCCGCTCAGCAGGCTCTGTTTGACACGTGTGTCCAGGCGCTGCGTGATGGAGAACAGACGCTGCGGCCGGAAGCGTCGGCCGCCGAGGTTTACCGCGTGACGTCCGCAGCGTTGGAATCAGCCGGTTACGATCCGCTGCCCCATCATGCGGGTCACGGGCTGGGTCTGGGGCATCCCGAGCCCCCGATTCTTGTCCCCCTCAGCGAGGACGTGTTGCACAGTGGCGATGTCGTGACGCTGGAACCCGGTTGCTACGTTGCCGGTGTCGGGGGAGTGCGTGTGGAACACAATTACCTGATCACGCGCCAGGGGGCGCGACGGTTGTCCAACCACGCAATTCAACTGTCCTCCCCAGGTTGACGTGGCCATTGGAACGGAACGACCAGGTGGAAGTTGCATGAACAGCAGCCCGCAGTGGATTCGCGAACAGATTGCCGTTCTCCAGCAATCGCACCTGTTCCGCACGCGCCAGCAGCTGACCCCCAAGCCCGATGGCTGGTGTGAGCTGGAAGGACGATTGCTGAAGAACTTTGCGTCGAACGACTACCTGGGATTGGCCACCGATCCGCGGTTGGCGGACGCGGCTCAGCGAGCCGTTGCGGAATTCGGTGTTGGCTCCGCAGCCAGCCCGCTGGTGTCAGGCCGGACGTGCTGGCATGCGCGGTTGGAAGATCGGATTGCCCGTTTCGAGGGCGCCGAAGCCTGTCTGTTGTTCCCATCAGGATATGCCGCCAACGTTGGAATTCTGCCAGCCCTGGTTCAAGCCGGCGATCACGTCTACAGCGATCAGTGGAACCATGCCAGTTTGATCGATGGCTGCCGGCTTTCCGGGGCCGATGTGCATGTTTATCGTCACTCCGATATGCAGCATCTGGCCACACTTCTGGACCAGGCATCACACACCGGCCGTCGCCTGATTGTGACCGATTCGCTGTTCAGTGTGGATGGCGATGCCGCGCCATTGGAGGACATCTGCCGTTTGTCTGACGACTTCGATACAATGCTGGTCGTGGACGAGGCGCATGCTACCGGAGTCTATGGTGCGCACGGACGTGGTCTGGCCGAGTCGTTGCATCTGGAGTCCCGGATCATGCTGCGGATCGCCACATTGAGCAAAGCCATCGGGGCTCAGGGCGGATTCGCTGTGGGCGACCAGACGGTGATTGACTGGTTATGGAATCGGGCGCGATCCCAGGTATTTTCCACAGCCCTGCCGCCGGCGGTGTGTGCGGCCGCGTGCACCGCGTTCGACATCATCGAAACCGAACCGTTCCGCAAGGAGCGGTTGTGGGATTTCAGCCGGCAGTTTGTCGAACAGCTGTTCGCCGCCGGGTTGAATCTGGGAGTCTCCGCACCCTCGGCCCTGGGGCCGATTGTCCCCGTTTTACTGGACGATCCACAATCCGCGTTGCGTGTGGGGCGGTTGCTTCAGGAAGACGGATTCCTGGTGGGGACCATCCGCCCGCCCTCTGTGCCACCGGGGACATCACGCTTGCGGATTGCCCTGAGTTGTGCGCACGCCGAAGCGGATGTGCAACGCCTGGCGGACTCGGTCGTCGAACACGTACGCCGGGCCGAGACCACGGAGCGTCGTGATGGCCCATGATAACGATGTCGGCGCATCCGAGCGTTCGCGGGATCTCGTCGACTACGACTTCGCGTCCCACACTCACGAAGTCGATGGCCACCGATATCATTTTGTCGACGAAGGTCAAGGGCCGGTGCTGTTGATGGTGCACGGCAATCCCACTTGGAGTTTCGCCTGGCGGCACCTGATTCGGGATCTGGCCGCCGATTATCGCATCCTGGCTGTCGACCACATCGGCTGCGGACTGTCCGACAAGCCGCAGAACTACAACTATCGGCTCAGCCAGCACATCGCAAATCTCACACGATTCATCGAACGGCTCGATCTCGATCAGATCACCCTGGTCGCCCACGATTGGGGTGGAGCAATCGGGATGGGAGCCGCCGTCGCACGGCCCGGTCGCTTCCAGAGATTTGTGTTGTGCAACACCGCTGCGTTTCGAGCCACGCGCATCCCCGCCAGAATCCGGATCTGTCGGTTTCCGCTGCTGGGCAGCCTGGCAATACGCGGGGCCAACCTGTTTTGTCGAGCCGCGCTGAGGATGGCCGTGGTCAAACATCATCGCATGTCAGCCGCAGTCAAACGCGGATACTTGCTGCCCTATAATAACTGGAGTAATCGCATCGCCGTCGATCGCTTTGTCAAGGACATCCCGATGCATGCCGGGCATCCGAGCTACCAGACGTTGTGCGATGTCGAAAACGGCCTGTCCCAGTTTGTGGATTCACCAATGCTGCTGATCTGGGGAGACCGCGATTGGTGTTTCACACCCGAGTTTCTGCGTGAGTTTCAGAGACGATTTCCTCAGGCGGAGTCCTACCGCATCGCGGATGCTGGGCATTATGTGTTTGAGGATGCTCACGAAATGATGATCGCCCGCATGCGCAAATTCCTGACCACGGAACCCGGGGAACGCTGACCATCGTGGGTGTCATTTCCCGAAATGCGTTGTTCACCGATCGGAAAATCCGATCTCGGACGGGCAATCAGCGGAGTGGATGTGCGGGGTCGCTGAGACAGCCTCGGGATGTTACAGTACGCTGAGGTGCAGACGCTTCGCATACGTTGTGACGTCTGCGATGCGTGGTACCGGATTTGCCGGTGCTGCAATGTTCGAATTTCCTATAGTCCGAAAGCACATGGTCATGGGCGTTTCGATTACCTATTGCGTGCAGTGAAACTACTTGCCTCAGGCTTCCAGTTTGGCAGCCGCTTTGTCGGACGCATTCTCAGTAAATGCCGAGTTGATCAAGGGTGAGAAGGGTGTGTTCGACGTCGTCGTTGATGGCGACCTCGTGTATTCCAAACACGAAACCGGCCGTTTTCCGGAAAATGACGAGATCATCACGGCTCTGAAGGCCCGGGTGTGAACGGTTCGGGTGTGAACGGACACTGTGCGTGGTGCGCCAGCAGCCGGTCCGGGCCGGATGCGTCTCTTGGCCCGTAGACGCCGCAGCGACCCTTTGTCGGAACTCTCGGGCCCGACTTCGACGGGTATGACCAGTCGTAGTCTGCCGTGGTACCGCGGGCCGGACTGCGACACCATGGACGCCGCAAGCGCTATCTGGCGGAAAACGAGGATATGACGCAAGGCGATGCTCCACACGTGCTGCTGATCACAACGGACCACTGGCCGGCGGCGCTGCTGGGATGCGCCGGTCATTCAGTGATCCAAACGCCGACGCTGGATCAACTTGCGCGGAACGGTACGCGGTTCACGAACGCCTACAGCGAATGCCCCGTTTGCATTCCGGCCCGCCGCACGTTGATGACGGGGTGCCCCCCTCGAGAGCACGGTGATCGCACGTTCCAAGTCACGCTGCCGATGCCCGAAAAACCGACGCTCGCCCAGTGCTTTCGGGAGGCAGGCTATCAGGCATTCGCGGTCGGTAAACTGCATGTGTACCCGCAGCGTGATCGGATTGGATTTGACGACGTGCTGCTGGCGGAAGAAGGTCGACCCTATTGGGGAGTGACCGACGACTACGAAGTATTCCTGGGTCAGCGGGGTTTTGCCGGGCGCCAATTCGAACACGGGATGAGCAACAACGAGTACCTGACGCGGACCTGGCATTTGCCTGAGGATTGTCATGTGACCAACTGGGCCACCCGCGAAATGGCCCGCATGATCCGTCGCCGCGATCCGCAGCGTCCGGGTTTCTGGTATTTGTCTTATGCCCACCCCCATCCGCCGCTTGTGCCACTGGCAACGTATTGGGACATGTATTCCGGTCGAGAACCCGATTGGCCGTTGAACGGCGCGTGGTCCGACGATCCGGCGCGTCTGCCCTACCGGTTGCAAATGCAACACGATGGCTGGCATTGCCGTGACCGGATGGAAATCCAGCGAGCGCTTCAGGCCTTTTATGCTCTGTGTACCCACATCGATCATCAGTTGCGGGTCGTGCTGGGCACGCTGCGAGAAGAGGGGATTCTGGATAACACGATTGTGTTGTTCACCTCCGATCATGGCGACATGCTGGGCCGTCACGGGCTGTGGGCCAAGCGGTTGTTTTACGAATATGCGGCCAACGTGCCCATGGTTTTGATGGGGGCCAAAGGCGATCGGCGCGTCCAGCCAGGTACGGTCGATGACCGCCTGGTCGGCTGGCAGGATGTGATGCCGACGTTGCTGGGGCTGGCTGGATTGCCCGTCCCGGAATCCGTAGTTGGTCGCTCGATGGCTACCGATGCGGAGCGCGCGTTTCTGTATGGTGAGTGTCTGGAAGACGCGATGGCCAGTCGGATGATCCGCCAGGGACAGTACAAGCTGATCTACTATCCGGCGGGTCATCACCTGCAGTTGTTCGACGTTCAAAGTGATCCTGAAGAACTCGTGGACTTGGCCGGACATCCCGACATGCTGACGATGCGTGAGCAACTGACCCAACGTTTGCTGGGAGAACTGTACGGCAGTGACCTCGAGTGGATTCGTGATGGTGCACTGGTCGGATTGGATCAGCCAGCACATCAGCCGCAGCCCAATCGCGAACTCTCGATTCAACGCGGGTTGCACTGGCCACCGCCTCCGGTGCAGCTTGAGCAGGATCCGCCGACCGCTGCGGGAGGACTCAAGTGATCCCCGAATGTTCTCAGGCTTGGCAAGCACTCCGGGTATCGGCATGATGCAGCACGGTTGGGATGAGCCGTGGCCGCTGCAGTTTGCGATGGGCCAGCCGGATTGTCGGATTGGGGTCCGGCCGCATTGGCAGACGTGTATCGGTTATTAGAAAGTGGTAACTGACAACATGGCGCATAGCCTCTCGGGTCGATCCGCGCCCGTATCTGGTTTCTGATGAAAGACGCAGAACATGCACGATCAACGACTGGTACGACTCGCCGAAACACTCATCGATCACAGTTGCCGACTGCAGTCGGGGCAGAAGCTGCTGATCGAAGCCTTTGATTTGCCCGATCCGCAACTGGTCTGCTGCCTCGTGGAACTGGCCACGGCACGAGGGGCCATCCCGGTCGTCAGCCTGAAGAACAACGTCGTGTTACGCAGCATGTACCGCACGGCGACAGTGGACCAAATGCAGTTGATCGGTCGGTTTGAGGCTTCGCGAATGGCCGAGATGGACGCCTATATCGGTGTGCGTGGAGCGGAGAACAGCAACGAGTTTGCCGACGTACCAGTTGAACAGATGGACCTTTACCAGAAGCACTGGTGGCAGCCTGTGCACGTTGACGTCCGAGTGCCTCAGACGCGGTGGGTGGTGTTGCGCTATCCAACACCATCGATGGCCCAGGCCGCGAACATGAGTTCCTCGGCCTTTGAAGAGTTCTATTTCAACGTTTGCACAACGGATTATGCACAGATGGCGACGGATCTGGAGCCGCTGAAATCCAGAATGCTCGCTACCGATCGCGTGCGGATTCTGTCCCCCGGGACCGAATTGGAGTTTTCGATTCGAGAGATTCCCGTCATCCCCTGTGCCGGTGAGTGCAATATCCCGGACGGCGAGTGCTTTACCGCTCCGGTGCGCGACAGTGTGAATGGGTGCATCACGTTCAATACTCAGTCGCGATACCAGGGCACCGTGTTTGACTCGATCCGTTTTGAATTCCAGGATGGAAAAATCGTAGCAGCCACCTGCAGCAACGATTCCTCCAAGCTCAACGCGATTCTGGATGCCGACGAGGGAGCGCGGTACATCGGCGAGTGGTCGCTGGGGTGTAACAACCAGGTCCGGCAACCCATGTTGGACACGTTGTTTGACGAGAAGATTGGCGGCTCATTCCATTTGACACCGGGGAATGCCTACGACG
>Ga0315336_1001708_pt1 | contig 39257 bp, 36 predicted proteins | sample ASW5metaG_FD_204512 | JGI IMG/M metagenome (GOLD analysis project Ga0315336, IMG submission 204512) | Ammonia-oxidizing marine archaeal communities from Monterey Bay, California, United States - ASW #5 | ecosystem: Environmental > Aquatic > Marine > Intertidal zone | place: USA: California... | reverse complement strand
ATTTTTATTAAGTTTTTAATTCATTTTCACTGAAATACAATCTACATCTCATACGTTCTTCCTCGCCATTCCGCTCGTCCAAAAATTAAAATTTGGATCATCGAGTTCATCATAATTGCTGCCATCACAATGGCACCCAGAGGAAAAAGAAACACGTTGCGTTTTTTTAGATTCAACTCAAAGCATAAGAATAAACTCGTAATTAAAGTGAGCATAAGCCCTAACAGAGAAATACATGTCCATACAAACCCTACCCCAAAAAATATATTGCCTATCACTACAAAATAAGGCGTTAAAATAAAACAAAGAACTATAGATGCATAATAGAATGTTTTTGCAATCGAACCCTTCATAGCTAAAAACATATTCTTGCGCCAGCCAATCCATATTTCTTCGAGTGAATGATACATACGAATTGAAAACAGTTTTTTCCCATCTGCTGCTAGCATACAAAGTCCGCTAAGTTTTATGTTCTTTGCAAGCATAACGTCTTCCAGAATTTCCTTGCGGACACTTTGATGGCCTCCAATCTGCTGGTAGGATTCTTTTTTGAATAATAAAAAAGCACCAAATCCCATAGCACTTTTGCAAGTTGGATTATTAACTTTCTGAAATCGTGTTAGGGCAGCAATGAAGCCAAATATTACTGGTTGCACTGCCCGCTCCCAAAACGAACCAAATATTGCTGAGGGCATGAGTGTCAACAAGTCGAGATCCCTTGAAATCATGGTTTGCATAGCGGACTTTAATGCGTAAGGCTGATAAACAAGGTCGGCATCAGTGAATAGTAAATACTGCCCTCGTGATTCCTTATAAGCTTGGTGCAACGCATAAGGTTTTCCCAGCCATCCAGAAACCAATTGCTCGCCAGGAATAAACACAAGGTTAGGATATTGTTCTTTCATGGAGCGGACAATTTTTTCTGTTTCATCAGTTGAATTATCGTCCACAACGATTACTTCAAGCTTTGGGTAATCCTGATGCAACAACGATTCGACACAAGCTCGGATATCTCGCTCTTCATTCCGGGCCGGAATGCATATAGACACGTCAGGATAGGAAGCCAATTCATTCTTAATTGGATCTATTTTGATGAGATAAAGCATATTGGTAGAAAGGTACATAACTACCAATACAATTAGAAAAACCTGGAGGGTGGTGACAAAAATCATAAAAACTAAATAGCTTTCCCGCTGATAACTGGCAGGAAAATTTCAAGTCATTCTGTTAATTAAGGAGGTAGCTTAGGATATTTAGACTTAAATTAAAATCCTGTTCAATAATTTAATAAATCAACGGTTTAAAATCTTCAATCGAAAACGGTTAAGGACTACATTTGTATGATATGATAGTGTCTTAAAAAATATAAGTCTCATTATGTATATTTGCAACCCAATTTTTTCTATAAAAAAAAAGAAAATCCTCTTTTCCCTAATTCTCATTACTCTTGCCTTTCTTTTATTTCAAGGAACAATAGCAGAAGCACTGTGCATAAAAGATAACAAGGCAAACCTTCGCCAAGGCCCCGGGAAACATTTTAAAAAACAGTGGACAGTTTTTAAATACATGCCATTCAAACAGCTGGGCAAAAAAGGAAATTGGATTAAAGTAAGGGATTTAGAAGGCACTATTTTCTGGGTTTATAAAAAACTTATCACCAAAAAATATATGTGTGCAGTCATTAAAAATGACAAAACCAAGCTACGTCAGGGTCCTGGCACTAAGTTTCCGGAGGTTGAATGGAGCCCCATTGATAAGTTTTTTTCAATGAAAGTATTAAAAATAAAGAACTCCTGGGTCCACGTTGAAGACAGCGTTGGTGACCGCGCCTACGTGTATCGCCCCCTGGTATGGATTCAGTAATATTCTCCTCCATATAGTGGCAGTTTTTACCATCAAGCACACCCTGATCTATATTACCCCCGACGCATTTGATTATTGATAATGAAGGCAGGTGTTCAGTTATGAATTGCGACTAGACTAAAATAGAACAGTTGCACAGATATTATGTTATCTTTGATGCTAGCCGCTCTGGGAGATATCAAGTGAGCTATTGTGATAATAAAATTGGGGTTCATGCGTCGCGAAAATTCATCTGAGTGATCAAACAAATTTAAAATCATTAAAGCTGTACCTTGTGCGGGTTTAGAACATTAGATTTTGGGAGACTGATCCGGAATTTAGTCCATTCTCCTAACTTGCTTTCTATGGCGATGCTACCTTCATATGCATCTACAATAAATTTACAGATACTCAGTCCAAGTCCTGTTCCTCTTTCCTGTCGTGACCGTGCCTTGTCTACCCGGTAAAATCGGTTGAAAATCAGTGGCAGGTCATCTTCGGAAATGCCAATACCGTTATCCTGAACGGACAGTAGCACCATATCCTCCTTTTCATGCAGAGATACTTTCACCTCCCCACCCGGTTGAGTATATTTGATTGCATTTTGAACCACATTCCATATCATTTGTCGTAAACGTACCGGGTCACCGTAAATCTGTAATTTCTCAAGATAGGCAATGACCACCCTGATATCTTTCTCTGAAGCAATAATTTCCGCATGCTTGCATATTTCTTCAATGAGAAGACCGAGGTCTAATGGCTTGCAATCAAGTACTATTTGATTTTCATCAGATTTTGAAAGAAGGAATAAATCTTCAAGGACTTTCGACATGTACTGGATTTCCTCAAGATTGCTGGAAATAACACCCTGGTATTCTTCAGCTTTCCTTTCTTTTCCCAAAATAAGCTCGCTCTCTCCCTTCAAAACAGTCAAAGGTGTGCGGAGCTCATGTGAGGCATCACTACTGAACTGGCGCATTTGTGCGAAAGAACTCTCCAAACGGTCCATCATTGCGTTAAAGGTAATCGCCAATTGCCCAATCTCATCCTTAGCCTCTGGGACAGGAATACGTTTACTAAGATTCTTACCCGAACCGATATCTTTAGCAGTCTGTGTTATTTTAGCTACAGGCTTCAGTGCACGCCGGGCGATAAACCGTCCAATTAGGGCAGTCAGCACAAGAACTGCTGGAACAGCTGACCAAAGAATAATCTGGAGATTTTTTAATGTATCTATCACCACTTCTAGCGACGTGCCCACCTGGACCAAGTTAGCAAGTTTCGCACCTTTTAAAACAGGCATGGTGATAACGCGGATAGGATGGTTGTCGGCTATGGTAAAAGTTTCATAGGAACTTTCTCCTTTTAACGCTTTTGTATAAGCTGATTGAGTGAGGGGAAATTGTGAGCCATCGAAGTTTTTGGAAAGAGAACCAATGTTTCCTGATCCGTCATAAATTTTGTAAAATTTGTTAAGATTACCAAAACCTGTAAATTGATCAAAAAACATTTCGAAACCTGGAAGAAATGGCTTCCGGTTAAGAACCACTTGAGCTGAACGAGCAACAACACGGGCTGAAACTCTAAGGGAATTGTCCACGCTTTCGTATAAGCGTTTTGAAAGGAAAAAAAACAAAAAAATGCTGAACAGAACAAGGATAATGCCCAAAAGAAGAACGTACCATGCTGTTAGTTTGGAGCGAATAGAAGTGAATAGCATCTCATTCTTTCATGATGTATCCCACGCCTCGTAAGGTATGTAATAATTTATTTTGGCGGCCTTTATCGATTTTCTTGCGTAGGTGGTTGATATAAACATCTATGACGTTCGTGAATGTGTCGAAGTTATAGTCCCACACATGCTCTGCGATCATGGTCCGAGTTAATACTTTATCCTGGTTACGCATGAAGTATTCTAGAAGACTATATTCCTTTCCAGTAAGTTCGATTTCATCGCCTCCTCGATCAACTTTATGGCTCACAAGGTCAAGAGTAAGGTCGGCAATTTGCAGTATGGTCTTAACTTCTGCTTTACCGCGACGTAAAAGCACCCTCACGCGTGCCAACAACTCGGAAAAAGCAAACGGCTTGGTCAGATAGTCGTCTGCCCCCTTGTTGAGTCCTGCAACTCTGTCATTGACAGCATCTTTCGCAGTCAAAAGAAGAATAGGCACATCACTACCTTGGGTACGCAACTGGGAAAGGATTTCCAGGCCGTCAACTTTAGGAAGCATGATATCAAGAATAATCAGATCATATTGCCCCTCAGTTCCCATGTGCAAACCCTCTTCCCCATCATGAGCCACATCGACAGCATAGGTTTCTTCCTCTAACCCTTTCTTAATAAAACCAGCTACTTTTTTTTCATCTTCAACTATTAAAATTCGCATTTATGTATCCCACTTTTTTTGCTTTTTATGAAGCTCTATTTCCCCGTTAAGCATCTCCAAATGCTTTTGGCAGTCTTTGAGAATAGCCGAATACATTGCCCTACAAGTATCGTCATTGGCATCAATCATTGCCTGTCGACATATACCTGCAGCTTCCGAAGTAGCCTCAATAGCTTTGGTCAGGTTTTGGTTGAATTTCTTGGACATTCTTTGAAAGAAGCCTCCTTTAGCTACATACTTTGAATATTTTAACATCAAATTACTGTCAATTAAGAAATTATCTTAAGACCGGTCTTCTCCTTCAGGCGGGTCTTTTTGATCACCAACAACTTCAGGAAAAAGCCAATAAATCATTATTCCTCCTAAAGCAATACCCATTAAAGGGAGTGCGTTAACCATTTCTGCAACAAATCGGCCTAATATTCCGTAATCGCGAACCATAGTAGAGATTACTTTGTTCTCAGATTGTTCCAGAAGAAAAAAAATAAAGCTAATGATGTTTCCGCAAATAAACCCTATAAACGCGCCGAATCCATAATAAATCCATTTTATATTTTTCATACTTCAATTTTTTCCAGACACTAGATAGATTCGTGTGGTACTTTCGGCAAAGAGTGACTTATTGTTATGGCATATATGGAGTTATCAGCTAATCAACACTGTCATTATAACTATCAACGTAACCTAATATCAATAATTCAAGGAAATCTCATGCGACTTAAAGGTAAATCGGTAATTATAACGGGGGGTGGATCTGGGATTGGTCTGGCCTGCACGCAATTATTTTGTAATGAAGGGGCACAAGTTGCCATCATAGGAAGGAGAAAGGAGCGGTTGGAATCTACAGCAAAAGAGATTGGTGAGCAGGTCTTGACCATTACTGGAGACCTGACAAAGAATAACGATCTTGACAGACTCGTATCTGAAACTCTGAACAAATTTGGGAAAATTGATATCGTTATAAACAATAGCGGGATATTTACTGGCTCTCCAATCCACGAGACAAGGGATGAAGACTGGGACACAATCATGGATATCAATATGAGATGTGTTTTTCAATTAACGAAAAGGGTACTCCCGCACATGATAGAACGCAAAAGTGGCATATTTATTAACATATCATCCATTCTTGGTCTCATTGCGATACCCGGTGTTGCTGCCTATAATGTTTCAAAGGGAGCCCTACTCCAGTTTAACCGTTCTCTTGCAATGGAGTACGGCCCCATGGGGATTCGCTCCAACGCTGTATGTCCTGGCCTAGTTAAAACGGAAATGACTGAAGAACTTATGAAGAACGAAGATTTGATGAAAGAATGGAGTAAAGATTATCCCATTGGACGATTTGGAATTCCTGAAGATATTGCCAACGCCTGCCTGTATTTGGCCTCGGATGAATCATCTTTCGTTACTGGGGTCGCCCTACCTGTGGATGGGGGTTTCACCGCCCATTAGTAGGCAGGGTTGACTGAATCTAAACCGAATATTACAATCGGGGCTGTCACTACCATATAGTCTGTCTATTGATCCTCGAAATTTTGAGGTTTTGAGCATAGGCTTTTTCTAAACCAACTCCACCAGGTTACCGAAATGAAGTATGAAGTGGTCGTTGGGCTTGAAGTTCACGCCCAGTTAAAGACTGAGTCAAAAATATTCTGCTCATGTTCGACCGAGTTCGGCAAGCCTGCCAACGAAAACACTTGCCCGATCTGCCTAGGGATGCCAGGTGTGCTACCCGTTCTGAACAAAAAGGCTGTTCAACTAGCAATAAGGGCGTGCTTGTCCACTAATTGTAGTATCGCTCCAATAAATCGGTTTGCACGCAAAAATTATTTTTATCCTGACCTTCCAAAAGGTTATCAAATTTCGCAGTTCGAACTTCCGCTAGGGTTAAACGGCTATATAAACATCCAAACTAATAAAAGAAAAAAAAAGATCGGTCTCACTCGTATCCATATGGAAGAAGATGCAGGCAAACTCATCCATGGTGAAAACTTAGGAAGTCCAGGCAAAAGTTATATCGATTTCAACCGAACGGGAGTTCCTCTGGTAGAAATTGTTAGTGAACCAGACCTAAGGTCGGCTGAAGAAGCCCGGGAATATCTTAATCGATTGAAAACAATCCTTGATTACGCCGAAGTGAGCGACTGCAACATGGAAGAAGGAAGCATTCGTTGCGACGCTAATGTCTCTTTACGCCCTGAGGGGCAGAAAATGTTTGGAACACGCACAGAAATCAAAAATTTAAATTCCTTTCGATTCGTTCAACGGGCCATTGAATATGAAGTCGATCGTCAAACAAAAATTCTCGAGCAAGGAGATTCAGTCGTTCAAGAAACCCGTTTATACAACTCCGATAAAGGCATTACCTTCTCCATGCGCAGCAAGGAAGAAGCGCATGACTACCGTTATTTCCCAGAACCTGATCTTGTTCCTCTTGTAATTAACGATGAATGGATTAAGGAAACGAAGGCTTCTCTTCCTGAATTGCCTGAACAAAAAAAGGAACGATTTATTCAAAACTACGCAATCCCTGAATACGATGCTGAGGTCCTGACTGTTTCGCGGGCAACAGCGGATTACTACGAAAAGTCCGTTTCACTTTATCCAAAACCCAAGATCGTCAGTAACTGGATCATGAGTGAGCTCCTTAGGGAGCTTAAAAATGACGCACAAGAAATCGAAAACTGTTTTGTTAAACCGGAGGGTTTAACCGATCTATTAAAATTGATCGATGTGGGCACTATCAGCGCTAGAATGGCCAAAACGGTGTTTGGGGATATGTACCATAGTGGCAAATCCGCTAAAGAAATAGTTGCGGAAAAGGGGTTAATGCAAATAACCGACTCATCAGCCATCGAAGGCCTAGTCGAAAAGATCCTGCAATTAAATGCTGAACAAGTAGAACAATATAAAAATGGGAAAGAGAAAGTTTTCGGGTTTCTTGTGGGACAGATTATGAAAGAAACTAAAGGACAGGCCAACCCAACCTTAGTCAATAAATTGCTTAAGGAAAGAATCGGTGGAACCTGATGGGTGATATACTTTCAAAAACTAGTACTGCCTCGATAATGGTTTTGTTATCGGTATTACTCTTTTTCGAGAAGGCTGAGGGAGAAACCTATTGGTCTGCCGACAAAAGATTCAAAGATAATGGTGACATGACTGTAACAGATACAATAACTGGGCTCATGTGGATGAAAGAAGACTCTTACCTCCATACCGGCCATTGGGTCAATTGGCATGAAAGCTCCCAGCATATCAATAAACTAAATGTAGAAGGCTTTGCCAACAAATATGACTGGAGAATACCAACGATTAATGAACTGACCACAATTTATGAAGCGAGCAAAACAAATAGCAGGGTTTTAGGGAGAGGTATGATTATTCATATTGATCCTATTTTCGCTAAAGAAGGAAGCGCTTCGCTATGGACGATTGAAGAAAATGGAAATTACAATGCTTTCGGGGTCATACTAAACACGGGTAGACCATTTAATAGTTCAAAAAAAGCTAGGTTTCGTAAAGCTGTGCGAGCAGTTCGTCATTTGAATTAACTAACGTCTAGAGGTTCTAATGAAAAAGGTTTCAATTAGTATTTTACTGATATTGCTGTCAAGTGCCATAATTCCATTCCAAGCGCGGGCTACTTTCCCAGGGAAAAATATTGTATTTTGGCCTCTTGGCCAATCCTCTGAACAAAAAGATGAGGATCTAATTAAAGCTTATGATCTTGCAACGCAAAAAAATTACGAACAAGCTCTTGTATTGATCGATCAGAAAATTAATGCATTTCCTAAACTTACAACACCATACATAATGAGGGGTCTTGTCTTAAATGAAATGCATAGATACATACCGGCGATCAGAGCGTTAAATAAAGGCCAGATGATCGAAACACGCCACCCTGGAATTCATTATGGTTTTTGCGAAGTATATCGGAACCTTGGAATATCTAGCCTCTCGCTTCGCGCGTGCAAAATCACAGGAGAAATTCATAGAGATTCACCAGAAGCACACTACGAATACGCACAAACCTTGAGAGCTACAGGCTATATGGGGCTCGCCAATAAATCATTATCTTTAGCCGCGGCGCTTGACCCAAATAACGCGCAGTACTACTACGAAAAAGGGATGAACTTTTATTACCTTAACCAATACGACAATGCCGAACAATCCTTCTTGAAAGCATTAACAATTGACCCAAACGATGTCGATTCTGGATATCAATTGGCTTACATTTATGCTGCCCGTCAGAAAGAAGACCTAGCAAAAAAACAAATCAATAGAGTTCTTAAAATCCGCAAAGAACACCCGAAACTGCGGTCCGCTAAGTTATTACTGGAATACGTAGAAAATAATGCAATGGAAAAACTACCATTAAAAATTATTCCTCACGAGTATCATGTTGGTCTATCAAAATCATTATACCAGTCAGGACAGTATGGCCTCGCGCTTATTGAGATTGAAACTGCCTCAAAACTCAGACCAAATGATCTGATGATTAAAGAAATAGTGATCGGCCTTACTGGATTTCTTTTGCGTATTGACAAGACTGAAAAACTGGTTAAAGAAATGATTTCCCTTGCTGGACAAACTGACATTATATCAGCCAAGGGGTACCAGGAATTGGGAGATATACAAGTTATGAGGGGAAACTTGTCCGAGGCTCGCATTTATTATGAAAAAGCATTGAAGCTCTCCGACCCCAATGGAATAGCGCGACAAACTTTAAACGAACTACCAAAAGACAACGAACCAACCACTGACTCACTTACAAGCGCTGAGTTGTTCATCGAACCAAGTGAAGCATTGAATCGTAAAGGGGAAATATTTGCGCAGCACAAGATGCATCAAAGGGCGATCTTGATGTATAGTCTAGCATTGAGGCTCAAACCGAACCACTTACCAACTATGCTAAACACGGCAACCGCTTACTATAATAGCGATAATTATAGTAAAGCCATATCCATTCTGGAGCGTCTTCTGTTATCTTATCCTAACCATAAAGATATCTTGGCACATCGTATCCTTTTGGCGCAGGCCTATGTCAAAAGTAATAACCGGGGAAAAGGTCTTAAAAATATCGCTATAGCCATCAAACTTAGACCTGAGATCAAAAAAGCCGTCAAGGCCAACCCAGCATTTAAAAGTTTACAAGATATAGACGAATATAAAGAAATGACCCGATAAACTCCGACCCAGTATGGCATCTCAAGGTTTTTAAAAAACCACATCTACATCATTGAATTTCTTTCAGTCTCTTGAAATTCTTTAAAACATACATGCATTTGACATTAAAGCACTATCTTGCTACATATTGTTGTTAATTCCACGAGTGCTTTTTTATTTGTTAATTAGTTTGACGATTTAAGCCGCCTCGAATTGTAATTAAAAAGGGGACACAATCATGTTTAATTTCAAAAATCTACTGCAAGTTTATAGCGAAAACCTTCCAAAGTCATTTTTCTTCTGCCTGTTAGGTATTCTGATCTTTTCATCTGACGCATTAGCAGTTAGCCATCCCTGTGAACGAGCGGCCAAAAATCTACGAGGAGATCTGAACTTGGTACAAAATAGAGGAGGATTATGGAGCCTAATGGAGCAAAGGGGTCTTAAAGATAATTCTGTGATTGGAATGCAGGGTGATAGCAAACTAGCAAGATTGGCCGGTCACTTTGAGACCTTATGCGAAAGCGAAAAAAAACCTACAAAACAACTGTTTGAAAAAATACAAAGTTTATATGGAGAAGCTAGGACAATATTTAACCCACGATCTTCGGGAGAACAAATAACACAATCAATCACCGAATTAAATACGAAACTCGATAAGTTGATTGCAAGTTTTAAATGATATTTTCTCCGATATATTATACATAATTTTATTATGGTAAAAGAAGGCAGCAAAGCTCCTGACTTTGCAGAGAAAAATCAAAACGACAAATTAGTAAAACTAAGCTCGTTTAAGGGCAAGAAAAACATAGTTCTCTATTTTTACCCAAAAGACATGACCCCTGGTTGCACAACCGAAGCTTGTGACTTCAGGGACCAGTTTAAAAAATTCAAAACCTCCGTAATAATCGGTGTCAGCATCGACTCACCAGAGCGACATCAGAAGTTCATCGATAAATACGACCTACCGTTTGATCTGATCGCTGACGAAAACAAAACGATAGTCAATAAATATGGCGTCTGGCAAGAAAAAAAACTATACGGAAAAACGTTTATGGGTATAGCCAGATCTACCTTCATCATAGATAAAAAGGGTGTGATTCAGAAGATTTTTCCGAAAGTTAAAGTTAAAGGACATATTGATGATGTGCTCGAAACTCTTAAAGAAATTTAATCTCCTCTCTACCCTTTTCAACTTTTCGACATTAGTTTTTCAATCTGACTTGTCGTCTTAGGTATTAATCTCGAAAGGTTTCTACAACCATTTTCCGTGATTAGCAAATTATCCTCAATCCTAATTCCTATCTCCTCGTCATAGTTTTTTCCATTTAGACGAATTCTGAATTCACCATACAATCCCGGTTCATTACTTATTAACCAACCTTCACGCATCGGTTCGCTGAGATAATTACGAAATGGATCACCGTCATGTTCTTGCTCTCCCATCAAATGGCTCACACCATGCGGTCGATCTTTATACTTCAATTTAAACTTTCCACCTGCTCTTTTAAACACGATATCAAGGTCCCTATTTACAGAATTCCAACAATAATCATTTAGCTCATTTATACTCACCCCTTTTCGAGCGTTTCTCTGAACCTCCAACTGTGCCTTCAAAACAATCTCGTACAACATTTTCTGCATCGGGTTAAATTTACCTGAGGCAGGAACTGTCCGGCTTATATCAGCGTGCATGGTCATCCACCGAACCCCAAAATCCATCAGAACTAGTTCTTTTTTTTCGAAATAATCATCATTTTTCATATAATGCAGCACTGTAGAATTACGACCTGACGCTATTATTGACGGAAAACTAAGGCCATAAGGTGATCCCTCCAGCATCCGCCCTTCAAGAAAACCCTGTACCTGATACTCATTTTGAAAGCGGGAAAAGTTTTTTAATGTTTCAATAAATCCTCTTCCGGTTATTTTTTCAGCTAACAACGTGTTTTTCACATCGTAATAATCCAGGGGAAGTCGAAGTTCAAAATGACTTTTCATAATATTGCTTAATCCTGATGAAGACCCTGTCCACGAACGTAAATAACGAGTAAGCCGAGATTTAAATTTTCCATTGTGGTCGCTTTTAATTTCGATAGATTTTTTTCCCTTTAGTCCCTCCATCCATAGCGTCCCTATTTTTTTTCCCCTACGTTTTCTAAGTCGATCTTTGAGGACTTTTTCGAAATCAGCTATATCACGAATATCTTTAATTCCTGTGATACGCTTGACCTCCTGTTTGCTCTTGGAATCACCCACACCGAAGCGAATTCCGTCCCAAAACTCTTTGGACGGGTCTTTTTTCCCCACAAAAAGTATTTCGTCAGACTCTCGAGCCCCTGGATCAAGCAAAAGTATTACATTTGATTGATTCACTCCGGTAAGGTACATAATTGCAGGCTCCTGGTATGTGGGGCAATGCGCATAAGCCCAAACCGTTTCCTGTCCAGGCCCGTATGGTACTCCTGTAATAGCCATTAGGATGCCTTCTTTGTCCATTAGCCTTTTCCGCCTAGCACGATACCTTTGCTTGGCCAGCTTACCCACACCACCGTCACGAAAAATCCCAGAATATGTCTTTTTATAATGCTTCATGAAGTAGTTACCATTACTTTGTTCAAAAAATAACTAGTTAAATAGACAAATAGTTTTAAAATATAAATCCAATATCACTTATTATAATGCACTTTATTTTTAAGTTGACTTTAATCATCAATAATATTTACCCAAATTATGTGTGGACGCTATACCCTAGCCAAACCTTTAACAACCATTAAAAAACATTTTGGCCCAATTATTGTAAAGTGTGAATATGGTGAACGGTATAATATTGCACCAGGCCAAAGTATCCCTGCAATAACTTTAAAGAACAACCAGCGAGAACTTCGATTAATGCGCTGGGGCCTCATCCCATCCTGGACCAGAAATATCAAAACAGTCAAGGCTCTAATTAATGCCAGATCAGAAACAGTTCATCAAAAACCCAGTTTCAGAGATTCTTTTAAAACCCACCGTTGCTTGATTCCAGCCGATGGGTTTATTGAGTGGAAAGTAGCGAAAAAAGAAAAGTCTCCATATTATGTTTTTCTAAAAACAAAAAGGATTTTCGCCTTTGCTGGTATCTGGGCAAAGTGGGGAAAGGAAACTTCTCCAGTTTATTCCTATTCTATACTAACCACACGAGCTAATATTACACTGGCTCCAATTCATGAACGCATGCCTGTTATTCTTGAGCAAGAAAACTATAACTTGTGGTTAGCGCCTGAAACAGATGGCAGAATACTTCATGGCCTGCTATCTCCCTTTAACCCAAGCAAAATGGGTGCTCACCAGATTTCAAAAAAAATTAACTCATATAAAAATGACCATGATGGTTTGTTAGTCCCATCTAGTATCAGTTAACTTGCTTTCGCAGGGCTATTTTTTTTAAAAATTCCCAACCACTCCTTTCCCTGCCTTTGCTCAGCAGAATATGGAGTTTTACTTAATACTTCAATCGCAAATTGTTCCGAAAAACTTTCCTCTATATCACTCTTTCTAGTATTAAATGGTGGCCCACCTTCCTTATCTGTTTCGTAAAACAAACCTACCAAGAGAGCCCCTGTTTTCAATATGCGTGCTGCGGTCGATACATAATTCTGCCGCATAGCCGGGTTTATTGCACAAAAAAAAGTATTCTCTAGCATTAAGTCGAAACTGTTATTATACTCTGAATCTAACTGAAAAAAATCTTGGCGTAACAATTCACCCGATAGGTTTTTTTTTATAAGTGCCTTTTCGAGACGGCCTAAGGCTCCACGAGTATAATCCAATGCCGTTATCTGAAATCCCTGTTCTGCCAGGAATATAGCTTCATGTCCACATCCGCAACCAGGTATAATCGCTCTACCCGGGGAAATTTTTCTTTCCTCCCATAAATGAACAAATGGAGGAGCCACTTCTCCTAAGTCCCATCCCAGGTCATTTGTTTCATAATGACGTTCCCAGTCTTCACACGAATATCCAATCTTAATAACATCCCCGTCATCCATTATTCAATCTCTTCTTTAAATTAAAATATTGACTAACGCAAAATTATTTTCCATAGTATTTCATTATGATAAGCACCTTGAGCTAGACTTGTTAGCGCGGAAAGTATAATGGGTGTTGTCTATATTCCTACTGCATTGGATGGAAAAAACTAGCACAAATAATCATCCTAATATTTGTTGAATAATGGAAGCCCCGGCAATATAAGTTCCAACCGCGGAGCCAACATTGGCAAAGAAAAATATGAGTAGCACTCTAACAACACCATTTTTCCACCACATGGAAAATGAGGCAATATCATCCCGTAACCGCTCAAAATCTGTGACTTTAGGTTTTCGTACGTAAGACTCGACGAGCCCCACAACCATTCCTGCACCGATGGTAGGATTAAGCGAGGTGAGTGGCGCCGCCAAAAAAGCTGTGAGAATTGAAATAGGATGAGCTAAAGCTAAAGCAGCACCAAAAGCACTCAACCCACCATTTATTAATACCCATGTCACCACTAGCTTCCATCCAAGCTCTGGAGACTGCTGGTAACCAACGTAAAACATTCCAAGTATAAATATACAAATCGCCCATCCAATAAAATATCCAACTCGACTTGAAGGAGGTTTTATAATCAATTCATTCATCCGACTTTGATCTGGCGGATTTTTAAGGGCTGGCTCCATGCCTACAAGATGCCCTGCACCCACTATTGCCAAAATATTTTTAGGAGCATTTTCTGAACTAGCTAGAACTGACAACTTTCCAGTCATAAATTCATCACGTTCGTCAATTAAAACTCTCTTGATTTGAGGAAGAGATTCTCCAAATTCTTCGATGACCGAATGAAGCATATCTCCTTTTTTTAGATTTTCTATTTGCCTATAATCGACCTCTTCACCCACAAAAATCCCAACAACCAAGCCGGAGAAAATCTTTATTTTCTGCCAAAACGAAACTTCGGTTACGAGACGGTGAAGTGTTGTGGTAATATCACGATCTATCACTTCCAATCGAATTTTATTTTCGTAAGCTAGTTCAGTCGCCCGAATCATTTCCTTCCCTGCCTCAATACCAACCTTATCCGCCAAACGACGCTGATAGGCTGACAGAGCTAGGTTGATCAAAAGCAGAGATGCTTTTTTCTTTTTAAAAACTTCATAGATATCTAGGTTTTTCCACCAAGATCGATTCTTTAAATTTTCGTAGCGTGCTGGGCAAAGTTCCACGGCAACGCAATCAAATTCTCCGCTCATTATCTTTTCTTCAACCAGCACGACGCTTTCTTTCGATACATGTGCTGTCCCAAGCAAAGTTATGGTCACGCCATCTAATAAAACTGTGCTTATAATATCTTTATTTTCTGTAATCACTTAAAATTCACCTCAACTATAAAAACTAACCCTCAAAGGATCCAAAGAAACAACATCGACATCAATCTAAATAATCTTGGGAATACTGGGGCTGGGATGGCTTAAAACCATCATTTTTTATGAACCATTACTTCAATTTAACATATATTTCGTGTTATTTTAACCAGAATTCAAATTAGGAATTTCCATGCAACCCTTTAAAGTTAATGCAAAGTTTAAGCCAGCTGGCGATCAGCCAGAAGCCATCCTTCAATTAACGAAAAGTATTCTTTCGGGATCCTCTCATCAAACTCTTCTTGGAGTAACTGGGTCAGGAAAGACTTTCACTCTGGCAAAGGTTATCGAAAAAGTACAAAAACCTACCCTGGTCCTTGCCCATAATAAAACGCTAGCCGCGCAACTATATGGAGAGTTTATGGAATTTTTTTCAGATAATGCAGTTGGATATTTTGTTAGCTACTACGATTATTACCAGCCAGAAGCGTACCTTCCAAAAACCGATACTTTTATAGAAAAGGATGCATCGATTAATGATGAGATTGATAAATTACGTCATGCAGCAACTCACGCCTTATTTGAGCGTCGTGATGTAATTATCGTTGCCAGCGTTTCTTGTATATATGGGCTGGGTTCTCCAGAAGCTTATCACGGAATGTTACTTTTTATTGAAACCGGAATACACTTCGAGCGCGAACATGTTTTACAAAAACTAGTAGATATTCAGTATAAAAGAAATGACGTAGATTTTCAGCGAGGAACCTTTCGTGTACGCGGAGATACGATAGATGTCGTTCCTGTTTACGAACGGAATGAGGCAATACGAATCGAGTTTTTTGGCGATACGATCGAACGCATTAGTTCCTTCGATCCTCTAACTCAAAAGCATATTCGCGATCTTGATAGAGTAGGCATTTATCCAGCAAGCCACTATGTCACCCCAAAAGAGCCGCTTAGACGCGCAGTACAATCCATCCGAGAGGAACTAATCGAACGTATTGCTTATTTCGAAAGTCAAAACCTTTTGATAGAGGCACAACGAATAGAACAGCGAACTATGTTCGATTTGGAAATGATAAAAGAAGTAGGATACTGCCAAGGGATTGAGAATTATTCACGACATCTTATGAATCGTCTAGCAGATGAACCACCACCCACACTTTTAGATTATTTTCCAACTGACTCCCTTTTCATAATCGATGAAAGCCATGTAACTATCCCTCAATTAAATGGAATGTACCGAGGAGACCGTTCACGCAAGGAAAAGCTTGTTCAATATGGCTTTCGCCTTCCATCTGCCTTCGACAATAGACCGCTTAGGTTTGATGAATTCAATGAATATGCAAGGCAATTAATTTATTTATCCGCAACTCCAGCGCAATATGAACTGGAAAAATCAAAAAATAATATCATCCAACTCATAGTTCGTCCGACTGGCTTAACAGACCCAGTTGTAGAAACCCGCCCCATAAAAGAACAGGTTGATGATCTTTTTAAAGAAATTAAAATGCGCGCGGTTAGAAACGAACGTACTCTAGTTACTACACTGACAAAACGTTTTTCTGAGGACCTGGCAGAGTACTATACTGAACTTGGGCTTAAAGTAAAATACCTTCACTCAGATATAGAAACATTGGAACGAAGTCAGATTATTCGGGAATTACGTTTAGGAGAGTTCGACGCTTTAATAGGGATAAACTTACTTCGTGAAGGGCTTGACATCCCAGAAGTATCCCTGGTAGCAATTCTTGACGCAGACAAGGAAGGTTTTCTCAGATCAACAACGTCACTGATTCAAACTTCCGGACGTGCTGCTAGAAATATTGAAGGCAAAGTTATTTTTTATGCGGACACTATAACTCAATCCATGCAAAAAGCATTAGAAGAAATGAATCGGCGAAGAACCATTCAATTGAAATATAATGAAGCCCACCAGATAATTCCGAAGTCCATTAAAAAATCCGTAAAGGATGTTCTAGTTAAGCATGAAAAATCTGCCCTAGCTCCTGATAATCAAAGAGGGGAAACTGAGTTTATTTCCGGAGAAGATGCATCAAAACTAGCCACAAAACTTGAAAAACAGATGTATCTGGCAGCAAAAAACTTGGAGTTTGAAAAAGCAGCTAAACTAAGAGACCAAATCAAAAGAATTAGAGAAACAGATTTATTTCTTACATCTTGATTGAGGCCCAGAAACTCTCTACCACACTGTTCGATTCTTAACAAGGTCAACTAGGCTGATTAGACTTCACTGGAGGGTAATGAGTAAAATATTTTTTAAAAATTTTTCCGGCAATTGGTGCCGCAACGGCTCCCCCGTGGCCTCCATGTTCGACAATAACTGATACTGCTACCTCAGGTTTATCATATGGAGCAAAAGCTATAAACCAAGCATGATCGCGAAATGAGTACGGAATTTCATCATCCGGGTTGATTTCTTCAGGGCTTTTCATACTCACCACCTGAGCTGTCCCTGTCTTTCCAGAAATCACAATGTTTTTCATTCTGGCCTGGTAGCCTGTCCCATGTGGCTCATTAACCACTCCGCGCAATCCTTCTTTCAAATGTTTTAAAATCTCAGGATCCATATGAACATTCCTTACAACCGTGGGGAAAAATTCCTGAATCACTTTCCCTTCAGAATCTTCAATTTTTTTGACTAAATATGGCCTAACTAAGAAACCACCATTCGCCACAGTCGAAATCATACTCGCGCTCTGCAAAGGGGTAATAAGATTGTACCCTTGACCTATGGAAGCAGAGATGGTTTCACCAGGGAACCAGGGTTCGTTCTTAGCTTTTTGCTTCCACTGCGTGGATGGAATCAAACCTGGTTTTTCTCCTTTTAACTGTATCCCTGTACGTGCTCCTAACCCAAGTTTTTTAGCATATTTCGCCAAATTATCCACTCCCACCCGATGCCCAAGAGTATAAAAATAGACATCACAAGACTGGACTAAAGCGTCATGTAAATTCATATGGCCATGCCCATTTTTTTTCCAACAACGATAGCTTCTTCTACCTAGACGAAAATGTCCTGGACAAAAGATAGTGCTTTCCGGTTCGATCAGATTCTCCGCTAGGGCCGCATAAGCGGTAACTAGTTTATAGGTGGAAGCGGGGGGATACTGTCCGTCGATAGCCCTGTTTTGGAGCGGATGCGTATCATCTTGTATCAGGCTGTTCCATTTCTTTCTGGAAATTCCAGCGGCAAAAAGATTAGGATCGAAAGAAGGCTTGCTAACCATGGCGACGATCTCCCCCGTTTGAACTTTCATCACAACAACAGAGCCTTCAACCGGATCCGTCTCTGAAATTTTTTCCATCAATTCTTCAAGTTTTTTTTGAATACGAACGTCGAGAGTCAACACCAGACTATCGCCAATTTCTGGAGAACGTTTCCGCAGAGTTTTCAGCTCCCTTCCCGAGGCATCAACTTCAACTTCTTTGAACCCCTTCTCGCCTTTCAAGTTAAACTCATACACACTTTCCAAGCCATTTTTCCCAACCATTTCCCCCAATTTATATTTACTATATTCGGAAGTTTTTAATTTGCCCTTAGAAATTTCCCCAAGATAACCAAGAACATGTGCCGCGAGGTCCTTGTACACATAACTTCTTAATGGTTCAACCTTGATATGAATACCAGGAAGCCGCATCTTGCTTTCTTCAATGTAGGCAATCTCTTTACGGCTGATATCTTTTTTCATCAACACATCTTTAAATGGGCGGGACTTGCGAATATCTTCCCTTAGATTTTCTTCATTTATCTCTATTTTTTTGGAAAGAAGCTTTAAAGATCCCGACAGATTGGCCGCGTCTTCAGGTGTCACATACAGGTTAAAAGATGGCCGAATATTAACCACTGTTTCGCCACGACGGTCTTTGATGGTGCCTCTGTAGTCAGGTAAGGATACCTTTCTAATTCTATTTTCTTCAGATTGCCCCATAAAGTCTTTCCCTTTTAGTATCTGTAAATACCAAACTCGCATCCATAGAACCAAAAAGGAGATAACCACAAGGATGACATAGACTTTGATTTTTTTGCGAACGTGAATGGAGGATTCGAAGAAAGATCCGCTTGATTGTCTAAATGCACTCATATTGATAGAAATATTTGATTGGGGAATTTATTATGCATCCATTTCCTGCTCCTATCAAACATATGGAATAAAAAGAAACCGGCCACTGCATTGTAAATTCCAAAAAAGACAACCTGGTAAAACAAAAATTCTCCCTTGACCTGCGCTCCCATCAAACTTGTCGTAGCGACAAAATAAATTACTCCGTCGATTAGGGAAGCCGCAAAAAGAAAATAGCTGATAGGAAGAACACCCTCTACGATAATTTTATCTTTCAGTGCTGAAAAAAATAATCCGATCAAACCTTTGGATAGTGTATTGATACCCAGAAGACCCCCAGAAAGACTGTCCTGCAAAAACCCAACTAGAACACCCATCCTAGTACCACTATTTTTTTGGGAATGAATACCGCAATAAACCACAAATATCAAAGCGGGGTCTGGAATAATACCCCCTAGAGAAAACAGTTCTAAGAAAGTAGTCTGGATAGAAAGCAATAGCACCAAAATAAAAACAGAAATTAAAATAATCACGAACTGTCTCTTTCTGCCAAAACGACAGCCACTTCTTCCATTTGTGACAAGTCTGCGCTGGGAGCAACTGTAATATTTTGAAATAAGTCCTGCCTTTTTTTAACAACATCCACGACAACACCTACCATCAACCCTTTCGGAAATATCCCTCCCAATCCTGAAGAAACTATCCTATCGCCTATGCTCACATTAGCCTCAATAGGAACAAATTTCATTTTACATGCATCTTGGCCTGTCCCCACAGTTACTCCTGTTCCCCTCGTTTCTTGGAATAACGAATCAACTGCGCTCCTACTGTCTGTGATCAATAAGACTTTGGAAGTTTTTGTAGATACATGAATGACGTGCCCGACAATGCCTGCATCGGTCATAACTACAAGATTTTCTTTAACTTGATGATTGGTTCCTTTGTCTATGAACACCATTTTGGACCATTGGGTGGCATCACGTCCTATGATCTTAGCCGTGATGATGGTCCTTTGATTTTTTCCAATATTTCCTACTAGTTTTTCTATTCTTTCTAGATACTTATTTTTTTCGAGTAGTTCGTTTTTCTCTTGAGATAGACGGTCTATCTCAAGGAGAAGGCGTTCGTTCTCACGAGATACCCCAACTAAAAAAAAATAATAATTAAGCGTCTCAGAAACCGTTTCGACTGTGTTTGTTAACAAGCTTTGAACGGGAGAAAAAAACCATACCACTACTGATTCAAGAAACAAGCTACTCTTATCATGCCGGATATTGATAGTTACGAGGAGTAAAGAAACCAATACGATGCTAGAAAGAGTAATAAGGAGATGCTTACTTTTTGTTTGCCTGTTAGGCACGATTTAGAGGGCGACTTTTTTTAGGAGTTTGGGGTCACTTAGAACTTTACCAGAACCCAGGGCCACGGCAGAGAGAGCATCATTAGCCAAAGTAATCGGAAGACCAGTCGCTTCTCGTAAAAGGGTATCTAATCCTTTTATAAGAGCCCCTCCTCCTGCAACGACAACTCCCTTATCGACAATATCTGCAGCTAATTCAGGGGGAGTGCGTTCCAAGGCGATTTTTACCGCTTCAACAATGGTACTGAATGTTTCCGTCAATGCCTCTCTGACTTCTTCATCAGAAACCACCAATGTTTTAGGAATTCCAGCAACCAGATCACGTCCTTTTACCTCCATCGTCATGGATTTTTCCATCGGAAAAGCTGACCCAATATTAATTTTAACTTCTTCAGCGGTGCGTTCACCTATTAGAAGATTATACTTCTTCTTTATATAGTTGATGATGGCTTCATTCATCTCGTCACCTGCAATACGTACTGATTTACTAAATACAATTCCTGACATAGAGATAATAGCCACTTCCGTGGTCCCTCCCCCAATATCGATGATTAAGTTACCAGAAGGTTCCTGAACTGGTAGGTCCACGCCAATAGCGGCAGCCATGGGTTCTTCTATCAAAAAAACTTCACGAGCCCCTGCAGACTGAGCAGAGTCACGTACAGCTCTCTTTTCCACTTGCGTAATCCCAGATGGAACCGCGATAACAACTCTAGGCCTCACAAGGGTCTTACGATTATTATGCACCTTCCTAATAAAGTGCCTGAGCATCTGCTCCGTCACCTCAAAATGGGCAATAACACCATCTTTCATTGGCCGGATTGCTTCTATGCTACCTGGAGCACGGCCAAGCATCTGCTTTGCAGCAGTCCCAACTGCCTGAACTTCGTTGGTTTGGACGTTTATAGCAACGACAGAAGGCTCGCGTAAAACTATTCCCTCACCCGCAACATAAACCAGTGTGTTCGCCGTTCCCAGATCAATTGCTAAATCGTTTGAAAATAATCCCCAAAACAAGTTGATAACCTCTATCTTCCCAACTAAAACTATACTGACATTACCTAGTTTCTTGGTTTATAAAATAAGAAATTTATTTATAACAAGGGGGGGTTAAAATTGCAAGGTAAATAAAAATAAGGAGTTGGCTCTAATTTACCTTGCTTTCAGAACTATTCGATGCCATCTCGAAACTTGAATAGATCACAAAACTGAGCTTTTAATAAACTGTTGCGGATCAAACCCGGGTTATATAATATGTGCCTGCGCTAAGCCCCTTTAAATTCCATAAAGTTATCAGGAGAATACTTACATGTTGAGTACGATCAGAGAACACGCTGACTCATGGCTTATCAAGTCAATACTATGGCTTATTGTATTTGCCTTCATTGGTACAATTTTCTATTCATGGGGAATGGGTGGTGCATCCGGAAATGCCGGAGGAATTGTGGCGACTGTCAATGGCTCTGAAATTACTCAGGCTGAATATGAACGCACATTCAATAACCTGCTAAGTTTTTATAGGGATCAGTTTAAAAACCAGTTTTCAGAAGAGCTTATCCAAAAATTAGACCTAAAAACGCAAGCTCTCGACATTTTAGTTAAGAAAAAGCTTCTCATGCTTAAAGCGAATACATTAAATATTCGAGTCAGCGATATGGAGGTTATTAATCGAATCCATGCCCTGCCCGCTTTCCAAAAAAACAAACTTTTTGACCACACCACTTATCAAAATTTTCTCAAATACAAGCGCTTGACCCCTCTTGGATTTGAAGAAGGCCAGCGTGAAGCTTTACTCCTTGAGAAAATTGAAAAATTCATTAAATCAAATGTTAAGGTTTCGGAAGGCGAACTAGATGAAGCATTTAGGAGAGAAAGCGAAAGAATTAAGCTAGACTACACAAAGATTCCTCTGAACTATTTCAAGGCGCCCGAGAAAGTTACTCAGGAAGAAATTAGATCCTTTTACGAAAAAAATAAAATGCGCTTTGAAATACCGGAAAAAATTAAAGTCGAATATGTGAAAGTGGGACCAAAAAATTATAAAGAAACAATAGATATTCAGGAAGAAGATGTTGCTGATTACTACAAAATAAAAATAGCAGACTTCAATGTAAAGAAAATGTACAAAGCTGCACATATCTTGTTTCGTCTTGAGCCGCAAGGTGCACGCTCAGAGGATTCTGTTAATAAATTGGAAGAAAATGCAAAAAATCAAGCAAAAGATGTTTTAAAGAAGATAAGAGGTGGGGCCGATTTTAGCGAATTAGCTAGAAAGTACTCTGATGATACCACTTCAGCAGAAAACGGCGGAAGCTTAGGCGAGTTTCCAAAAGGAATGATGGTTACTGAGTTTGAGAACGCACTGGAAAAACTAAAACCTGGCGAAGTCAGCCAACCTATAAAGACCTCTTTCGGATTTCACATCATTCAACTACAAGAAGTTAAAGAAAAAAGAGTTAAGCCACTAGAAGAGGTAAAAGAAGAAATAACTCAGAAACTAAAAGAAATTAAAACCCGTCAAAAAATGAGGCGCATTGCTAAACACATATATCGCTCGGCCAGAGAAGACCAAAATTTAGCCCGCGCTGCCCAGGAAAATCAACTAGCTGTAGAAAATACCCCGTTTATCTCTCGCGAAAACCATGTAATTCCAGAAATTGGAACCAATCCTGATTTTTTCAATCAGACATTCTCCCTTGAAGACAACAAAGTTGGAGATCCCATATTTACACCTGAAGCCGCCTTCGTTATAAAAGTTATAGCTAGAAAAAAACCTTATGTCCCCGAATTGACTGATGTTCAAAAACTGGCTAAAGAAAAAGCCCAAGAAGAAAAAGACCTCACTTTTTCAGTTAAAAAATCTGAAGGAATCGCCAAAAAAATCTCCAGTGGCAATCTCGACCTGGAGTCCGCTGCCAAGGAATTCAAGCTAGGTTTAAAACATACCCCATTCTTCAACCGATCTGATTCTATTCCGGGAATAGGCAATATAAAAAAATTAAAAACCAAAGCTTTTGATTTGGATAAAGGGAAATCCGGATGGGTTTCGTCACGAAACAATTTTTATTTTATACGGGTTCAGGACCGCGAAAAAGCCGGCACACCTAGCACGGAAGCCTTAAAAGATTTAACTACAAGGCTTAAAATAGAAAAAGGCAATTTTATTTTTCAGGAGTGGCTAGAAAATCTCAAGGAGAGCTCTGAAATTTTAATTGATAAAACCCAGCTTTAATGTTTTTGTAAAAATTTTGAATGGCGTTGGTTAATTTTTAATACTTTATCAGTTAGTCCCTCTATATCTTCAGCGATCACTCGAATCATTTCTTCCTTTCTCATCCCACCTTTATCAAAAATTATATCTGGAACAAATCCACATTGGCGAATGGCGTAAGCGGTACCCCATTCAAGCGATGACCCTTCCAGAGATCTCACCCGTTTTGGCTCCATAGTTCGGTCAAAAGAGCCTATACTAAACTTTAAGCTCTTACATACTTTAATCAAGTCTGAATTATACTTTATATTCATAACTGCTCGTTTGGACTTATCAAACCGCATGACAGTCAAAACAATATCGGCAACATGACGGGACCCTCCAAAGCGAGGAGACGCGGGGACTATAATGTCTTCTCCACACCTAACAATTCGTGCAGGAAATCCAATTACGTCACTCAAACTATTCGCGTCCTCTAATCCAAACCCGATGTTAGATTGAACTTCTGGGATCAAAGCACCAATATGCGAATTTCGTAGTTTTTCGACAGAGCGTAAAACACGCTCGAACATACTGTAGCGATCAGAATTTTGATAGACGCCTAACAACGGTTCTACCTGTAGCGTGCCCTTTCCTGATCTAACAGCACCTGTAATCGCGAGTCCGATAAATTCCTTTGCCGCTTCTACCGATGCAATGACATCCTCGCCCTTAGCCAAACCTGCCGTGATAGCCGATGCTAAAGCGCACCCTGTTCCGTGCACATCGCCTCTACCTATACGAGCCGAATCAAGAAGAAGTGTACGTTTCCCATCATAGAAAAAATCTTGCGGTTTACCCTTCAAGTGTCCTCCTTTAATAAGAATTTTTTTCGCGCCTAACTTCATCAACACGCGAGCAGCTCGTATTTTATCAGATGCCTTGCGTATTTTTACCCCAGACAAGATTTCCGTTTCCCTTAAATTCGGAGTTACCATTAAAGCCATGGGTAAAAGTTTTTCCTTAAGGACTTGGATTCCTTTTTCGGATAATAATGACTTGCCCGAAGAAGAACGCATTACAGGATCAACAACAAGGTTTTTAATGCGATGACGCCGTAGTAAGCTTACAACTGTTTCAACAATTGTTTCATTTCCTAGCATTCCTGTTTTGATAGCATCAGGTTTTTCATCTTCCAATATGGCACAAAGCTGTTGTTCCACTATCTTGCAAGGGAGATCATAGATCCCCCTAACTCCCATTGTATTCTGTATAGTTATAGATGTGGCGACGGACTTTCCATTAATCCCATAGGCTGAAAAAGTTTTTAAGTCCGTTTGAAGACCCGCGCCTCCACTCGGGTCAAATCCGGCTATTGTAAGAGCAGTGCCAGTTATATTCATGATGTCACGTATAAGTTAGGAAATAAGAAGCAAGCACTCTAGCAGACCGATTGAAGAGATGGCAACAATTTAATGAGACTGCAAATAGAAAGTAAATTAGGCGAGTGTATATTTTAAAGAGGTTATCCAACAGTTACAGACTTGGCCAGCGAGCGTGGTTTATCGATATTACGTTTGAGAGATGTAGCAGTAAAATAAGCAAACAATTGGCCAATCACTAGTTGAATAAAGGGGGCTACAATCGGCTCCACATCTGGCAATATAATTTCTTCGCTAAACAAGCCCTCATTCTTACCTCTTTCGTCAAAATGGAGACCTAGAACGAATCCAGACCGAGCGCGAACTTCCTCAATACTACGAATTGTCGATTCATAAAGCACCTTATCTGACTGTGGAGGAGTAAAAACAATGGTGTTTACATTTTGATCAATCATCGCCAAAGTTCCGTGCTTTAGAAACCCACCAGGCATTCCTTCTGCATGCACATAAGCCACTTCTTTCATTTTAAGAGCGGATTCTAGAGCGATTGGGTAGTAAATCCCTCTTCCAAGGTACAGCCAATTATTAATTTTAGAGTAGTTATGTGCAATACGATGAATAAATCCAGATCGTTCATTCAATATATTTTGTACAACTTTAGGCAACTCACTTAAAGCGGCGATAGATTTATCATATTCTTTACGTTTTATTATTTTTTTCTTGAGCCCCAACTTCAAAGCCAAAAGCATCATAATAATCATTTGCGCAAAAGCCGCCTTAGTGCTAATAACACAAATTTCTGGACCAGATCCCTGAAGGATAACCTTATCAACCAGTCGGGAAATGGAAGAGCCTATAACATTAACAATCGCAGCAGTTTTAGCTCCTTTCGACTTAGCGAATTTTAATGCACTAATAGTATCGAAGGTTTCGCCTGACTGAGAAACAGTGAGAACGAGACTTTTATTAGTCAGCATGGCTAAAGATGCAAACTCATCAGAGCTGAGCGCAGGGATAAAACGACCCGCAAGGGATGAGAATAGATACTTTGAAAATTTAGCCACATAAAACGTTGTTCCCACACCTACAAAATATGCATTCTCGCTTTCATGAATCATGTCCACTATTTCATCCATTGAACTTGGATCCAGTTCGAGGGCAGTATTAATGGTCTGCGGTTGTTCATAAATTTCCTTAAGCATATAATGTGGGTAACCACCTTTTTTAGTCGTTTCACTATCCCATTCTATTTTCGTGATGGATTTAACAACTTCTTCCCTGGTTAAAAAACTTTTCACCACATAGGAATCTCTCGATAAAACTGCATACTCCCCATCATCAATGATAATAGCGTTTTTCGTGTAATCAATGAATGCGTTATAGTCTGACCCAACGAATTTCAGCTCATCTCCGATTCCAAGCATAAGAGGCGATTCTCTTCTAGCACAAAAAATCTGACCTGGGTGATAAGTAGAAATTACAGCTATTGCAAAAGTCCCTTCTAGAATATTAAGAGTCTTCACTAAAGCTGTCTCAACATTTTTATGTTTTCCATAATATTTTTCCAACAAGTGCGGTATCACCTCGGTATCTGTTTCAGAACGAAACACATGCCCTTCACCTCTTAAACCATCCCGAAGAAAGCGATAATTGGAGATTATTCCATTATGAACTACCGCGAAAGCGCCATCACAAGAAGTAAATGGATGAGTGTTATCATGGGTGACAGTTCCATGCGTGGCCCAGCGGGTATGCGCAATCCCTATTTTACTTTTTTCTGAAAGAATGTTTTCATTACGAAAAAACTCCTCAACTCCTCCTATATTTTTTCGTACAAAAAGATCGTTTTTGTTCATCAAAGCAATACCGCAGGAATCATAACCTCGATATTCTAAATTGCGAATTCCTTGGAACAAAATTTCAGAAATATTATTTAATCCAACAACACCATTGATTCCGCACATAGCAGATCCTTAAATTACATTTTGTTTGTAACCGAATATAAGGCAGATAGAGTTTTTCCTGGCGAGACAACTGTTCCTGGCTGAATGGTATTCCCTGCGCCTATGGTTACATTATCGCCAATAAATGCACCTAGTTTTACCAAACCTGATGAGAGTGAAGTTTTTCCATTTCTTACCTGTACGTTTTGCCAATCTACATTTCTATTTACAGTCATACAACCCGCTCCTATATCAACATTTTCACCTATAACACTATCACCCACAAAGGACAATCTACCAATCTGAGAGCTGTCAAGTATTACGCAGTTTTTTAGTTCCACACCATACCCAACTGAACACTTACTCCCAACAGATGTATAACTTCGGACCAGAGAATTATTTCCAATATAAGTTCCTTTTCCTATTGAACATGGCCCTTCTAAAACAGCTCCAGCCTTAATAACGACATCTGCCCCAATATTAACTACACCCTGAATCGTCACGTTGGACTCCATAACAGAAGATTTTGCAATTGAAGACTCACCCCATGAGTCAAGAATAATCCGATTTGCCTGCAAAATCTCCCAGGGATAAACAATATCTAGCCACTCATCCTCCCACATTGAAGCCATTAAATCGCCTTCTTTTACAAGTGTTTTTAAGGATTTCTCCATGGATAGTTTGTTTTCCTCCAGCAATCCAAAAAAAGATTCTGGCAAAACAAAAACACCTGCCAGCACGTAGTTACCAAAATTATTTCCTTTTGGTTTTTCGACAACCTTGGTTATTTTCATCTGCGCATTCAAAAATACATTTCCGAAGCTTTCATTCGAAGGCGGCAAGCAAATTGAAGCAACAGGACATTTAAAAGAATGGAAGGATTGCTGAACCTTGCTGTAAATATTTTCATCGGTTAATGTGTCGCCATAGACCAAAAGGAAATATTCACCTGGTGAAATTTTGTCTTTCACCTGCAAAATCGCGTCACCAATCCCACTATTTTTTCTCTGCTCTAGGCAATGGATATTCATTCCTTTTCCAGAGTTCTCAGTAACAAAACTATGAACTATTTCCTTATGATGCCCAACCACTATATAGACATCATTGATCCCGCTATTTTTCAATTGACATAAGCAATTCTCTAGCAGGGTTTTCCCAGCAACCGAGATCATTGGTATAGGTCGAGTATTTGAAAAGGGATTCAGTTTAGTGCCTTTGCCGGCGGCGAGTATAATAGCTTTCATTCAGGCTTGGTCCTTGGTGACGTTTGTATGACGTGAGGTAATTTTCAGGAGGATCCAGTTTGGTCTATCAACATTCGTTCTGCTGTTTGCAAATCTTCTTTTGAGTTAACACCTAAAAACTGAGCGGCATCCGTCGTCTGCAAGGTTTCAACTGTAAAACCAGTCTCTACTATATACTTTATTGTATCGGTCAGATAATATTCTTTTTGAACATTATTATTATCAATCAACCCTAAAGCCTTGCAAAACAAACTATTATTGAAACAATAGACTCCTGAGTTAAATTCGTCAATCTTTTTCTCCTCTGTAGAAGCATCACCATGCTCAACGATTTTAACCATGGCCCCTAGCCCATTACGCATTATTCGCCCATATTCTTTTTTTTCTGATGTTTTCAGGGTTAGGACCGTACAACTGGCTCCTTTTTCCTGATGTCTGTTAACAAGATCAATTAACGTCTGTGATTTAATAAATGGCATATCGCCGCATACGACCAACACATCTCCCAAAAAATTTCTCAACACATGCTTGGCCTGCTGAGCAGCATGACCAGTTCCAAGTTGTTCCATTTGTTCGACAAATACTAGACCACGACCTGAAAACGCTGCCTTCACGCTTTCCGATTGAAATCCAACAACTACGACCGATAAATCAGGATTGAGAGGAGTAAGGGATTCTAAAACATAGCTCAGTAAAGGTTGGTTCCCTAGCGGTTGAAGAACCTTGGCTAATAAAGATTTCATCCGCGTGCCTTTTCCTGCGGCGAGCACAACGACCGCAAGGCCTTTTGAATTCATTGGAGGTCGTATTCTTTAATTTTTTTTCTAAGAGTATTTCGGTTAATTCCAAGCACATTGGCTGCTTGACTTTGGTTACCAGCGGTTTCTCTGAGAACTATTTCTACTAGCGGTTTTTCCACTCCGCTCAAAATCAGATCATGAAGCCGACCATTTTCATGACCTTTCATCGCCACGACATACTGCTTGACCGTTTTTTGAAGCCAGTTTTCCAAAAAGGATTTCGTTGCACGTTCAACTTTTTTCATAACTAAAGAGGAAATCAATACCCTAGATTCAGACAACCATAACTTCAAAAAGACAAAAAAATACCTTATATTCAATGAATTTTTGGATACTAACAGACTCCCTCATAACGGTCAAGCTTCCGCTAATCAGTAATAATTAAGCAGTTGAATTATGGGTTGATTCATAAATATCGCTAGATTAAGATGGAGATTGATAAAATGTTAAGTAACTATTGAAAACATAGTCCTAACTAAATGAAAGTCGCTTTCACAACATTAGGTTGTCGAACCAACCAACATGACACGGCGGAGATGCAGTTACTTCTTGAGAAAGAAGGGTTTTCTATTGTTAATCCTTTGGAAGCTGCGGATATTTATGTCGTCAACACCTGCACCGTAACTGCACGAAGTGATTACAGTTCTCGACTAGCAGTCAAAAAATCATTAGCTATTAATGAAAATGCTACGGTTGTATTCACAGGCTGCTACGCTCAACTTAACCCTGAAAATGCAGCAAATTTGGATGGGATCGACATCGTTTTAGGTAATGCAGATAAACTAAAAATCGCTGAACTACTTAAGAAAAAACTACATAATGATGAGCCTCAAAAAAAGTCTGGCTCCGCCCAAATATACATGTCAAACATTCACACCAAACGTTTATTCCACACTTTACCCGTCACCCAATTTCAAGGTAGGACTAAGGCTTTCATCAAAGTTCAAACTGGTTGCGATGAAAAGTGTTCTTTCTGCACCGTCGTGCGTGCACGTGGTTCATCTATTAGCGATTTAAGGGAAAACGTACTTAATAACATTCGACAGGCTATTGATCAAGGTTACAAAGAAATAACGCTTACTGGTATCAACCTTGGTACTTGGGGAATGGATTTCGCCTCAACAGAAACATTTTCATCCCTGGTTAGAGATATTGCTAGTCTGCACGGAGATTTTAGAGTTAGGTTGAGTTCTATAAATCCAATGGAAATAGATGACGACCTTATCGAACTCATCACCCATCATGAAAAAATTTGCCCGCACCTACATATTCCTTTGCAAAGCGGTGATAATGAAATTCTTTCTAAAATGAGGCGTAATTATAATGTCAAACAATATGAAAGAGTAGTGCGATACGCGGCCGAACGCATCGGACCTCTAGGACTCGGCGCCGACGTAATTGTTGGGTTCCCTGGCGAAAGTGAAAAAAGTTTTGAACTAACTCGCAAACTGATAGAAGAACTCCCCTTTTCTTACCTCCATGTTTTCTCCTATTCACCACGTGCTGGAACTGAAGCTCACAGCTTTAGAAATAATATTAAGAATATCACCAAAAAAGAAAGAAACCGTACCCTTACCAACCTAGCAAAAGAAAAGGCTGCTCTATTCTATAAAAGTTTTATTGGCAAAGAAGTTACCGTGCTTATCGAAGACCGCAAACACACTGAAGGAATATTTAAGGGCCATTCTGAACACTATGTCCCTGTTCGTGTAGATACCGAAAGTTCCTTACAAAACCAACTGGTCTCTGTCTTAATCAAAGAAGTAAACGAAAATGAAGTTGTCGGATGTCTCAAACTATAGTCCACGCTTTAGCTTGCATACTGAATCAGCCTTTAATTAAAAAAAAGTATGGCTAATATTAAAATAATCTGCCAAAACAAACGAGCCAGGCATGAATATTTTATAGAGGACTCTATAGAATGTGGCTTGATGCTTCGTGGGCCCGAAGTAAAATCACTACGTGACGGAAAAGCCAACCTAACGGACAGTTATGCTAGTGTAGAAAGAAGTGAGGTCTGGATTAATAATTTTCATATTAATCCCTATAGTCCAGCTCAACAGTTTAATCTCCACCCCACCCGAAAAAGAAAACTCCTTCTAAACAGAAAAGAAATTAACAAGCTCATCGGTCGAGCACAAGAAAAAGGTTATACTCTGGTCCCACTCAAAGTCTATTTTAAAAACGGAATAGCGAAAGTAGAACTTACTATAGCTAAGGCCAAAAAACTTTACGACAAGCGCGCGAGCATCAAAAAACGTGAAGCTACCCGAGAAATTGATAAAGCTATGAAAAGAGGGAGAAGTTAATCATTTTCCAGGTCGTTCCATTTCCTACGCGAATATTCGTCTTTAATAAAGAAGTACAGGAAAAGAACTACCCAGCCAATAGAGATGGTGATAACGCTTTGTGTAAAATTGCCGTCCAAGGCTCCTATCATGACCCAAAAGATGGACCCTATCACCCAGAAAATAATGAATATGGAGCGCAAACCTTTATTTCTTCCTTCCATATCATCCTCACAGATATTTTCTTCTTTATATTCTGCACCATCAAACATTAATAATAAACAAGTTCTCTTTAAATTTTTGTGAATTTTAAAACAATCTAGAGCAACGCTTAGTCTAAGCTCCTTTTCTTTTGAGAAAAGGCTACGACGAAAATAACTCCGCTAACTGCGATAATCCCGCCGAGATAGCCATACCAGTTAATATTTTCCGGCGGAAGTGCTCCAGCTTTAAAGGTATTCAGCATCCACATTCCGATCAAAGTAATAAAGGGATTTAGGGTTATGAGTATGCTTATAAGACTTAGGGGAATACATTCTACAGCTTCGGCTAAAGCCCCGTATGCCAATAAGGTATTCAACCCTAACGCAATGAGAAGTAAACATCCTACAAAACCACCCTTAAAAAACTCACTCCATTCGACTAAAGGAGTTAATGCAATTGTCGCAACAGCATATACAAGAATATTAAGTGTTTGCGCCGAATATTTTGAGCTCAATTGTTTTTGACAGATCATATATAATACCCATACGATTGCCGCGAGCATGATCCATCCGTTGGCTACTAAATACTGAATATTATTCCTTGCATTTTCCGATCGATCTAAATAAAACAGATAAAAACCAATTATTGCTACGATCATACCTATCCATTGTCTTGACCCAATAGTCTCTTTGAAAAGAGCGACCCCGGCAATAACTAAGAGAATGGGTGCTACCTGGATAATTATTGCGGCGTTGGAAGGTCCGCTAAAATAAACTCCCTGAGTCATGCCAAAATAGTTTGCTGCTAGTGCCGCACCACCTAATATTCCCATTAAAGGCGGATGACTTAAAATTTCACAACCCGAACGAAATATAGAAAGAAACAAAAAAAGGATGAGAAATGAGAAAAAAAATCGAAACCATGCAATGGTACCTACTGAGTAATAATTAAGCCCAAGCTTTAGAAGTATTGGTAACACCCCCCACAGGGACATTGTGACCATAACCATTACAATGCCTTTTGAATAAGAACGGGAATTAGGAGTAGGCGTGTTCAATTGAGACGAGAAAAACGCTCAAGTAGAGAAAGACCCCGGGCCTGACTTTTTTCTGGATGAAATTGAAATGCATAAATATTTTTGTGCTGTACACCAGATACAAACTCGAGGCCATAACTAGTTACGGTGGCAATCACATCTGGGTCTTTGGGAACAACATAGTAGGAATGCACAAAATAAAAATACGGTGCAGTATCCGTAATTTCTAACAGGGGATTTTTCTTTTTCACTTCAACCTGGTTCCAGCCCATATGAGGGATTTTTCGTAGAGTTTTATTCCCCGTCTCAGACCTCCCACTAGAAAATCTCACTACTTTTCCTGGGAAGATACCTAGCCCAGCTACGGGCCCAAATTCTTCACTTTCTTCAAAAAGAACCTGCAGACCAAGACAAATACCCAGGAAAGGTTTTCCGCTATCGATGAACATACGAATTGGATCGATGAGTTTAAATTTCTCTAGGTTAGCCATGCAATCTTTAAAAGCACCCACACCTGGTAGAACGATGGAATCTGCTTTTAGAATTATTTCAGGATCGTGGGTCACGACCACCCTGGCTCCAACAGCTTCTAGGGCTTTTTGTACCGAGCGAAGATTTCCCATGCCGTAATCGATTACGGCGATCATTATAAATTTCCTTTGGTAGACGGTACCTGATCGGTCCTCACGTCCAGAGAGCAAGCCAAATCAAGTGCGCGGGCAAATGATTTAAACATCGCTTCAACAACATGATGAAGGTTTTCCCAGTAAGGACAGTTTATGTGGAGAGTGATACCTGCGTTTATGGCAAAAGCTTGGAAAAATTCTGGCACTAGTTCGACGTCAAACTCACCAATTTTTGATTTTGGAAGTTTTGCGTTGAACACGAAATATCCTCGACCGCTAATGTCCACAACGCATTGGGCCAGCGCTTCATTTAACGGGGCCTGAGTGTCCGCGAAACGAGAGATTCCTTTTTTATCACCAAGAGCCTTGGCAAACGCTTCTCCAACAACAATCCCAACGTCTTCGACAGTGTGGTGATAGTCGATATCTGTATCTCCAATTGCTTTTACTTTAAGGTCGAAGTACCCATGGCGGGACAATTGTGAAAGCATATGGTCCAAAAAGGGAATAGCAGTATTAATTTCGCTGTCCCCCTGACCATCTAGGTTAAGGCTAACTTCTATTTTGGTTTCTTTTGTAGATCGTTTGACTTGAGAGGTTCTAGCCATTGACAGGTTGTTCGACTACAACGGGTTTCATAATGCTACTTTTGAGCTCTTTATCACCATTTCCAGAAGAAGATTTAGCTCCATTACCCTGAGATGCTGACTTTGGAGTTTGTTTGGCAAAAGAAAAAATAGTTTCGAACATCCCTTCTGCATCAAGCTTTAGGTCTCTTTTTATAAGTGCAGGCGCCCCATGCTCAACAACAATATTGGGCACTCCGATACATTTGGTTTTCAAAGGAATATTCTCATCAAAACCTTGGAGAGCTTCGAGAACCGCAGAACCAAATCCCCCTTGAACGGAATGCTCTTCGGTAGTCACTAAGCAGCCTGTTTTTTTGGCATATTCCATAATGAGTTTCTTGTCGATGGGCTTGGCAAAGCGGGCATTGATCACAGCAACGCTTAGACCTTTTTCTTCAAGCATTGCCGCTGTTTTTATGGATGGATCAACCATCGACCCGAAAGCGAATATGGCTATATCAGTTCCGTCCTTTATTACTTCGCCTTTTCCAATTTCGAGTTCCCTGATTTCATTATCCAGCTCAACGCCAAGACCAGCACCTCTTGGATACCTTAACGAAGAAGGCCCAGGATGATAAATAGAGGTTTTGAGCATATGCCTCAATTCATTCTCATCCTTAGGAGCCATAACCACCATATTTGGCAGAGTACGCATATAAGCAATATCGAACAAACCTTGGTGGGTAGCTCCATCTTCTCCAACTATTCCAGCACGATCCATAGCGAAAGTGACAGGAAGATTCATCCCGATAATATCATGGACTACCTGATCATAAGCCCTTTGCATAAAAGTTGAATAAATTGCAATAACCGGGCGGAATCCTTCAATAGACAAGGCCCCTCCATAACCCACCCCATGTTGCTCTGCCATGCCAACATCAAAGGTACGGTCGGGAAAAATCTTACCAAACTTGCTAATTCCTGTTCCATCAGGCATAGCCGCAGTGATACCAATAATTTTTTCATCTGTCCTGGCCAGTTCAATGAGCGTTTCAGCAAACACATTAGTGTACGCGGGGGGTGACTTCTTACCTTTTTTAAACTCGCCTGTAGCGATATCGAAAGGTTTCGCCCCATGCCATACATCGGCTTTTTCTTCCGCAATTTCGTATCCTTTACCTTTGCGTGTGACTACATGAATCAAAGTGGGCCCTTTGAGTTCACTGGCAGCATCCAGGCTGTCTATCAGTAAATCAGTATCATGCCCATCTACAGGACCCATATAACGGAACCCCAGATCCTCAAACAAACGGCCTGGAATAAACATTCCCATGATGGCTTCATCAAGACGATGAGCATATTGAGAAATATCTTTGCCTATTCCAGGAATGGCGAGAAGTATTTGATCGATTTCCTTCTTAAATTTAGTCATGACTTGCCCCGTCAATATTTGACTGAGGTGCATTGACATACCTCCCACGTTGGGAGAAATGGACATTTCATTATCATTTAGAATTACGATCATATCTGGCTTAAGGTGACCGACATGGTTCAGGCCTTCAAAGGCCATGCCTGCCGTGAGTGACCCGTCACCTATAATGGCGACAACTTTATTTTTTTTTCCTTTGAGATCTCTTGCTTTTGCGAAAGCAAGTGCCGCAGAAATAGAGGTTCCACCATGGCCAACATTCCAGTGATCGTGTTCACTTTCCTCGCGTTTGGCAAATCCGCAGAGCCCTTCATATTGTCGAAGACTATCGAATCGTTCTTTGCGTCCAGTTAACAGTTTATGAACGTAAGATTGGTGACCGACATCCCAAACAAATTTATCCGTCGGGCTGTCAAAAACATAGTGCATCGCAAGTGTCAGCTCTACGATACCCAGATTTGAACCTAGGTGACCCCCGGTCTTGGAAATCACTTGAAGAAGCACCTCTCTGATTTCCTCGGCAATCTTAGGAAGGTCTCTTCGGTTAAGCTTTCTTAAGTCGGCCGGGCCATTAATACTATCTAAAAACTTGTTCATTCAGGTACGTTGAAAGAATTGTTTATAAAATGGAGGAGATTTTAAACTTTTGTTTTGCGAATACTTTGTTGGACTCTGGGCCAGTTTAAAGTAGTATTTCAAAATGCTCGTTCGGCAAAAAATCTGCCGATTTCTCTTAAAGGATCGGCTCTATCATCGAAAACTTCTAGACAACCAATTCCATCCTCTACCAATTTTTCTGCCTTTTCCTTCGATTCTTCCAATCCGTAAAGGGCTGGGTAGGTAGCTTTCCCTTTATCTAAATCACTGCCGACATCTTTTCCCAACTGACTCTCATCAGCAGTGATGTCAAGCATATCATCTACAATCTGAAATGCCAAACCAATATGAGCTCCATAGGTTGATAAAGCATTTAGTTGAGTTATATTCGCTTGACTTAAAATTGCCCCAACCCGAATACAAGCTTGTATGAGGTGGCCTGTTTTGTAAACATGAATGTACTCTAATGTTTCTGCATCAACTGGTTTACCTTCTGATTCAATATCTACTACCTGGCCTCCTATCGTCCCGCCTGATCCAATAGCACGGGTCAAATCGTGAGCAGCTTGTAAAAGGCTCGCTGGTGGGATGGAATCCATCAAATCCGAATCGGTCATGATGTGGAGTGCCTGAGTGAGCAATGCATCCCCAGCTAGAATAGCAATAGCTTCGCCAAAGATCTTATGATTTGTGGGTTTACCTCTCCTTAAATCATCATCATCTAGCGCAGGCAAGTCATCATGAATAAGCGTATAAGTATGGATATATTCTGTGGCAACCGCAAAGGGCAAGACATTATGCCTACTTCCACCGACGGCTTCAGCTGCCGCAATAACAAGAATTGGCCGTAACCTTTTTCCGCCAGCAAGAATACTATAGAGCATGGACCTATGGATACTCTCCGGATACGTAGTTTCTTCCGGTAAATACTTGCAAATAGAGGCGTCGATGAAATCCCTGCCTGCGGAAAGGTATTGGGCGGCTGACAAAAGTTAATTTAAATCAAATAATTAATAAAGACTTTCTCAACAATACCGGCTAGATGTTAGCACAAATTGAACCTTAGTCAACTCCAATTAACAGGCGTGGACATCATGTAAATTTTTGTTTTATAAGTTATTACTTAGGTTCTCCTTGCCACCATGTATGCGCTTGATCAGCGATTCAATTGATAGTCCTTGAATCAGGATTGTGAAAACAACCACCGCATAAGTAGCTGTTAAAATAATCGGTTTTTCTGCAATTGGGGGTAACGCTAGAGCCAAGGCTACTGAAATCCCGCCTCTTAGTCCTGCCCAGGCCAAAATAACAATATCACCCTTTTGTTTCTCAGCCACGGCACTTAAGGCTGTCATAGGAATGAAAACCGCTAACCAACGCGCAAGCAACGAGACCAGAATTACAAAAGCGCTCAAAATAAGAACTTCCGCTTCATGTGACAACATAATAACCACAAAGCCTATCAACACGAAAAGAACAGCATTCAATATTTCATCTATAAGGTGCCAAAAGGCCGCAAGATGTGTCTTTGTCGTCTGACTCATAGCAAGCCGACGACCCGTATTGCCGATAAAAACTCCGGCAATAACCATTGCAATGGGCCCAGAAACGTGGAGATGTAATGCCACCGTGTATGCGCCTGTTACAAGTGCGAGTGTCGTAATAACTTCAACTATGTAATCATCCATTTCACGTAATAACAGGAATGCACCATAACCTGATATTAGACCTAACAGAGCGCCTCCAAATGCTTCGCGGACAAAGAACCCAACTATGGCATTTGCTCCAATTGCATCCCCTTCTCCGCCTGCAACGCCTCCAAACGCTATGGCCACAAGCATTGAATAAAAAACTACAGCAACACCGTCATTGAATAGGCTTTCTCCTGCTATTGTTGCTTCTAATCGAGCGGGCACCTTGATACGTTTTAACATCGCCAAAACGGCTACAGGATCCGTCGGCGATACAATCACACCAAAAAGAATACACACCAAAAAATCTACATGGACTCCGAATAGCTGAGTGAGCCCATAAAAACCAAGACCGTTAATTAAAGTTGATATCAGTACGCCTAAACTAGCCAGTGTGGCTACATGCAGTTTGGAATCCATCAAATCCTTAAGATTGACATGGAGGGCTCCCGCAAACAGCAAGAAGCTAAGCATCCCTTCCATCAATGTCCTGTTAAAATCAATGCCTTCCAGCCAATGTTTTAATTTATTTGTAATGCCTGCATCTGGTGCAAAACTATCAATAGACGCCATTAGCATGGCACTGACCAACGCTATTACGACCAAGCCCACCGTCAAAGGTAGTTTTAAATACCGGCCATTAACATAACCAAATATAGCTACACAAGTAAGAAGAATTGCGGGAACTTCAAGCATATCTAACTCCTAAAATACTCCCTATTATTTATAGATAATCCGGCACAATAGGTCATGCTGCGATGTATTAGGTATTCTATCTAACCTTAGCGACCGAACCACGCTAGTTGTACCACATTTTAAGTTAGTATTTTAACTTTTAGTTTGATCATTTTGATGATGGCGGCTGATAATTGACTGACCTGTAGTTCAAAACTGATTCTATACTTTCCCCTTAGTTTTCGAAGGACCGAATCACCAAAGTAAAAATTAAACCATCGAAACTCATTTATTTTTTAAAACGAGCTATTATTTCTTTTCTTTTTTTAAATAGAAGTTTAACATACGCGACTAATCTTTCTCTATAAGCAAGACGCAAAACATTAAATCATCACAAAATAGTCTATTGAATCGCCAGTTAAACAGCCTGGCTTAGAGTTTTTTAAAGTGAAAATAAGTTTAAGTTTTTATCTAGATCGAAGGGACACTGACTAATGCAAAATCTTGCTTTTACCTGGGCGGGCTATGCCGCCTTGATTGGTTTTATCCTAGCCTACACTCTGGTTATTTTTGAAGAAAAAATTCATATGCGCAAATCAAAACCAGTCGTTTTGATCGGATGTATCATGTGGGCAATCATTGGAATTTATGAGGCAAGCCATGGTGGGGGTCACGCTCACGATCATATTAGAGAATTGATCGGCGAAATCGGAGAGCTCTTCTTTTTTCTGTTAGTGGCAATGACATATATTAATGCATTGGATGAAAGAAACGTCTTCCAATGCCTTCGCGCTTGGTTATTGGGCAAGGGATTTGGATTCCGCAAACTGTTCTGGGCAACTGGAATCATTACATTCTTTTTGTCTCCATTGGCTGATAACCTAACAAGTGCACTCCTCATGTCCACTGTTGCATTGGCAGTGAGTAATGGTAATAGAGCATTTATTGTTCCAGCATTTGTAAATATTATTGTTGCCGCAAATGCAGGCGGTGCATGGAGTCCCTTTGGCGACATTACCACCTTGATGGTATGGACAGCTGGCAAAGTTGAAACCCAACAATTCGTTTACTTAATGATCCCGTCCGTCGTCAACTGGATCATCCCCGCGTTGATCATGTTTCCTTTCGTGCCTGACGAACACCCCGAAAAAGGGGATGAGGAGGTAAATCTTAAACCAGGTGCCAAGGGTATTATAGTTCTGGGCATTTCCACCATAGCTACAGCGGTGAGCTTCCATCAATTTCTTCATCTTCCCCCATTTCTTGGAATGATGCTAGGACTTGGGCTTCTAATGTTTTGGGGTTTTTATTTAAAAACATCAGGTCGGCGGCACCGGCAGAGGCAAAAAACATCTG
>Ga0315336_1001707_pt1 | contig 39324 bp, 39 predicted proteins | sample ASW5metaG_FD_204512 | JGI IMG/M metagenome (GOLD analysis project Ga0315336, IMG submission 204512) | Ammonia-oxidizing marine archaeal communities from Monterey Bay, California, United States - ASW #5 | ecosystem: Environmental > Aquatic > Marine > Intertidal zone | place: USA: California... | reverse complement strand
TTCGCGCCATCGATATATAGAGGGGCGCGGCGGGCGAAGGGGATGGCGTGGGTTTCGATCAACACCGTGGGACCCTGCCGGTCGTCGGGACCGGGAGACTCCAATCCCCGAGTGATTCGCTGCATCACCCATAAGTCTTGGTTGGAGGGCAGTAAGGGGTAGTTGTGCTCGACCACCGCTCTCGACCAACGCTCCATCTCGCTCTCTTCCATGCCCACGTCGATGCGCAGGTACCGTAGAGAGTCGTAGAGCCGGTGGACGTGCGGGGCCAGCTTGAACGGCGTGCCGTTAAAGGTGCGGGTAGCGTCGAACACGGCGTCGCCGTACAGATAGCCCCGGTCGCGGATGGAGATGCCAACTTGGCTTTCCGGTTTCAGTTCGCCATTGAAATAAACGATATTATCCGTCGGCGTCATGTCAGAACCTCGATTGTTAGACTGGGTCTGATTTACGATAGTAAAAAGTCCTGGCAGGCGCGGCTGCTACTTGCGGAAGGCGTTGGCCGCGGTAACCAAGGCCGGCATCCCACCGAACAGGAATGCGACACTCAATGTCTCGGCAATCTCTTCCTCTGTGGCTCCGGCTGCTCTTGCCCGATTGGCGATGGTGGCCACGCCATCGGCGTGTCCAAGTAATGCGTCGCACAACATGGTCATCATGGTTTTAACCTTTAATGAAAGAGCGCCTTCCTGTAGAACCGTTTCTCTGAAGCCGGCGACGTTCTTCAGCAAGTCAGGAGCGTTCTGTTCCAACATGGTCTGCCACGGCGCTGCTTGGGGTTGAGCCATCATTGCACCTCTAAAGTTGATTTGAGTACCGCAGGCAGCTTCTTAAACTGGCCACGTTCTAGCAAGGTAACATGATACTAGCAGGTGAGGGAGTTCGCCATGGGAAAGGAGGAGACGAGTTGGGAGGTCGTTGAGGTTGGGGACATGGGGCCGGGATGCCTAAGACACGAATACGCCCGAACCGTGATGGGTCAGGCTGACAATAACAAACACTTTAGTTAATTAAAAGCCAACCGTAATATTGCCTCTATCTAGCCTCAATCCTTCGAAACAACTAACTGGTCTATACCGCTGTACGGGGGTGTGGCTCCCATACAGCGGTATATGTTCCGGTATTCCAGGCCTGGCAGCTTGGAACGCGATTTGCCGTGATAAATCTTAAGGGTTGGAGACCAGGTACCTTAGCGGCTGGCGCCGATCCGGAATACCTTTGTCCCGCAAGAGGGGCACGTGCCCGATGTCGCAGGCTTGCCGTTCTTCATGGTGATAGCCTGGGGGTTAGAGATCTCGCGCTTGCTTCGACACTTGACGCAATAGGCTTCCATCACAATCCTCCCTCCTTATGGGTCCATATACTGTATACATAATATCGCATATTGTCAAGATGTGGTATTAAGCCCGCCAAAGATACAAAATGTTGTATGCCAGTGGACAGGTTTTGCCCGGGCACATCGGGGGCGCTACTCTGTTAAAATGCGCTGCATAGACTCACACCATCGGATAGAAAGTTTCTTGGAAGCTACGTGAATGATTTATGGGTAAACTACTTCTAGTTAGGCATGGTGAGACCGCTTGGAATTTGGAAGGGAGGCTTCAAGGAACCGTTGACACTCCCTTATCCGAGATAGGCCACCAACAGGCCCGGATGATTGCAGAACGCTTGGCGGATACGTCCATCGATGTCGCCTACAGTAGCGACCAGAGCCGGGCTCATGAAACGGCTAAGCACATCCTAGAAGGCCGGGACGTGCTCTTGAACCCCATCCCGGAGCTTCGGGAGCGCGGGCACGGCGTCTTCGAAGGTCTGACCGCCCGTGAGAGGAAGACTCAGTATCCCGAGATGTTCGCCGATTCCACGGTCAAGAACCTGGATTTCGCCCCCACCGGCGGCGAAACCTTCCGGGGTACCAACCAGCGGATGGCTGGGTGGGCCCACGGGTTCCTCCGAGACCATTTGAAACAGACAGTGCTGGTGGTGGGACATGGTGGTTCGCTGAGAGGCGCCCTCATTGCCTGGATGGGCTTTTCCGATGAAGCAACTTGGCGGTTCATGATTGCCAATTGCGGCCTGTCCATCATCGACACCTATGCCGACAACGCCGTATTGAGACTATTTAACGATGTATCTCATCTCAACGGGTTGGGAGACGCATCGTAAACCCGTTATATGTTGGATAAGGATTGGATATGCCCGGTCGTGTGCTAATGGTCCAAGGTACCGCCTCCCACGTCGGCAAGAGCGTGCTGGTGTCGGCTCTGTGCCGCATCTTCCGTCAGGACGGTTTTCGGGTCGCGCCATTCAAGGCCCAGAATATGTCCAACAACTCCTACGTCACTCCCGATGGCCGCGAGATTGGCCGGGCGCAGGCGGTCCAGGCTCAGGCCGCCGGGGTAGAAACGCAGGTAGAGATGAACCCCATCCTCCTGAAGCCGGAGACGGACCAACGCTCTCAAGTGGTCTTGATGGGCCGCGCTTACACGTCGGCCCAGACCATGGACTACTACGAGTTAAAATCCCATCTCTGGGAGTCAGTGCACACGTCATTGGACATTCTTAGAGATCAATACGACATCGTGGTGATTGAGGGTGCGGGCAGTCCGGCTGAGATTAACCTGAAAGCCACCGAGATTGTGAACATGCGGGTGGCCCTTTACGCCAATGCCCCAGTGCTGCTCTGCGGAGATATCGACCGCGGCGGTGTCTTTGCATCGTTGGTTGGAACGCTGGAACTGCTGGAACCTGAAGAACGGGAGGCAATCAAGGGGTTCGTCATCAATAAGTTCCGTGGCGACATCAACCTGCTGACCGACGGTCTTACCTGGCTTGAGGACCGCACAGGCATCCCGGTGACCGGGGTGGTGTCCCATTACCGGGACATTCATATTCCCGAGGAAGACTCGGTTGCGCTTGATCTGCCCATGCGCGTCAAGGGCAACGCAGTGCTGGACATCGCCGTGATTCAAACCCCCCACATCTCCAACTTTGATGACTTTGACCCACTGGCGATGGAAGCCGGCGTGACCCTCAGGTACGTAGACGCGCCGCAAGATTTGGCCAGTCCCGACTTGATTATCCTGCCCGGCACCAAGACTACCATTCCAGATCTGGCTTGGATGGATAAGCAAGGCCTGACCCAAGCGGTCCAAGAAGCCCACGCCAACGGAAGCGCACTGGTTGGCATATGCGGCGGTTATCAAATGTTAGGGTCGGAAGTTCGCGACCCTGACGGTGTGGAATCCCCCCAAACCCAGTTGCCCGGCCTGGGACTACTGCCGATGACTACCACCTTCGCCGGTTTCAAGGAAACCCACCGGGTAACCGGTAAGGTTTCATTGGACTTAGGTCTTCTGGCTGGCGCGAAAGGATTGCCCGTTCAGGGGTATGAGATACATATGGGCAGGACGGTAGTAGATGGAGTGGGAGTACCCTTCGCCATCGACGATCGTTCCGACCTAGCAGTGACCAAAGATAACGCCCTGGATGGATCGTTGGATTCCACCGGCTGGGTCATGGGCACCTACATCCACGGGCTGTTTCATAACACCGGTCTGCGGCAGGCGTTATTGCAAGCCCTAGCCCGGCGCAAAGGTGTCACCCTGCCCTCCAGCGACGACGTGATAAGCATGGACGGTGAATTCGACAAGCTGGCCGATTGGGTCCGAGGCAGCCTTAACATGGACCAGATATACCAGATGTCCGGTCTTGCTCGTGACTTCGACAATGACGCCTCCGGCCGCTGATGAATAGTCTGCTGTCATTGGTTCTGGGGGGAGTGAGATCTGGCAAAAGTGAATTTGGGGAGAAGCTGGCCAGAGAAGAAGATAAGCCGGTTCTGTATGTGGCCACCGGATTATCCAGCGACCCTGAGATGGAGCAACGTATCCACCGTCACCGGGAATCCCGGCCGGACAACTGGTGGACTTTAGAAGCTCCCATCGACCTGGCGAAGAGGCTGGATATCGCTCTCAGCGCTGCGGATGCCCCCGGCGTCGTGCTGATAGACAGCCTAGATTCTTGGGTAGGTAATCTGCTGCAACAACACGAAGATGACCCGCGTGACATTCTGGAATCTCTGGTGCAGGAATCTTTGGGGAAAATTATAGAAATCTGTGGTAAATCATCGGCGGCGATCGTCATGGTTAGCAGCGAAGTAGGGCTTACCCTGGTGCCGCCTTTCCCTCTGGGCCGCCGGTTTCAGGACTTGCTGGGACTGGTGAATCAACGAGTCGCCGCCTCAGCTGCTAGGGTCTATCTTGTAGTAGCCGGCGTGCCGATGGTGATAAAAAGCCCGGACAAGAACTGACCTATTAGAGCATTTCCTTCATGAGTACCACCGATCAAAATACCAACGAAACCTCCGCTCAAGACCATGGCGAGTTGGTGGGCAGCGCCATCGTACGTGCGCCGGGGGTCTGCGGTGAGTTGGTTCAGGGCATCCGCGACGGCATGTACTTCCTGGTCACCTGTCCAGTGGACTTCTTCTCCAGAGTACGAGTGGACTTGTATAACAATGTCTCGAACTCGAATACGCCAGAGATTGAAGCGACCGAAGGTTGTTCCAAGGCCGTGGAAGCCCTGTTGGCGACGCTGGAATACTTGGACCGGAGCGGTTTGGCCGCCCGGATCAACGTGGGAAACCCAATACCGAGAAGCAAGGGCATGGGCAGCAGTTCCGCCGATGTGGCGGCAACCGTCGCCGCAACCGGCTTGGCTTTAGGAGTAGAGTTTACTCCGGATGTCGTGGCGCGGATCGCTCTATCGGTGGAACCCACCGACGGAGTGATGTTCCCCGGAGTTGCTTTGTTCGACCATCGTGAGGGGCGCACTGCGGAGACTTTGGGTCCGCCTCCCCCCATGGAGATTGTCGCTCTGGATTTCGGTGGGGCAGTCGATACCATTGAGTTCAACAAAGTTGACCGGCGTTCGCTGTGGGAGTCGGTTCATGCCGAAACATCCGAGGCGTTGGAGTTGGTCCGGTCCGGAGTACGTCTAGGCGACCCGGCGTTGGTGGGGCAGGGCTCCACGACAAGCGCCGTCGCCAGCCAGCAGGTCCTGCCAAAACCCCACTTAGCGGCGGCTCAGGACTTCGCCAAGGACGTTGGGGCCGTAGGCGTTAACGTTGGACACAGCGGCACCATAATCGGAGTATTACTGGATGCTCGGCAAAGACGTGGCAAGTCGACGTTCCGCCAAGCCCGAGAAGCTTTCCCAGACGCCGAGATGGTGCACCATTTTCGCCTGATGGGCGGTGGGCTTCAGTCAGTTCCGGTCTAACAGCGAAACCAGGCTCCTTCCCCCTTTATGGGGGAAGGTTGGGATGAGGGAGTCCCCCCTACGAGTCGAACTGAGACCTTAAAGAGTTAGAATACATCAATACCACATCTCAGGAGCATGAAAAATGGCAGAGTACAACCTGGCGGTGATTGCCGGAGACGGCGTGGGACCCGAAGTGATTGCGGAAGGCAAAAAGGTGCTGCAGGCGATTGCCGCCGGTAGCCCTTCAATCAACTTTAAGTACAACGAATATCCCTGGGGGTCGGCGTACTACCGGGAGACTGGCATGATGATGCCGGAGGATGGTTTGGCGACACTGGATGCGTCCGACGCCATACTCTTTGGAGCGGTGGGTGACCCCAACATCCCGGACCACATAACCCTGCACGGGTTGCTGTTACCCATGCGCCGCGTCTTCGACCAAGGCGTGTGCATCCGCCCTTCCTATCTCTTCCCCGGCGTCACGTCGCCTCTGGCTGGCAAAAAGGCTGGCGATATCGACTTGGTGATTATTCGGGAAAACGCCGAGGGTGAATACGCGCCGGTGGGCGGACGCCTGTATCCCGGCACTTCCCACGAGACCGTGGTCCAAACCAACATGTTCACCCGCAGGGGCACCGAGCGAATCATCCGAGCCGCCTTCGAATACTGCGACCGCCGGGACGGCAACAACAACGGCAAGAAAAAAGTAACTTCGGTCACCAAGTCCAACGCCCAGTCCTTCGGCATGGTGTTCTGGGACGAAGTGTTCGTGGAAGTGGCAGCCGAGTTCCCTCATATCCAAACCGAGTCCCTGTTGGTGGACCGGGCCTGCATGGACTTCGTTCGTTGGCCCGAGGATTTCGACGTGGTGGTGGCGTCCAACCTATTCGCCGACATCCTTTCGGACATAGCAGCAGTGGTGACCGGCAGCTTGGGCTTGGCGGCCAGCGCAAACATCAACTCCGAACGGGAGCATCCCTCCATGTTCGAGTCGGTTCATGGCGCGGCCTTCGACATCACCGGTATGGGCGTCGCCAACCCACTGGCAACCATCTCCGCTGTTGCCATGATGCTGGACCATCTGGGAGAGCCCGCCGCAGCCAAAGGCGTTGAAGACGCCGTGTCACGGTGCCTGAACGAACGTAAAGTAGTGACCGCTGACTTGGGCGGCCGGTCTTCCACGTCGCAAGTTGGCGACGAGATAGTGCGGTTGTTGGGTGAGGGGTAGCTCTTAAGAGCCGAGCGTGGAGACGGGGGCTACACGGCCCCCAGCACCACCTTTACGATCTGTCTCTCCAGGGACTGGGCTAGCTGAGTGGCCAGGTCCAGCCTTTCGTGGTCGCCCACGGTGCCCACGAAGGCTACTCCCAGGATTCGGCCTACTCTGAAGTCCAGCACGGTGGAAGAAACCAGGCCCGATGTGCCTCCCTGGAGCACCTTCAAGGCGACCGCTTCGTCGAAGAAACCGCTGGTCTCCAAGCGTTTGGTCGAGATTAGTTGCTGATCTTCTCCGACGCTTTCTCCTATGTTGGCTTCGAAGTCCTTTATGAAGACTTCATGCATCCAGTCGGTAACCGTTTTGGGATTATCGAACAAGTGGGCAACCGTGGCGCCCAGAAAATTGAATCCGTCTCCGGCGTTGGAAGTCTCGCCTAATTCCCTCATGAATCCAGTGACTCGGCCTAAGGTGCGGAACCGCTCCGGAGTATTACCCTGAAAGCCGTGCTGGGCCATGGTCTCGTTATCCAGCGGACCTTCACGCACCACTTGAAACCCTTGAAACTCCTCCGGCATGTCTGATTTTTCCAGAACCATGTATTGCAACGATTCCTCTGAGATGCCAAAGGTGGCTCTATCTAATGCCATAGTCGTGTAGGGAACCTCCTAGTAGTTCTGACGAATCGGCTAACAGCTTTCAGCGGTCAACTTGCAGGACTCGCTGGGACTCCAACATCGCTGACGGCTGAGCGCTGACTGCTAAATGCTACCTAACCGCAAACCATTGGGTACACATGGTGCCGCCGCGACATCTCTCCCGGAATCTGGCTCATGCTCCAAGTGTCGCCGCTGTCGTAGCTGCTGTAGACCTGTCCGTCTTTGGCGCAGCAATAGACGTGGGACGGCGCTTCCGGGTCGATGGCGATCTGAAACATTCGGCTGGGAGGGGTTTCGCCGATGTCCACCTTGTTCCAAGTTTCGCCCGCATCTTTGCTGCGGAGTAGAACGCCTTCCTCAATAGTCCCTGGAGGAGAGCTGCCTCCCCCGGCACCGGCAGCCAAGTACATGGTGCTGGGGTCGTTGGGAGCGCATACCAGGTCTCGGCAGTAGCTGCCGCCAGGGAACATCTCGTCGATGGGAACGAATTCCCAATTGGCTCCGCTTTCCCTGCTGCGGAACATGGCCAATTGGGTGATTATGTAGACTAACCCGGGAGCGGCAGGGTTGACCTTTACGCCGTGGAGGTCAACTGGACCCGTCCTGGTGTAGTGTCCATCGGTGATCGACTCCCAGTTTTCGCCGCCGTCACGGCTGGCTACTAGACCGCCAACCTCGATCGCCCCGTACATGTCTGACGGGTTAGCGTGGTCGGAAGAGATGCCGATGACACGTTTGCAAATCTCATCAGGTTTCATAGTGATGTTGGGGAACTTTACGGTAGAGGTGTTCATCGTCTTCCAGCTAGCACCCCCGTCCTCGGAACGGTCGATGGTGCACTGGTCGTATCCGGCATAAATGATATTGGGATTCTGGGGATGGGCCGCCAGGGACCAAACCTCGCCTTGGTGGGAAGGTAGAGCCTCCCAATGATTACCCCGGTCGCTGCTGCGGTAGACGCCATGTTGGGTCCCGGCAAAGATCGTCTCCGGGTTTTCCGGGTGAACCATCAAAGCCCGTACCTGGGGACCGTCCGGCAATCCACTGGAAATATCGATCCATTCCTCCTCGCCATCTTTCCGGCGGTATAAGCCGCCGGGTGGCAAATCAACGGGCGGCGCTCCCATAATTAGTGGATATTCGCCTCCCAGACCTACATAAACATACGTCGAATGGCTGTTGCTAACCATAGTCGACCTCCTTAAAGGTTTAGCTACCTGGATTTTCGTCCATTTGCGCTGCTTGTCAAGAGGGTTGGAGGATTCTGTCCGAGGTAATGTCAGGTGTCGATGCCGAGGTAGACGCATGGCTTGCCGTGCCCCTACGGTCACGATGGCATCGGTTTGCAAAATAGTACATATTTCTAGTAGCGAGGCAATCGATGGGTTCTGAATCTAGAGGGAGCTTGTTATCACCTAAAACCAACTATGGCAACCGTATCCGTACTGCGGTAGTATGGACAACGTATCGGATTCAATGAGACTACTCCGGAGCCTAGCTGAATGAAGAACAAGATATACAACACCTTTGATGAGGCGGTGGCGGATGTGCCCGACGGCTCCACCGTAATGATTCCCGGATTTGGCGGGATCGGCATGCCCCGGAACCTCATCGCTGCACTGAATCGCCAAGGCGCTAAGGAACTGACCGGCGTCTCCAATAACGCCGGTAATCTGGACGACAAGGTCGACGTGAGTACGTTGGTCGAAGCCAGACAGATGAAGAAGATGATTTGCGCCTTTACCGCACCCACCCATCCTTCCCGCATAACCCCATTCGTCGAGCAATACAACAATGGAGAGATCGAAGCTGAGCTGGTTCCGCAAGGGACCTTGGCGGAGCGCATGAGGGCAGCGGGCTCTGGTATCGGCGGCTTCTATACACCGTCCAGCGTGGGGACGGAGCTTGCGGAAGGGAAGGAACATCGGGAAATCAACGGCCGGATGCACGTGTTGGAGTACCCGCTATTCGGTGATTACGCGTTTATACGGGCTTGGAAGGCCGACACTTTCGGCAATCTCCAGTTCCGCCTAACACAACGAAATTTCAATGTGGTCATGGCCATGGCGGCCACGGTGACCGTTGTCGAAGTCGAGAACGAGGTAGTTGAAGCGGGCGGATTGGACCCAGACAACATTCACGTTCCAGGTATCTACGTAAACCGAATAGTTGAGATTCCTGCTGATGGGATTTGGTATTAGCCTGAGCGATCAGCCTCGACTCAGTTACTTGCTGACGCCTGAAGGCTGATCGCTTAAATTTCGGAGGATTATGTATGGCGGAAAAACCTAAACTGGACAGGCAGTCGATGTGCGACCGGTTGGCCATGGAGTTTCAGGACGAATGGATCGTGAACTTGGGCGTTGGCATGCCGACCCTATGTTCCAACTACGTCGATACCGGTCGTGACATTATCACCCACTCAGAGAACGGAGTGATTGGTTACGGTCCTCTGGCTGAAGAAGGTAAAGAAGACGGGCATCTGGTCAACGCCGGAGGCCAGTTCGTGACGGCTCAGCCGGGCATGTCCATCCTGCACCACGCCGACTCCTTCGCGGTCATCCGTGGCGGTATGGTTGACGTGACGGTTATGGGCGCCTATGAGGTTGCCGAGAACGGCGACTTCGCCAACTGGCGCATCCCCACCCGCAAGGGCGGCGGCATCGGTGGGGCCATGGACCTGGCAGCCTGCGCCAAGCGCGTGTTCATCGCCATGGAACACAACACCCGCGATGGCGGACACAAGCTGCTTAATCGCTGTAGCCTGCCCATCACCGCTCCCGGCGTGGTTAAGTTGCTGGTCACCGACCTGGGTCTTTTCGAGATTTCGCCAGAGGGCTTCGTTCTGAAAGAGCACGCTCCCGGTTGGAACCCAGAGGAGATTCAGGAACTGACCGAGGCTAAGCTAATCATCTCTCCGGACCTGAAGGAATTCCGCTTCAAGGCTTAATAATTTGAAGGGCTGCTAGTTTTACTAGCAGCCCTTTGGTTTCTGTTCTTGGTGAGCACTTCGACAGGCTTGTTGGCCCTCAGTTGTCGTATGCGCTATCCTTCGACAACCTCAGGACGGAAGGGTGGTGTCAACAAAGCTAAGGGAACCGGGCATTCCTCTAACCCTAGAAGAAAGCCGTTCCGCCGTTGGCGTGGATGGACTGGCCGGTTATGAAGCCGCCTTCGTCGCTGATGAGGAACATGACGGTGCTGGCGATCTCATCAACTTTGCCCTGGCGTTGCATCGGGATGTGAGAGGCGTCCGGCGGGCGGGCGTTGGGGTACCACTCCGGATGTTCCCTGGAAGTGTCTATGCTACCCGGTGACACCACGTTCACTCGGATATTCTTCGGCGCGAACTCGCTGGCCAGACTCCGGCACATGCCCACTAAACCCATCTTGGCGGCGGAAACGTGGGCTCGCTCCGGTGGTCCTTGGAAGGCTCCATCACCAGTAAAGAAGATGATGCGCCCGTACTCGTTCTTGACCATTGATGGCATGATGGCGCTGGTTGTGTAAAAGGCTCCGTCCAATACCACTCCCCGAACGTATTCCCAATCTTCCAGCGTGACTTCCAGGAATGGCTTGTGTGGCCGGATGGCTGCGTTGTTGACCAAGATGTCGATCTTGCCGAACTCGGCCATGGCCATGGACACCATGCTGTCCACCTGCTCTTTGTTGGACACGTCGGCCAGAATGGCCATCGCCTTGATGCCCATGGCGCGGGCCTCTTCGGCTACGGCTTCGGCCTCTGCCTGGTTGGAGCGGGCGTTAACCACAACGTTGGCGCCCTCCGCCGCCATTTTCAAGATTGTCGCCCGGCCGATGTTGCGGCCCGAGCCGGTGACCAATGCAACTTTGCCGTCTAGTTTACCCAAGTGTTCTGCCTCCTAATGATGTCCGTGTTTTGGTAGTCAAAGACCGCTGGAAGAGACTCCAGAGGAATATCGCCAAATTCTGGCGGATTATAACACGCTGACCGGGAATCTTCTGAATCTAAACGCCGAATTCGTGCCTACCATCATTCCGGAGAAGGCTGGATTCACGCATCGCTGGGCCGGCGGTGTGATTCGTCAGTGCCTGGCGGTGGAGATTGATACGCCTTAATCACGTTCCGGTTCGCATGCAACGTTGACAGTAATACGAGCCGCTATTACACTCCCGTTCGGTAAAGCTGACACCGAGGTTAACGCGGTTTCCCACTCTCGGCCATTTAGGCGGGTCGAAATGCCTTCACCTGGCATCGAATAAGAATGGGCTGGACCACCGTACTTTACTGGCTTCTGCGAAGACGGCTTCGCTCCTCTTGGCCGCTCCTGGTAATCACCTCTTTCGGAATCATGACTGCGGTTACGCTGATGTCTGTGGGGGCGGGTTACTCCCGGGTGTTGGCCGAAGGAGGCTTGCGCCATACGTTGGCCTCCACTTCCCCCAGGGTCTTAAACGTCCACCTGATTACTCAGAATCGGCCCATCGGCGCGCCGGACTACGCCCAACTGCGTTCGGCGGTGGAGGGATTCTCCGAATCCCGCCTAGGATATATGACCCGAACCATAGAACGTTACGGTTTCATTCAAGGCTCTGTACGAATGCTTACCACCACGTCGGATGGGCCTCCGCCGTCAGACGCGCCGATCGGGCGGCCATTCTTCCTAACGGGGTTTCAGGAACATTCGACGCTGGTAGAAGGCCGCTGGCCTCTTGAGTCTCCGGTGATTGACGGAGACGGATTGAGCATAGAGGCGGCGCTGGGAAAGGACGCTGCTCGCCAGTTCGGCGTTAAACCCGGCTCTCGAGTCGAACTCTACCCGTTCACCAACGATCCATCCCAGAGGATCTCGGTTACCATAACCGGCACGGCGGAGCCCAACGACTCCGATGAAGAGTATTGGATGAACTCGCCGTCCTCGTACTTCACCTCTTTTGAGTCCGGTGATCAAGTCCTTGTCCCCGTCTACGTTAGTGAAGAGTCCTTCTTTGACGGAATAGGAACCAAGTATCCGTCCCTGGTGGGTGACTTTACCTGGTTCCTTTTCTTGGATACAGCTGTGCTCACTTCGACCATGGTCGGCTCGACGGAGAAGGCTCTGAAGGGCTTGGAGACCGACGTGAACCGGCAGTTTCCCCGGTCTTTGGTCCTCAGCGGTCTGAAGATTGCACTGAAGGAATACCGGAGGGCGCTGAATCTGGCCCGGGTGCCCATATTCTTGTTCGTATCGTTGGTAGTGCTGGTTATTCTCTACTTCCTCATAATGGTTGTGGGAATGCTGGGCCGATTCCGAACGGACGAGTCCGGCATTCTGCGTAGCCGGGGGGCCAGCATCCTACAGGTAAGCGGGATTCTCGTGTTGAGCGAGGGTATTGTTGCCGTGGCCGCTATGATCGCGGGGCCGTTCGTAGCGTTGCTTATTGTCCGGTTCCTCCTGGAGTCAACGGTGCACTCAGTTGGTGGAGCAGGTGGTCCGATCCCGGTGGTTCTAACGTCGGATATGTTCGTAATGGGTGTGCTGGGGGGAATGTTAAGCCTGGCGGTGCTGTTGGCCTCCAGCATCAACCGTGCTCGAATGGGAATAGTGGAATCGCTGCGGTCCCGGGCTAGGCCGCCGACCTTGCCCCTGTTGCAGCGGTACTACGTGGACCTGCTGCCGCTGGCCGTCCTAGCCTTCTTGCTGTGGGAGGTAAAAGGGGCAGAGGGGTTTCTGACCAGGGACTTGGCCAGCGGAGACGTCAATGTGAACTTCCTGCCGCTCTTCGTCCCGGTGCTGGTGCTGGTGGTATTGGCGGTCTTGGTCCTACGGTTGTTGCCCATGCTGGTCCGTTTCATGTCCTGGTGGGCCGGCCGATTGGCCCCGGCGTGGGTGGCATTTCCCTTGGCCCGGTTCGCCCGCGACCCGCTTCCCCACGGTTCGTTGGTCATCATTCTGGTCCTAGCATCCGCGCTGGGGGTATTCGGCGCGTCGTTCCAGACTACTTTATCAGTGAGCCAGACGCATCAAGCCTTGTACTCCGCAGGTGGGGGCGTGTCTCTGTCGGGTCGTTCCCTATCCCGGTTGGCCAGCCAGAGATTGTCCGAGAATGAATCCATCCGAACATTCAGCCCAATCGTGCGAGAATCGGCGACATTGCTGGATGTTCTGCCTGGCGAACCTGCAATCTTACTTGCTGTAGATCCCAAGGTATTGCCGGATATCACGTGGTTCAGGGAGGACTTTGCGGGCAAAGGATTGCTGGAACTCTTGCAGCCGCTGCGGCCTTTTTCCATCGATCCGTCCGGTTCTGGAGGGGGCGGGTCTTCAGGGGTCGTGATCCCCGGTGATTCAGCGAAGTTGGGAGTGTGGGTGAATGCCAGCGGTCTGGAGACCGGGACGCTGGTCACGGACCTGAACCTTTGGGCCAGGGTCCACACCAGTGCAGGTAGGTTTCACAACATATTACTTGGCGAGGTATCCAAGTCACGGTCAGTCATTACCGGTGGCACCGTGAAACCGGACACGGCCGGTGATGTCTCCGCGTGGTTCTATGTCGAGGAAGACATCAAGGACACTGTCAATCCATCGGGTGAGCCCTTCCGGTTGGTTTCTCTATATTTCAGCCGCAAATCCTTCGCTAGAACCCCGCCAGGGAATATCAGCCTGGATGACATAACCGTAAAGGGTCCGTCCAGCCCGCCTGGCGGCTTGGTTATCGAGGATTTTGAAACCAGCGGCCAGTGGACGCCACTGGTCAACGAGGGCCGGATGGCCGATATATCGCAGCGGATGTCCACGCCGGCCAGAACAGGCAAGGCTGGTCTGAATCTACAATGGGAGGAGACCTTCAAGGATTTCCCCCGTGGTGTCGTGATACCTTCAGATCCGCTCCCTCTGCCGGCCATCGGTGGCCCCAACTTTAATGAGGGACAGATCGTACGGGTCAGAGCGGGCCGGATATTGGTTCCCGTAGAGGTGCGGGGCACTACGGACTTTTTCCCGACCCTGAATGCCGCAGACCGGCCATTCTTGATAATTTCCCTAGAACCCTACAAACGATATGCGCGTACGTCGGCCTTGGAAAGGGTTGGCGATCCGGAGGAATTCTGGGCGTCTCTGCAGGACAATGCCGACCGGGACCAGGCGATGGCGTCTTTGCAAGAGGCTGTCGGTGGGTTTGTCAGCATTCGGGATCGCGACCGGGCAGTGGATACCGCACATCAGAACCCCCTTGCCGGCGGCGGGTGGAACGGACTAACGATTCTAAGTATGACCGCAATCACGCTTGCCGTGCTGCTGACCATGGTGATTCACTCGTTGGTATCGATCCATACCGGCAGGATGGACCTGGCGGTTGCCCGGGCATTGGGTTTCTCTCGTCTCCAACTTCTGCTGTCGATGGCTTTAGAGCGAGGATTGACGGCGATCATCGGATTGGTAGTCGGCAGCGTGGTAGGAATCTGGCTCAGCCGGTGGGTTTTGGGATTCTTGGACATCGACCCCCGAGGGAGACCGGTGATTCCTCCCATGGTGTTGGAGGTTCAAGAATGGTTGGTCGCCGGAGTGTTAGGTGGCTTGGTGATAGCGTCGCTGCTAGGATTGGCAGTGGCCATGGTGTTCATTAAGAGGCTCAAGGTTCCCGATGTCTTGAGGACTGGAGAATGATATCTCTTTCACGCCTGGGGTACATAATCGCCGTCCGGAGGATAGTTTCTGCTTGGTGGCTGGAGTTGGTTCTCTTCGCTGGCATATTGTTGGCTGTCTCCCTGTTATCCAGCGGGGTGATTTTTTCCAACATGCTGGCTGAGGCTGCTCTGCGCCACGCCTTAACCCAGGCCACGCCGGAGCAAGCCAACGTTTGGGTAAGGGTGTTCAGCGGACAGGACGCCCCTCCTACGCCCAGGGGCCGGGCGGCGCATTACCTGGCTAACGTGGAATTCAGCCAAGAACGGATATTCGAGCGGTTCAAGCCCTACATAAAGGGCCAATCAAGACTCATGGAGACATCGACCTTCTTTTTCCAAGGACACCCGCAGCTTGAGGTGGACAACGACATTCGCCCAAGGGGGGAGGTTAAGTACATGATGGGTCTTGCTCCGGAACGGAGTGAGATAGTGCGGGGGCGTTGGCCGTACACGGGCCCGGATGACGGAACTCTAGACTCGGAGAGGCCTTTAGAGGTCGCGATAGATGTCCTGGGGTCCCAGTTACTAGCCCTTGATGTCGGGGACCGTATGGAAGCGGTGCCCGCTGCCTCTTTCAGAGACCCTCCTCCCATCGAAGTAGAGATTGTCGGGGTCTTCCAAAGGGATGACCGGGATGACGAATATTGGTACGGTACTGAGAAGGCGTTCAGCTTCCATGACGACCAATGGACCATCATCCCTCTGTTCACCTCGGAGACCGCCATTCTGCGGCAGATATACGAGCGATACCCGACTCTGTACACCGACACTACCTGGTTCTACTACCTGGATCGTGAGGCCATCGGAGCTGGGCAGGTTGATGACCTCTTGGACACTCTGAGCCTCGTCAAATACGATGTTCGCTCTAACTTGAACAACTCCAGCGCTGGGATCAGGCTGGATAGGGTATTGTTGGAATACAAAGAGCAACTGCTCTTGGCAAGAATTCCGCTCTTCCTGATCTTGTTCTTGATCACTGGGATTCTTGCCTATTTTCTGGCATTGATTACCGGCTTGGTGGTCAAGTCACGGGCTGTTGAGATATCCATCCTCAAGAGCCGGGGTGCCACCACGTCGCAGGTGGGATTGCTGGCGGCAGTGGAAGGCCTGATGTTAAGTGTTCCGGCCGTCATTCTTGGCCCGTTGCTGGCTCTGGCGGTGGTGAAAGTCCTAGGCGAAGTGTTCTTCGGCTTGGGAGGAAGCGAAGATCTGGCCACGGTGCCGGTAGTGCTCACCGGCAATGCTTACCTGGTGGGCCTCGCGGGAGGTCTCATCGGGGCAGTGGTGTTAACCGGGACGACACTGCTGGCGGCCCGACAAGGAATCGTAGAATTCCGGCAAACCGGCGCTAGGCCGGCCCGGACACCATTCATCCATCGCTACTACCTAGACCTGCTCCTGCTGGGACTGATAGGGATGTTGTGGTGGCAGATTCAGAGTCGGGGAGCGTTCCTGGTACGTCCCTTGGGCAGCCGGGGGTTGGAGATTGACTATAGCCTTCTGGTTGGTCCGGTGCTGCTCCTGTTGGCAGTGGGTCTCGTGGTGATGCGGGTTTTTCCGATAGGTGTCGGAGTGATGGCTCGAATATCGGAACCGGTGGCGCCCGCTTGGCTTGTGCAGGGATTGCGCCACGTTTCCAGAGACCCGGTGGTGCCCGGCTCCTTGGTCGTTCTGCTGATGTTCGCTATGGCGTTGGGCGTCATCGGCAGCGCCTTTTCGTCTACCCTTGAGCGTAGCCAGCGAGACCGGGCGCTATATGAAGCCGGGGCCGCCCTACGCTTCGAGCACGCGGGAAGGTCCCGTCCGGTGGATCTCCAGGGTTTGTCGAAGGCGGTAGTAGACGAGGGAGTGGCCGACTGGGCGGTCGAGGTTCAGCGGACCAACAGTCATCTGACCACCACTGGCTTCAGCACCAGAGGCACTCTCTTGGCTGTGGAGGCGGAGGATTTTGCCAACGTCGCTTGGTACCGTCCCGATTTCGCTGCGGGCCGGCCTTTGGAGGAACTTACCAGCCTCCTGGCCCCCGTCGTACCGGAAAGACCGGACGGAATACTGCTGCCGGCCGAGGCTAGATCCCTGACCGTATCGGTGCAGCCAAGCAGACCCAACGCCAATCTGTCGTTGCGCGCCCGGCTTAAAGACGCCAGCGGGCACCACTTCGATGTCCATATCGGCGATCTGGGCTTTTTGGGATGGAAACGGTTGGAAGGCGACCTTGTGCCCCTTCTTTCCCCCAGCCAGAGGTCCCAGGATCGGGATGACGTTATAACCATCGAACCGCCATATACTCTGTTGTCGCTTCAGATCACAGGCCGGAGGGGAGTGCCCGACCCTGGCGCGATGTTTTTCGGCGAGTTGGGGGTTAACGGTCCTAACGGCGCGGAGATTGTCGACGGGTTTAACAGTCTGGACGATTGGCAAATCATCGAAGATTACTCTCGGCCGGGATTGTACGGACTGGAAGCCAGCGAGTCAGTGGTGCCGGCATCCTCGGGCAGTTCGGCTCGCTATAGCTGGGCTCCCGGCAGCATAGGTTTGCGTGGTATCAGGCCCGGCCAACCGGAGTGGCCGCTACCCGCCTTGGTTAGCCGTCCTTTCCTGGAAGTTACCGATGCCGACGTGGGCGATATTCGGACGGTGGGATTGTCGACATTTTCCATGCAGGTTGAAATCAAAGCGGTCGTCGACTATTTCCCGACCCTTGATCCGGCGGAGAGGCCTTTTGCGGTAGTGGACCTCGCATCTTTCATAAACCGGTCCAACCTTCATAGCCCCAGGCCTACCGGCGGGTCTAACGAGTTGTGGGTCAATCCCGGCACTTCCGGTGGAGACGGAGACGCCGTGGCTGAATCTCTGGCCGAAAATGGGGCGCGTTCGAGAAAAGCCTACGTAGCCTCGGACATGGTTCTGAATAGTGTCGACCAACCCCTGGTCAATGCCGGGTGGGGGGCGCTTCTTGTTCTGATGTTTCTAGCGTTGGTTGTGGCCAGCGCCCTGGGTGTCATGCTTTTCTCATTCATAGACACTAAGGAGCGGCAAACCGAGTTCGCTTTGCTACGCACTTTAGGGTCTTCCCGGCTCCAATTGAACGGCACCGTTTGGTTTAGTCTGTTCCTGGTGGCCGTATGCGGCGTTTCTCTGGGCACGCTGGCCGGATATCTGATTGGGATCAGCCTGCTGCCCCTGATGGAGGTGGCGGAGCAGGGCGCCAAGGTTACTCCTCGGATGGTTCTCGAAACAAATTGGGTGACTTTGTCCGTATCCTATATAATTCTGGGCGTAGTGACCTTGGGCACTGTGTTTTGGTTGATATGGTTCACCGCCAGGATGGAGATACATCAAGTTCTGCGCATCGGTGAAGCTTGATTCCCAAGCATCAGTGGATAGGAGCGATGTGGTAGCGACACAGGGAAATCCCGAAGACTCCGTTTTTCAACACCCCGGCCAGTTGGGCGGGGACCAAGCCGTGCCTCTTTATATCGAATGCCGGGACCTCTTCAAGATATACAAGAGGGCGGAACTGGAAGTCGTTGCGCTTCGAGGCCTTGACCTGGACGTGGAAACCGGAGAATTGATTGCCATAATCGGCGCCAGCGGAAGTGGTAAAAGCACCCTGATGAACGTTCTGGCAGGGTTGGACCGGCCGTCGGCGGGCCAAGTGCGCGTGGGCTCCCGGGATCTTCTGGACATCTCCGACAGCGAATTGGTGATGTACCGGCGGTTGGACGTAGGTTTTGTTTGGCAGGCCACCGCTAGGAACCTGGTCCCCTATCTGAACGTTATCGATAACATAGAATTGCCGATGGCCATGGCGGGCACGTCCACCTCAGATCGGCATAGCTGGAGCGGTGAGTTGTTGTCCTCCTTCGGTTTGGGGGACAAGGCAAAGCGTCTGCCCTACCAACTTTCTGGTGGAGAGCAACAACGGGTGGCCATCGCCGTCGCCTTGGCCAACCGTCCAGCCCTGCTACTGGCTGACGAACCCACCGGCGAACTCGACACACAGACCGCCAGCGAGGTTTTCGAGATGCTCCGGGTTTTGAACCGGACCTATCACGTCACCGTGGTGATGGTCACCCACTATCCCGACGTGGCCCAATTCGTTGACCGGGTGGTGAACATTCGGGATGGAAGGATAAGCTCAGAAAGTTACTCCAGCCCAACCTTCCAGCGAGATGGTGATCGGGTGGAGGATGAGTATCTGGTGGTCGACTGGGCCGGACGCATCCAGCTTCCTCAGGAGTTGTTGGAGCAATTTCGGTTGGGAGGTCTGGCCAAGGCCTCTCTGGAAGACGGCGCGGTAACAATCAAGCCGGTTGGGGAACGGCCCAGACTCAACAGCGCTAATTTCCGAAGGGAGAACCCGGCGCCATGATGGGATTCCGGGAGTCCAGGCCCCGGCCGGAGAGCATCATCACCTCAGAAGATTTGACCAGGGTCTTCGGGAGCGGGGAGACGGCCGTCACCGCTGTTCACGGCGTGACTCTGAACGTGCCCAAAGGGGAGTTGATGGCAGTGGTTGGACGCTCCGGATCTGGCAAGACCACCCTCTTGAACCTGCTGTCGGGCTTGGACCGGCCCACCGCAGGCAAAGTTGTATTCCAGGGCATGGACCTTTCCACGATGAGCGAGTCCGACTTGGTGGAGATGCGGCGGAGCAAGATTGCGTTCGTGTTTCAGTCTTTCGGCTTGATGCCGCTGCTGTCCGCTCAAGAAAACGTTGAGCTGCCGCTGCACATCAGTGGTGTTTCCTGGCGCGAGCGCCGTCGCCGGGCGGTGGCCTCCCTGGATCTGGTGGGACTAGGTTCCCGGGCAAGGCACCGGCCCTTTGAGCTTTCCGGCGGAGAGCAGCAGCGGGTGTCTATCGCCCGGGCTCTGGTCACCGACCCGGAAGCTATCTTTGCCGATGAGCCTACGGGCGAGCTGGACACCACCACCGCAATGTCCATCGGGAGTATTCTTAAAGACGTCGTGAAAGAGAGCAGAGCGACTATTATGGTTGCCACCCACGACTTGACCTTAGCCGGTATATGCGACAGCGTGATACAGATCGTCGATGGAACTCTGGACGCCCCCTCACCCGACTTCCGACGCCCGGAGTCTGATTAAATTCTATCCACACCGGGCCTCGGTGACTGAATCTTCATGACCTGCCGCTACGTATGTTTGGGTAACGCTGCCGGTCAACCTGGCAATAATTTCGCTGATGGGACTGTCTCTCAAACGATGAAATGCTTGAAAACGTTGTTTCTGACCGTATCACTGGATGCAGGAGTGGGCCTTATGGGTGCGTGCGGTGGGGCCGGAGAGCCACTGACCACGCCTTCAAAGCATGTAAACGCCACCCCGACTCCTCGGTACACATCAAATCCTTCGCCTAGCGAGACGCTATCACCTTCCAATACCCTTCCTTGATGAAGTCCGAGACTTTCTCGCCAATCATGATAGAGGTCCCGTTGGTGTTGGCCCGGATACAGTTCGACCAACTTACGTGCCCATGATGCGATTCCCACAACACTGATGCAAGAAGGTAATAAAAGTAGGGTATCTGAAGACGGAGTAGAGTCCAATCACCCAGCAACTAACTTTCCGGGCTTCTCGGTGGGTTCAAATAGGGTCGACCGTGTGGTTGAGGAGACTGGTTTAGCCCGACGATTAGAAAGTCTTATCAAACAAGACTAATTCCGGGATGCCAGGGTGTAGTGCAGTGGCTAGCGCATTTCGTTCTGGACCCTGAGGTCAACATCACGGTATCAAAATCCTGAATCAAGCACGCAAGAAGCGATTGATTGGAGCATGAAGGGGCGAGGTTAAGAAACCCACCTGTTTAATTCTCTCCGGTCTCCACCAAAAACTGCTCTCCTTTGCTTGTCTAACGACAAACCCCGCCTATTACTTGGGCCCCAAAGTGTCCCACTTTTGGTGGTTGCCGACGGCTCGCAAGGTCTGGAACCACGCCGCATCCGGAATTACAATGGCGTTGCGACAATACCAAATATTATCATTCAAGAAAAGGGATGTGGCGTGGCTAGACAACCTAATCTCGAACCGACCTCTCACTACTATATCTCCCAGCGACTGAAGCTCCACTATGTAGACTGGGGTAACTCTAACAAACCCCTCCTAGCCCTCGTCCATGGTGGGTCTGACCATGCACGCACCTGGGATTGGGCCGCCTGGGCCCTGCGCGATGACTACCACGTTATTGCCCCTGACCTACGTGGACATGGCGATTCTGAGTGGGCCCGCGGCAGCAGATATACCATGGTCGAGTATGTGGCCGACCTCGCTCAACTCCTGACCCAGTTTGATGCCTTCCCGGTGACGCTAATCGGCCACTCAATCGGCGGCGGTATCGTCCTCCAGTACAGCGGTGTCTGTTGCGACAGCGTTGCCAAGGTTGTGGCCATCGAGGGTCTGGGCCCCCCACTCCCCCGGATTCAGGCCCAGAAGAGTGCTGCTCACAGTCATATGCAGGAGTGGATCAAACAAATGCGCGATCTGCCTAACCGAAAACGCCGCCGCTTTAAAACCCTGGACGCGGCGGCCCAGCGCATGCGTGAGGTCAACAACCGCCTTAGCGGTGAGCAGGCCCGTCACCTTGCCCTCCATGGCACTAACCGCGATGAGGACGGCATGTACGCCTGGAAGTTTGACAGCTATGTGAACGCCATGTCGCCGTACCCTTCTCGTGCTGAAACTACCCTGAATGTCTGGAACCTGATCACCTGTCCCGCATTTCTGATCGGTGGCGAGGACTCCAACGCACCAGACGTAGAGGAAGATGAAAGGCTCCAGGCGTTTAGAAACGCCCAGGCCCGGACGATCCCCAACGCTGGGCATCACGTCCATCACAATCAACTGGAATACTTACTGCAGGTGATTCGGGGCTTCCTAGGCCTGTGACATCGAATTTACCGTCTTGTCCTTCAGACTCAAAATAGTACCCTGGTATAGGTTTTCTAAGTTCGAAGGTGCCTGGAACCTAGTGTGTATCGCTTAGGAATGGGTCTGCCTTAACCAAAGCCCAGCCGTCGGTCCTAAGTGCGAATAGTGATGGCCAATTCCCAGCGCCGTAGCTGCAGTCAGGACGCCGAAAGCACGCGGCTATAATGCGTGGGCAACGGTACCTTTCCTAATATGGGCCCAATCAGCCATGGTGTAATATCGGGTACGGATGGTTTACCGAAGAGTCCGTCCCTGCAGGATTTGAGGGGAGCTAAGGGGCCACTCTAAGAGTTGGGTGTTTCTCCGAACCGTGTTGTACATAACTCATAGGAGCGATGCTGTGCCAGTTACGAAATTGGAAGTTACCAATCGACAGATCTTTGCCAACGGGGAATCATTTGGCGACGTCGGAGTCTATGAGTTGCTTGAGGGCACCGCTCACTTCGCTGTGGATCCTTTGAACGAGCGGAACACAGCTATTACGGATCTGGAGCTTGCATCCCGTGACTCTAACGGCAAGGTTCAATTTTCCGCTGGCTTCGCCATATTGCAGCCGGTCAACCCCGACAGAGGCAACCGTCGGATTTTGTTCGACGTGGTCAATCGCGGAAGAAAGACCGCTCTCAGTCTGAACAGCGTGCCGGCAGCCACCGACCCGACCGCACCGCTCGAGCCTGGCAATGGCTTTTTAATGCGCCACGGCTACACTGTGGTCTGGTGCGGTTGGCAGGCCGACGTGCCGCAAACACCGGGCTTGATTGGGTTGCAAGCGCCGGAAGCCCTAGGTCACAGGGGGGCCCTGACCGGGCAAATACTATGTCAGTTCCAGGCTAACGAGCCCACGCAGGTGTTCTTGCTGGCCGATCGGGAGCATGTTCCCCATCCGGCGCTCGACGTCGACGAGGCAACGGCTACTTTGACGGTTCGGGACCATCCTAATAGCCCTCCGACGCCTGTCGACCGGGGTAAATGGTCTTTTGTACGGGTCGAGGACGGAGAGGGAGAACCCGAGCCAAGCCACATTTACATGCCTGCGGGCTTCGACTCTGGGAAGATATATCAATTGGTTTACACCACGCGAGGAAGTATTATCGTGGGTCTCGGATTCGCCGCCGTCCGGGATGTGGTGTCCTACCTGAAATATGCGGGCTCCACCGAAGGCAATCCATGCGGCGTTGCCATGCAGTACGCTTACGGATTCGGCCGGTCACAAAGTGGCCGATTCCTCCGTCAACTTATCCACCTGGGGATCAATGAAGATGAAGAAGAGCGTATGGCCTTGGACGGGATCATTCCCCACGTTGGAGGCGGCATGCGCGGCGAGTTCAACCTCCGTTTCGGGCAGCCCTCCAAGGACGTATGTTACATCATCCCTGAGCTGTTTCCGTTCACCGACACCGAGCAAGTCGACCCGGTGACTGGTGAGAGGAGCTCCTTATTGGCGCGAATGGAGGAGCGTGGCAAGGTACCTAAAATAATGTTTACCAACACGTCGGCAGAGTATTGGCGAGGCGACGCTGCTCTCATCCACACCGATTTGGAAACGATGTTAGATGCCCCTGAATCCCCCTCCGTCCGCCGTTACCATTTTGCCGGCTGTCAGCACGGGGCCGGGGAGTTCCCACCGCTGGAAGTGCGCCCCGCGGACGGGATTCGCGGGCAGCTTCCTTTCAACAGCGTGGACTACACACCGTTGCTCCGGGCCGCCCTGCAAAACCTGGACAGATGGGTGTCCGCCGGTGAAGTACCTCCGCCCAGCAGGCATCCCAGTATCTCCAATGGAACCGCTGTGGAGTCGCATTCGGTGTTGAAGAAGTTCGAGAACCTGCCTGGCGTGCGAGTGCCAACACAGACCACCCGTGCCCTCCGGCTAGATTACGGCCCGGAAACTCACCTCGGCCGTACTACGACACTGCCTGCGATAGAAGGTAGCGAATATCCCGCTTTGGTGTCGGACATTGACGACAGCTTCAACGAACGCGATGGTATCCGGCTGCCAGATCTGACAGTTCCGGTGGCTACCTACACTGGCTGGAATCTGAGGGACCAGAGCATTGGCAACCAGGACCTGTTTATCGGAATAACTGGAGGGTTGGCTGGCTGGACGCTTCCTTTTCCAGCGACTCCCGAAGACCGTCAGTCCTCCGGTGACCTGCGGTTGTCTATCAAAGAACGGTATGGATCCAAGGAAGAATACTTGCAACAAGTGGAAGCCGCCGTCCAGTCCTTGATAGACGAAGGCTATTTTCTTGTCGAAGACTTGCCAGAGGCGACGGACCGGGCGAGCCGCAAGTACGATTACTTCTTGGGCAAAAACCACAGCTCCTGAATTACATCAAGGTGGTCGTCTAAGATATTGTGTTTGTCCCGAACACGGAAGGTGAGTCGCGCTGTCTTTAATTCTGGTGTTATGACAGAGACTATCTTGCACCCTACCAGTAGTCTCGAACTCTTATTGGAACGATTAACGCCAGAGGCACACCTACGAGGTGAGGAATTTGAACGCCTGGTTAAATGGTTCCTAAAGACTGACACCGGTACGCTTCGTAACCGCGAGATGTCTGGCTTTAGCACCTAAGAACTTGAATACTCCCTCGGGCGACATTCATTTGGATAATCGATTGAGGTGTTAGACATCCTAGCAAATAAAATACGGGTCGGAATAATCGGAGCCAACGCCAATTATGCTTGGAGCATGCGCGCTCACTTGCCGGCACTGCCCGAGTACGAGTTAACAGCTGTCTGTACATCGAACGCCGAGACTGCAGCTGAATCAGCCAAGGCTTATTGTGTCAAGTTACCATTCCATGATTATCAGGAAATGGTGGTCCACCCGGACATCGATTTGGTGTCGGTTTCAGTACGGGTGCCACTACATCACGATATGGTAATGGCGGCCTTGCAGGCAGGAAAGCATGTGTTCTGTGAATGGCCTTTAGGAGCAAACCTAGACGAAGCCCAATGAATGGCCTCTTTAGCCAGTTCCCAAGGCGTGACCAATATGGTTGGTCTACAGGCCCGAGGCGCACCGGTTATTCTGCACCCGAAGGAGTTAATAAACCAGGGATATGTGGGGGAGGTGTTAGCTTGCAATATGACTATGTTCCTGCCCGGTGTGCTTCAAAGAGGCCTTAGCATGCCTTGGATGGCCGACCGCGAAAAAGGCGGAAATACCCTCACCATAGGCACCGGTCACGCCATCGACGCTCTCTGTTTCTGTGGTGGTGAATTCAAGGAGATTTCGGCCAAGGTAACAACGTAGGTGACAGAATGGGAAACATCGCAGGCTGGCAAGATGGTGCAGGTAAACTCAGCGGACAACGTTTTGGTCAACGGAACACTGGTTGGAGGCGCGGTGGCTTCGGCTCATGTAGCAACAATTCCGTGGCAAGGCACCGGTCGGAGGATGGAGGTTTATGGCCGGGATGGCACACTGACAGCTTCCTCGCAGGAGATGATTCAATACGGTAATATCACGATTCGTGGCGCCCACGGAGGCGAGACTAAATTCGTCGAGGTGCCAATCCTTGATGGCTTAACTCACATACCAAGCGAAGTTCCAACGGGTGCACCATTCAACGTGGCGCAGATTTACCGGACTCTCGGCCAAGCAATCAAAGATGGCGCTAAAACCATGCCTGATTTCGACGTTGCGGTTGATCGGCATAAGCTGTTAGTGGCCGTGGAACAGTCTTCAGCAGCAGGCGATAAATCGGTAGGGCTTTAAAAGCAGATCCGAGAGTGACCTCGTGTTAGTTTGGGTCACGATATAACATAGCAGAAAAATGATGACCACTGATCGCCCGGACCTTCTCGGCAAGGACCTCCAGCAGTTCTAGGGACCTACGGCCCTAGATGGGTTTGCCCGTGATAGTGATGCGTCGGAGAAACTTGACGAGGCAAGGATGAATAAGTGGAGTTGAGGGGCGGGGTACAGAAGATGTTGTTGGTGGAGACTGTGGAGAGTCCAACCGCCCAGCAACTGACTCTCCACACATCCCGGAGGATTCAAATCGGTTCGATTGCCTGGTTGAAATAAGTGGTTTAGGTGTTGACTCTGGACGATGACAAAGCCCTTTCCAACAACGCTGATACTGTATATATCAGGGTATCGTACCTCGTTTGGGGTGAATAGGCCGGTGGTTTAAGCGCACTCACCCTGACCATGATTCTAGTATTCCCTTGTCACTTCCAGCGAACCGGTATGGGTCTCCTGATGGAACAGGTATCCGTCAACACATTCTTGGGAACCGAAATCATCAATGCAGAATTGAGGATCCGCGATACGTCGTATTTGTTTATTCTCCGGAATTCGCCTCGGAGGCGTATCGCGGGCTATCGGGGGATTAATCGAGTCTGAGGCATATCGGCGGAGATATAGACATCCTGGGGGCCAGGCCCCCCAGCCACTAGAACGTAAATCTGCTCGGGCAGTCGGGTGCGCCGCACCACCCCAGGTCCGGTTCGGCCCGCCGCTTTCTCGGTGGCCACGAAGTCGGCGGCGAAGTGATCTTCGCGGACTACGGCATACTCCCAGAGTTTCTGTTGAATTTCTTGCTTGCTTACTCCTGCGTCGTACAGATTACGGGCATGGTTCACACCCAGCAGAATCATGGCGCCCTCTCCACCCAAATACATCGGAGGCATGGCGGTGGCGATGTGCCGCAGGATTTCTTCCGGGCCCACTCCTTCACCCCCGGAGATATTGACGTAGTTGGTAGCCCGGAATACTGTAACGGTGCTATCCTCTGGATCAAAGTCTCGGTCCGTATGGAAGGATCCCCAGGGATTTTCCTCCTCGTTCTCCCCCAACACGTAGCTGTACCGGAGCGGAGAAGCGAAGCTAGATTTGGAATAGATTCCCGGCAGCGCGCCCCCTACGTTAAGTAGAATTAGTCTCACCGCCCTACCAATGGTGGCGTTGGCTCTCCAGCCAGGTCCAAGGCATCCAGCCCCATAGTTAATATCTAGTTGGTGCCGGATGGGGCCGTTCAGCAGCAACAGCGGAGTCATGGGATTGGTGGTTACCTGTATCAACTCCAACGGGAAAGCGGGATCCGTAAGGGCCTCTAAGGCGGCGATGATCACGGGCATGTACTCAGGGCGACAGCCGGCCATTACTGCGTTGACCGCAATGACCTCTACGGTGGCCACCCCACTGCGAGGCGGCAGCACGCCGATGCTCTCTCTGGCTTCCCGGCTTGAAGCGGCAACAAATCGCTGAACTAACTCTTCTGAGGGAGGAATGATGGGCAGGCCATCGGTCCATCCTTGTTCGTAGGCATGTTCGTAAGCGTTGAGGGTAACTTCGGCAACTGATGCCCCATGAACCTGGGTCTCTTTAGCCATGCGGGCTCCTTCCTGATATACGCCTGGGTTGTAGGGGCTGTCTACACGGGATGGGATGCCCGGACTATGCCCGCAGGTCGTACCGTCTTGGACGCTAATTCCTGGTTGTGCTTCTGGATAGCTTCCGCTGGCGCCGTCAGGCCCCAAATGATGGTGTCTAGCATGCCTTTCGCCCGCTGTCGCAGGGTGCCTTCATCGAGTTGGCGGATGGGATTTGGAGTCTCGGCAATGACCACGTAGGGCAGTTTTTTCAGACTGGCCTGCCGCCGACCGAAGTTTGTGAACGTATCAGTGGAAATCATCACTGTTGGGATGCCTCGCCGCTCCAGCTCAGTGGTAACGTGGCTACACCACGTTGTGCAGGAGCCTCAATCCCCAGTGGAAGTAACCACCACATCCACACGATGCGCCAAGTCGTCCAGCAGTTCTCCCAAGGAATCGATAAGTCCACCACTGCGGGAAGGAACTTCTCTAGCAGGTTGTTCCTGCGTTATCCCTTTCAGCGTGTATCGGTCTTGAAGTAGGCCCCCAACAGCTCCCAGAATCTCGACGGCGGATGGTCGCCAGTTCGGCAGAAGCCCGACTTCCTTACCGTCTAGGCTTTTCGGTCGGGGTGCGAGGGAAAGTGTTTTATCTTTCTCATCCTGGTACTCTGGCAGAGGAGAGAGTATCCTGAGTTGGAAATTGCCCTGAATCATACTACTTCCTCACTTATCTGGCTAGCTAATTGTCTTGATACCAATGGTCACGTCCGGTCCAGACTCGCCCGAATGAAGCAGGCTTCCGCTGGTGATCCTGGCCCCATTCACGCCTACGAATACCAGGTTTCTGGTCTGGCCAGCGGCCGAGCAGTGGGCGACTGGGGTGGCATATTTGCGTACTGGAGATAGGTCGGCCTAGTCAGAGAACATACACGGTTACCTCTGAGTCTGGCAACCGTCAAATTCTCATTCAGCGGCGAAATCGGCCGCTATGCAACTTGGTGCCGCGATGCAACTTGGTGCGGAGCCCGTTAGTAACGCTAGCCGGAACAGGAGTCTATCATACTCACTGATCGGACCCATGTATGCCGATGGTAGGCGCAAAGCCGGAAACGCCAATATAATATTGATGTCCTGATACTGGATGGGGGCAAACCGTGAGATGATGGCATCACACCATCGATGGAGGCGAGCAATGTCAACTCTAGATGTTCAAAACCCGGGACTTCGCGATCTCATTGATCCCGATGCGTCGGTTGAACGCATCGCCGGCGGATTAGGGTTTACCGAAGGGCCGGTGTGGCGTGATGGTTCCCTTCTATTTAGTGATATTCCGAACAATCGGATTGCGCGTTGGCGTCGTCTACCTGAAGGCCCAGAACTAACTACTTACACGACGGGGATGTCCAATGGCCTGACTCTGGACCATCAGGGGCAGGTCCTGGCGGCGGAGCACGGTGGCCGCCGGGTGGTACGCGTGGTGGACGATGGGATGCGCGAGGTCTTGGCGGAGCAGTTTGACGGCATGCGACTGAACAGCCCCAATGACATCGTGGTCAAGTCGGATGGCGCCATCTACTTCACTGACCCGCCCTACGCCATCCAACCCAGCGTCCCCGGCATGCCGCGGCCCGAGGGCTGGTGGACCGAACCCATCCCCGGAAAAGAACAGTCCTGTAATGGTGTGTACCGCTTCGGCCCTGACGGCAGTCTCGATCTCCTCGTGGATGACTTCGCGTTGCCAAACGGCCTAGCCTTTTCGCCCGATGAGTCGATTCTGTACGTTGATGATTCGGCCCGCAAGCAGATCCAGGCGTTTGATGTGGGGGCCGATGGCAGGCTGAGTAACAATCGTATCCTGTTGGATATGTCATCGGAAGACTCCGGCGTGCCCGATGGCCTAAAGGTGGATCATCAGGGCAACGTCTTTTGTACCGGCCCAGGCGGAGTGTGGGTGTGCCGAGCCAGCGGCGAGTTTTTGGGGCGAATTATATTACCAGAGCTGCCTGCGAATCTGGGTTGGGGAGAGGATGGGAGTGTCTTGTTCCTGACCGCGCGGACCAGTATTTACAGGCTGCAAACAAAAACGGCTGGCGCGCTTCCTAGTTAGATCGGTCGGAAGTTGGCTGAACTCTTTACTAGTTGTGACCTCACCTGACGCTGACCCTTAGATAGAAGCCAGCCTAGGAAATTTGGCTTTCTGCCCTCCTTCTTAGAGGTTGTACTGGTAGAGCCAGACTAATTCCCCTTGCCGTATCAATGGCGGTTCAATCATGTGTTCAGCCATTCCAGCAAGAGCAGTCTGCACGATTTCTGTCGCCGCGTCGGCTGATGCTTTATCGATGTAGCCACTCGCCGCAAGCATTCTGTCTTCGGTTACTCGTACGATACGTAAGCGGCTCAAGCCAGCGACGTCTTGGAACCTCTCCAGATGGCCACTATTGAGATAGGACATTATGGTGTCGTATTTAGATGGGTCGATAATGGCACGAACGAATCGCATATATTTGATGTCATTCATAGGGGCTTCCCCATTTACTCTCGCGACTACTTCACCTGCTCTAACCACTGGCGCTCCAGTCATGTACTGGGCGAAGTCAGCAAAGATTGAACGGTGGGTTTCTGTCGCGGCGTTCATCGCCTCTTTGCTCCTGTACCCAGCCATTACCATCATCCTATTCTCTAATGTCCTAACTATACGGACATTCAATAAATCTGAGATGTCGTTCAACCTGTCTTTAACACTATCTAACAAGGACATCACGGCATCGTATTTCGCGGGGTCGAAGTCGAAGGCCGTAAATCGAAAATCGGATGGTCCCTGTCTAGAGGTAGTCATAAGATTCCTCCAAGTCTCAAGTCCAATTGCGCTTGGGAGCTATATTAACCACGGGTGCTGGAGAAGTCTATTCTCGTTCGCTGAAACGAGCAAAGCCTCTTACTTAAAGGTATGTTAGAGGACTGGAGTGAGACGACGCTGGAGGAACACCACCAGTTGCTAATCATGATGCTGGACGCCGTCTATGTAGACATGGCCCAAGGCCTGGTACCCGGACTTAAGCCCAAGCCCGAGTTTCTACCGCTCTTCAACCTGGGTGAACCCGTCACGATAGGAGACTCGGAGTTAGTTACTGGGGGGATGGAGCAGAGTTGAAATACACCGGGAACACTAGTTAGCCGCTGTGGTAGGCGGTGACTTGACCAGGTAACGGTCCATTTACTATGTTCTTACCATATTGAGCATAGGAAATGGCGAAATTATCAGAAGAACTGCCAAGTGTGTGACGCCAATAGATTAAAACATGGTCCGGGCGAGCGGCCTCGAACTACCGGCCTATTCGTCCCGAACGAAGCGCGCTAGCCACTGCGCTATCGACTTGTCATATGCCGTCAGCCAAACAAACATTTCCTTGTTGAGGGTCAAGATATAGCCACCTTTTTCGGCCATCCGGTCGACCACACTTGAGTCGAAGAGGATTTGTAGCAGCAAGTTGCTGGGCTTTCGGAGTTTTGTGAGTTTCTCCGAGTGCATTACCTGACCCCTGTGTATCTAGGGCAACACTCGAGGTGAATCGAGGAAGTGCTATAGCGTACACTCCGTCACCACGAACGGGCACAAGACGCTCCGCAGAATGGAGGGTTTTCCCGAACGGGAAAAGGGGTTAATCATGAGTCGGGGTGCTCCGCATGAGTCAGAGTAGTCTGAATTGGAGAAGGGTTCTCAGTCCGTTCGCCCTGAGCCTGTCGAAGGGCCACCACTCTCCGAAACACGCTACTCAATATCCTCCTCCTCTCACTGCCGTTCATGCTAGAACGGGTTGACACGTAAATCTTGGCGGCTACAATAAAAACGCCTTGCCCAAATTGATATGAGGGGTAACACATGATTACTAAATTTGATAGTCTTTATGCTGGGCACGTGGACATGGAGGAGGTCGGGTATGGGGGCATACCCGTTAACGACCGCACCTTCTCCGATGAACATCTAGCCACTGTCTTCGACAAAGCCGAAGCCATCGCCAAAACGTTGGACCGCTTGGGCTTCGACACCTTCTGGATGGCCGAGCATCACTTTCAACCGGAGGGGTATGAATGTATCCCCAACCTGTTGATGCTCCAGGTACATTTGGCCAATCTGACCAAGACTCTCAAGTTCGGCAACGGATTCAATATCGCCCCCATGTGGCATCCGTTGCGGTTGGCCGAGGACTACGCCACGGCGGATATATTGACCGGCGGCCGAATCGTTTTCGGTGTTGGCCGGGGCTACCACACCCGTGAGGTGGAGACCTTCGGGAATCCCATGACGGACCAAGTGGCCAATCGTGAACTCTTTGAGGAGCAGGTGGAGATTATCTTCAAGGCTTTCAACGAAAGGTCCTTCTCGCACCACGGCAAATACTACGATATCCCGCCCGACGTCCCCTACCGGGGGTACGATCTCAAGGAGATTAGTCTGGTGCCCCGACCCAAGAACCTACCCGTGGAGTGCTGGCAGCCCATTCAGGGCGGCACCGAGAGGGCGTTGGACTTCATGGCTAAGTATGGTATCAAGGGCGTTATCGGCGGCGGCGTAGCCGAAGGCGGCGCGATGGACAGCACGATGGAAGACTACCGGGCGGCCTTGGTCCGTGCCGGCCGGAAAGATGCCGTGTTGGGCGAAGACCTCAGCGTTGGGTTCCACTTCTTCCTGGCGGAGACGGTGGAAAAAGGCATCGAATTCGCTTCGAAGATGTATGAAGAAAACGTTAAGATGTTCGGTCCCCTGCGATTACATCGTGGAATGACCGAGGATCAGATGTCGGTTATGGCCGATCCCCTCCGGGCGCCCAACGCGGGACTACCCAGCATGCAAGACGCGGTGAAGAACGGCGCCGTGCTCTGCGGACCACCGGAGCGAATCATCGAGCAACTAAGAGCTTTAGCTGAGCGCTACCCCGGCCTTGACCGTGTAGGAATGAGCCATCCCATCGGCACACCCCAAAGCTTGATTCTGGAGCAGTTGGAGTGGTTGGCGAAAGACGTCATGCCTGCCTTTAAGGGGAACGTCGACGCGGCAGTACCGGCGGACTAAAGGCGTATATACCTCGCTAGGCTGTCCCCAAAATAGCCCCTCGACGTACTCCTTCCCCATAAGGGAGGAGGAGATTTGCCCTTTCCCGCTGTATGAGGGAAAGCTAGGATGGGGGTGGTAGTTCGCATCAACACTCTGCGGTTTCGGTGATTAAGCTGACGGTTTGATAATGACTAGAGAATCCCTTGGAGCTTGCAAATGGACCTGGGGATTTTTGTTGTGCTGGACGACTCGAACTAACCACGCCCCGGATTCACGCCTGTCGTTGACACCCGAGTCGGCTGCCAGTACACTCCCCATCACTCCACCAGTCCCTCACCAAAGGGCAGAGGAACATGAGCGAAAGGCATACCGGCGTGACCCCCTCCACTGACAACTTGGGTCCGCTTTTAAACTCCATCGACCTGATGTACGAGACCGGCTGGACGGACGGTCTTCCAGTCGTCCCGCCCACGCGAGAACTGGTCAAGCAGTTCACCGACGTTCTGGCGCCTCGCGACCCCGGCGAGTCGATTGCCGTGATACCTCCCTTGGGGGGGAACGCGACCATCGAGCGGGTAGCGGTCAACGCCGTTATGGCGGGCTGTTTGCCAGAATATATGCCGGTAATCGTCACTGCGATTAACGCGATGGTCGACGACCGGTTCAACCTGCGGGGCGTCCAGTGTTCTACCGGGATTCACACTCCATTAGTTATCGTCAACGGTCCCATCGTGAAAAAGCTCAACATCAATTCGGGCTACAACTGCTTCGGCCAGGGATGGCGGGCCAATGCGACTATCGGCCGGGCGGTAAAGTTAGTGTTGGTTAACCTGGGCGGGGCCTTCCCCGGTGAGACCAACAAGTCCACATTCGGGCATCCGGGAAGCTACACTTATTGCATGGCCGAAGCCGAGGAAGCCAATCCCTGGGAGCCTTACCACGTCGAGTTGGGATACGGAGCGGAGGACAGCACCGTTACGGTCTTCCCCGCCGAAGCGCCCCATAATGTCATGTATCACGCAGCCAACTCGCGGGACTTCCTTACCGTGTTGGCGGATACCATGTGCACACTGGGCAACGTTCAGATGTACGTCATGGGCAGTACCTGCGTCATTCTGGGGCCGGAGCACGCTCGTATGTTGTCCGAAGATCGCTGGGCCAAGCGGGACATCAAAACATTTCTGTTTGAGCATGCCCGGAAACCCCTGAGCCTACTGAGGCGCGGCGGTCCGCCTGTGGGGGATTCGCAACGCTCCCATCTCTGGCCCCGCTTCGTGGATCCCGACGACGATAACCAGATGGTTCCGGTGGTGCGTAGGCCCGAGGACATCCATCTCTTCGTTGCTGGTGGCGCCGGAGGGCCTCACTCGGCCTATCTGCCCGGATGGGGTTCACGAATGGTAACCGAGAAGATTCAGGAAGCTTGAGGAGAGATTCATGCTCAACACGCCAGACACACGGATACAGGAACAGTTGCAGCGGTGGGACATCCTTGCCGCCATCGATCCTGCCGCCAACTCCCAATGGAGTGAGGCGCCCAGGCTGAGTGGTCTGCATGGAAAGACCGGTGGCTTCTTGGGCAACCGTAAGGACAACGCCAACCCGCTTCTCTTGGCCATCCGAGAGTTGCTGGACAAGCAGTTCGAACTCTCCGATTCAGTGGTCATAGACAAGTTCATCTACTCCAGGCCGGCTGCCGACAATATAGTCGATACTCTCTCGGAGAGGTGCGACTTCGTAGTCACTGCCATAGCCGATTGAGGCTCTTGCACGTCGTGCAGTGTGCACGACGCCATGTCCCTGGAAAACCGGGGCATCCCCACGGTAGTGATTTGCACCGGCCCCTTCTTGGATTCGGCCAATATCCACGCTCGGATATACGGCCGGTCCGGTTTCCAGCCGGTCGTGATAACCCACCCCCTAGGGGGCATCGAAGCGGAACGGGTTAACGAGAAGGCTGCCGCTGCCGCTGAGCAAATCATCGCTGCGTTGACTAGGCAAGGGTAGTCGGTTGGATAGACCCCATATGTAATCCAATCATCGACTGACGTCAGAGGACTTCCGTGTACCTTCCTAAACACTATGCGGTCACCGACCGTCAACAACTTCACGACTTCATCAAAGCGAACGGATTCGGAATCATGTTCTCCGGCAATGGGCCTGAGCCTGTCGCCAGCCATCTGCCCTTCATTCTAGACGAGGACGCAGGAGAGCAGGGGACACTTCTGGCCCACATGGCCGGTGCCAATCGCCAGTGGCGGCATGCCGACGGGCAAACGGTTCTGACCGTCTTCCAAGGTCCTCACACATACGTGTCACCAACCTGGTACCAAGACCCCGAAACCGTTCCAACCTGGAATTACGTCGCGGTGCACGTCTACGGAACGCTGAAAGTCGTCAAAGACGAGCAACAATTTCAACAAATCATTTCTCGGCTTACCGACTACTATGAGGCTTCCCTGCCCCAGCCGTGGAAAGCCGAGTTTACTTCTGAATACGCACAGCAAATGATGAAGCGAATCGTGGTATTCGAGATTGAGATTGAGAAGATGCAGGGGAAGTGGAAGCTGAACCAGAACCATCCGGAGGAGCGGCGGCAAAGGGTGGTGGACGTGCTTAAAACTTACACCGACGACAATTCAAAGGGAATAGTAACGCTGATGGAGTCAGGCTTGGAGCCGGAAGCCGATGGTTATGGACAAGTAGGCGACACGCCGGATATCTAGACATAAACTCGGCACAATAAGCAGAAGATCGGGAGACGATGAATAGCGAAAACCGTCGGCTCGTCAGCTACTTTACTCTGAGAAAACTCATAGGATGGATGGCGATTCTGGTGCCATTCATCCTTGCGTTGCTTAAATGGATATTGTTTCGAAGGGGGCTCGGATCCGTCGTTAGTAGTTATTACCACACCAATGTCGGGCGAGTTTTTGTAGGCACGCTTTGTTCCATCGGTGTGTTTCTTCTCGCATACAAAGGATACAAACGCCTAGACACGGATAAGATTTACCAATTTTCGGGAAACATTGTCGCCAACCTAGCTGGCGTGTTTACTATCGGTGTCGCCCTTTCCCAAGCGCTCCTATGGAACCTTCGAAAAATGACGAAATCATCGCGATTGTTCACGTTGGGTTCTCCGCTTTTTTCTTGTTCACTAAAACTCATCCCCTCAATGTGACACATCCATTCACGGATGAGGACCAGCGAATAGCCCATCTAAGAAAAAAGAAACAACGGAATCTGGCATACCGGATCAGCGGTATCGTAATCGTTCTCTGCGCCGCGTTGATGGGCGTGAATATTCTGCTCGGCAATGCATTGCAGGCCAATAGGCCGGTGTTTTGGCTGGAGGCGTGAGCAGTGTCAACATTTGGATTCTCCTGGCTAGTTAAAGGACAGGCGTTGCTCTGTGACCCGAACGAAATCATCGAGGGAGCGTCAGAAGGATCGTCATCGGAAGAATGAGCGACACCTATGTTGTTAAGGAGTAAGCAGTGACCGGAGCGCTACAAGGAGTCAAGGTTCTGGAGATTGGAAGCTACGTCACCGGGCCGTACGCCGGGATGCTTCTGGGAGACCTGGGGGCCGACGTAACCAAGATTGAGAACAAACCCTATGGAGACCCTTTTCGTGGATGGGGGCGCACGATTCTCAATCCCACCTTCTGTAGCCTTAACCGTAGCAAGAAGAGCATCACCCTCAACCTCAAAACCAGGGAAGCTCGAGATATCTTCCTGTCGCTGGCCGACGTGATTATCGAGAACCTGCGTACCGGCTCGGTTGACGGCTTGGGCGTCGGTTACGAAACGGTCCGGGCCCGCAATCCGCGAATCATCTACTGCTCTATCTCGGGGTTCGGTTCCGAGGGTCCATATAGCCAACTCCCAACCTACGACACCATCGGACAGGCGATGGGCGGACTGCTCAGCCTGTTGACCGACTTAGACGACCCGAACCCATGGGTGTCTCCTTGGCCGACGACCTGACTGGCATCTTCGCTAGCTACGGCATCCTCGCCGCTTTGCACGCCCGCACCATCACCGGCGAAGGCCAGTTGGTTGAGACATCGCTCCTTCAGTCCATGGTGTCCTTCGTGCAGGAGAACGGAGCCAACTACTTTGAGGATTCGGAGGTGCCACGCCGGACACCCGACCGAAAGGTCCCCAGGCCCACTGCTTCGTCGCCAGCGACGGCCTGCCCTTCGTGATTCATCTCTCCTCGCCAGAGAAATTCTGGGTGGGGTTGACCAGCGCAGTAGGCCGTCTGGAGATGCGGGACGATCCCTGATTCGCCGACCGTCCGTCCCGGGCCCAGCACTACAACGAACTCCACGACGCCCTCACCGACGCCTTCATCACGGCTCCACGGGACGAGTGGATCACCAAACTTAGGAAAGAAGACGTGCCGTGCAGTCCGCTCAACACGCTGGAAGAGGTGTTCCAAGACCCCCAAGTGCATGCGTTGGGAATGTCCATAGACCTGGAGCGTCCCGGCGGCACCCCGGTTCGTGTCACCGGCAGTGCCATCCGCCTGTCGGCCACACCCCCCACTTACGACATCCGCCCGCCCATGCTGGGCGAGCACAACAAGGAGGTACTGGGGTCTTTGGGGTTCGACACGGAGGCGATCAACGAACTGGAGAAGAACGAGGCCGTGTAGCCAGGAGAGCATTAAGCAGATGATAATCTTAAGACACGACTTGATTATCTACGCGCCTACGTCATAGAATGAGCCCGCGTTCAGACGCTATGGTTTAAAGGCGTGAATGTAAAGTATTGTCCGCACCCCGCAAGGAGGATAGCCATGTTGGATATGATTATCAAAGGCGCTCGTGTGGTAACCCCATCTGGAGTTGGTGAGTGGGACATCGGCATATCCGGTGAAAAGATTGCCGCAGTAGGGTTGCCGGGATTGCTGCCTGAGGAAAACACCACCGTCATCGACGCTGCTGGGAAGATTGTGGTGCCTGGTGGTATCGAAACCCACGCCCACGCCGTCGCCAACGTTCAGCCCGGAGCTCGTCAACTAGTTTCTGGAACGCCCAACGCCGGTCCCGCCGACCACTCTCTGGGCGCCATCTGGGGCGGCACCACTACGGTGATCGACTTCGCTCCTGTACCCAACGAAGGCGATCTCCTGAAGGGCATTCACGACTTCCTCACCCCTTGGCAGGGCAATGCCTACACCGACTATTCAACCCACTGCATCTACAAGAACGACAGCACTCCCGACGCCATCTCCCGCTACGGCGAGTTGATCGCCGGCGGGTTTCCCAGCGTCAAGATATTCACCACCGATATCCGGCCTCCGGAAGGTAGGGTCAACTCCCTGACCCCCATCGGCAAGATCGACTCGGGCCGGTTGCAAGACGTCATGGAGCAGGTCGCCCGGCACGACGGCGTTCTGGCGGTCCACGGTGAGGACGATGAGCTGGTCATGTACAACTACCTGCTTGCCCAACAACGCGGCCACTGGGACTGGCACAACGTCCATCTGATTCATTCCAAGGCGGTGGAGGATCTGGCCTTTCGCAGCGTGGTCCGGTTGGCGGAAAGAACCGGCGCGGGTATGTACTTCGTCCACGTCACCGCCAAGGATGGACTGGACGTCATATCCGAGGCCCGCAGCAAGGGTATGGCGGTGTATGGCGAGGTTCTTACCCTGGCCCTGTCGTTCAACTGCGACCGGTACAAAGAAGAAGACGGCATGAAGTACCACACTTACCCGTCTTTGAAGTATGAGGACGACCGTCTGCATCTGTGGGACGGTTTGATGCAGGATGACCTGTCCTTCACCGCCACCGACAGCAGCTTCACGACATATCTGGACAAGATTGCTGGGCGCAACGTCGTTGACGTTCGGGGCGGGAACATCGGCATCGAGATACGCATGGGAGTGAATTACACCGAGGCGGTGGTGAAAAAGGGTATGTCCCTGGAGCGCTACGTCGACGTCACCTCCACCAACGCCGCAAAATTACTGGGCCTGTATCCCAGAAAGGGCGCCATCGCAGTGGGCAGCGACGCCGACTTCGCCATCATCGACCCGTTGCATAAGAAATCCCTGTCCATGAACGACCTGCACGTGCGCGACTACTCGCCCTGGGAAGGATGGGAAGTTGAAGGCTGGCCCACCACTGTCATTCTACGGGGCAAAGTAATGGTGGACAAAGGCGAACTCCTAGGCGATGGCAACGACGGCCAACTAATACCCCGCAAAATCAACCCCGCCGTCCTCCAACGCCCCGCATTCTAACGCCCCTAGGCCCATTCAAAAAGCCCCTCTTTTCTAAAAGAGGGTTGGGGGGGATTTCGGGGATCTCCGCCCCTAAGGAGCCTCAAATGCCAAAGCAGAAAATAGCTGTCTTCTCCGGCCCCAACTCCACTATCGGCAACTCGCCCACCCTGGTCACCAGCAACAAGGGCAGGCTTGAAGGTGAAGAGGTTCTCCCGGGCCGCTTTGATCACCTCGCCGCGCAAGTCCTTTACGAACCGGTGACAATCAGGATCAAGAAATTCTCCGGCCACCCATTGGAAGAAGAGTCACAGGCGGTCTACCATGACGACGGCAAAGACTACTACGAAGTGGAACTTCGCCCGGAAGACGGCCCCTATCCCTTGCCTTACGTGGCCCGGCGGGCCGACGGCTCAGCTCAAGGAGTTCCCTTTGAGGACGCCGATCTGCAGGATGCTAGCGTCAAATTCGGAGGACGGCAGTTCTTCTTCCCCGATGCCTCCCGAATCTTCGCCGACATCGACCGGACCATCTCGGGCAGGGATGAGCATGGCGCGGGGAGTACTCTGGACCTTAAAGCGGAGTACGAGTTTATCCGCGCTCTCCCCCCGGCGGGATACCCCAGCCAGGGTGAAGTGTCGGGCCAGGACTACTTTCCTTACCGGCCTTATCCCATCAGCAACCGGCCCCGCTATCGGGACTTGGCGAGGGTGACCAACACGGTACAAGCCGCCATGGCCTCCGGCAATTTTGCCGGGGGCATCTGGCTGGAAGGTAGTCCCACTGTCGAAGAAACTACCTACTGGCTCAGCCTGCTTGTCGACACCGAGTTGCCCATAGCCGGGTGCGCATCTCAGCGAACCCACGGCCAACTGGCTAATGACGGCGACCGGAACATCGTCGACGCCGTGGACTACATCTTGTCCGGACAGGGACTAGGGTTGGGAGTAGTGGGCGTGCAGGATGAG
>Ga0315336_1001706_pt1 | contig 39332 bp, 32 predicted proteins | sample ASW5metaG_FD_204512 | JGI IMG/M metagenome (GOLD analysis project Ga0315336, IMG submission 204512) | Ammonia-oxidizing marine archaeal communities from Monterey Bay, California, United States - ASW #5 | ecosystem: Environmental > Aquatic > Marine > Intertidal zone | place: USA: California... | reverse complement strand
ATATCGGAATCGCCGCCCTGCTTCTGATAGTCGTGGGCGGCGACGAAGCGCGGGCCGCCCTCGAACCGATCCGGATGCACCACATCGACCACACGGCCGGCGCGCGGCCGCGGGCTGCCGCTGCCGAACAGGCCGCCGAAGAAGGCCCCGGCGACGGCGCCGATGAAGGCGCCGACCGCGGCGCCGACCGGCCCGGCCGCGGCGGCACCCGCTTCCGCGCCCGCCTGCATGCCCATGGCGATGGCCGCGCCGATGGAGGCACCGACGGCGCCGCCGATCGCGCCGCCCGTCGCCGCCTCGACGCTGTCGACGCCGAACAGCATGTCGGCGAATTCCATGCCGATAAACTGACCCGCCGCCGCGCCGCCGGCGTGGCCGAGCGCGGTGCCGAAACTCCCGGGTTGCACCGATTTAATGACAACGTCGCCGAATTCCGTCGCCACCACGGTGTCCACCACCTGCAGGTTCAAGAACCCGGCATTCGCCAAATCGAACGCCGCCGGACTGGTCGAACCCAGGACGTTGACGGTCAGCCGCGCCAGAATCTGTGTCGCCACGGCGCCACCGACGATCTGGCCGCCGATCCGTGCGATATCGCTTTCAAAGCCGAATTTTTCGACCAGCTGCATGCCGAGCTGGCCGCCGGCATAACCCACCACCTGGTTGGCTATGGCGCCGCCGAAGCGCTCGATGACCAGCGCCTCGTCGAGCGTGAGCGAGCCCTGGCCCGCCGCTTCGCGGCCGATATTGGCGCCGGCCCAACCGCCGACGGTACCGCCCAAGGCGCCGCCGACGAAATCCGTCACCAGATTGTCGGAGCCCAGCATGCGCGCCAACTGAACACCCAAATACCCGCCGACGACGGCACCCGTCGCCGCACCAACCGTTTCGAGCGAGCTGTTGTGCACCGGCCATCCGTTGGCGACATAAGTGTGGTCACCGTCCACGGCAAAATTGTAGACCGCGCACTGAGAAACCGGCGTCACCATGCCTATAGGATCGCCGTAATCGGCAAACATCCGAACCGAACAGCCTGAGACACCGACGGATTCCTCCTCCGCCACCGCCCGCCCGGTCCGCGCCCGCATCACCGTGCCGTCGGCGGCGACCACCGTGCCGTCGTTTTCGATGATTTTGTCCAGCCGTTCGAACTTGCCTTCGCCGGTCAGAAACACATGGCCCGGCGTCACCAAGGTGCCATGGAAGTCGATCACCGATTGGTCCGGGTTGACCTGGGTCTGGGTCACCCGCTGTGGGCGCAACTGCCCGGCGCCCGAGGCGCCGTCGAACGCCAGAACTATATCGCCGGTACGAATATCCTGGATCACTTTCTGTGATCCGTCAGCCATATAGATCGGGGTGTTCGCGGCGAAGCAATAGTACGGCTTGTCTTCAAGAGGCGTCTTTATCCGCTCATACTCATCTTTGCTTGGATACACCTCTCCTTCCGTACTGTAGAACTCACCGCCCGGGAACGTTACAGTTCCGTCACCATGAACCACGACCCCTTCAGGATCCTGAAGAAGGTATGCGTCCACCACAGCCTTAAGGTCCGCTCCTTTGCCATTAGCGATAACTTTCGAGTAAAAATACGAAAAGGCCGCCTTTCTGAACCCGAAACCATATGGCGATTGTACCGTCGCCAACTCAGTTGGTGTAAGTGTTAGTAACGCGCGGACGAGTTCCACATCCGCCGCAAGAATATTTTCTGCATTTGGTCCTGTGACATAGAAAGAACCGTCTGCATCATATTTAAAATATTCACCGTCGTGATTTTTGAACTGCTGATCAACTAGATCGTCCGCAGGAATGGCCAAATCGACATCTTCATCGGGGGCAAAATGCCCATTTACCCAATTCAAGCCTCCAAATTTTCCATAATGACTGGCGTACGAAAAGAAGCCTTTGAAAGTTCTAGCAATGTCGTCAACCGAGTATTCGGGTACCGGAATTCCTTCAGGACGTTGCTCGGATGTCATTTATTTTTCCCCCCATTTACAGAAATTGTGATCATACCCCGCCGAGATGTCGGAGTTGGAATTTGACGCCTATTGCTGCCGTCGATACCGATTGTATAAAAGAAAAATTGTCCGTCGGAATTCGACGCCGCAGAATATGCAACCAATGATCCATCGTTCGATAATGCCAACTTCCCAATATATCCGTACTCCTTGGTTACCCTTCGAAATTCCTCTCCAATTTTTATGAACACTTCATACTGAAAACTTCTCATTGAACTCGCCTTTTCGTCAATCGTATCGATACGAGCAACAAATGCGATCCGTTCGCCGTTTCTCGACATACGTGGGTTACTCGCATCATCGGAGAACTCAAAAAACTTCTCCAAGTATTGTTGGTTCGGACTGGATTTTAAAATTGGTTGATTTATCAATTTTTGACGGGCGTTCACAATATTATTAATTTCGTCCAATTTTCCGGCCCCTCTTACGCCATACGCCGAAAAGAGAAATGATATATCACCTGGGAAATATTGCGGCGGTCCAAGAACATAGAACTCAAAATTTGTAAGACGTTTCTCGTTGTTATCTATGACTTGTGATTCAAATACGTCGCACCGAGTAATTGCATATTTCGTTTCCAGGGGTTTAGTTCTTGTTGCCGGTGTACTGCCACACTTTCTATAAATTACCTTTTTCACATCGTGCGAGAACGACGGAAAGTATCGGTGGCCGCGACCATTCGTAACTCGGCGAAATCCCGATCCGTCTATATTCATGATGGCGATATGCGATGCCCACAAATCGTACTCTTCCTGCTTGATTGCAACGAAAGTCAGCTGTCGACCATCCGGAGAATAACTACCAGCCAGAAAATTTGTGTCGTTTTGAGGTTCGTATATGTAGCGCTCATTTGAATCTAACCGTTGGCGAACTAATGAACACCTGCGGACTTTCCAGCAATAGCCATACATAATTTCCTGATTATCTGGAGATATCGCGAGATCCCGAACGGAAGGGTACTGCTCGCCGTACGAACAGGCATTCAGCATCATGCAAGTCGCCAACAATACCGAAGATTTTTTGAAGTCAAAGAGTCTCATAGAATCCATCGCTGTCTTACTAACACATGCCCGCGGCTTGGATACGTCCACAAGTGTGTTTGCCGCTAGCAACACCTCACCCCTCACTCACCACCAGCCCGTGGCCGTCGTCGCGCGGCCGCATCAACTTGAACGGCTGGTCCTTCAGCACGGTCGCCTTCAGATCCTCGATCGCCTTCGCCTGGCCGCCGAACGGCGCTACCAGGTCCATCAACCAGAGGTGCGGGCCGGACTGCCAGTCCGTGGGTCGGAGCCGGCCGCTGCCTTGCGCCAGGGCCTGGTCGATCTCGTCTGAAACATTGGCCCAACTGGCGAAGCCTTCCGGCTGGTTGCCGTTGCGCCAGAGCCGGAACTGGCCGAGCGCCACCGGCGGGATCACCAGCCATTCCATGTCGGCCATGAACAGGTGCCGGTGCAGCGGCGACTGCGCCATCAGCCAGGCCGCGGCGCCCATCACGCCGACCTTGTCCAAGTCGCGGGCCGGGGTTTCCGTTGCGGCCGCTGCGGTTTCTTTAGGTGTGGTCTGCTGTTCGATCATCCTTTCCCCCAATGTTTGATGCGAATCACCCAGTTCCTGTCGCTTCATTCCTACACAAATCCGGATTTTCCCTGCAACCAAACGATAAGTTTCGCCATCATGAAGCGTCGTAGTAATAAATATGCAACAGGCTTTGACCGTTTAAGCGGTCGATTTCGCTTTCGTCCAATACTATATTTAGTGGTTTCGGAAACCGTAGCCACCAGATATCGCGCAAATCGCGCCGCGGAAGATCCCCCCGACCAGCTGCGATGCCCTACGACCATAGATAATACGGATGAACGTCCGAGTACACGTATTGACAAAGACTGCCATTTTTTGCATATGCAGCTTGTATGCCGTAACGACATCGGGCATTGGGTGTTGGAGGTTGATTCTATTGAGTCGCTGGAGTCCGTAGTCCGGATCGCGCGGCGGTGACATTATCTTAAGGGGGCGCAATCGTGACGGTAGGCGTAGCGGGACCGGAGCTGGAACCGGATTCAGGGTTGGCTTGCCTAGCGCTGATATCGCATTTTCTCGGGCAGGCGGCCGACCCGGCCGACATGCGCCACCAATTGGGCCGGGCCGGCGGCTTCGCCGACATCGACGATTTGGTGCGCCTGGCGCGGCGCCGCGATTTCAAGGCGCGGATCTACAAGGCGGCCTGGCCGCGGCTCAAGGCGCTGCAGCTGCCGGCGATTGCTGAAATGCAGGATGGGTCGTTTACCGTGCTCGCCAAAGTCGGCGGCGACATGGCCTTGGTGCATGACGCCGCCACCGGGCGGCCACAGACCATGCCGTCGGCGGAATTCGAGCAAGCCTGGTCCGGCCGCTTGGTGTTGGTGACCAGCCGCGCCCGGCTCGCCGGCGAGCGCCGCGCCTTCGACATCAGCTGGTTCATTCCGGCCATCATCCATTACCGCACCCTGTTCGGCGAGGTGCTACTCGCTTCGTTCTTCCTGCAGCTGTTCGCCCTGATCAGCCCGCTGTTCTTCCAGGTGGTGATCGACAAGGTGCTGGTCCATCGCGGCCTCACCACGCTCGACGTGCTGGTGGTGGGCCTGGTCGCGGTGTCGATCTTCGAGGCGGTGCTGGGGGGCTTACGCACCTACTTGTTTTCACATACCACCAACCGGGTCGATGTCGAGCTCGGCGCCGGCCTGTTCCGCCATCTCCTGCAATTGCCGCTCGGTTATTTCGAATCGCGCCGGGTCGGCGATTCCGTGGCCCGGGTGCGCGAGCTCGAAAACATCCGCAATTTCCTGACCGGCTCGGCGCTGACCGTGCTGATCGACGTGTTCTTCACCTTCGTCTTCCTCGGCGTCATGTATTACTACAGCCCGACCTTGACCTACATCGTGCTCGGCTCGATCCCGTTCTATGTGGTGCTGTCGATCGCAGTGACGCCGATCCTGCGCCGCCGGCTCGACGAGAAATTCCGCCGCGGCGCCGAGAACCAGGCGTTTCTGGTGGAATCGGTGAGCGCCGTCGAGACCGTGAAGGCAATGGCGGTCGAGCCGCAGATGCAGCGGCGCTGGGAAGAGCAGCTGGCGGCCTATGTCGGCGCCAGCTTCCGGGCCGGCAATCTCGGCAACATCGCCAACCAAAGCGCCGGCCTGATCAACAAGATCGTCACCGCGCTGACGCTCTGGTTCGGCGCCCATATGGTGATGGACGGCAGCCTGACCATCGGCCAGTTGGTCGCCTTCAACATGCTGGCCGGCCGGGTCAGCGGCCCGGTCCTACGCCTGGCCCAATTGTGGCAGGACTACCAGCAGTTCCGCATTTCCATGGACCGCCTAGGCGACATCCTGAACCAGGAGCCGGAGCCGACCAACGGCGGCCGCCGGGCGCGCCTGCCGGCCATGGAAGGCAACGTCCGCTTCGATCACGTCTCGTTCCGCTATCGCGCCGACACCAAGGAAGTGCTGGCCGACGTCGATCTCGACATCAAGGCGGGCGAAGTCGTCGGCATCGTCGGCTCGTCGGGGTCGGGCAAAAGCACACTCACCAAATTGCTGCAACGGCTCTATCAGCCCGAGCGCGGCCGGGTCCTGGTCGACGGCGTCGACCTGGCCATGGTCGATCCGGCCTGGCTGCGCCGCCAAGTCGGCGTGGTGCTGCAGGAAAACATCCTGTTCAACCGCTCGGTGCGCGACAACATCGCCCTGTCGGAGCCGGGCATGGCGATGGATCAGGTGATTGCCGCCGCCAAGCTCGCCGGCGCCCATGATTTCATCCTGGAACTGCCGGAAGGCTACGACACGGTGATCGGTGAGCGCGGCACCACCTTGTCCGGCGGCCAGCGCCAGCGCATGGCCATCGCCAGGGCGCTGTCGACCGCCCCCAAAGTCTTGATCTTCGACGAAGCCACCAGCGCGCTGGATTATGAATCCGAGCGCCAGATTCAAGACAACATGCGCGCCATCTGCCAATCCCGCACGGTGTTGATCGTCGCCCATCGCCTGGCCGCAGTGCGCGACGCCGATCGCATCATCACCATTGAGGGTGGCCGCGTCGTCGAACAAGGTACGCACCACGAACTGATCGCCCAGGCCGGTCGCTACGCGACCCTGCATCGCCACCAAAGCGGAGACAGTGATGTCGCCTGAACCGGCACTACTAACGACCGCCCGCCTGCGCGCGGGCGCAGCCTACGAGTGGGCGCGGGCTTGGCGCGACCGGGCCGGCAGTGCCGTTGCCGATCGTTGGGCGCGCCTCGCACCGATCGGCGCCTTCGAAACCGGCCGCCCGGCCATCGAGCGGTTTCGTCACTATGGCCATGTCGCCGGTGCGGCCATCGCCCGCGAACGCACCCGGCCCAAGCGCGACCGCAAGCGCGACGAAATCGACTTCCTGCCGGCAGCCCTTGAGGTCATGGAAAAGCCGCCGTCGCCAACCGGGCGCTGGATCCAGGCGACGATCATCGCGGTCTTTACGCTTGCCGTGCTGTGGGCCTCGCTCGGCCATGTCGACATCAACGCCAGCGCGACCGGCCGGGTCATTCCCGTCGGCCGGGTCAAGGTCGTGCAGCCCCACGACTTGGGCCGCGTCACCGCGATCCGGGTCAGCGAAGGCCAGCTGGTTAGCCAAGGCGACCTGCTGATCGAATTGGACCCCACCGAAAGTGCCGCCGATGAAGGGCGCCTGGGCCACGACCTGTTGACCGAGCAGGTCAAGATCGCCCGACTCAGCGCCATGCTTGACGCCGACCGCCAGGAAACCCGGAGCTTTGCCGCGCCGCCGAACGCGACGCCGACCCTGGTTGAGCGCCAACACCAAATCATGGCCGGCGCCTATCAGGAGCGCCGGGCCAAGCTGGCGGCGCTCGTCGGCGAGCTGAGCGAGCGCCAAGCCGAGGAACGGGCGCTCCGCGCCAACATGTTCAAGCTCGCCGGCATGGTGCCGCTGATCGCCGAACAGGCCGAGGCACGCGGCCGGCTGGCGGCCCGTGGCGCGGGCTCGCGGTTTAAGTTTCTCGAACTGCAGCAACAATTGCTGACCGCGCGCCAGGACCTGACCGAAGCCAAGGCGCGGCGCGCGGCGATGGATGTGGCCGCCACCAACGTGCTGCGCCGGCGCACTCAATTGTTCGCCGAATTCCGTTCAGCGCTACTGGCCGAACTGGCGGAAGCCGAGCAGCGCGCCAGCAGCCTGGCCCAGGAATTGTCGAAGGCGGCGGAGCGCGCCGCCCGGCACCGGCTGACCGCGCCGATTTCGGGCAGCGTGCACCAACTGGCAGTGCACACCGTCGGCGCCATCGTCCGGCCCGCCGATCAACTGCTGATGATCGTGCCGCGCGACCAGCCGCTCGAAGTCGAGGCCTTCGTCCTCAACAAGGACATCGCCCATATCGAGGCCGGTCAGCCGGTCGAGGTCAAATTCGACGCCTTGCCGTTTACCCGCTACGGCACCGTGCCCGGCCATGTCCGCCAGATCTCCTCCGACGCCGTCGAGCGCGAGCAGTTGGGCCTGGTGTTTCCGGCCCGCATCCGCCTGTCCCGCGCCACCATGATGGTCGACGGTCGCGAAATGGCGCTGGCCCCCGGCATGGCGGTGACCACCGACATCAAAACCGGCGAGCGCCGTATCATCGAATTCCTCATGGCGCCGCTGCTGCGCTACGGCCAGGAGGCGATCCGCGAGCGCTAGAGCCACGGATAGATTCGACCGCCAACCTGCGCCACGACACGCCGTGGTTCACTCCCAACTGCTTCCGCTATGCTTCCATGAAAATACAAACGGCCTAGCAATATTTAGCTAAGCCGTTGATATTATTGGTTGCAGGGGTAGGATTTGAACTGACCTGCCCCTGAACTTTCATCCGATCGTAAGCAGAGCCCTTTTCATTGTTACGCCGTTTAGCGCAAGTGGAGCAACCGACCGTTGTGCGTCGCCATCAGCTAGCGCAGCGTGACGGTCGGTTGCGGTGGTCAGGCACTCGGCGTAGGCCGCCGGTGTCTGGTAACTGAGCGCCGAATGCGGTCTTTGGGTGTTAAAATCCACTACCCATACAGCGATTTTGATCCGGGCGTCGGCGACATCATGGAACAAGGTCTCATTCAGCAGTTCGTCCCGCATACGCCTGTTGAAACTTTCCACGAAACCATTCTGCATTGGCTTGCCGGGCGCAATGTAGTGCCAATTGATGTCGTTATCGGCGCACCAACTCAGGATCGCATTGGATGTCAGTTCGGTGCCGTGGTCGGACACAATCATCTCCGGTTTGCCGCGCCGTTCGATGATGGCCGTGAGTTCCCGTGCCACACGCTTGCCGGAAATCGACGTGTCGGGGATGGCGCCAAGACATTCCCGGGTTACGTCATCGACGATGTTTAGAATCCGAAACCGTCGGCCACAGCTGAATTGGTCATGGACGAAGTCAAGCGACCACCGGGCGTTGGCGCGTGCCTCAACCAGGATCGGCGCACGACTGCCGGCGGCTTTGCGTCGGGCGCGGCGTTTGCGCACCATAAGCCCTTCCTCGCGATACAGCCGGTATATGCGATTGATCCCGGATGCTTCGCCTTCACGGCGCAACAACACGAACAAGCGGCGATAGCCAAACCGGCGTCGTTCGTTGGCCAGATCGCGCAGACGGGCGCGTAGCAGCGCATCATCCGGGCGACGGGACTGATAGCGGATCATCTTTCGATCGGCACTAACGATCCGGCAGGCCCGACGCTCCGACAGACCCAGCTTGGTCTGCAGATGCGCAACTGCCGCGCGCTTCACGACGGGCCTTACCATTTTTTTGCCAGAAGTTCGCGCATCGCCGCGGCGTCGAGCATCTGTTCGGCGAGAAGCTTCTTCAGCTTGGCGTTTTCATCTTCCAACGTCTTCAAGCGTCTGGCGTCGGAAACCTCCAGGCCGCCGAACTTCGCTTTGTATTTGTAAAACGTCGCCTCGGAAATCCCGTACTTGCGGCACACGTCTGCTGTCCTGACGCCGCTTTCCTGCTCCTTCAGCATTCCGATTATCTGTTCTTCGCTGAAACGCGATCGCTTTATTGTCCGTCTCCCTCGCGTCGACGGACTCTAGCTTCAAATGGAGGAAATTCTTAGGGGCAGGTCAGCGGCCCAAGCCTTCATGGGCGTGGGCTCAGAGGCTGCCTCCAGAACCAATCAAGGCCCGCCCTTTGGGTGAGCATAAGGAACAGCTTGTAAGCGCAAGCGTAAACAAAGCAGTATTCCTAATTGAATCAACAAAAATTCCAAATACACACCATGGTCGAACCAAAATAATGTCCGCTTGGGCAAAATACTCCCCTGTTAGGCATTGGTGTGCAGCGTATTATGAACGGCAGAGCGATTACCTGAATATCGAAATCTCGAAATTATCCGCACAAAGTCGTTTTGAAACAGCAGCACAGAACTGGTTTCGATATTTTCTGGACGAGCTCCCCTATTTGTCACTGTCCGTGTTCGTTGGGGTTGCGAACTGGTACAGAGAATTTGGCGCTTCCTTCAGATCTGCTGAACGTTCAAAGCCGCTATTAGAAGCGAGTGAGGATTGGCAAGTGCCATGGTTGTATCGGTTGTTCCGGTTCGAATTTCAATCAATGTCCCTGTCGGACAATGAACTAGAATTGGTGAAGACGTACCGTGCATCACAAAGTTGATGATGGTGTTAGTTCAGACCAACTGTGAACTAGTTTTTTCTTGAATGAAGCAGTATTCGAGAATGACAAATTGCGACAGTCTGCGAATCGTTTGTTCAATCAGACAGGTTTGTAGACGTTCCGATGCCAAATTCTTCTTCGTCAATGTTATCGAACGCCGTCGGCGCCCAAATTCTCGACGGCTTCATCTCCGAATCTGAATACGCCCGTCAACGGGGCGTAAGTCTCCGTACTGTCCAGCGCGATCGAGCGCTTCGTCAAGCACCGCCACACGTCACATTCGGCCGGCAAGTCTACTATCGCGTGGAGGCAGTCCGCGAATGGCTTGTGGCGAAGGAACGCAAGCAGTCCAGATCTCCGCGATGATTTCCGATCTTATTGCTCCAAACAGCAGGTTAGCATCGATTGCAAGCACATACTGGCCGGCAACAGATAAGCATTTCTCGGCTTATTTCTGCCGTCGAACAAATCCACCCCGCCAAACGACTAATTCATTTTCGCGTGGCGGCGATGGCCCTACGACCCTGAGGTACTCGGCCGTTTTGGCCCTATTGCCATGCCGTTCACTCGTCTTCGCACCGGGTCAAAGCATCAGGCTTGGAAATCCTTCAGTTATGCGCTTGGACAAACTGAAGTGTACACGGATTTCTGTATCGCTTCGCCCGCCTTCCACAAAATCCACTGCCGTTGCAGACGGCCCGTCGGTTGCGCCAGCTACAAAGCCCGGCCATCAATAGGAGTTACTCTGACATGAATGACGACGAACCGCAGATCGACGACGACGTACGAAAAGACGCCGAAGCGAGGGGACGCCGCGTGGTGGCCGATGTTCTAGATGCGGCGGAAATCTACGAAAGATTGTGTAGTGGCGACGGACGGGAGGGCTCGACGCCGCCGGAGAATACGGACACCGCCGGCCAACAACCGACGTCGAAACGAAAATCCGCGATGTTGAGGGCCATGGCCGACGAAGTCATGCAGGAATTCGACTTACTCGCCGACGTCCATGGAAACATCTATCGCTATGACGGCGCTACTTGGAAAATGCTGACCCACCCGCAATTCGAACGCTTGATCATCGATGTTTTGGGGCCGAAAGTTTACAAACAGACCATTCGCGGCGAAGTGTCAAAACTAATTTCGTTGCTCGCGCAGAAAGAAGATTTGAAGTGGGGTCGCGTGGCACCGCACGAAATACCCTGCCGCTCCGGCGTGTTGAATCTAAAGACCCGGCAAATGCGACCCCACAACCGCGAAGATTATCTGGAAGCAGTGTTGCCATGGGATTATGACTCGAATGCCGAATGCCCCTATTGGCAGAACGCATTGGAGACTTGGTTTCCGTATTACGGCGAGGCCTTGCCAGATCCGCGAGCCGTCGCATTGCAGCAATTCGCCGGCTATTGCCTATTGCCCCACGCCAAATTCAAGCGCGCGCTGTTCTTGAAAGGACCGGGCGACACGGGAAAGAGCGAAGCGGTTTGGGTATTGCGCCAATTGGTCAGTGAGTCGCTGTGCTGCAGCCTTGGAGTTGAAGCCATGGACGATCCTCGCCAACGTTATGTCCTCCAAGGCAAGATGCTGAACTCGACAACCGAGATCTCGGCCCGGGCGCTGATCTCTGACTCCGGCTTCAAGCAATTGGTGTCTACCGAAGAGCCGGTGTTGATCGATCGAAAATTTCATGACCCGTTCACCTATACCCCAGTGGCCAAGCACGTGTTCGCCACAAACAGCCTGCCGCGGGTGCCAAAGCGATCTGCAGAAATCTTTAACCGTTTGTTGATCGTCGTATTCGATCGGGTGCTACCCGACGAGGCTCAAGCACCTGATTTTCGTGACAAGATCAAATCGGAACTACCTGGCGTCTTCGCTTGGGCGATCGAGGGTGCCCGTGCGTTGATCGAGTTGAAAGGCAAGTTCACCGACCCACCGTCGACGGCAGCGGTGTTGGCAGAGTGGGTGAGCGAGTCCGACGCCGTTACCGATTGGTTAGAGGGCAACCTCGATCTGTCCAAGGGTGGACGATTGCCGCTCGCGTATTTGGCACAGTTGGTGGCAACGGCGATCAAGCAGCCGGTATCGTCAAAGGATGTTGGCCGAGCCGCCCGCAATTTAGGTCTACCCGTTGCAAAGGTCCGGTCTAACTTGATGGGGCGATCGCCAATGTATTGTATCCTCGACCACGCCGTGGTCCACCCGATCGAGTTCACGGCAAGGGACGGTGAGGACAACCTCTAGGTGTTCTGAAGGTGTTCCATTGTTGCGGAACATAGGGCCGATCCGGACCTAACGTTCCAATGGTGTTCCGAAAACGTTCCGATGAAAAGGAACGCCTAACGCTTTGATAGCCAACCAGAAAACGGCCATGTTCCGACGTTCCGCAGCACCTTATATCAAGGCCATCAAAAATAAAGAAAAAAGAGGGGAATATAGATGCCTAAAGAAGGGCAACAACGGAACATCGGAACAGGCGCCCAGGTGACCGATTGCGGGGCCAGTGATCTCTATGCCTTTTGCTTGTTGTCGCCGGGTGTCGACCCTGCCGACGAGTTCTAAATTGCGCGCCATGGCAGCCCCGCGCAGCTGATTTGGCTAACTGAGCGCGCGGCACGAGAGGGTCGGGCGCAAAGGGATCGTGCGATCGACTTCCTGGATCGGCAGGCGCAATACCAGAAAGATTTGTTCCCCACCGACCAGATCGCCAAAATACAGCCAGTTTGACATGGCCTATGGGCGATAGGCCGCCGACGACGGGTTCGGCGCCCTGGCCGCGTTCTCAGGCCAACATGCGATATCTGAGCGCCGGCCTGATGTTCGAGTTGCAGATCGAGGACCGGGCCTGCCGGGAATTCGCCCGGGGCATGGGGACGATGGCGGAGAAGCAATTGCCTTTCGCTCTGTCCAAGGCCTTGAACGACACCGTGGCCCAGGGCTGGGCCGAGGTGATCGCCTCCTTGGACAAGCGTTTCAATCGGCCGACGCCGTTCACCAAGCTCGGCATCACGTTCGGCAAGGCCAACGAGCGCGATCTGTCAGAGACCATCTATGTCCGGCCGATCCAGGGCAAGAATTTGGCCCTGACCGAGATCGGCGGCACCCGCACACCGAGGAGGCGCGCGGTCATCAAGCCAAAGGGCGTGAAGCTGAAACCGATACGGCAACCTGCCGCGGCACAAGGTTCAAACCCTGTTGCGGCCCATGGACACATTCGCCGGCCCGATCACCAGCCGCAAGAAGAGCAAGACCGTGGCCGGCATCTGGCAACGCCCAAAGCGCGGCCGCCGCAAGGACGGCACCACGGGCAACACGGGCAAGCTCCAATTGCTGGTCCGCTTCGACGCCGACGGTACGGTTGAAGCCCGGTTCCGCTTCGGCGAAACAGCAAACACCGCGTTCCAACGCCACTTCGGCGACAACGCGATCAAGGCTATCGACCATGCGGTGAAAACCGCGCGGCGATAGGTGCCTCCCTGTCGACTCGGGCCGGCAGCGATTCCGACGGCCCAACTTTCCAGGGCAATCAATTTCCGGAACCTTGCTCCGCTTCAGAAACAAAGCGTTTTTAGGAATGAGCGCACCTCCGGATTATTGGAAGGATCGGATCGGCATGCAGCCAGCCGGCAGACGCCAACCGGGTTGCGCATCGAGAAGTTCCGAGTCAAGCTTCACGGGCTTGGAAGGGCTCCACGTGGTAAATCCCGGACAAAAGAGGCAATCAGTATGAAAAAAACGTTGATGGTTACAGCAGCAGCACTTTTCTTGGCCTCTCAAACAGTTAACGCCCATGACACGGGCGTCCAAATGTACATCAAGATCTATGATGACGGGGGTAACTCAGAAGACCAACTACAATGTGCGTTTATTCACCCAGGAGGGGGGGTGATCAAAGCGGATACCGGTGTTAGCGAAACGAGGTTAATCAATGTGAATACGACCTACGTTCCAAACAAGAAAGCTGTACGTGAAGTACACGTGCACTTGAAGGATTGGAGCCCTGAGATTCGATTGGACACTGACGAAACACCAGGCGGTTGCCAATACAGTATGGCGATAGTCGATCACGATGATGAACTAGGATCTGATCCGAAACTATTTATCAATTGGAGACTGTCACCAACAAGCGGTGGTGACGACGCACAGTGTGGCGGCGTCAACGTAAAAGCCAAAGAAATCGCAGTGCCTGTAACAGCGAAAATTCCACAATACAGCGAGGCTATTCGTATTGATGCAGACTTTCGACACGGGTACTGCGAATTGTGGTTCACGGTCAAAAGCCCCGATTTCGAGCTAAATGTACGTTTCTGGGAGGAATACGAAACCGGGTTTGATCAATGCGTAAGTTCACAGCCAAAGGGAGCGCATAAGACGGTCCGTATGGGTTCAGCGCCATACATCATGGGGCTAAATATGCGCGAAAAGCGAGGTGGGTGCAGGCAACAGTTACAGTTACGGAAAATTCGCTAGCAAGTTACCGTTGCAAATCTACGTATTTTATTCGATCAACGGAATTTCTCGAGCTGATCAAACACATTACCGCGCTCGGCATCGAAAGGGGGATTCGGCAAAGCCAGCAGGAACGAACCGCATTTGATGGCGGTGATTGGGTCACGAAAAGCCGATGGCTCAAACTAGCGCACTGTTCTGCCCGTAAACAATACGGCCAAACTGTTGTATGCGATATGCGGCGCGATACCTAGCTTCGTTGATCTGGTTGTTATGGTCCGGCGAATGTCGTAAAAGCGTCTCTAATAACGAGATGTGGGCATGCGTCACGCGGGTCCTTCCCGGCCGCCCGCGCCGCACGGGTATTTCGCACCGTTCCGGTTTTCTAGTTTCGGGCAATAAATTGGGTTGACAGGTTGACGTTTGGGTATGCCTAAATTGAAACGGATATTGGCTGGCAGTTCAGTCACCTGTGGTGTCGTCGCCATGCCGCTCCCGATTCGGGCTAAGATTCGTTTTTTCCGACCAGTCAATTTGAGCAGGTGACGAACACGATCACGAACGGCTATGTAGCACGTCGCATGTTCCCAGGAGAGTTGGGCAACTTTCATTAATCAGTTTATGGGGGTGAAGAAGTGATTCTATTTTCCCTTTGGTTTTAATTTGTTACGGATTTTCGACTTCGATATGCTGCAAATATGTAGCGTCTAGATTGCGCGGAGCAAACGGGCTTTCATAGTACGCGGTTGTAATCCCCGTCATTTCGTCGCGATTTGCAGAACTTGCTTTTACTTCTCTCTCAGAACCGGTCCAAGGCTGCCGCCCAATCTATGCCACTTCACGAAATTTGGGTTGTTGGTAGCGACAATGATTATGCCAACAAACCCGATTTCAGCCTGTTTGAAGAGCTCAAATTCCGGTCTGGTTTTGGGTTTTTGGTAACGACAAGGTTTTTGATAGCCACAACAGATAACAAGCCTCGGGGATGGCGTGCATTGGTGCCCGAAAGACGGGAAGGAGACGGGCGGGGACAATCACCGCATCAATCGGATAAGATCCTAAGATCACCCCAAGGTGAACGATTCGACCGGCGCAACTAAGGATCGCCACCGGGCAATCCGGCTTCGAGAAGACAACTTAAGAATAATGAACCTCCAATATATTCTTCTTAAAGTATTCCGTGACATTACACCGATTATCTCGGGAACATTTTTGGCTCGTTTACTGACATTCCTCATCAGCCTCATTGTTGCACGCGTTGGCGGTGCCCAAACTTTCGGTGAGTACACACTCTTTCTTTCCATATTTGCTATCACGGCTACGGTTGGCGAGTACTTTGACACGACGTTCATCCGCGTGGCGAACACGCCAGCGGCGAAAAATCAGCAAAACCGGCTACATGCGGCGCACATCGTCGCCAAACTTCTTTACGCAATAGCCGTGACATGCGGCGCTTGGGCCACTGCCCCCCTGCTCGCACAGCGCGTTTTTCAAAAGCCCGATAGCGCTGCGTTGATCACACTTGCTGCGCTCGCCGGCGGGCTCGCGAGCCTATATGTCGCAACCATCGGGTTTTATCGCCTTCGCCAGGAATTCCGAAAAGTCGCGATGTTGTTGCCCGTCCTCAACGCGATTCTCCTGCTAGCCATCGGCGCCCTTGCCATTTCGAAGAGAACGTTCAACGCGGAATTAGTTTTTGTCACGTTCGTCATTGTCGCGGCAGCGTTGGCCACGGTTTCAATCCTGCGACTCGCGACCATATTGGTGTCGATCGCAGATCCCTTCAGCCTCCGCCTCACCTACTTCATGCGGCAAGCGGCACCACTGGTTGGCGGATCAATATTCGCGTTGATTGCCAACAGCCTTGATGTGCTCTTCCTCACCGCCTACGTCACCTTCGCCGACCTTGGCATCTACGGTGTGGCGGCGCGAACTGCCACCGTCTTGGCAATTCTCGGAACCGCGTTTCGCATTTTTCTGGAACCGAAGGCTGCACAGGCCGTAAGAGATGCGCGACATAAACGCGAATTTATGACCATGAGCGGCGTGCTCTTGACCCTGTATACCGGAGCGATCGCCGTCTTCGCCTTGCTCATCGAACAATTTATTGCAGTATTCTTCGGTGCGCAATATGAGGCCGCAAATACAATTGCCATCGCACTGATCGTCAAAACCAGTCTTGAAATCTATGCCATCCCTCTCATCGCGACGATACAATGCGGGCCAAGACCGGTTGATATCGTCTATTTGTCGCTGTTTCGTTTGACTGTTGCAGCAGCGCTGCTTGCGACTCTGGTTCCGGCTTTTGGCGTCGTCGGCGCCGCTTATGCCGTCGTCGGCGCTTCAGCGGCCGGGTTGGCGGCATCCGGTTTATTCGTCGTCCTACACGCGAGGCGAGCTGGCGCGATGAAGACGAAAAAATAGTTGGAGGGTCGACGGCGATGAACTCTATCCAGATATTCGTCTTAAGGCTGGTCAGGCTGTTGACTAGGCCAGTTGGCTATCGTGGCTGGGGTTTTCTGACGAATTTCATTGGCAACCGGATCTTCGACCCGGACAGAACCATATCCGTGCCGATCCACAATTCAACGACGTTGCGGATCTTTCTGAATGATCCGTATTGGATGCTGATGGTTGTCGACGATCGGGAATTCGAAAAGGGCGTTGGCCACGCACTGAAACGTTTGCTGGCGGCCGACACGCTGTTTCTGGACTGTGGCGCCAATCATGGCTATTGGAGTCTCCTGGGAGCGGAATGCCAAGCCACCACCGTGGCGGTCGAGGCGGACGCGGACAACTACGACAAGCTGATGTGGAACTGCCAGGAGAACGGTGACGGGTTTGTGTGCGTTCATGCCGCGGTCGCAGCCGAGTCGGGCCTAACGGTGCGTCTTAAGTCGGTCGGATACAATCATGCCGGCATCTTTGTCGCCGGTTACAAGGTACCTAGGCGCGGCGCAGCCATGGATCATGGAAGCACGCAAACCACGACAATTGATGATCTAGTGGCGGAACATAGCCCAACGGCCAACGCACCGATCGTCATCAAGCTGGATGTCGAGGGTTCGGAAGTTGAAGCGCTGAAAGGCGCTCCGGCAACCATGAGAGACCGGAACGTCACCTTCATATTCGAAGATCTGGTGGCCGCGTATACAGCAAGCGCCGGCGACTATTTACGGGACTGGGATTTCTCAATTGTGCCGATTGGCGAAGACAATTTTGTCGGCACCAAGCCCCTTATGCCGTCGTCGGCGCTTCAGCGGCCGGGTTGGCAGCATCCGGTTTAATCGTCGTCCTACGCGCGAGGCGAGCCGGCTCGATGAAGACGCTATAATAATTGCAGGGTCGTGGGGTTCGGTACTAGAGCATGGTGACAATCAATGCGACTGATGGGTTCCAAGCACTAAGCGGCGCGCGAATACTTACCCAGCGGGAACCGATTGAGGGAACTATGAGAAAAAACTTTCGTTGGCCACGGTCGCACAGGATGCGTTCTCTGTTTGCAGCCACCCTGGCACTCCTGGTTGTGGCAGACGGCCGCACGGCTGCAACGGAACCCGAACGCCAAGTTGTTCAGCTCGGGCCCGGGGTCTTCGATATGCCGGCAATCGTGCTTGACAAGCCGCACGCCCTATTAAAAGGCGCCGGGCGCGGCATCACCATCGTCCGTGTTGTTGGCGGCATCACTGCCACAGCACCGGAGCCTGTTATCAGGGATTTGACCATTATTGGCAACGGCTCAGGTGTTGGCCTCACACTGCGCGATGTTTGGAGTGCGCGGGTCGACGATGTGGAAATTGAATCTTACGACACGGGAATACTGATCGAATTGACCGACGAGGGACGTCGTCTTGCCGGCGGCAAGACGCTACGCGGTTGGCCGAGCGCATTGACCAAAGGCAAACATTGGGGAAGCAGAGTCACGTTAACTGAGTTACGGGGAATCGAGGTCATCGGTGACGGCGACGGCATTGTGTTGAGAAACCGATTAAAAGACAGTACCGTGCCGGGCAAATACTGGAAAGCTACAAACGACGAACGACCCGGAGAATTTTTTACGGCAACGACCATCCAAGGCGGCCATATTAAGGTCGGTCGGCGATCGCTGGTAATCGGCGATGGTGTTTGGGCAACCACCGTTATCGGCACATATTTCGACATTGGGGCGGGCGGTGGTGTTGTTATAGAGTTTGGCGCGCATACGGTGAAGCTGATCGGATCGACGCTGGACTTGTCGTACGCCGCCCGCCAGAACGACACGGCCCGGCTAACGGTGACAAGAAAATCCTTACCTTCTCTAACACTCGTCGGGAACGAGCCACGGATTTTAAAACGTGCTATTGCGATAACCGACTAGCAAATGGTGCGCCAGCAGACCCCGTGCTAGCCGATGAAGACGCGGCCTCAGCCCAATGCAGGTTCGCGGCGCGTGGCCAGCGCACGTTGTCCGAAACTGACGTAAACGTACAGCCCCAAGAACAGCAGAAGCGAAAACTGGTGGGTCACGAGAACGGAGCCGGTCAACGTCCGAATGAGAATGATCAGCATCACGCACACAGCTTCCGCCGAATACCTCTCGGGATCGTCTCGCGGACGTCGCCAAAGCGAATGAAAATTGCGAACGACCAGCCACGTCGCGCCGACCACGAAGAACAACCAAGCCAAATAGCCAACGATGCCGCTGTTCGAGAGCACCTGGAAATGCGCGTTGTGCATGTGCGTTCCATCAAGGCCGTACTTTGTAGCGCCATAACGAACACCGGCGTCATATCCATGTCCGAGAAGTGGGCGTTCACGGATCATTGAAAGACCGGGCCCCAGCCAAGTATCGATTCGGTCGATAATCGTCCGCAGGCCACGATCGGTTTGCCCGCGTTCGGCATAGTCGGCGACAATCTGCAACGGCATTGCGATCCAAGCGGGCGTTCGGCTGCTGGCAACGCTCAACAATAGAGCGGCAAGGGCAGTCATGCCGATCAGATAGGCGATCCACCGCCGTCCAGGCGTGGCGAGCAGAAGAAAAGCGCTGCAAACAATGAAGGCAAGCAACGACGTCCGCGCCTGCGACAGCACCAGGACAATCAGGCCCACACAAAATTGGCTGATCCAATAGAGCCGCAGCGACCAGGCGCTTTTGATCAGCATCCTATTCAGAGAGACAATGGCAACGACCGCACCCAGAAATCCCAGTTCATTGGGGTTAAGAAACGGATACGATCCCTGGAGCATCGTGCCGATAACGCCAGTCGACGGCCTGAACGCCGCCGCGGGCGCGACAATTGCCCCCAACAAGGCGCTCGCCACCAAAAGCACCGTAAAAAAATAGCAGGTCTCCAGCGAGACCCGCGCTTCTCGCTCAGTCCGCAAATAGGCGATGGCCGCCGCCGCCAGAAAAACGTCGATCCAGATCAATAAGCCTTTGTAAGCCGAGATAATCGGAGCAGGAGAATAGGTCGCCGACAGGACGCCCAGCAAGCCGTAGCCGGCCAATAGCAGCAGCGGCAGCCGCGCCATGGCGGTAAACACCCGCTGATCCAAACTTACCGCCAACAGAACGAGCCCAGCCATGCCAAAGCAAGCGATTTGAAACCAGGCCGATTGATCCATGCTTTGCACGCCGAGCACGTAGGTACTCCGGCCAAAAAACACCCCAAGACCGACAAACATGAGAGACCAGGCGAGGATCACCGATTGGGCTGAACGACTCAGCGCACGCAGCACTGCTCTGACCTTGGCAACATTAAGCAGGATGCCGACCGCGACCATCGGAAGCATGACCATTGCGCCTAATCGAACAATGTCCTGGATCATCGTTTGTTAAAACCGATCAAAAAGCCGGAGTCGTGCTACCAATGTGGCGGCGAATCACAATTCGCCTATTTTAGGTGGCACGACGATATTTTCTTAAAGTCCGATTGTCCAATACGGCGCTAGGTTCGACCGCCAGCGATTCGTCGAAATGGGGGCTGCTCGGTGCTCTGCAGAGCAATCCTGGCGTCCCATATTGCCAATGGCCAATACACCACAACCGATCAACGACATAATATTCGAAGATCGCAAAGTTTGTGCTAAACCGCCAAATGTTGAAAGGTACGCAATGACAATACCCCGCCGAACGATACGATTCCTTTGCGGAGAACGTTTCTCCACATGACTTTCGATGCTTTGCGAACTACACGGTCGATTGATTGTTGACGTTTCTTCTCCAGCTGGGGCGAGGGTGGCACCGGCGACTGGAGAATATTGTTGAGAGCGAGCGCACGAGATGAAACGTAAGCCCCTGAAGGGACATGACGAGAGTTGGGCGGGTACGGTATTGCGTACGCGCTTCGGTGTTGCCGCCGCCAACTGGGTGTTTCAAGGCATGCGATACATGAACGGCTACGAAACATCACTCAAGCTGGCGCTAGATGCGTTGTTGGCCGCCGTCGTGCTTTGGATGACGCCAGGGCAAACAAGTGCGGCACGAGTCATATTTGCAGTCTTGCTTGCACATAGTGTCAACTGGCTCGTGAATGGGCATTTTTTCGTCCTGATGCGATATGTGCGCCCATTTCCCAAGCCCGTGGCTGCCTTTGGCATCTATGCTGAGTCCCTACGGCAGAGAGCCGAGCAATGTGCCCGATTGGATGCCGTTGCCATTTACGGCAGTTACTGCCGCGGCGAGTTACACGAACATTCAGATCTAGACGTTCGCGTGTTTGTCGGAGAGGGAATCTTCAACGGTACAATCGGCGCACTGTTTTGCCTCAAAGAGCGCTGCTTTGCATTGTTCGCCAGATTTCCTCTGGATATTTACTGCTTTGTCGGGATCCGTCCAGCAGAACAACTGAGAGAGGATGAATCGCCTGTAATCTTGTTCGACCGATCTGGCAAGGTGTCGCATCACTACTCCCAATCGCAATCTTGGGACTAACCCTCTCAACATCGCCTGTTCGCTGGGCCTTGTGACAATCTAGCCTGCTATTGAGAGACTGCTGGATCGGGCCTGCTCAACGGACAACACGCAAGGCAACACATGAAATCGTGCGCTCCCTGAACAACCACATCAACGAATGGACTGCTGTGATCCATCCGTCATGACGATAGAACGGCAAAAGACAGCGGGCAAGCAACCACGCCAATTTCCAAGGCCGCCGCGCCATGCCCGTGATTCGGCGGCCGACGAAAAGGCGCCTGCCCTGGCATTTCTTGCCGGCCGCAAACAACGACATCAGTTCATCGACCCGCGGGCGATACATGGTGTCGATTGGATCCAAATGTTTGGGATAGTCACAAGGCACCGTGATGATAACGAGCCCGTTTGAAACAATTTCGGCAATGGCGCCAGCTAGCCGGTCCGGCGCGCGCACATGCTCGAGGACATTTGCACACAATACCGCCTTGAAGCCGAAAGCCTTGAGTTCGTCGATGAAGCTGGCGTCCATGAGGTCACCGACCAGGTCGACACCGACGACAGGTTTTTGGTCAACGTGATAGACCTGCACGCCACGCTCTGTAAGCGGGGCAAAAACGAACTCATCAATATGCGGTTGCAGGACTTTTCTGAACTCCAGCGAAGCACTGCCAATGTCCAACAACGGGCTAATCGCCTGGCTGTCGAAATCGTCAAGGACAGACTTGATCCAGAGAGCCTCTTCTCGATGCATGACTCATCATCCCGACCGTTCGTATGCGCTCTCGAAGGCAAATATTGCGAGCGATGAACCGGCAGCGCCTACGCCATGACGCAGCGAACTGTGACATCGCGGCCGCTTCGGCAGCTCGCCAGTGTTCAGATCCCGTGTGCGGGTTCTTCCGACAAGGCCGTCGAGTTGTACGACCGATAGAAGCCGCTGTCTAATTCCGCGCGCCAGCGATGTTTGCGAAAGTATTTGATTAAACTGACGATGTGCCAATACAAGTGGCGGTTGGCAAACATGCCCCATTTCACTTTGATGCTTTCGTGTCTGCCCGTGTGAACGACATTTGAAAGCGGGCAATAGACGACACTGTAACCTTTCTGCCAAGCCATTCGGCAGAAATCCACATCTTCCATGTAAAGGAAATAACGATCATCCATGCCGCCAATGTCACCGAGGATCGCTGATTTCACGATGGTCGCGCCGCCGGATACCCAATCGACGTTGCGAGACCCAAGCCGATCAAAATCGTTCATTAAGTACCGGTCACGCTCGCGCCCGGCACCGGACAGCCGCGACAGCCCGGTTCTCAACAGTAAGAATGTCCATGGCTTGGGAAAGCGTCGACAGGACGGCTGTACCGCGCCGCGCTCGTCCGTCACCTTCGGACCGGCGATCGCCCAGCTTTTGTGCCGCTCCATCAGGTCGATTATTTCGACGATATTGCCGTCCGCCAGCATGCAGTCAGGGTTCAAAATATAGGCATATTTGCCTTGCGCCTCTCGCATGCCGACGTTGACGCCGCCCGCGTAGCCGAGATTTCTATTCGACGTCACAAGCGTCGCATCCACGAGCGTCGCCCGAAATTGCTTCAGTTGTTTTTCGGTGTAAGCCGAATTGCTGACAACAATGCATTCCGTTTGAATCTCGGAAAGATGTCTCCGCACCGAGGCTAGGCATTTCTGTACTAATTCCATACAATGGTACTCTACGATTACCACGGACAGCATCATTGCCCAACTCCACTTCATTTTCGGGAGGAAACAACAATTGAAACTGGCTAATCGCCAACAAGAAGTTTGGCCGGCAACAGGCTCCCGAACGACCATCGTTCGACCCTTGACCGTATTAGCGTTGCTGCCGACATGGCATGGCGCTGCAGGCGTAAGTGGCCGGCGCGTACAATGCATCTTAGTCCACATGTCTTGCGCCCGAGCTTCGAAGGCGGACCTGTAGTCAACAGATACGAACTTTTGTGAGTGTCACCTGTATTGCGCCGGCGCGTGTCCAACCCTGGACACCTAACACCCCCTTGTTGTCGCTCGCCCGCGCCCAGGTTTAAGAAAATGGAAACCGTCAGATGGAGCCTTCACCGGCAACGACGCCACTTTGTCGTCGATGCTATTGAAGCCTCGACGCAAGCTCGCACCGCACTGAGGGATAGTCAACAATTATGTTTGCAGCGTACTGCTGTCTACAGCGTACTTATACTTTGGTCGAAATCAATTCAACGGAGCGGCGCACCGGACAAGACGCTTATCTCGCAAAAGCAGTATCTGCGCGGGCGCCCGCGCCTGTTCGTCAACTCCAGTTATGTTGCTGGTTGCCGAATCAAACGGCGATCCGCTTCAGGCTGGCCTACGGCCCAGTGTCATCTTGTCGACCGCTTCAGCGACAATAGTCGGGATTTCCGAATGACGTGTCGTGGAGAACGACGATGCTCTTGCCACTTCTATGGCGCTGGGTAGGTCGGCGACATCATAGACAGCGATAAGCAAGTTTTCTGCTGCCAATGCTGCGACCAACTCACTTTGCTCGTCTTTACATTCGCCTTGCCGCGGAAGCCTCGGTACGGCGATCGTCGGTTTTCCGGCAGCCAAACAGTCGCCCAAACTGCCGAAGCCGCCTTGCGCAATCACCATGTCGGCCGCCGCAATAAGCGCTCGCACTTCCTCATGAGCCAGAAAGGGCCGGCATTCGATATGCTCGACCGGGATCTGCGTATGGCCGTTCTGCGCAATCACTTTTTGACCGCTCAGCTTCGCCCATGTGTCGACCGCCGAAAGCAGGCGTCCGAAAGGATAGGGGCCCGTCCCGAGCATCACGAAAATCACAGCAACAACCCGCCATATATGGCTTTTGGGTAGTGTTTGAGCATCGGTTTCCATTGCACGAGAAACAGATCCGCAAACCTATAGACCATTCGGCCGGTTCTGGACGGTGTGGTGACGCGGGCACCGCTTTCGATGAAGATCAGTTTTCTACGGTAAAATTTGGCCAACAGACAGGTCGCCAACGCGATGCCGGACCCGCTGCTTATGACAACATCCGGCCGGTTCCGCCAAAGTATCCGAGCGGATTGAAAGAGGTTGACGGCGTAGAGCCACAGACTGACATGCGGGTCCACAACAAAAAACACCTGTTCGCCTTGCAGTCGCTGCCTCACATGCGGTTCGTCGTTGGTGACGTAATAAATTTCCGCAGATACTTGTGCAGTCGCCGCCAACGCTTCACTCAAATGGCCACCGGCAGAACAGACGATACACACTTTCACTTTCACCTCTCCCCAAGTATGTCGGCCCGGAACCGGCTTCGAATATGCTTAAACGAAACCGTACTCTCGTAATGCCTTTGAATAAGCCCATTCCAGTCGGAAAACACGACAGGAACTTTGTCTGTAACAATCCCTCCCCCAAGGCAATTCGTATATCGATGTCCGACTGATCCTCTTAGACGCCTCTGGAAAGGCTGGGGTTCGTGACAAAATTGGGAAGCACCTTTGGCTTCATCGTTTCAACCCCAAATATTGTTCAAGCGAATCGAACAAGGTCTGCAAGGGACCGTCATTCGAAACGGTATTCACCATCGGGTCAGCTGACAGTTCCTTGTACAGCCGATAGCGGCAAGCGAATGTCTTATCGAGGCGATTCTGCGGACGTGCCGCACAGACGGTAGGACACGCCCGATCAATCAGAATGACGACACTGTCCCTCGGCATCAGCGATTTGAAGGCCCGTCCAATCCTCGTTTCGCCAAGTCTGGTGATATGGGTATCAATCACGATGTCGATCAGAATGTCATAGACGTAACGATCAACCACGACGACGCGGTTTTTGCGCACAATTCTCGGCAAAATAACAAAGTACCTGACCAGCAAGGCATCGATATACTGCAGCCACACAAACATCCAAGATACAATCTGCGAGCGGTGGAAGTCATGGTAGCCGACACGATACCCATCCGAGTAGGTATATCGGGTTAGCCCGACCGCACGGCAGAATCCCAACAGCGGCTTGCTAATTCGGTGATTGTAGCGGAGCCAGAGAATGTCGACCGCGTAGCCCGCTTCCCGCAACTTGCCCGCGATATGTTCAGCGGCAGTGGTTTTTCCCGACCCGTCGATGCCGGAAAGACATATCAGTCTTGGTAACTTTCCTATCTCGCCGTTGATTTTGCTCACGCCAACCCGACTTCCCTCAGCAGCTGGTCGCCGATTTGTTGCCAGTCGGGGTAGGTCTGCATGAAGCGCCGTGCGCTCTGTCCGAGACGGACTCGTTCGTCCCGGTCTTCGATCAATATCGTGAGCGCTTTCGCCAACTCGCCGGGATCGAGCGAACTGGCGATCATTCCGTGCCCGACAACCAACTCCGGAATACCGTCGATCGCTGGTCCCACGACAGGTTTCCCGCTTGCCATCGCCTCAAGATAAGCTATCGGCACATCGGACTGCGCAAGGATGAAGGGCAAGACAACAATGTCGCATGCGGCGATCTGCGACAAAACGTCCGGCCGATTCAGCCAGCCACCGATGACCGTCGCGGAGGACAAGACGCCGACGTCGCTGAGCCGTCGCCGGAGGGCGGCGGTCTCCGCTTCGTCTGCGTTGCGGGCCAAAATCTGCAGCTCGGTGTTGATGCCGCGCCTTCTCAGCAGCGTGAACGCCCCGATCAGGGCATCAAATCCCCGAATTTTTCGGGCGGCGCCAAAATAAAGAAGCATCACGGCGGCATCGTCTTTTCGCCGCCTCGTTCCGCTCCATACGGCGGCCGCCGTGTCCTGCATCCCGTACTCTTGCCGGTCGATACCGACGCGAAGCAGCACGGTTTTGTCACCGGACACGCCAATGCGGGCAAGTTCTTGCCGATTGGCCTCGCTCTGCACAAAGATCTTGCGGAAAATATCACCGGCGAGCAACGCCGCGAACAACGTTCTCGGCACCACGCGTTGCAACCAAAGCGCCTTGTATTCGCTGAGCGGCACCCCGGCACGATGGGCATCCAATAAGTGCCGGTAGGAATAGAACGGGCAAGTGATGAAGGCGTATTTTTCGCAACGAACGGCTTTCAGCAAACCAAAATAGCCAACGCTGCGCGGCGTTACGCTCCACCACAGTTGCTCGGGTTCAAAGCCATTGACCAGTCGACACAACGCGCGTTGCCGGCGTGTCGAAAGGTCCGGGGTGCGAACGATCGTATAGCCTTCGGGCCAACACTCTTCTGTCAATTCGCCAGAACCATCCGTAATCACCTTTACGGTTCTTTTCTTTGCCAATCGGCCGGCAATTTCACTGACATACCGCCAGGGTTGGAGACGGATGGTCTCGCGGCGAAGACCGGGCGCGACGATGACGATCGAGCCCGCCACTAGTGTGCGTCTTCCACGATTTCATCCAACCATTGGCAGAATCGCTCGACGTTTTGCAGCGAGAACCGGTCTTCGACTATGGCACGGTTGCGCGCGCCTTGCGCCATCCTGAGCTCGGGATCAGATGCTAAGGACCGGATCGCCTCCGCCAATTGCGACGGGGCGCCTTCATCGACCACGATGGCGTCGACCAGTTCGGTTATCGCCCCACAATCGGTAGTGACAACCGGCAACCCGCAAGCCATGCCTTCCATGAGCACGACCGGAATGCCTTCGGCACCTTCCCTTTTCGTCGTGATCGACGGCACACAGAGAATGTCCGCGTTCTGATAGAAATAGCGGAGCTGTTTCTGATCCATTTTTGGAAAAACGATCACTCGGTCCTCAACGCCCAATTCTTCCGCTTGCGCATTCAAATCGATTTCGCCAAATCCAACGAAGACAAACCGTAGTTCCAGATCTGCCAGCGCTTGCGCGGCCGCCAGCAGGTCGCTAAACCCTTTGCGCTCAGTGAATCGGCCAACTGCAATTACCGTCAAGTCAGTTGACGGACGGTATGATCGCGCGTCCACGAACAAACGATTAAGCCGCATGTGCGATGCCGGAACCGCGTATTCGGTCGCGAGCCGTTCACGCCAGCGCTCCGCAATAGGAAATATACGATCGCATGCATCCAGCGCCCTTCGGAACAGACGCGAATTGGGGTTCGTATAGAATTCGTGAGCGTGGATCGTGACTGACAGACTCAGCCCTGTCAGCCGTTTGCAATAATAGCCGATAAAAAGTTTGTGATCGCCGAAATGGCAATGGATCTGTCGTGCTCCAGCGCTTTTGATTTTCGGCGCAAAGTGTGTCGCGAAAACCAAATCGATGAAACCGCCGTCGCGAACGGCTTCTCCAACAAGATCCAAACGGAAAAGCATCCGAAGAAAAATGATCGGCAACTGAAACAACAATCGCATTGGCGTTAGCGAATGCGTCGGCCACTCCGCTTTCGGTTCGAAAACGTCGTTTGTTTTGTACTTCGTTGCGAACAGGACGAACCGGTATCCGTACCCATACAAGGCTTCGAGTTCGCGGAAAACAAACGCCTCAAGCCCTTCGCCCATGGAAACCACGTAGGCGATTGGCCGGACATCTTGGGTGTTTGCGTGGCCGCCCGCCACGGGATCGTCAGGATGCATATGCCGTCGTCATACCCCAATTTCCAGTGCGATCCAAGCAGTGACTTTTCCCGTTGAAACAGGGCACCCACCGTCTTGCAAGGCACGATCTGAAGACACGTTTAGCCATTGCCGTTGTCTATCGTCAGAAATTCGGCAACGCATCGAATGATCACCGTCCACGCCCGCATTGGTTTACAGCCGTGAGCGCCAGCGAGATTGTTTACTTTGTCAATTTCACGTACCATCATTCCTGGAATTCGCCATAAATTGCCAGCGAAAATTGGAGCGACCGTCAAGGGCGTCCCCTTTAGATATTCCGTTTTCAGTTCACGCCGCCGAATGACCAAATCCGGAATGCGGCCGCAGTTCGATGCCCACCTTCGGCCAAAACCTCTTGTGACAGAAAGCCGTGTAAGGTTGCATTTTTCCCTTTGACCGTGCTGGTAGACATTTGACGGAGTAGCTTGTCCATGTCCTGGATTCCGATGGCCTTTGTGCCGGTCGTGTTTTTGGCCCGTTCATATCTGACAGTCGTGGTGCTGGCGTTGGGTTTGGCGATGGCGGGCTGCGACAATGGCGAAGAACAGGAAGCGGCCTTTATGCAAGCCGGCTTTGATCATGTGCGACAAGGCAATCTGGAAAAAGCGGCACTCGATTTCAAAAGCGCGTTGCAAATCAATCCGAAGCAGTTGGAGGCCCTGTATCAACTCGCGCTAATCGACGAGCAACACCGCGAACTGCGGGCGGCGTTCCACAAGCTGCGTGTTGTCCACCAAGAGAAACCTCGGCATATCGGCGCCTTGGTTAAGCTCGGCCAGCTCTATTTGTTTGGCGGGGATAACGAGAAAGCAGAAACGTTCGCCGACAAGCTGCTAGAGCTCGAGCCGTTAAACAGCGATGCGTTGGCCCTGCGGGGAGCGGTACTGCTGCGGCAAAGGGCACTGCAAGCGGCCAAAGAGCACGGCGAGCGCGCCCTCGAGATTAACCCGAAGAACATCGGCGCAATATCGCTGTTGGCAGGCTACTATCACGAGATAGGCAATGAGGCCGGCGCCTTCGCGGTGGTTGCCCGCGGCCTTGCGGCGCAGCCAACGGACATAAACCTACGTTTACTAAAATTGAAACTGTTGCTCGATCAAGATGCGCCGTTTCAGGCGATTCGAGCCATCAACGAAGAGTTGATTACGCTACAGCCCAACAATCACGAACACCGCCTGCGTCTGGCAAAACAGTACGTCGCCCGAGGCGAACTGGCCGCTGCGGAGACGGTTCTCCGCTCCGCGATCCAGGACAAGCCTCAAGACGAAGACCTGAAATCCTATCTGATCAACTTCTTGGTCCATCAGCGCGACATGAAGCAGGCAATCGAAGAAGCGAAACAATTCGCTCTGGCCACGCCCGACAACTTTCGCATTCGATTCGATTTGGCCGGATTATACCTTCAGTCGGAAGCCAACAACGAAGCAGAGTCCGTCTATCTCGATATCATAGCCAAGGATCAAGACGGCCCCAGTACGCTGGCGGCGAAAGTCGCGTTGGCACAGATTCGACTTGCTGAGAATCGAGCCGATCAAGCGACCGCCTACCTCGACGACGTTTTCTCGCAGGATCCGCGTCACCGCGATGCCTTATTGCTGCGCGCCAACATGGCGATGATCGACGGCAACTTCGGCGCTGCCATTACGGACCTACGCGTCGTGCTGGGCGATAGCCCACAATCCAAGCCGGCATTGCAGATGCTGGCAACCGCCTTCATGCGAACGGGTGATCTGGAGCTGGCGGCGGAATACCTTTGGTTGCTGTCCGACGCGGACCCAGGAAACAGCACGGCACGCATACAACTGGCAGAAATGGTGCTGCGGCAAGGCAACATCAATACTGCCGAAAATATACTCGAAAACGTGCTCGAGCGGTCGCCCGGCCTCATTGCCGGTCTTCGTTTGCTCGCCGAAATTCACCTCGCCCGCGGCAAGGGCGCGGCCGCGATCGAAACCGCACACGAACTGGGCCGAGCTGGCGCGACCGACGATAGTGTGCAGTTTCTGCTCGGCCGCGGCCATATGTTGGTCAATCAAAATGAAGAGGCGCTTCGGGCGTTCAAACAGGCCAATCGGTTGGCACCGGAAGTTTTGGATTACATGGCTGCGGCAATGAGCGTCCTCGTCGCGCAACAAGACTGGGAACGCGCCGAACAATGGGCGAGCGAGCTCATCGAAGGAAACCCGTCCGCCGCCGGTTATTTTGTGCGCGGGGAACTCCTGGCCTATCGCGGCCGACGCAAAGAAGCGGTCTCCGACTACCAGACGGCGATCCAACGGCGCCCTGGTTGGGCCGCCCCAAGTCTGCGGCTCGGCGCCATTTATCTGGCGAACGGCGCGCTCGACGCCGCCATAGCGACGTACCGCACCGCGTTGGAAACGACCACCCGTAAGACCAAGCTTGAATTCGCCTTGGCCATGGCATTCACGCGCAAGGGCGCAATCAGCGATGCAATACAAACCTATAGTGCCGTCTTGCAGCGGGAACACGATCAAGATGTGGCCGCAAACAATTTGGCGGTGCTAGTTGCCGATTTTCGCCACGACAACAAGCAAGACCTCGATTTGGCCCTCCGATACGCACTGCGATTTCAGACTTCTGAGAAAGCCGCCTATCTAGATACGCTTGGGTGGGTCTACACACGATTGGAAAACCGCAACCAGGCCTTGATCTATCTAAAACGCGCCGCTGAGCTCGACCCCGACAATCCGCAAATTCTTTATCACCTTGGAGCGACACAGTTCTGGAATGGTCAAGTCGACCAGGCGGAGACGAGTTTGTCGAAGGCGCTAAAGAGCGGGCAGTCTTACACCGGGAAGGAGCTGGCGGCGTCGATTTTGGCGAATATCAAACGGTAGACCGGGCTGGGAACGCAACAGCCGGCCGCCAGTGAACGGTCCGATCGGCGTTACGATCGAAATCGTAGCGGAAAAGCGGCCCACTCGGCCGACGCTTGCATGGGTCGTGTGCATTCACGCCCCATCGGACTATAACCCGATGGGGCTGCATCGCCTGCCGTTAGGTGAAACTGGTCAGTTCCTTAGCGCCGGCGACAGCACAGGACGGCTTGTCAAACCTATGACCGCCGGAAATATCGACCGAGCGCCAAGATTCCAAGCGCGGAGAGAAACAGGACAAGAGCGGGCGGCAGTGGCACGGCTGAAAGGCTATATCCTCCGAGATAGGATCCACCGAACACACCGTCGGAATCGCCTTCCGCTCGCAGAAAGTAATCCTCTCCCGGGAACAGATCGCCAAAATTGAGCGCAACCACTGACCCAGATCCCGACGCCAACAAGTTGGACGGGCTGCTTGGCGTGCCTTCAAACAGACTGAGTGCGAAATTGGAAATGTGAACCAAATTGCTGAAATTCAAACTTAAGGCCGCTGCGGCGATCTCGGCCTGTTGGGAAACCTCGAACGAGTAGTCATCCTCAAACGATCCGGAAGGTTTGTACTGAAACAAGAGGCCGCTGTCCCCGGGATCTAATACGCCGAGATCTTGAACCAAGATGGCGTTCGCGGCGCCGGGCCGCACCGTCAACGCGAGAACCGCAGCCAATAAAAGGGGAGCACATCCGCGAGCGAGCACGATAAGAATGTTCATAATCTTCACAACCTGACGCAGACGAATCTGAAGCCCAACAACCTACCAAGAATTCAATGCTATCAATAGAAAAAAATTCGCAAAACGCGCCCGCGACCATTCGGCGCCGTAAAGCACGACAAAACCGCAATTTCAAGAACGTTTGGTTCAGCCGCCGATCGACAGGGCAGCACCAATCCAAACTGCTGCGCCCGCAGATGCATTTGTTCCCTTTCCATAAAAGCGGTCTTCAGCTAAATTTGCCGGCCATATTGCGCTATTTTGATCAAACTTCGCGTGCTTTTCGATTGGGGACAGAGAACTTTTGCGCGCCGCGGCCTTGCCGTTGGGTGGTAGACGGAGAACCTGACTGACATCAATGTCTACATTCGCCGACTTTCTTTTTGCAAACTGGCCGGTCCTCGCGGTAATCGTTGCCTGCGTCGTTTTGGCATCCTTTGTCAGCGTGTTTCTAATGAAGTCGAAGAAGGCCGGCCCTGCCGACGGAGGCGCGACGTTGCAAAGGCCGACGTCACCAAAGGCCGCAATTGACCCTGTGGCCGAAGCGGATGAAAAGGCACCGCCTGAACCGGCCGGCTACCCACAAAAACCTCAAACTTCACCCCAACAACGGCGCGAAGCGTTCAAAGAAGCGATGCTCATCGCCGACTCCGTCTCAGATCTGGCCGACACCTTTGACCGGTTCACCATGCAATTCAAAGCCCCGCCGGCCAGTACCGAGCTGACGAGCGCTTTCTTGGGACTTATATGTGACGATAGTCGATCGATTCTCATCGAGCCGCCGGTTTTCATCGGGGGAGTCGACGCGAAATCGGCAGAACATATTGCCATTTTGATCGATTTGGTGAATCGCTTCAGGTTCGAAGCCAACTGGCTTCTGGAGGTCGGTTCGCGATCCGAAATTGAGCCTGAATGGTCAACGGTTCTGCGGGACAGAGTGCAATCGATCGCTCTGAAATCCGCTGCTTTGTGCGAGGAACTAGTCCACCTTTGTGAAACTCTGCATGCGACATTTCCGAAGGCGGGTGACGAAAATTCACCTTCCGGCTAGGCGCTGACAAACGCCAGCGGCAGTCACTCCTGAACCATGGTCGCACGGCGCTCGCTGAATTGATGCATGGCGTGGTGATCCGCCGGATTGGGGTATCGCCGGCAAACCATCGCGAAACCGAACATGACGAGCACGCATTGCTTAGATTTCTCCGGGCCGGGTCTGCTATGCGCCGCCTTCGAGCGAAGGATGTCGCTCGTCGCCCACGACCTCCCCAAAAGGTATATGTAGCCCCCGTGCGAAATGTTCGTGTATGGTCGTGGCGATTAACTGTCTGAATGCGCAAAGAATCGTGTGATGGCGCTGAGACTGATTGTCATTGCCCGAGGACATGGTGATCGACCAGCTGACCACTGAATATGCGAAAGGACCCAGAGACTATTTCGCCGGATTGATTCGTCGAAAATGGTCGGTTTTTTTGTGCGTTGCGGTGATCTCCGGGCTGTCCTTGCTGCTGGCAACTTGGTTGCCACCCGTCTATCGATCGACTGCGACCGTCCTGGTCGAACAGCCGGACATTCCGGACAATTTGGTTCGAACAACGGTCACCAGCTTTGCGAACGAGCGAATTCAGATCATTACCCAACGGGTCATGACAACGGAAAACTTGGCGGCAGTCATCGACAAGTATAATCTTTACGAGGATGAAAGAGGAAACACTTCAATCACTTACGTCGCCGAGATCTTTCGAAACGCCATAGATCTCGTACATCTGAGTGCCGATATCACCGACAGGCAAACACACCGAGCTTCCACATCCACGATTGCTTTTAGCCTCTCCTTCAGCCACAAAGACCCCCGGCTGGCGCAAGAAGTCGCCAATGAGATTGTTTCCCTGTATTTGAGTGAAAACCTGCAATCTCGAAAGAAGAAGGCTTCTGAAACTTCGGATTTCTTGGATACAGAACTGTTGCGCGTTTCCAAAGAGTTGTCGGCGGAAGAGAACCGTTTTTCTGCCTTCAAAGAGAAGCATGCGACGAATCTTCCCGAGCATCTTACGTACAAGCTCCGCCAAATCGAACGGATCGATGATGGGGTGACCACGCTCGTCCACCGGCGCCAAGTCCTGGACGAGCGAATTACCTATCTTCAATCGCAATTGGCCGTTACGGATCGAAAAGTTACAAACAGAGGGATTGGCGATTCCGTGCGGGCAGATCCGAAATTCCGCATCGATCTGCTGCAAATTCGGCTGGCGACGTTGTCGGCGACTTATGGCTCGGCCCATCCCCAGGTCATCCAGACGAAGCGTGAAATTGCTGCATTGGAAAAATTCGCCGAATTCGAGGCGTCGATTTCGGGCAATACTGACACCGTGCAGCTCAAGAATATGGCCGCAGAAATGATGAACGAGGCCGCTGTCGAACAGGACAAAGCGGCATCTCCTGAAGACACGACGTTCCTTTTGCGCCGCATAAAGCTCGTGGAAAACCGTATCACCGAATTGAACAGCCCTGGTACTTCGGTGACGAGCAATCCGGCATTTTCTCAGCTGCAGACGCAGCTGAATGTCGCAACGACCGAACGCGCGTCCCTCGTCGCTAAAGAGGCGGAACTGCGCAACAGGAAATCCGCTTTCGAAACCAGTCTCCGACTGGGTCCGCGCATCGAGCAGCAATACCGAGCAATGCAACGGAACCTTCAGCATCTGTCAGCGAAATATGAGTCCTTCAACAACAAGCTGACCCAGGCCCGACTGGCGGAAGCGGTGGAAGTAGGGCGCAAGGGTGAACGATTTTCTTTGATTGAAGCACCACAACTCCCCAACAGACCAACCAGCCCGAACCGGCCACTGATTGTCGCGATCGGTTTGGTCTTTGCCGTCGTTACCGGGCTGTCAATCGTGGTAATTTCGGAAAACTTCGACGAACGCATCCACGGAATACGGCAGCTAAGCGCCATGTTCGGCGAACCGCCGCTGGTTGTTGTCCCGCGGATCGTGACGGCAGCGGACCGCAGACGACATTTGGCAAGCAGACTGGGCATTGGCGCCGTCTCTGTGTTGCTTTGCGCCGCAATATTGGTTTTGGTGCATCGTTATTTCGTACCGCTCGATGTGCTGATGGCCGCAATCGAGCGGAAATACACCCCATTCTAGGGCGAACCTAGGCTCATCTCATCTGCAAAGCCGGCAATGGATAAAACCGAAAAGGCAATGAAGAAACTGCTCTCCGAGCAAGGCGGAGGCGTTCTCCCGTTGGACGGCCAGGGACAAGCGTTGGGCGACGGTTTGTCGATCACCTACGACCGGACCCGCGTGGTTCCGATACCGCAGGCGGTCCTAGAGGAAAACCGGGTGATCGCGGGAATGACCCAAAATGCAGTCGCCGATGTCTATCGGGCACTTCGCGCAAAATTATCGCTGCGAATGCCGCAGAGCCGAGGCGTCAATTTGGCTATTTGCAGCGCCAATCCAGGCGAAGGCAAGACGTTGACGGCAGTGAACCTCGCCGTCAGTTTGGCCATGGACGTCAAGAACTCGGTCATGCTCGTCGACCTCGATCTCCGACGTCCGAAGATTCATGAATATATTGGTTTTCCGCCGCAACAGGGGCTCTGCGATTATTTGCGCCGCGACGTCGACTTAGACAAATGTCTTGTCAACCCGGGCATCGACCGCCTGGTCGTGCTGACCGGCGGCAGCCCCGCGAGTGATGCGTCGGAGTTGGTGTCCTCTCCCAGAATGATCGCTCTCGCTGCAGAGCTCAAATCGCGATACATGGATCGCATTGTCATATACGATATGCCGCCGCTTTTGATCGGAGACCTGTGTCTTGCATTTTTGCCGAATACCGACGCTTCGCTGTTGGTGGTTTGCGACCACAAAACCAAAAAGGGCGAATTCGAAGGCGCGGTTGGAATGTTGAAGCCGTTCAACTTGATTGGCGTGGTGATGAACAACTCTGACAATTTCCAGCGTGCGACCGGCTACACCTATTGAGGGCCACGGCGTTCGAGCCATCGACTGACGCATTGAGGGGAACGTACGTGGAAGCAACCGATGTATGAGAAGTTCTACGGACTTCGAAAAAGCCCATTTACGCTTTTGCCAAGCCCGGAATTCCTATTTCTTAGCAGCACTCATCGCAATGCCGTCGCGCTTTTGGACTACGGCGTAAGGGTGCACGGCGGCCTCACTGTAATCACGGGCGAGGTAGGAACCGGCAAAACCACGCTGATCCGCAATCTGCTGCGCACACTTGATACGGATCGCTATGTCCTGGGCCAAGTCACGAATGCCCAAAAATCATTGGACAGCCTACTCCACTGGGTCATGAGCGCTTTTGGCTTGGAGAGCGTCGGCGACCGCGACGTGGAGATGCACCAAAGCTTTCGATCATTCTTGATGAACAACCACGCGCTTGGCAAACGCACGATCCTGATCATTGATGAGGCACAAAACCTGTCGCGAACAGCGCTCGAAGAAGTGCGAATGATGACGAATGTCAATGTCGACGACGCGCAAATGTTGCAGCTTATTTTGGTTGGACAACCGGAGCTGCTCGACGTCTTGAGAAGCTCCGATTTACGTCAGTTCGTGCAAAGAATTTCGCAAAGCTACAATCTGTCGCCACTGAGCTTTTTCGAGACGGCCGACTATATTCGCCATCGCTTAGCTGTCGCCGGCGAATCGGCCGAGATTTTCGACGACATGGCTTGCGGCGGCGTGCACCACTTTTCGAAAGGCGTCCCGCGTCTGATTAACACATTGTGTGACAGCGCGCTCGTTTACGGCTACGCCGACGAGATACGACATATTAGCTTGGAAATCGTTTGTCATGTCGTCCGCGACAAAGCACGATCGGGCGTGACGCCAATTGAGGGGGTGTGGTGAAGGCCCGCCGGGCCGGCCGTCGTGAGATTGTTGATTGATTGAGAATGCCGCGGAAAGCGTCATGGTGAAAGGCTAATGAACCGCCTCAACAACCCCATGCAGGGTAGCAGTCCGTGGTAAATTCTGCCGCGGACGTTTCTGGAGGCAACAGCCGACTAGATCCGCGGTACTCGTTCGGCTGGACTTTGACGATCGGCGGTTTTGCCGCCGTTGCTGCCTTGCTCTATCTCGACGGCATATTGGAAATGCAGAAGTCATGGCACAGAAGCGAATATAGTCACGGCTTTTTGATACCCCTGATTTCCGGCTACTTGATTTGGCGCCGACGCGATAGCATCGCGTCCGTTAAAGGTCGCCCGTCGTATTGGGGTGTCGCGATCATTCTGCTGAGCCTCGTGCTGCTCGGATTCGGTGAGATCAGCGCCACCTATCTCGTCGTACAAGTCTCTCTCTTGCTTACAATCGTTGGGTTATCGGTGAGCTTGATCGGGTTCGAAGGGACGAAGATCATTCGCGCGCCGCTGACGTATCTGATTTTCATGATCCCGCTCCCGGCGTTTCTGCAAACCCTGCTTTCGTCGGAGCTGCAACTTCTCTCGTCTGAACTCGGTGTGGCAATGATCCGATGGTTCGGCATCAGTGTTTACTTAGAAGGCAACATCATCGACCTTGGCAGTTACAAATTGCAGGTGGTCGAGGCTTGTGACGGTCTGCGGTACTTGTTTCCGTTAATGAGCTTCGCGTTCTTGCTGGCTTATATTTTCGAGGCACCCTGGTGGCAGCGGCTGTTCCTGTTCCTGTCGGCCGTCCCCATTACGTTGGTGATGAATGTTGCGCGAATTGCAGCGATCGGGATTGTCATCGAACAGGCCGGGACGACCACTGCGGCAGGGTTCCAGCATTATTTCGAAGGCTGGGTGGTGTTTGTTGTTTGCGTGTTGGTATTGCTTTTCGAGATGTGGCTGCTGCCGAAGGTATTCGTCCGATCGCCGAGTCCGGCGCCGGCCGCCGATCGGACATCTCAGGATTCAACTACCCGGGCTTACGCCGCCGCCCACCGCCGTGTCGGCCCCATGCGTGTCGGTGCGATGGCACTAATTGTCGCACTGGTTATCGTACAATTTGTCGACAATCGCACGGAAGCGACGGTTGCGCGGAAGTCCTTTGCATCCTTTCCGATGACGGTGGGAACCTGGCAAGGTCGTCGATCCGTCATCGATCCGATCGTGCAAGGGGCACTCGCGATGAATGACTACTTGGCCGCCGATTTTGTGAACCGTGGCGGCGCCGCACCCATCGCAGTGTACGCGGCCTACTACGCCTCGCAACGTAAAGGCGGCTCCGTCCATTCGCCGCGATCCTGTATTCCCGGCGGAGGTTGGGAAATCACCGACTTCTCGAATATAGCCCTCGACACGGTCCAAACTGTACAGGGAAACCTCAAAGTCAACCGTGTTCTGATTTCCAGAGGGCGGCAACATCAAATTGTGTACTACTGGTTTCAACAGCGGCATCGTCGACTGACAAACGAATATGCCGTCAAGTACTTTCTTTTCGTCGATGCGATAATGTTGAACCGAACCGATGGCGCATTAATTCGTGTTTCAACGCCGATTTTCAATACAGAACGTACTGACGCCGCGGATCGCCGGTTGCGCGCATTTGTTGAGACCATCTATCCAGAGATGCTTGGTTACTTTCCGATATAGCCTGTCCCTCCTATTTACCTCTGTCCCTGTCAAAAACTTCGTTTCGCAATGATTTCTGTGAGTTAGCCGACTGTTAAGAAGCCAATTTGAGTGCTGAGAACGACAAAAAGCCGGCGCGATGGCGGGATTGATTTCGGGCGATTCCGCGTTTGTCGGTTCTGCTGTTAATGAGCGGTTTTGGGCGCTGATATTGTGTGTGTCGAAGACCAGCAGACCGAATTTCGTAGCTTACGTCACTGTCCGATTTCCAGGGAGTAGCTCAGACAGCTTGTTCATTGGCCAAGCCTAATCTTGAACTCGCTTTTTATCCAGCCATGTTTATGTGACAACGCCCCCGGCCGATCTGTACTGAATCTCGAGGAAAGCACATGATGAAGCTCTTTTACTCGCCCACGTCACCCTATGTCCGCAAAGTCTTGGCGATCGCTTATGAAACCGGGCAGGTCGATCGGATCGAAATGCTGGACTGCGCGGCCCATCCGATTACGCGCGACCAGTCCATCGTCGCCGTCAACCCTACCGGCAAAGTCCCGGCACTCGTTCTCGACGATGGCACAGCGCTCTACGATAGTCGTGTCATTTGCCAATATCTCGATGGCCAAAATTCGACTGCGGAAATGTATCCGTCCGAGGGGCCGGCCCGGTGGGATACACTGAAACGAGAATCGTTGGCCGACGGCCTGCTCGATGCCGCGATCCTGGCCCGTTACGAAGCGGTGGCGCGCCCCGGCGAAAAGCTCTGGCAGGATTGGCTCGACGGTCAGATGGAAAAGATCGGTTCGTCAATCGATCAAATGGCATTGGAAGTGACGGGCAAGGATGGCATCGATGCCGGAGACATCGCTTGTGCCTGTGCCCTCGGCTATATGGACTTCCGCTTCTCCGACCATGAATGGCGCTCCATCTATCCGGCGCTAGCCGATTGGTTCGCGGTCATCTCTGAACGCCCGTCGATGAAAGAAACGCTTCTAAAGGGCTGATCCGGCGCCGGACTTCAATGGCTTCTGGAACCCGGGCAAAGGCCGGTCAGATAACGTCGGGCGGGGTCATTATCGTTACCGAAAACTCAAAATCCATCCAGAATGTGAGTCGCTGAGGCTATTCTTCAGGTGATTTGAGGGCGTGGTAAGATCGGGGTCAGTCAGTTGACTGCATCAGGTTTGGCATGATCATTCGAAACTCGGCGTTTGCTCGGTGACCGTCGTCAGGTGCGCGTTCTGAAGCAATGCAGCAAGAGATTCCGATCCAAAACGACCACCGATTTCGATGCGCCGCGGCCACCTATGCGACGGCAGAACTACACCCGACAACAGACTAATTCGTATAGAAAGCGTAATAACGGGTTTTGACCCAACTGCGACATTCGCTTCCCAATGCCGCACGGTGAAATGCGCTAATCGCTGCCAATGACCGAATGGTGATATTTAGTGGTCAAGCGGAACAAGCAACGATAGCTTGCACTCGCGATTTTGACCGCCAGCGGTGTCACATGTGAGTTTAGTTAATGCGGA
>Ga0315336_1001705_pt1 | contig 39342 bp, 35 predicted proteins | sample ASW5metaG_FD_204512 | JGI IMG/M metagenome (GOLD analysis project Ga0315336, IMG submission 204512) | Ammonia-oxidizing marine archaeal communities from Monterey Bay, California, United States - ASW #5 | ecosystem: Environmental > Aquatic > Marine > Intertidal zone | place: USA: California... | reverse complement strand
TGGGACGGCCTGAAATCAGCGCTTTTTGACCCCCGAATATGGCGGTTTGCTGCGATTTCGACGGCGGCATTGATCGGACTCACCGGCTCCCGTAGGTTGCTCGCTTAATTTCTTGGGGGCTTTCACGGGGAGACGGCGCCAATGCGTCCTTCGAAACGCAATGCGGATGAACTGCGAGCCGTTGCCCTGGAGCGGGCAGTTGCGCTGCACGCGGAGGGCTCGTGCCTGGTCAAGTTCGGCCACACCCATGTGCTCTGCACCGCAAGCCTGCTCGAATCCGTGCCGCCTTGGCTCAAGGGCCAGGGCCGGGGTTGGGTGACGGCGGAATACGGCATGCTGCCCCGCGCCACCGGCGAGCGCATGCGGCGCGAGGCGGCGGCTGGACGTCAGTCCGGCCGCACCCAAGAGATTCAGCGCCTGATCGGGCGTTCGCTGCGCGCGGTGGTCGATCTGACTGCCCTGGGCGAGCGGCAAATCACGGTCGATTGCGACGTCATCCAGGCTGATGGCGGTACCAGGACGGCGGCCATTACCGGGGCTTGGGTGGCGCTCAAGGACTGCATCGAGTGGATGAAATCCCGGGACATGGTCGAAAACGGTGTCATTCAAGATCAGGTCGCGGCAATTTCTTGTGGGCTCTATGCCGGTGAGCCGGTGCTGGACCTGGACTATATCGAGGACTCGGATGCCGACGCCGACGCCAATTTCGTGATGACCGGCAGGGGCGGCATCGTCGAGGTGCAGGGGACGGCGGAGACCGAGCCCTTCACCCAGGAGCAGTTCGATCAGCTGATGGTGCTGGCAAAGAAGGGCATCGAAGAGTTGATCAATCTGCAGAGGTTGACCGTTGGATGAGGCCGCGCGGCTGCGTCCGGGCGATAGGCTGGTGGTCGCAAGCCACAATGAAGGCAAGGTACACGAGATCGCCGAACTGCTGGCGCCTTTCGGGCTGGAGACTGCTTCGGCAGCATCGCTAGGGCTGAGCGAACCCGAAGAGACCGGCCTGAGCTTCGCCGAAAATGCCGAGCTGAAGGCAAAGGCCGCGGCGGAGGCCGCCGGACTCCCCGCCCTGGCCGACGATTCAGGGCTCGAAGTGGTAGCGCTAGGCGGTGCGCCCGGTATCCACTCGGCGCGATGGGCGGGCGAGGCCCGTGATTTCGCTGTCGCCATGGAACGGCTCGAAGGCGAATTGGCGGCGAGGGGTCCCCACGGCACTAGGTCGCGGCGCGCAAATTTCAGCTGCGCCTTGACGTTGGCGTGGCCCGGCGGATTCTATCGAACGTTCGAGGGCCGCGTGTTCGGCCGTTTAGTGTGGCCGCCGCGCGGGGACAAAGGATTTGGTTATGATCCGATCTTTATGCCGGAAGGTTATCGCGTCACATTTGGCGAGATGGAGCCGGAGCACAAACACGCTATGTCCCATCGTGCCCGTGCCTTCGCGCAATTGATTGATGCCTGTCTCGAACCCAAAGAGCCGAGCTGAGCCAGAGAGCCTCAAAGACCCTGGTTTCGGCGTCTATGTGCACTGGCCATTCTGCTTGGCCAAGTGCCCCTATTGCGACTTCAACTCACATGTACGTGCGGGCGGTATCGACCATGCGCGCTTCGCGAACGCATATCTGACGGAGCTCGACCACTTGGCCGGATTGACGGGCCCGCGGACGATTAGCAGCATCTTTTTCGGGGGCGGCACGCCCTCGCTGATGGCGCCCGCTACAGTAGGCGCGATACTCGAGCGAATCGCCAAGAATTGGAGCTTGGGTGAGCGTGTCGAGATCACCTTGGAAGCCAATCCGACCAGCGTTGAGGCCGGCAACTTCGCTGCTTATCGAAAGGCGGGGGTCAACCGGCTGTCGCTGGGCGTGCAAGCGCTCGACGATGCCGCGCTGAAAGCGCTGGGACGGCTGCATAGCGCAGCTGAGGCCCTGGACGCGCTGGAGACCGCGCGGGCCCATTTCGATCGGGGGTCCTTCGACCTGATCTATGCGCGGCCCGGCCAGACTCCCGGCCAATGGGCGAATGAACTCGCCCAGGCGCTGGCGTTGTCGCCCACCCATATGTCGCTCTACCAGCTCACCATCGAGCCCGGCACGCCCTTCGCTGCCCTGCATGCTGCGGGCAAGCTCGAAGTACCGAGCCCAGACGCCGCGGCCGAGCTCTACGAGGTCACTCAAGACCTGACCCGCGAGGCGAGTTTGGCGGCCTACGAGATATCGAACCACGCCGCTGAGGGCGAGGAATGCCGCCATAACCTCACCTATTGGCGCTATGGCGACTATCTGGGTGTGGGCCCTGGCGCCCATGGGCGCATGACGATCAATGGCGAGCGTTGGGCCACCTCAGCGTTGCTTTCGCCGGAGGCTTGGGCGGCCCAAGCGGAGGCGGCCGGGCATGGATTAGCGGCGCGAGATCGCCTCAGCCCAACCGACCAGCGGGCGGAATTCTTGTTGATGGGCCTGCGGCTCGAGGAAGGCGTTGACCTCAGCCGCTACGAGGCGCTCGGCGGGAGGCTGGCCTCCGGCGGTCTCAGAATGCTGAAACAGCAACAGTTGGTCGAGCAGCACGAGGGCCGGCTTCGGGTAACGGAATCTGGCCGCCTGGTGCTCAACGCGGTGATCGCCGAACTGGTGCCGGGGCCGGCGCAATGCTCCGCATAACCAACCGCATCCAGATTGATGAGGCCCAGCTTCAGGAACGCTTTATCCGCGCTAGCGGGCCGGGCGGCCAGAACGTCAACAAGGTATCCAGCGCGGTCGAGCTGCGCTTCGACGTGGCCGCATCCGACTTGCCGACCGACATCCGACTTCGGCTGGCGCGGCTGGCAGGCCGGCGCATGACCAAGGATGGCGTGCTGGTGATCCGGGCCGAGCGTTTCCGCACCCAAGAGCGCAACCGGGCCGATGCCCGCGACCGCTTAGTCAAGCTGGTCCGGCGGGCCTGCGTGGCGCCCAAGCCTTGGGTCGAGACCAAGCCAACCCGCGCGGTGCGCGAGCGGAGGCTCAAGGCAAAAGCCCATCGCGGGCGGATCAAGAGCTTGCGCCGGGAGAAGCCGGAAATTGAGTGATTGGGCTGAGTACGTACGGGTCGCTAGAATTGAGCGCTGCCGAAGGAACTCGGGGCCGGATTGATAACCTTGGTGCCGAAACGCTGCACTTCGAGGATCGCCAGCCCGCGCTGGGAGGTGCCGTCGGGCATCAGCCGGAATAGGCCGTCGACGCCGGCAAAGCCGCTGCCCCGCGTCAGTTGGGCTTGCGTATAGCGGCTGCCTGCCGGGTTTGATGACAGCGAAACCGCCAGGCTCACGGCGTCATAGGCCAGGCTCGCCAGCCGGGGCGGCGTCTTGCCATAGGTCTTGACGTAACGCTGGGTGAAAGCGCGCCAGCCCTTCGGGTCCGGTCCTGGGAACCAAGCGCCGGTCAGCGGCTTTTCGCGGCCTACGCCCGCGTAATCCCATCGCCCGGTGCCGAGCAGCTTGATCGCATTGGTGTCGATCTCGAAATAGGGCATCAGGGCGGCGATCGTCGGCAGGGTTTCGGGCCCGGCCGGAATGAAGATGGTGTCGACCTGGCTCTGATAGGCGCCGTCCGCCGGGCTTTCGGTCGAAACCGCTTGAGGCTGCCCTTTGGCCCCCGCGGCAGCGGCCGCCTTGGGTCCCTTGACCAGCTCCGCGATCTTGCGGGCGGGCTCCAGCATGCCGTTGGCATCGGCAGGGTAACGCTGCACCGAGACGATCTGGCCGCCATTTTCCGAGACGCTTTTCGTGAATGCGTTCTCCACGATGTCGCCATAAGCGGTCTTGGGGATCAGGCCGGCGAATGAACGTTTGCCCTGGGAGATGGCGTAGGAGACGATCCGGTTGACGTCGTGGCCCGCCACAAAGCTCAGCAAATAGACCCCGTTGCCCGCAACCTGCCGGTTGCTCGAGAAGGCGACGATCGGCACGCCCGCCTGGCGCGCCACCGGGGCCGCGGCTCCCACCGACTTGGCGAAAAGCGGACCCACGATCAGTTCCACGCCCTCTTGCACCGCCGCCTCGGCCGCAAGCCGGGCGCCTTCAATAGTTCCCTTGGTATCCTTGGCGATCAGGGAGACGGCCGGATTGTCGAAGTCGAACAGCGCCAGTTCGCCCGCTTGCTTCAGGGCCTTGGCCACCTGGGCGGTGTTGCCCTTGGCGGTCAGCGGCAGCAGCAGGGCCACTTTGACCTTCGGCCCGTCATTTCGGAAAAATCCCTGGGTGGGCTGGCCGCCGGGTCCAAAGGCCGGATTCGCCATCGGCGATGTGCCGGGGCTGCTCCTGCAGGACGCCAGAAAAAGAGTGGCGAGCGCAAGAACTGCGAGGCTCAGTATTAGGTTGAAGAGTTGCGTATATGTCGCGCCGCGACCCATGAAATCACTCGTCCCTACACCCCCCTCGGCGACTGGGCCGCTGAAGGGTCCCGCTGACACAGCTATCCGATTATGGTTAACAGGGCGTCACCCTTCTAGCGCGTCGGGTACATGCAGGATTGGCGTAGCGCTCAAGTGTGGCCGCACAATGGTGGCGCATATGGCCGTGATTTCCCTAGGATTCTTGCGCCTTGCACCGGACTTGCCTCAGAAATCGCGATAGTGACCCGGTTCGAGACCGGACGCCAGGCTCGGGTTCACGCCCATGAGCAAGCGGTCCGATAGACCGGATGGGGCAAGCCCCGTTGCGCCGGGACAGGGCCCGGCCGCGCGCGCTTCTGGCGTGCTCGAAGGTGAATTGGCGCTGCCCTTGGAGTCCGGGCTCTATCTGGTCTCCACGCCGATCGGCAACCTCGCCGACATTTCGCTGCGGGCGCTCGGCGTGCTCGCTCGGGCCGACCTGATCGTCTGCGAAGATACCCGCCACAGCCGCAAACTGCTCTCCCATTACGGACTTGCCGCCAAGCTGGAGGCTTATCACGAGCACAACGCACAAAGGATGCGTCCCAGAATCCTGGAGCGGGTACAGGCTGGACTTGCGGTCGCGCTGATCGCCGACGCCGGGACGCCGTTAATATCGGATCCGGGCTTCAAGCTGGTGCGCGCGGCCCTCGAGCAGGGTTTGAGTGTGGTGAGCGTGCCGGGCCCCAGCGCGCCTATTGCGGCGTTGACCAGCTCGGGGCTGCCCAGCGACCGCTTCTTTTTCGAGGGCTTTCTTCCACCCAAGAGTGCCGCGCGGCGCAAACGATTGGAGGCCATCGCTGGATTGCCCGGCACGCTGATCCTATTTGAAGCGGGCTCGCGCTTGGCCTCGGCTCTGCGCGATGCTGCGGAGGTCTTAGGCGCGCGCCCGGGCGCGGTCGCCAAGGAGTTGACCAAGCGCCACGAGACCGTATTGCGGGGCACGCTGGATGAGTTGGCCCAAGCGATTGATGAGGCGGGAAGCGAGATCATCAGGGGCGAATTCGTGCTTCTGATCGGGCAGGGGGAAGGGCAAGACGTGAGCGATCAGCTGATTTCCGAGCAACTGGAAACGGCGCTCGCCACCATGAGCCTGCGGGATGCTGTCCGCGTGGTGGCGGAGGGGCTCGGCGTCCAGCGCAACCGGGTCTACCAGCTCGGATTGGCGCTTGCGGCCAAGGACTCCCCATGAGCCGAGATCGTCGCGCGGCCGAACGCAGCGGACACATTGCCGAGGCGGCCGCGGCGTTTCTACTGACCTGTAAGGGATACCGCATCCTGGAACGGCGCTACCGCACCCCGATGGGAGAAGTGGATTTGATTGTCCGGCGGGGCAAGCGGCTCGCCTTTGTCGAGGTCAAGCTACGCGACAGCGCCCATGCGGCGGCCCATGCGATAACGCCCCGCCAGCAGCATCGAATTGCGCGGGCCGCCGAGCATTGGCTGGCGCACCGTGTTCCAAAGGGCGATTGGGACGCGGCCTTTGATGTTGTGCTAGTGGCGCCCTGGTCCTGGCCAAGGCATCTGGAGTCCGCATTTCGCATTTGACGGCGGGCAAGCTTGGCGGCAGCTTGGCGCCGACTGCGGCGGGGCGCGAGCTAGGGAGAGGACACTATGGGCCTTCGGGTGGCATTTCAGATGGATCCGATCGAGCGGATCGATATCAAGGGGGATTCGACCTTTGCCCTGCTGCTCGAGGCGCAATCGCGCGGCCACGATATTTTCTATTACACCCCACCCGATATGAGCATGGAGGATGGCCGCCTGATCGCCCAAGGCCACACGCTTACCGTCGAGGACCGCGAGGGCGACCACTACCAGCTGAGCAATCCGCGATCGGTCGATCTGGCCGAGCTCGACGTGGTGCAGCTGCGCCAAGACCCGCCGTTCGACATGAGCTACATCACCACCACCCATCTGCTTGAGCGAATCCATCCCGACACGCTGGTGGTCAATGACCCGGCCCATGTCCGCAACGCGCCGGAAAAGGTGTTTGTGCTGGATTTTCTGGACCTGATGCCGCCGACCGCGGTGACCCGCTCGGCGGAAGTGGTCAAGGCGTTCCGCAAAGAGCATGGCGACATCATTCTGAAACCGCTTTACGGAAATGGCGGCGAGGCGGTGTTCCGCCTGGCGCCCGACGACACCAACTTGAATTCCCTGGTGGAACTGTTTCAGACCGTGTTCCGCGAGCCCTTCATGGTGCAGCAATACCGCCCCGAGGTGCGCGAAGGCGACAAGCGCATCATCCTGATCGATGGCGAGGTCGCGGGCGCCATCAACCGGATTCCGGCCAAGGACGAGACCCGGTCGAACATGCATATCGGGGGCACGCCGACGCCGGTTGAGCTCTCTGAGCGAGATCTGGAAATCTGCCGCCGGCTAGGCCCCGAATTGCTGAAGCGCGGCTTGATCTTTGTCGGCATCGACGTGATCGGCGACTACCTCACCGAGATCAACGTCACCTCGCCCACCGGTATCCGCGAGGTCAAGCGCTTCGGCGGCAACGACATCGCCGCGATGATCTGGGACGCAATCGAAAGCCGCGTCGGCTAAAGCGCCGGGATTCATTTAACTGGCGGCCTTTGGCGCCCTGTTATGCTGCCCGACAAGGCGAATAATCCTAGCTGTGTGCGAGCGCTCCGATCCGCATGAATGAATCTTTCACGCAAGGGAGATCCCATGACTGTTCGACGCATCGTAGCTAATCTGGCGGCTGACGATCCAGGCCGCGCCCGCGCATTCTATGAGGAGTTGCTCGACCTCAAGGTGGTGATGGACCAGGGATGGATCCTGACATTCGCATCCGAGGCATCGGCGCCACCCCAACTCAGCGTCGCCAGTGAAGGTGGTTCCGGAACGCCTGTCCCCGATTTATCTGTTGAGGTCGATGACGTTGACGAGGTGTATCGGCGCGCAAAATCTGCGGATCTCGATATCACCTATGACATCGCGGATGAGCCTTGGGGCGTTCGCCGGTTTTACGTCCGCGACCCGAACGGGAGAACGTTGAACATTCTGTCCCACTCCGAATAACCAGACGGCCTTGTGCTGCAAATGACGTGGAGTGCAGGCGGCTGACAGCGCGTCGGCTAGGCGGGTTTGGGCTTGCGTCGAGCCGTACTCCGTTTCGCGGCACTGGACTTTGCCGTCCGCTTGGCGGGCGCGCGTTTGGCCTTCGGCGCGCTGGCAGCGGCTGCTTTTGCCGCGGCTTCCTCGCGCTTGTGGTGCCCCCGGAATACCAGCAGCCCATGTATCGCGAGCCCGATCCCCCAGCCCAGGAGCGGCCAGATGAACCAAAGCTTGTGGGGCGTGTCCATGATGTTGAGAATGAACAGCAGGATGTTGACGCCGACATAGACATAGGCGTGCACAATGAAGCCGCGCACCGCGTGATCGGCGTAAATCCCGCCCTGGGCCTCATGGGAATGCAGAAACAGTGCGAGCCCGTGGGCGCCGATCCCGATGCCCCAGCCGAATAGCGGCCAAACGAACCAGAGGTCGCTGGGGTCGCGGGTCAGATTGATAAAAATCAGCACGGCGTTCACCGCGATAAATGCGGCGAGGTGGATCACGAAGCCCTTTGTTTCGGGGCGCATTCCGGTTGCTTTGGCGGACATGAGGGAGACCTCCCTGCTGGCGGGAGCGCAACAATAGCCGATTCCTTCTGCCGTGCATTGATTTTGCTCGTGTTCCTGAAATGTTCTTGTGGCGGGCCGTCCGATGCGCTAGTCTCGCGCAAGGTTCAGGAGCGGGGGTCTCATGTACGCGCAGGTCACAACGGTCGCCTTTGACGGCATTGAGGCGCGCGCGGTCGAGGTCCAGGTCCAGATCGCATCGGGCCTTCCCGCCTTCACCATTGTCGGGCTCCCCGACAAGGCGGTGGCCGAGAGCCGGGAGCGGGTGCGGGGCGCTCTCACCGCAATCGGGCTCGCCCTGCCGCCCAAACGGATCACCGTCAATCTAGCCCCCGCCGACCTCCCCAAAGAGGGAAGCCATTACGATTTGCCGATCGCGCTCGGCCTGATGGCGGCCGCGGGCGCGTTTCCGCCCGACGCACTCGAGGCCTATTGCGTGGTGGGCGGGCTGCCGGCCGCGATCGCAGCCAATGCATTGGAGAAAGGCCTGATCTGCCCCGAGAGCTGCGGCTCGGAAGCCGCCTGGGCCTCCGAGGATATGGCGATCCTTGCCCCCGGCAACATTCTGGCCCTGGTGAATCATTTCAAGGGGCTGCAGACGCTGGAGCGCCCCGAGCCGAAGGTGCGCGAGCGGGCCAAGAATCTCCCCGACCTCGCCGAATTGCGCGGCCAGGAGAGCGCGCGCCGCGCGCTCGAAATCGCCGCAGCCGGCGGCCATAACTTGCTGATGGTGGGGCCGCCGGGCGCCGGCAAGTCCATGCTGGCCCAGCGGCTTCCCTCGATCCTTCCCCCCCTCGAACCGGAGGAATTGCTGGAAGTCAGCATGATCCATTCGCTCGCCGGCGAACTCTCCGGCGGGCGGATCGGCCGCGAGCGCCCGTTCCGCGCGCCCCACCACTCGGCCAGCATGGCGGCCCTTGTGGGCGGTGGCACCAGGCCGCGGCCGGGCGAGGTTGCGCTGGCTCATCTGGGCGTGCTGTTCCTGGATGAGCTTCCCGAATTCACGCCCCAGGTGCTGGACGCGCTGCGCCAGCCGCTCGAGAGCGGCGAAACCGTGATCGCCCGGGCCAACCACCGGATTGCATATCCCTCCCGCGTGCAGCTGGTGACCGCGATGAATCCCTGCCGTTGCGGGCGCGCTGGCGAGCCGGGCTTTGCCTGCCGCCAGGGCAAGAACTGCATGGAGCGCTACCAGTCGCGAATCTCGGGCCCGTTGCTCGACCGGATCGATCTGCAAATAGAAGTGCCCGCCGTGAGCGCCACCGATCTGATGGCCCGTTCAGGCGGCGAGCCGAGCGCTGCGGTGCGCGAACGGGTGACGGTCGCGAGGGCGCGCCAGCTAGAGCGCTACCGCGGCCTTGGCGCCGAGGGTGTGCGCTGCAATTCGGACACCTCCGGCGACCTGTTGGAAGCGGTGGCGGCCACCGATGACGCGGGCGCCCAATTGTTGCGCCAGGCCGCCGACAGTCTGCGCCTAACTGCCAGAGGCTACCACCGCACGCTTAAGGTGGCCCGCACGCTGGCCGATCTCGACGGCGAGGAATCGGTGCGCCGCAACCACGTGGCCGAGGCACTGAGCTACCGCGGCGAGACCCTACGCCGCCAGGCGGCTGCATAGATCCAAACGCGGTCTTCCTATTCCCGCTGAGCTAATCGCCGCGCAAGTAAGACTTCATCAACCATAATCCGGTTAGCTGAGGGCCATGGGCGTGTGTTGCCCAGGCGTAATCTCAGTTGATCGGGTAGTAGCTGTGCAGTTCGAGCGTAAAGTAGATTCGATCGAGTCACCGGCGTCGGCGCCTCCAGAACATGGTGTCGCGGAATCTGGCTCTGACGCCGCCGGCCCGTCCCCCAACAGCCTATTTCGCCGGCTTCCAGAGTTTCTTCTGGTCTGCGCTGGAACGGCGCTCGCGACCCATGGCTTCCTGCAATATACCGGCGGATCAGGCCTTACATCGCAACTCATGATCGCGGGGGCCGGCGTCGCGCTCGCGGCAATGCTCGGCCTGCTGATGGCGTGGCGGCTCCCATCTGCGGGCCGCCAAGGTCCGGAAGACTCCAACCCCCGGCCATCGCCTCAGCTCGATCGCAAAGTCGAATCGCTCCACGACCTGCACTGGCGCCTGCGGGAAAGCGAGATCCGCTACCAGGCACCCAGCGGCAATCCAGACGACGTCATCATCCGGCGCAAGCGTGGTGGCCGCGTAAGCTTCGTCAATGACGCGTTCTGCCGGACCTTCGATCTTGAGCGCGAAGCCGTTATCGGCCGCGAATTCGTGCCGCCTGCCTGCGAGGGCGAAAACGGCCTTGCGAACCTGAGTAGCCTGGGTGAAGCGCGCCGCGGGCGCTATATGCAGCGGATTGAAACGGCAGCGGGCGCGCGGTGGTTCGCATGGGAGGATATTGCCGTTGGCCCCGGCGCGGATGGGCTACACGAGGTGGAAAGCGTTGGCCGTGATGTCACCGATCAGCGCGAAACCGAAATTGCTCTGCAGGAGGCCCGCGACCGCGCCGAGGATGCCAATCGCGCCAAATCGCGTTTCCTCGCCGCCATGAGCCACGAGATCCGCACGCCGATGAACGGCATTCTTGGCATGACCGGCCTGTTGCTCGACACCGAGCTGTCGGCCGAGCAGACCACCTATTCGCGCGCCATCGAGACGTCGGCCACGACGCTGCTCTCGCTGATCGACGAGATCCTGGATTTCTCTAAGATTGAAGCGGGCAAGCTGGAACTGAATTCCGCTCGCTTCGAGCTGGCGGAGACGATCCAGGGCGTGGTCGAATTGCTGGCGCCGCGGGCCCGCGAAAAGGGTCTGGAAATCGGTTGGTTTGTCGACCCCGATCTGCCGGCCATCGTAAGCGGCGACGAGATCAGGCTGCGGCAAGTTCTAATGAACCTGATCGGCAACGCCATCAAGTTCACCGAGACCGGCGGCGTAGTGCTGGAAGTCGAACACGCCAGCGGATCTCCGGAGGATGGGATTCGTTTCTGCGTGCGCGACACCGGGATTGGGCTCGACGCCATAGAGCGGGAAAACGTGTTCAGCGAATTCGAACAGGCGGACGCAAGTCCCACCCGGCGTCATGGCGGCACGGGGCTGGGGCTCGCCATCTCGAAGCGGCTGGTGGATGCCATGGGTGGGCGCATTTGGGTGGAAAGCGAGCCAAAGTCAGGCTCCGCCTTCGGCTTTCAAATCCCCTTCGAAGCCGACGCTTCCGGCCGCTCCATCGGCGAGGCCTGGCCGCGCCTCACCTCGCCCAAACGGGCATTGCTAGTTGGGGAGGAGGGCGTCGAAGCGGATTTGATGGCGCGTCAGTTGGAAGCGGCGGGCTGCCGGGTCGAGCGCGGCCCGATCGAGGAAGCCACGATCCACCTTTGGAACGCCGCCGGTCGGGCGGATCCCTTTAACGTCGTGATAATGCGAAACGGTTCCGCCGAGACCTGCCAGAATGTAATTGTTCAGGCGCGAGAAGCCTGCGCCGACCTCGGCGGGCTGCGGGCCATCGTGCTTATAGATTTGTCAGAACGCGGCGAACTCCATGACCTAAAAGAGCTTGGATTCGACGCACATTTGGTCCGGCCTATCCGTCCGATATCGCTGATCGCACAAGTGCAGGGCGGCCAGAATGATACGGCGTCTGTTACGGCGGCGCCGGACCATAGCTCCCAGCGCGCGCAAGCAGCGAAGAACTGCAAGGTGCTGTTGGCCGAGGACAACGGCATCAACGCGCTGCTGGCGAGTACCTTGCTGGAACGGCTGGGCTGCGAAGTCGTGCATGTGTTGAACGGCAAACAGGCCCTCGCCGCAGTCGCGGCGACGCGGGGCGATAAGGGCCTCACGCCCTTTGATCTTGTGCTGATGGACATTCACATGCCGGAGATGGATGGCATCGAGGCCAGCGCGGCGATCCAAGACCTCTATTCTCCAGAGCGCGACGCGGGCGAAACCGCGCCGCCGATCATCGCGCTGACGGCCGATGCATTTTCCGAAGAGCGCCAACGTTATCTCGACGCGGGGCTCGACGATTACCTCGCTAAGCCGTTCCAGCGCGAGCAGCTGGAAGCCCTGCTCGCCAAATGGACGGGCACGCCGCTGCCTGAGACTGCGTGGCAGGGTGCGCGCAACTCTGCCTAGCCGCAACTTGGATCCTCACCAGTTCCAATGTCCGTTCGGGAAGCGGGACCGTCACAGGAATGTGATGGTGAACCGGTCCTGAATACCCGCCAAGCTGTCACACCATTTTCGAAAACCTTTGTTACGGCCTGCTGGTGCGGCGAGCGAATCGCGGTCCTGTCAGAGCTTCAGGAGGCCTTTTCGACGTGAAGTTGCCGGTGATTCCCAATACAATCACCGGACGCAGGAGAGTCTACGATGCTGAAAAAGCGACTCCCGATGAACGGGGCCAGGCCTGCCCGTGTGACGCAGGCGAGCCCGCACCATATGGTGGCCTCGATGTCAGGCCTGCTTCGGGCACCGCTCATGCGCCGCCCGCCTGCAAAGGTCTATGGGCGCATGGGTGGTTTGGAGGTCCGACTTGCCCGCACCAAGGGCGATATGCGCCGGGCCCAGCGATTGCGCTATCACGTCTTTTATAACGAGATGGCCGCGATCCCAGACGTGGTTGCGAGCCTGTCGCGGCGCGACGAAGACCCCTACGATCCGGTCTGCGACCATCTCATGGTGGTCGACACCGAAGAGGCTTTCAAGGCGAAGCGGCAATGGCTGCGACGGCCCCGGGTGGTCGGCACCTATCGGGTGCTCCGCCAAGAGATTGCCGATCTCTATGACGGGTTCTACACCCAGGGTGAATACGACATCGCCCCGCTGATCGAGGCCAAAAGCCCGCGCTACAAATTCATGGAGATGGGCCGTTCCTGCGTGCTGAAGCCCTACCGCACGCGCCGCACCGTCGAGCTGTTATGGCAGGGATTGTGGAACTACATCCGGGAGCACGGCGTCGATGTCATGCTGGGCTGCGCAAGTTTTTCCGGAACCGACCCTCGCCAGCATGCGATGGCCTTGAGCTTCTTGCATCACAGCGCGCTGGCGCCAACCGGATGGCGTGTCAGGGCCCATGACCGGCAGCATGTCGACATGAATATGATGCCGGCCTCGGAGATCGATCACAGGCAAGTGCTGCGCGCAATGCCGCCATTGATAAAGGGATATCTGAAGCTTGGCGCTTATGTCGGTGATGGGGCTGTAATCGACCACCAATTCGGCACCACAGATATCCTGATGATCCTGCCCGTGGAGGACATCAATGAGCGCTATTTCGCGCATTTCGGCGCGCCCGGCGAATTGGATCAATCCGCAGCTGCACACGATCCCACCTGCCTGAATTGAGGCGTGTGTCCGCCCCTCCGAGGGCTTCAACCGCTGATGTTGTAGGCGGCCAACGCCGCGAGATTGACTAACGTGGTGTCTGTGCAGCCCAGCGTCGCGATTTGTACCGGCCGCGACAGGCCCACCAGCAATGGACCCAAAACGGTCGAGCCGCCCAGCTCCTGCAGCATGTTGGTGGAGATGCTCGCGCTGTGGAAAGCCGGCATGATCAGCACATTCGCGGTGTCGGAGAGCCGGCAAAATGGATAGAGCGCCATGGCGTTGCTATTCAGCGCGACGTCCGCGGTCATTTCGCCGTCATACTCGAAATCCGTGGTGCGCTCGTCCAGAATCCGGACCGCGTCGCGGACATATTCGGCGCGCTCGCCGGGCGGGTGGCCAAAATTGGAGTAGGCCAACAGGGCAACCCGGGGCTCATAGCCCAGACGCCGCGCCACGCTGGCGGTTTGCTCGGCAATGTCGGCGAGCTCTTCGGCCGTATGCATGTCGTGGACCGAAGTATCGGCGATCAGCACCGTGCGCCCCTTGCAAAGCGCGATCGAAACCCCGATCACCCGCTGGCCCGGCAGTGGATCGAGCACGTGCCGGATGTCCTGATAGGCCGTCGACCAGTTTCTCGTGACGCCGGTGACCATAGCGTCGGCATGGCCCAGCGCCACCATGCACGCGCCGAAGATATTGCGGTCGGTGTTCACCATGCGCTGGCAATCGCGCAGCAGATAGCCATGGCGCTGCAGGCGGCTATAGAGGAATTCCGAGTATTCGTCGTTGCGATGGGATTCCCTGGCGTTGTGGATCTCCATTTCCTCGCGGAATTCGACGCCGGTGGTCTTGAATGCATCCATGATCAGCGGTTCTCGGCCGATCAGTACGGGCTGACCTAGCGCGGCGTTCAGGAAGGCGGCCGCGGCGCGAACCACCTGTTCCTCTTCGCCTTCCGCGAACACGACCCGTTTCGGGGTTTCGCGCACCTTCTCGAAAATGTTGTGGAGCAGGCCCGCGACCGGATCGAGCCTGGCGCTCAGACCGGCGCTGTAGCCGGTCATGTCGATGATCGGCCGCCGCGCTACGCCCGAATCCATCGCCGCCTTGGCTACCGCCGGGGGTATGTGGCTGATCAACCGCGGGTCGAACGGGACGGGGATGATGTAGTTGGGTCCATAGAGCGGCCTGCGCCCCTGATAGGCCGCGGCCACCTGATCGGGCACCTCGACACGGGCGAGCTCGGCAAGCGCCTCGGCAGCGGCGATCATCATGGCTTCGTTGATGGTGCTGGCCCGAACATCGAGCGCACCGCGAAAGATATAGGGGAAGCCTAGAACGTTGTTGATCTGATTGGGATAATCCGAGCGCCCGGTCGCCATGATGGCGTCATCGCGGACCTCAGCGACCTCTTCGGGCGTGATTTCCGGATCCGGGTTGGCCATGGCGAATATGATCGGCCTCTGCGCCATTGAGGCCACCATGTCCTGGCTCACCACGCCCGCGGCGGAGACCCCGAACAAGACGTCGGCGCCCTCCAGCGCATCGGCCAGGCTGCGGGCCTTGGTGTCGGTGGCAAAGGCGGATTTCCACTGATTCATGCCCTCGGGCCGGCCCCGATAAATAACGCCCTTGGAATCGCACAGCGTCATGTTCGCCTTGGGCATCCCCATTGCCGCCAGCAGCTCCAGCGAGGCAATGCCCGCCGAGCCCGCGCCGTTGCAAACCAGCCTGGTGTTCTTCAGATCGCGGTCGGTCAGATGCAGGGCATTGATCAGGCCGGCGGCGGCGATGATAGCCGTGCCGTGCTGGTCGTCGTGGAATACCGGGACGTCCAGCAGCTCGCTCAACTGCTGCTCGATCAGGAAGCAGTCGGGAGCCCTAATGTCTTCCAGATTGATGCCGCCGAAGGAGGCGCCCAGATAACGCACGCTGTTGACGAAGGCCTCAACATCCTCGGTGTCGACTTCAAGGTCGATGGCGTCCACATCGGCGAAGCGTTTGAACAGCACCGCCTTGCCCTCCATCACAGGCTTTGAGGCGAGCGCGCCGAGATTCCCGAGGCCCAGAATAGCGGTGCCGTTGGTTATGACCGCGACCAGATTGCCCTTGCTGGTGTAGTCGTAGGCGAGTTGGTGATCCTGGGCGATCGCCAGCACCGGTACCGCGACGCCAGGCGAATAGGCCAAGCTCAAATCGCGCTGCGTCGCCATCGGCTTGGTGGGCGCGATTTCCAGCTTGCCCGGCTTGCCCTGCTTGTGGAATTGCAAGGCTTCGTGGTCGGTGAAGCTCGGCTTGTTGGTTGGACGCTGCATTACTGGACTCGAACTCCGCGGCGGGCGGCCTCTGCCCACATCGCGGGATCGCCGGCACCATAGAACCGGTATCTTGGCAGCACAATCGGGTTTGGTCGCCAGCAAATGGTGGGAAAAGTTAAAAAGCTCGGCCCCAAGCCTTCACGGGCGCTAGGCGGCCAGCTATGTCTTTTGCGGGAGCATTCGGGCTCGCGGGGTCACGATGGTCGATCAGGCACAATCTCGAGGCGAAAAGAAGGGGCGCGGTGCAACGCCCGCGATGGAACAGTATCTTGAGATCAAACGGGCCAATCCCGATTGCCTGCTGTTCTACCAAATGGGCGACTTCTACGAGCTGTTCTTCGAGGACGCAGTCGCCGCCTCGCGCGCACTCGGCATCCAACTCACCAAACGCGGCAAGCATCAGGGCAAAGACGTGCCGATGTGCGGCGTTCCGCTGCGCCGCGCCGATGAATATCTGCAACGGCTGATTGGGCAAGGCTTCCGGGTGGCGGTCTGCGAACAGACAGAGGAAATATCGGAGACCAAGAAACGGGGCGCGAAGGCGCTCGTCCGGCGCGGTGTGGTGCGGTTGGTTACGCCCGGCACCATTACGGAAGAAAACCTGCTCGATGCCCGCGAAGGCAACTTCTTGACAGCAATGTTCCGGGCGCCGACCTCGACGGCTGAACCCGGCGAAGTCTTTGCGCTGGCATCCCTCGACATTTCGACCGGTGACTTCTTGGTTTCCAGCGTGAGCGGCGATGACCTGGCGGGCGAGCTTGCCCGAATCGGACCGGACGAAGTGCTGGTAGGCGAGGAAAGCGCGGGCGATGCCAGAGTGCGGGCCCTGATCGATCTCGCAAGCGCCGCGCTAACGCCGGTGCCCCGGCATTCCTTCGACTCCCTGAGCGGCGAGCGCAGGCTCAAGGCCGGCCTTGGCGTGGCAGCCCTCGAAGGCTTTGGCGGTTTCGCGCGTCCCGAGCTCGCGGCCATCGCCGCCCTGCTCGGCTATGTCGAAATCACCCAAGTCGGACATCGGCCCCATTTGCGTCCGCCCACTAGGTCGGGACCGCAAAGCGTGCTGGTGATCGACGCGGCGACGAGGGCCAATCTGGAGATCATCCGCTCGATCCGCGGCGAGCGCCGCGGCAGCCTGCTGGCGGCGGTCGACCGCACACTGACAGGCGCGGGTGCGCGCGAACTGGCCTCCCGCCTCGCGAGCCCCTTGATGGACGAGGAGGCGATTGGCGCGCGGCTCGATGCAGTCGGCTTCCTGCTGGAGGAGACCGCCCTGCGGGCCAAACTGCGGAGTGACGTCAAGACGGCGCCCGACATCGCCCGGGCGTTAGCAAGGCTAAGCCTGTCGCGTGGCGGACCACGGGATCTCGGCGCAATCCGTGCCGGGCTCGAAGTGGCGGCGGCCTGTGCGGACGATCTGGCGGCCCAGGCCAAGACGATGGGGTTGCCAAGCGAACTGGAGAAAATCGCCAAGAATCTGCATGCGGCGGCGCCCGATCTGCTTAAAGAGCTGCAGGCGGCCCTTGGCGACGAGCTCCCGCTCAACCGGCGCGAAGGCGGTTTCGTCAGGCCAGGCTACGCCCAAGAGCTCGATGAACACCGGACGCTGCGCGACGATAGCCGCAAGGTGGTGGCGGCCCTGCAGGCGAAATATGCGGAGGAGACCGGCATCAAGTCGCTCAAGGTGCGCCACAACAACGTGCTGGGATTCTTTGTTGAAGTGACGGCGGTCAACGCCGGGGCGTTGATGGAGGCGCCCCTCAATGAGGTTTTCATTCACCGGCAAACGCTCGCCAACGCGGTGCGATTTTCGACCCAGGAGCTTGGTGAGACCGAGGCCAAGATCGTCACCGCGGCTGACCGTGCGTTGGCGATCGAAATGGAGATTTTCGTCCAGCTCAAAGACGTGGTGGTGGGCCAAGAGGGCGCGCTGGGCGACGAGGCGCTGGCGCTCGCTCAGCTCGACCATTATTGCGGCATCGCCGAACTCGCCGAAGAGCAGCGTTATGTGCGGCCCAAGGTCGATGCGAGTATTGCCTTCGAAATTTCCGGCGGCCGCCACCCGGTGGTCGAGCAGGCTCTGGCCAAGGGGAATGACGGGCCGTTTGTCGAGAACGATTGCGACCTTGGGGAGCGCGGCGACGCTCCCCCCAAGGCGGTTATTCCACGCGGCCGGCTCTGGATCGTCACCGGCCCCAATATGGCCGGCAAGTCGACATTCCTGCGGCAAAACGCGCTGATCGCGGTGCTGGCGCAAATGGGATCCTTCGTGCCTGCCCGCAGCGCCCATATCGGGATAGTCGACCGCTTGTTCAGCCGCGTTGGCGCGGCGGACGATATCGCGGGCGGGCGCTCCACCTTCATGGTCGAGATGGTCGAAACCGCCGGAATCCTGAACCAGGCGAGCGAACGCTCGTTGGTGGTGTTGGACGAGATCGGCCGCGGCACCGCGACCTTCGATGGTCTCTCGATCGCCTGGGCGACGGCGGAGTACCTGCACGACGTGAACCGTTGCCGAGCGCTGTTCGCGACCCATTATCACGAGCTTACCGCCCTGGTCGGAAAGCTCGCCAACGCCGCCAACGTCACCATCGAGGTGAAGGAGTGGAAGGACGACATCATCTTCCTGCACAAGGTGGTGGCAGGCGCCGCCGACCGGTCCTATGGCATCCAAGTGGCGAAGCTTGCAGGATTGCCAAAGCCCGTTATCGCGCGCGCCCATGACGTGCTGGCGCGGCTGGAGTCCGATGAACGCCGCTCAGCGGAAGATCTGGCGGATGAACTTCCGCTCTTTGCGGGCGCGCATCATGAGCCCCCGGAGAGCCCTTCCGGACCTTCGGAGCTTGAACATGCTCTGGAGGAGCTGATTCCCGATGCAATGACGCCCCGCGATGCGCTGGAGGCGCTCTACCGGCTCAAAGCATTGCTCAAGGATGGCGGCTCTGAGACATGAAGCGAGCTGTGCTAAGCTGCCCGACGGTCGCGTGAAGCCTATCCCGGTAAACCCATGGATCAACGCCTAGCGAGGGGTGCGCCTTACTTCGACCCGCAAGCGCTGCGGGACGAACTCACATCCCTGTGGCGGGAATATTCGAGCCGCGACACCGAGCTGCGGGCACGTGTGCTTGAGCGCCTGAAGGCGCTGGTGAGCGATGCTCACGAACAGGCGCGCGAGCAGCTGCTGGCGGACGGCAATGGGCGGGCCTGCGCCGAGGGGCTCTCGCGTTTCCAAGACGAGCTGATCAGCGCGATCTACGACTTTACCAGCCATCACATCTATCGCGCGCAAAACCCCTCCGCCGCCGAGCGCATGTCAATCGTCGCCACCGGGGGCTATGGCCGCAACATGCTTGCGCCGGGCTCCGACATCGATCTGCTGTTCCTGCTGCCCTACAAGCAGACCGCCTGGGGCGAGAGCGTGGTCGAGTACATCCTCTACCTGCTTTGGGATCTGGGTTTAAAGGTCGGGCACGCGACGCGCAGCATCGATCAATGTTGCCGGCTCTCGAAATCGGACATGGTGATCCGGACATCCCTGCTGGATGCACGCCTGATCTGGGGTGACCGGGACCTGTTCGAGGAGTTCGAGACAAAATTTCTCAAGGATGTGGTCAAGGGCAGCGGACGCGAGTTCATCGAGGCGAAATTGGAAGAGCGCAACGAACGCCACTCCCGGCACGGCGCCTCGCGCTACCTGGTCGAGCCCAACATCAAGGACGGCAAGGGTGGGCTTCGCGACCTGCATACCCTGCACTGGTTGACCCGTTATCTGCATCCAGGCGAGGGCGGCGAGGATTATGTCTCCCAGGGCGTTTTCTCGCAGGCGGAATACAGCACCTTCCGTAAATGCGAGGACTTTCTTTGGACCGTGCGCTGCCACTTGCACTTTCTCGCGGGCCGGCCCGAAGAACGGCTTTCATTCGACGTCCAGCCGGTGCTGGCCGAGCGCCTGAATTACAAGGACCACCGAGGATTGCGGGCCGTCGAGCGCTTCATGAAGCACTTCTTTTTGATCGCCAAGGATGTTGGCGACTTGACGCGGATTGTTTGCTCGGCGCTCGAGGTCAAGCAGCTCAAGAGCGTGCCCGCTCTCAACGAGCTGCTGGCGCCCACCACATGGCGGCGCCGTGTGAAGTTACGCAAGACAACCGATTTCCGTATCGACACGGGCCGGATCAATGTAGCGCGGACGGACGTCTTCGAGACCGATCCGGTCAATTTGATCCGCCTGTTCTGGCTCGCCGAGCGCCACAATGTTGCTTTTCACCCCGAAGCGTTTCGCCTGGTACGAGCGTCGCTGAGGTTGATCGACGACAAGCTGCGCGGAGACGCCGAAGCCAATCGGTTGTTCTTGAAGCTGCTGACCAGTTCGACCAACCCGGAGTTTTCGCTGAGGCGCATGAACGAGGCAGGCGTGCTCGGCCGCTTCATCCCTGATTTCGGCCGTGTAGTCTCGATGATGCAGTTCAACATGTATCACCACTTCACCGTCGACGAGCACCTGATCCGCTCAATCGGCATCCTATCGGACATCGAGAACGGCCGGCTCGAGGAAGACCTGCCTCTGTCGAGCGAGATCGTGCGGACGATCGAGAACCGCCGCGTGCTTTACGTCGCCATGCTGCTGCACGACATTGCCAAGGGGCGCGATGAGGATCACTCGATCGCGGGCGCTCGCATCGCCAGGAAGCTGGGGCCGCGGCTGGGCCTGACCGCTGCCGAGACCGATACGGTCTCATGGCTGGTCGAGCATCATCTCGATATGAGCCTATACGCCCAAAGCCGCGATCTGAACGATCCCAAGACCATCGAGGACTTCGCCGCGATCGTGCAAAGCCGGGAGCGGCTCAAGCTGCTGGTGATCCTAACCGTGGCCGATATCAGGGCGGTGGGCCCCGGAGTTTGGAATGGCTGGAAAGGCCAGCTCTTGAGGACGCTTTACTACGAGATCGAGCCGATTCTGGCTGGCGGCTTTAGCGCCATCAGTGGCGCCGACCGCGCCCGCATGGCCGAAGACCGGCTGCGCCAAGAGCTTGGCGACATGTCGGAAAAGCAGGTCGAGCGCTTCATTGCCCGGCAGTATCCCTCCTATTGGCTCCGCACCGATCCCGAGGCGCAGCTCGACCAGGCCCGGATCATCGCCGCCGCCGAGGCCGAGGATCGGGAACTGGTGATTGACGTCACCAGCGATGAGTTCAAGGAGGTGACCGAGCTCACCATATTTGCGCCCTCCCATCCCAGGCTGCTCTCCATGATCGCTGGCGCTTGTGCCGCTTCGGACGCCAATATCGTCAGCGCCCAGATCTCCACCACCCGCGATGGTATGGCGCTGGACGTGGTCCATTTGCAGCGCGAATTCGAACGCTCCGATGACGAGGTGCGGCGGGGCAAGCGAATCGGCGCGTCGATCGAAAAGCTGCTGAGCGGCGAGAGCAGCCTAGAGGCAATGGTGGCCAAGAAGCAGCCCATGCGAAAGCGGATGCGGGCGTTCTCGGTCGAGCCTCAGGTGATGATCGACAATACGCTCTCCGACGAGCTCACCGTGATTGAAGTGAATGGCCTCGATCGCCCGGGCCTGCTTTATGATCTGACCCGTGAGCTGGGCGACATGATGCTCGACATCGCATCCGCCCAAATCGCCACATTCGGCGAGAAGGCTGTCGACGTCTTTTACGTGACCGATCTGACAGGCAAGAAGATATCGAACGGGGCGCGCCAGACCGCGATTCGCCACCGCTTGACCCGTGTATTGAGTGACTCGAAAGCCAAATCCAAGGTCAAGGCCGGTGCGTCTTGAGGGCCGCTATCCGGGAGGCTCTGGGGGCAAATCGGGCGCAAGGAGCGCTGGAAATTAGCCAAAACGCCATGATTCCACCGGAAAAAGCCCTATCTTAAAGAGAGATGATTCCACCGGAGCGTCGATTCAGATCCTACTGGCTCGCCTAACGCATGTTCCCGATTAGAGATTCGGTTTTCTGTAGAACCACGCCCGCGGTGGTGATCACCATCATCGCGGTCAATGCGCTGATCTTTCTCTACGAGCAAACACTTGACCCGCAAGAGTTCGATCTGCTTCTCAAGAATTACGCCCTGATCCCGGCCCGTTATTTCGATACCGGCTGGGCTTGGAGCCAGGGGCTGAGCTCAACCGATCCGGTGCCTCTCTTCACCAGCATGTTCCTACATAGCGGCTGGTTCCACGTGATTTTCAACATGTGGACGCTATGGATTTTCGGCCCCGCGCTGGAAGACCGGTTGGGCCGAGGGCGCTTCATCCTGTTCTATGTGCTGTGTGGATTAGCCGCCTGTTTTGCCCACGCGATCATCTATCCCTACTCCCAGATTCCTGTGATCGGGGCATCGGGAGCCGTTGCGGGCGTGATTGCAGCCTATGCCATCAGTTTTCCGGCAGCACGGCTGATGGTGCTGGTGCCGTTGTTTCTGATAATTCCGCTGTTTATTCAGATTCCGGCCATTTTGTTCGCGGCGTTTTGGTTCTTTGTCCAGATTCTGCAGGGCTATTTCGAGTCCGCTATGCCCGGCATCGGCGGCATCGCCTGGTGGGCCCATATCTGGGGCTTTCTGTCGGGCCTGCTGTTTCTCTGGCTGATACGCCCGGCTCCCCTGCGCGAGGATCCGAGCGGCGGCGCCTAGCTCCGGCGGGCCGAGCACAATCTTGCCCTAGGGGCCAACCTCCTCTACTTGGTCGCCATGAAGCTTTTTCGCTCCTTCGCGACAGTGGGCGGCATGACGATGATCAGCCGGGTGCTGGGCTTCGTTCGTGACATTTTGATTGCCGGCGTGTTGGGTGCGGGCCCCATCGCAGACGCTTTCTTCGTCGCCTTCCGATTTCCCAATCTGTTCCGACGGCTGTTCGCCGAGGGCGCCTTCAACGCAGCCTTCGTGCCACTTTTCGCCAGGCGGCTCGCGGGCGAGGGCAAGAGCGCGGCGCGCGAATTCGCCGAGCAGGCGCTTGCCGTGCTGCTGGCGGCGTTGATGCTCACCACCGCGGTCGCCGAAATCGCAATGCCCTGGCTGATGTATTTGATCGCGCCGGGATTCGCCGCCTCACCGGACAAATTCGACCTGGCGGTGCTGCTGACACGGATCGCCTTTCCCTATCTTCTGTGCGTCTCGCTGGTGGCGCTGCTGTCGGGAGTGTTGAACGCGCTTGACCGGTTTGCGGTAGCCGCGGCGGCGCCGATCCTGCTGAACATCGTGCTGATTTCGGTGATGCTGGGCGTGAGCTGGTACGCCTTCGGCAACACGCCGGAGGCCGGAATCGCGTTGGCCTGGGGCGTGGCGGTGGCGGGCGTGTTGCAGCTTTTGGTTCTGATCTATTGGGCGCGCCATGTGGGCATGGGGCTCAAGTTGCGCCGGCCCCGCATGACCGAGGGTGTGCGCAGGCTGATCCGGCTCGGCATCCCTGGCGTGATTGCGGGCGGCATCACCCAAATCAATATCCTGGTAGGAACCATCATCGCCTCACTGGAGGACAGCGCGGTCTCCTGGCTCTACTACGCCGACCGGATTTACCAGCTCCCGCTCGGCATTGTCGGCATTGCCATCGGCATCGTATTGCTGCCGGATCTCTCCAAACGCTTGCGCGCGGGCGATGGCGACGGTGCGTCAGTCAGCCTGAACCGGTCGCTGGAGGTCTCGCTGCTGTTCACCCTGCCCGCTGCGGTCGCGCTGTTCATGGTGCCGGAACCGATTATCCAGGTGCTGTTCCAGCGCGGTGCCTTCGGCGTGGACGACACGCTTGCCACCGCTTCCGCGCTCGCCGCTTTCGCGGTCGGCCTCCCCGCCTTTGTGTTGATCAAGGTATTTTCGCCGGGCTTCTTCGCGCGCGAAGACACAAGAACGCCGATGATCTATGCGGGCATCAGCGTGGTGGTGAACATCATCGGCTCCCTGGCGCTGTTTTTCGTGATCGGCCATGTGGGCATCGCGGTCGCCACGTCGCTCGCGGGCTGGACCAATGCGGGTCTTCTGGCGGTGACTCTGGCGCGACGCGGCGACTTCACCGCCGATGGCGGGCTGCGCAGCCGGCTCGGGCCCATATGCCTCTCCAGCGCAATCATGGGGCTAGCGCTGTGGTGGCTGGGCGTGACTTTGGAGCCCTGGTTCGCGCCCGGAAACGGCCTCGCCATTCAGAGCGGCGCGTTGGCGCTGCTGGTTGGCGCCGGCCTGCTGATCTTCGCGCTTGCCGCCCAGCTTACCGGGGCGGTCCACCTGCAAACCATACTGCGAAACCTGGCCCGGAGCTGAGGCTTGGGCCCGGGACTTGCGCCCCGGGATCGGCTAAGCCATAACCCGCTCCACCCGAGCCATGGCAAACCGATGACCAACCATAAGCCGCGCGTATTTTCAGGGGTCCAACCGACGGGAAACCTGCATCTCGGCAACTATCTGGGCGCTATCACCAAATTCGTGGCGCTGCAGCAGGATTTCGAGTGCCTCTATTGCGTGGTGGATATGCACGCCATCACGGTCTGGCAGGAGCCCGCGGAACTTGCCCACAACACCCGCGAGGTGACGGCGGCGTTTCTTGCGGCGGGAATCGATCCCGAAACCCATATCGTCTTCAATCAAAGCCAGGTCTCGGGCCATGCGGAGCTCGCCTGGATCTTCAATTGCGTGGCCCGGATGGGCTGGCTCAACCGGATGACCCAGTTCAAGGAAAAGGCGGGCAAGCACCGCGAGAACGCCTCCGTCGGCCTCTTCACCTATCCCGACCTGATGGCCGCCGACATCCTGCTCTACCGGGCGACCCACGTTCCGGTCGGCGAGGACCAGAAGCAGCATTTGGAGCTCTCCCGCGACATCGCGCAGAAGTTCAACACCGACTATGCCGCTTCGATCGCCGCTCTTGGGCTTGATCCGGAATTCTTTCCGCTGCCTGAGCCCGTCATCACCGGACCTGCAACGCGGGTAATGTCGCTGCGAGATGGCTCGAAAAAGATGAGCAAGTCCGACCCCTCGGACATGTCGCGGATCAATCTGAGCGACGATGCGGACGCCATCGCCAAGAAATTCCGCAAGGCCAGGACCGATCCCGAACCCTTGCCTAGCGAGGAAGCGCGCTTTGAAGGCCGCCCCGAAGCGGAGAACTTGGTTGGCATCTATGCAGCACTCAGCGGCAAGACCAAACCCCAAGTGCTGGCCGATGTGGGGGGCAGCCAATTCTCGCAGTTCAAGCAGACGCTGACCGAGCTGGCGGTGGAGAAATTGGGCCCGGTGGCGAGCGAGATGCGCCGCTTGATGGACGATCCCGCACATATCGACAAGGTGCTGGGTAGGGGGGCCGAGCGGGCGCACGCGCTCGCCGATCCGATCCTTAGCCAGGTCAAGGACGTCGTCGGCTACATTCAACGGTCGGAGTGATGCAGCGAGTCGTGCATTGACGGCCCGTTTGAGCTGGGATTCGCAGGTCGCTATATGCGGTTGCTGTGAGGCCCCAAGGATGGCAGCATCCGGCCCATGGCAGCGAAACGGCGACAGGTTTTCGAAAAGGGGCACCGGCGAAAGTTTCTGGTCGTCGTCGACGAAACCCCGGAATGCGAAAAAGCATTGGAGTTCGCGGCGAATCGCGCCGAGCACACCGGCGGCGGCTTGGCGCTGCTCTATGTGATCGAGCCTGGCGAATTCCAGCATTGGCTGGGGGTCGAGGAAATCGCCCGCGAGGAGGGCGCCAACAAAGCGCGCGCGGTTTTTCGCCTGTTTCGCCGTAAATTAAAGGCGTTGGGCCATGACGATCTCGAGCCCGAGGAGATCATCCGTGAAGGGGGCAAGGCGGAAGAGATCCTGGCGCTGATCCAGGAGGACGAGGATATGGCGATCCTGGTGCTCGGCGCCTCGAAGGACCCCTCGGGGCCAGGTCCCCTCGTTTCGACGCTGGCGGCGGGCAAGGTTGCGGGCACTTTTCCGATTCCGATAACCATCGTGCCGGGGGATCTGAGCAATGAGGATATCAAGGCGCTAGCCTGACGGCGTCTTGAATTTCGATTGCCACCCGCCGATCTAGCTAATAGAACCATTCTAATGTGATAGGCTGCCCCGTGGCCGATTTTCGGCCGCTCGGCGCGATATCGAAGGGCGAGCCATGTTTATTCAAACCGAAGCAACTCCCAATCCGGCGACCTTGAAGTTCCTTCCCGGAAGGGTGGTTCTGACAGGCGGCACCAAGGACTTTCGCGACGAGACCAGTGCGTCGCAATCGCCGCTGGCCTCGCGGCTGTTCGATATCGACGGTGTTTCGGGCGTGTTTTTCGGCCCCGATTTCATTTCGGTGAGCAAGGGTGAGGCCGAATGGCAGCACCTGAAGCCTGCGATTCTAGGCGCCATTATGGAGCATTACCTCTCCGGCGAGCCTGTCATGGACGACGGCAGCGAGGAAGAGACGGGCGGAGAAGAGTTTTACGCGCCCGAGGATGAGGAGACGGTAGCGACCATCAAGGAGTTGCTGGATACGCGGGTGCGTCCAGCGGTTGCCCAGGATGGCGGCGACATCATGTTCCACGGCTACAAGGAAGGCATCGTCTTCCTGCATATGCGCGGCGCCTGCGCGGGCTGTCCCAGCGCGACCGCGACCCTTCAGCATGGAATCGAGAACCTGCTGAAACACTTCCTTCCTGAGGTCCAGGAGGTCCGCCCGATCTAGAGCGCGGGCTCTCGCTTTTCGCGCATTCCAGCATTCCCATCACATCCGGGAGCGGCCATGTCCAAGCCCATATCTCGTGAGCCGCTGGAACAGATCTTTCTCGAAGCTCGTACGCACAATGCGTGGCACGACAAGGATGTGCCCGATGAAGTTTTGCACGAGCTAATCGACATCATGAAAATGGGACCGACCAGCGCCAATTGTTCGCCGGCGCGGTTCCTGTTCGTGCGGTCGGAGGCCGCCAAGCAGCGCCTCAGGCCCTTTCTTTCCGAGGGCAATCAAGAAAAGACCATGACGGCGCCAGTCTGCGCCATCATCGGTTACGACATGGATTTCTACGAGCACCTTCCCAAGCTGTTCCCGCATGACGACGCGAAGAGCTGGTTCGAGGGCAAGCCCGACCACATCGCCACCACAGCCTTCCGCAACGGAACCTTACAGGGCGCCTATTTCATCCTGGCCGCCCGGTCGTTGGGGCTGGATACGGGGCCAATGTCGGGGTTCGACAATGCGGGCGTCGACGCGGAGTTCTTCGCCGGCACCCAGGTCAAGTCGAACTTCCTTTGCAGCATCGGCTATGGCGACCCGGCGGGCCTGTTTCCGCGTTCGCCTCGCTTCGATTTCGATGAGATCGCGCAAATCCTTTAGGATCTGCCATGAACATCCTGGCCTTCGACACCTGCATGGCCGCCTGCTCGGCCGCGGTGCTGCGCGGCGATAGCGGCGAGGCCCAGCTGTTCCGCGCCTATGAACGGCGCGAGCGGGGCCATGCTGAGGCAATTGTTCCAATGATTCTCGATGTCATGGCGCAGGCGGAGATCGGCTTCGGCGAGCTGGACCGGCTGGCCGTAACGGTGGGACCTGGGAGTTTCAGCGGCGTTCGGATTGGCGTGGCGACCGCGCGGGGCCTGGCGCTCGCCTCGGGTCTGCCAGTGGCCGGCGCGACCACGCTTGAGGTCATGGCGCGGCAAGTGATCGTGGCCGGACTGCACGGCGAGGCGCAATGCTTGGGCATCGCCCACGATGCGCGCCGGGGCGAACTCTATTTGGAGCTATTCGATCGCCGGGCGGCGGCGCTCTCCGAACCCATGGTGGTCGGCATCGAGGACGCGCTGAACCTGTTGCCCCATTCGGGCCTCGTGGTGGCGGGCAGCGCCGGGCCGCTGCTGGCTGAGGCCGCCATGGTATCGGTCCGCGAGCTGAGGACTGTGCTGCCTGAGCTTTTGCCCGACGCGGGCCAATTGGCCGAAATGGCCGGGGAACTGCCGGTTGCCACCGGGCCGTTGCTGCCGCTTTATCTGCGCGCGCCCGACGCCAAGCCCCAAGCCGCACAAACCTTGCCGCGCCAACCGTGAGACCGGAGACCGAAGCGAGTGTAACCGTAACGACCGGCGTCCCGAGCGATGCGGCGGCGCTGGCGCGCTTGCACGCGGCATGTTTCGCGCGGGGCTGGGACGGAGAGAGCATCCGGCGATATCTTGGCGATCCCAACTGTTTGGCGCTGCTGGCCCGCCGTTCAGGCGTCAGCACTCTGCAAGGTTTTCTGATCTGCAGAGCAAGTGGCGCGGAAGCTGAAATCCTGAGTCTCGCCGTGGCTCCCGAAATGCGTGGACAGCGGATCGGCGAGGCACTGTGGCTCACGGCGCGCAGCGAGCTTCTCTCCCGCGGCGTCGATCGCGTGGTGCTGGAGGTCGGTGAAGACAACAAGGCGGCCCTGGCGCTTTACAGCAAATTCGACTTTCGCAAGGTCGGACGCCGCAAGGACTATTACCAGAGCGCGAGCGGCGAACCACCCCTGAGCGGCCTGATCATGGCTTGCGATCTGGCGGCCAGTTCGGGCCCTTGAGTGGACGGCTCATGTCGCTCTGCCTATAAGGGACTCCTCAGGCAACTCATCGGGTAGGGTGATGCCCAGCGCCACGCGGCCTCAAAGCAAATTGGAGCGTCTCTGCGGCGAACGCGGCATGCGCATGACGGAGCAACGCCGGATCATCGCGCGGGTGCTTTCCAAGGCCGATGATCATCCGGACGTAGAAGAGGTCCACCGGCGTGTCAGCTCGCTCGATCGCCGGATTTCGCTCTCCACCGTGTACCGTACCGTCCGGCTTTTCGAAGATGCGGGCATTCTCGAGCGCCACGAATTCGGTGACGGGCGCGCCCGCTACGAACCGGTTGCAAAAGAGCACCACGACCATCTGATCGATATGGATAGCGGGCGGGTCATTGAATTCCGAAACGAGCAGATCGAAAAGCTGCAAAAGCTGGTGGCCAAGGAGCTCGGCTATAAGCTGATCGACCATCGCCTGGAGCTCTTCGGCGTGCCACTCAACAAGGACAAGGCCTAGGCCATTGCATGCATTCGGGGCAGAACGGCCTCTAGGACGGCGCGGGTTTCATCCAATGGCTGTTCTGCGCGCCGTATGTATCCTCACGCTATTCTTTCTGCTGACGCTGCCTGGCATGCTGGTCCAGCTGGTGGTCTCCAAGATTTGGCCGCACTGGTCTCTGTCGCTGCCGCATTGGTACCACCGGTTGCTCTGCCGGCTGTTGGGCGTTCACATTCATCTTGACGGCGAATTGATACGAGGCGGCCCTGTGCTGCTGATCGCCAACCATGTCTCTTGGCTCGATATCCCGGTGATCAGCGCGGTAGCGCCGGTCTCATTTATCGCCAAGAAGGAAGTGGTGCGTTGGCCGTTCGTGTCGTGGCTGGCCCGGCTGCAGCGAACGATCTTCATAGACCGGGAATCCCGAGGGGCGGTGCTGCAGACGACGCGCGAAATCTTGGCCCGGTTGAATGGCGGCGACAATATTGTGCTGTTTGCCGAGGGAACCAGCAGCGACGGCAACCGGGTGTTGCCCTTCCACTCCTCGCTGTTCGCCGCGGCCCGGCCATCGGGCAACTCAACCGGGACCCATGAAAAGGAAATCTATGCTCAAACGCTGGCATTCGCTTATACGCATCTGCACGGCCTTCCACTTGGCCGGCTGAAGCGTCCATTGGTGGCTTGGTACGGCGATATGGACTTGGCAAGCCATGTCTGGACATTGCTGACACGTGGTCCTGTCGATGTTCACATGCGCATCGGACCACCGGTCCGGCTCAATCGTTTTGCCGACCGCAAGGACCTGGCCAACTTCAGTGAAGAGCAGGTCAGGCGATCGGTGGTCGAACTGTTGCTGGCGCGGGAAGCGGGCACAGATGTGCGGGTTGGATAACTGGTTCGGCTCCCTCCGCGCTGGACGGCCTGATCGATTGCAACTAAAACGCGGTTCCGGTGCGATCCCTAACGCAGCCGCGATTGAACAGATGAGCGCGCCACAAAAGAAGCTCCATATCAAGACCTTCGGGTGTCAAATGAACGTCTACGATTCCGAGCGGATCGCAGAGGCGTTGGCGCCGCTTGGGTATGGTTTGAGCGACGACGCCGCCGACGCAGACCTGGTGGTCTTGAACACCTGTCACATCAGGGAAAAGGCGGCCGAGAAGGTCTATTCGGATTTAGGGCGGTTGCGGCAACTGAAGGCGCAGCGTGCACGCCGGGGCGAGCGCACGGTCGTCGCGGTCGCGGGATGTGTTGCCCAGGCCGAGGGGCGCGAGATCGTCGAGCGGGCGCCAGTGGTCGATCTGGTGATCGGGCCGCAAAGCTATCACCGCTTGCCCGAATTGCTGCCCCGCCTGGAGCGTGAAGGCCGCGCGGTGGTTGACACCGAGTTTCCCGAAGACGACAAGTTTCGGCATCTACCTGATAACCGGCCCAAACCGCGCTCGCCGTCGGCCTTCCTCACGATTCAAGAAGGCTGCGACAAGTTTTGTACGTTTTGTGTGGTGCCCTACACCCGGGGTGCCGAGTATTCGCGGCCTGCCGCTGATATCGATACCGAGGCTCGCGCCCTTGTGGCCAAAGGCGCCAAGGAGCTCACGCTGCTCGGCCAAAACGTCAACGCCTATCACGGCGAGGGCCCGGACGGAGACCGGTGGTCGTTGGCTCGCCTGCTGCGGCATATGGCCGAAATCGATGGCTTGGAGCGGTTGCGTTACACCACCAGCCATCCCCGCGATGTCGATGACGAGTTGATTGGGGTGCACGCGAAGGTCGGCAAGGTGATGCCCTATCTGCATCTGCCGTTCCAGGCGGGTTCGGACCGGATTCTGGCCGCCATGAACCGGCAGCACACGGCCGAAGACTATATCCGGATCGCTGAGCGAATCCGCGCAGCCCGTCCCGATATCGCCCTTTCGACCGATATCATTGTGGGTTTTCCGGGCGAAACCGATGAAGACTTCGCGGCGACACTCGATCTCGTCGAACGCGTCGGCTTCGCCCAAGCCTATTCCTTCAAATACTCTCCGCGCCCTGGAACCCCAGCGGCCAGCTTCGACGATCAGGTGCCCGATCAGGCGAAATCAGCGCGGCTGCGAACCCTGCAAGCGCTATTGGATCGGCAGAAAGCGGCATTCAACGAGGGATTTCTGGGCCGTACGCTGCCGGTCTTGTTTGAGGCCGAGGGCCGCAAGCCGGGCCAGTTAGTGGGCCGTTCGCCCTACTTGCAGCCGGTTCACGCGGCCGGCGGGATTGACCTGATTGGCCAGGTGGCCGACGTTGAAATCACGGGCGTGGGCCCCAATAGTCTTGAAGGTGACATAAAAAAGCTGTCACAATCGGCGCAGACGGCCGTAACCCTGTAATGAGAAAGTCGGGTACCGAAGGCGCAAGGCGCTATAGTGTGGAGTGATGGTCGCCAACTGGCACAGACGAAAGCTTTGGAACCTCAGCAAGCGTTAGAAGACCTAGACCGTCGGGTCATCACATTCGACGATAACCGCCTGGTGGCAGCGCTGCTCGGCGAGTACGACGCCAACTTGGCGGTCCTGGAGGATCGGCTTGGGGTTGAGGCCGTCGTACAGGGGAACGTCGTAACGCTGGCGGGCCAGCCCCATGCCTGCGCCGTCGCCATGGACGTTCTGCAGTATCTATACAGCCGCTTGGAAAAGGGCGAAGCGATTGGGCCTGGAGAAATAGACGGGGCGATTCGCCATGCCCAAGCCGCGCCTCCGGCCAGCGCCGGCACGGCCAATGGCAGCCTTGAGAATTCTCCCCGCGACGTCGCCCAGATTCGAACCCGCAAACGGCTCATCACCAGCCGCTCGCCGGCCCAAAGCGCTTATATCAAGGCCTTGGAAGACGAAGAGCTGATCTTTTCCACCGGTCCCGCCGGCACCGGCAAGACCTATCTGGCGGTGGCCTACGCGGCGGCTTGTCTGGAGCGCGGCGTCGCCGACCGGCTGATCCTGTCACGCCCCGCGGTCGAGGCTGGCGAACGGCTCGGCTTCCTGCCGGGCGACATGCGCGAAAAGGTCGATCCCTATTTGCGCCCGCTCTATGATGCGCTTTACGATGTGCTGGCGCCCGACCGGGTCGAACGCGGGCTCGAAAACGGCGTGATCGAGATAGCGCCGCTGGCCTTCATGCGGGGCCGCACGCTCACGAACGCGATCGTTATTTTGGACGAGGCGCAAAACTGCACGCCAATGCAAATCAAGATGTTTCTCACTCGCCTTGGCGAGAATTCGAAGATGGTGGTGACCGGGGATCCGACCCAGGTGGACCTGCCGCCCGGCCAATCCTCCGGGCTAAATCAGGCCATTGAACTGCTTCGCTCGATCGAGGGCATCACCCATATCGCTTTCACCAGCGCCGACGTCGTGCGCCGGGAACTCGTCTCCAGGATCGTGGCGGCGTATGAGAGTTCCAGCTGAACAAATGGACGACTCTGAACCAGCTCACAGTACCCGCGCGGCGCCGCCGCATGCCCGACTTGCCGCAGAGACCGTGCTGCCAAACGTGGAGACCGGCGTGCTCTACCGGTCCGCCCAATGGCGGGATGCGGGCCTGGATGAAGCACGTATCTGCCGCGCCGCCGAGGCGGCGATATGGGCTGCGACAGGGGACGAAAGCCAGGAATACGAGCTGACCGTATTGCTGACATCTGATGCCGAGGCCCGCGACCTGAACCTGCAATGGCGCGGTAAGGATGGGCCCACCAACGTGCTCTCCTTTCCGCTCTGCTCCGAAGCCGGACAGTGCGGCCACTTGCGGCTGCTGGGCGATGTCGTGCTCGCCTATGAGACCGTGGCGGGCGAAGCGCGCGATTCGGGCCTGCCGCTAGACGATCACGCCACCCATCTGGTCGTGCATGGTGTGCTCCACCTGCTAGGCTACGATCACCAATCCGACGCCGAAGCCGACATCATGGAGAATCTGGAGTGCAAAGTGCTTGCGGGCCTTGGGATCGCAGATCCCTATGCTCTTGCCCGGCGGTCGCAGAGTGAGGCCGTGTGATGGCCACTACGACTACACAACGGCGCTCGGGCGAGACGGTTCCCGAAAAGGACTCCGAGCCAAGCTGGATCGAGCGGATCAAGGCGAAGCTTGGGCTATCGGAGGCGCCCGATCTGCGTGACGTGATTGCAGCGGCTTTGCGCAATGAGCGCGAACTAGTGAAGAGCTTTTCGCCCCAAGAGCGCTCGATGCTCCGGAACATTCTGAGGATTGGTGATTTGCGCGTAGAGGACGTGATGGTTCCCCGCGCCGACATAATTGCGATCGATGAAGCCATTCCGCTGGTGGAACTGCTTCAGGTCTTCGAGCAGGCCGGCCATTCGCGGATTCCGGTCTATCACGAGACCTTGGACGATCCCCGCGGAATGGTTCACATCAAGGATCTGATGTCGTGGATTACCGCGCAATCCTTCAAGGCCAAGCGGGCGGGGACGGCCAAGCGAACAGCGTCCAACGGAAATAGCGGAGCCCAAGGTCTGCGCTCGATCGACCTCAAGGCCGTCAATCTGAAGCAGTCCGTCTCAAAAGTGGGCTTGCGGCGTGAGGTGCTGTTCGTGCCGCCATCCATGGCAGCAATCGATCTGCTGCTGCGGATGCAGACCACGCGCATTCACTTGGCGCTTGTTGTCGACGAGTATGGCGGCACCGATGGGCTGGTCTCGATCGAGGATCTGGTCGAGGAGATTGTCGGAGAGATCGAGGATGAGCACGACGTCAATGGCGGCCCGCTGATCCGCGAGGATCCTCAGCTCGGCCTGGTCGCCGACGCCCGTGCGCCGATCGCCGCGCTTGAGGAACGATTGGGCGAGAGTTTGCTGTCGGGCGAGCGCGACGACGATGTCGACACCCTAGGCGGATTGGTCTTCACGCTTTTGGGCCGGGTTCCGGTCCGTGGCGAAATCGTCCCGCATTCGGAACTGGTCGAGTTCGAGGTGCTGGACGCCGATGCGCGTAGGATCAAAAAACTCAGGGTGCATTTGCACCGGCCAAAGGCAGATGCTGGCGACGGCGGCGAAGCCAAGGGAACCAAGGCGGGCGGCCGAGACTGACGCCTAGCCAAACTTTCGCCAACCGGCACAAGTATTAGGCGCCCGCAACCGAATCGCTTCAGGCTCAGCCGATGAACCGCCTCGCCGCCGCCATTGGCGCGCTACAGGGATGGCGCCGCGCCGCCGCCGCCCTCGTCGCGGGGGTGCTTTCCGTGCTGGCGATGGCGCCGTTCGAATTCTTTCCCATTCTGTTCGTGACTTTTCCGGTGCTGATCTGGCTGTTGGACGGCTGCGCAGGCAGTCGCGACGCCGGCGCGGCGGCTAGGAGCGCGCGTGAAGCCCTGTGTGCGGGATTGACGGGCTGGTTTTTTGGCTTCGGGTATTTTCTGGCTGGACTTTACTGGGTCGGTTCGGCCTTTCTAGTGGACGCGGACCAGTTCGGTTGGCTGTTGCCCTTCGCTGTTGCCCTGTTGCCCGCTGGGCTCGCAATTTTCTACGGTTCCGCCACGGCGCTCGCAAGCCTGGCTTGGTGCCCCGGACCCGCCCGAGTGGTCGCACTCGCGATCGCTTTCATGGTGGCGGAGTACGCCCGCGGGCATGTTTTGACGGGCTTTCCCTGGAACACATTGGGTTACGCGCTCACCGATGGCGAGGCGTTGATGCAGTGGGCGTCGATTTTCGGGATCTATGGCTTGACGGCGCTCGCCGTACTGATTTTCTCGGCGCCTGCGACGATTTGGTCGGGGCATTGGTCGGTCGACTCTCGCTGGCCTGCGCGCTTCGGGCTTGCAGTCGCGGCGGTTCTGCTGCTTGGCGGCGCCTATGTATTCGGCGCGATCCGCCTTGCCAACGCGACCGCAGAGGAGGTCGCGGGCGTTAGGCTTCGCGTGGTCCAGCCCAATATCCCGCAAAAAGAGAAATGGAAGCCCGGCAATCGAAGCATGGTCTTCAACCGGCTGCTGGACATCAGCCGCAGCAGGATCGATGCCCCCGGCGCCGGGCTGCGTGGCATCACTCATTTGATATGGCCCGAGTCTTCAGTTCCCTTTCTGCTTGCCGACACCAAGGAGGCGTTGACGGAGGTTGCAAACCTGTTGCCACAGGACACCGTGCTGATAATCGGCGCCGCGCGCGGCGAAACCGACTATGCCGATGGCGGCGAAATCCGGGAGCATCGCGTCTATAACTCGATCTTCGTGATGGACGATCAGGCGCGGATTTTGGACAGCTACGATAAGGTAAGGCTCGTCCCCTTCGGTGAGTTCTTGCCCTTCCAGGCCACCCTCGAGTCGATCGGCTTGGAGCAGCTGACGCGCCAGCGCGGCGGCTTTGCGGCGGGTGCGGGGCGCCGCCATATGCGACCGCCGGGCGCGCCCACATTCAGTCCGCTGATCTGCTACGAGATCATTTTTCCAGAAGACGTGCGCGGCGAAGGCGATCGCCCCGAATGGCTGCTCAATCTCACCAACGATGCCTGGTTCGGCGACACCACCGGTCCCTACCAGCATTTGCATCAGGCGAGAGTTCGGGCAGTGGAACAAGGCCTGCCCGTGGTGCGGGCAGCAAATTCTGGCGTGTCCGCTGTAATTGATCCTTATGGTAGAGTGATCGAGCGGCTGCCACTCAATTGGGGCGGCGCGTTGGATAGTGGCCTGCCTGTAGCGATTTCGGCGACGCCTTTCGTTGAGTGGGGCCGCTTGGTAGAAGCCCTGATTGTCATCCTGCTCGGCATTATTTGGTCATTTCTGGCGAGTAGTTACTGGCTCGATGGCCGCCGGGCATGATGCAATTTGGTCCATTGACGGGCAATTCGAGTAGACATGTCAATCATAGAGAATTCCCGATTTTGAGCGAAAAACAGTACCTTTGTTGCCGTATACGTCACATAGGCATATAAACATGGACTCCTTTTAACAATTTTTGACCGTGTATTCCGGTAAAGGGGCCCCATATGGACGGGCGAGAGGTTCAACCTAGCCGAAAAGTGGTTAGTCCCATGGCAACTAGCAGGAAGCCAAATCCGATTGATGCGCATGTCGGCGCCCGCGTTCGGCTCAGACGCTTATTGGTCGGAATGAGTCAGGAAAAACTCGGTGAGCGAGTCGGCCTCACCTTCCAGCAAATTCAAAAATATGAGAAGGGCGTGAATCGGATCGGCGCAAGCCGCCTGTATCAGTTCTCGGATATTCTCGAAGTGCCGGTGCAATTCTTCTTTGAGGACGCACCGACAATAGATGGTGCTCCGGCGCCGGGCTTCGCGGAATCGGGAGGTACCGATTTCTATTACGACTTTCTGAATTCGCGGGAGGGCTTGGAGCTCAATCGCGCCTTCATGAAGATCGCCGATCCCAAGATTCGCCGAACCATTATCGATCTGGTGCGCTCGCTCAGCAGGGCGGTGCCCAACAACGGCACCTGAGCAGCCGGCATTCGATCCCGCGGCGCGGGCTTGACGGCCTCCGGAAAGCTTGCAAGAAAGCCGCGATCTCCAACAAGAAAAATTGCGAGGGGTCCTTGCCGCGCGACTCATTTCTATTCACGAGCGAATCGGTTTCGGAAGGACATCCCGACAAGATTTGTGACCGCATCTCGGATGCCGTCGTGGATCTATTCCTCGATGCCGATCCCTCTTCACGAGTGGCGGTCGAGACAATGACCACCACCAATCGAATCATTCTGGCAGGCGAAGTTCGTGGCCCTGAAGAGATCACCCATGAGGTGATGGAGGAGACCGCGCGGCGCTGCGTCCGGGAAATCGGCTACGAGCAAAAGGGCTTTCATTGGAAGACGGCCGAGGTGGAGAATTATGTCCACGGCCAGTCGCCGGATATCGCCCAGGGTGTTGATTCGAGCGACAACAAGGATGAGGGGGCAGGCGACCAGGGCATCATGTTTGGTTACGCTTGTACCGAGACCGATCACCTGATGCCGGCGCCGATCCATTATGCCCACCGGATACTTCACGAAATGGCCAAGGCCCGCCATTTGGGCGCAGCCGAAGGGTTGGGGCCCGACGCCAAGAGCCAGGTGACTTTGGTTTATGAGAACGGCAGGCCCGTCCGTTCGTCATCCGTAGTGGTCTCGACGCAGCACGACGAAAACGTCCGGCAAAGCGAAGTGCGGGAAATTGTGCGGCAATTCGTCGAGGACGTGCTGCCGGAGGGATGGATGCCTCCGGAGGACGAATTCTACGTCAATCCGACCGGTCGCTTCGTGGTCGGTGGACCCGACGGCGATTCCGGCCTGACCGGGCGCAAGATCATCGTCGACACCTATGGCGGAATGGCGCCCCATGGGGGCGGTGCATTTTCGGGCAAGGATCCGACCAAGGTCGATCGCTCCGCGGCCTATGCGGCACGCTATTTGGCCAAGAATGTCGTGGCGGCCGGGCTGGCGGAAAAGTGTACGCTGCAGCTCGCCTATGCCATCGGCGTCTCAAAGCCGCTTTCGCTCTATGCCGATCTGCACGGCACGGGCAAGGTTGACCCGGCGCGCCTGGAGGCGGCGCTCGCCGAGATTATGGATCTTTCGCCCCGCGGCATTCGCGAGCATTTGGCGCTGTCGCGGCCGATTTACGAGCGTACGGCCGCCTATGGCCATTTCGGCCGAACGCCCGATAATGATGGCGGGTTCTCTTGGGAGCGCTTGGACCTGGTGGAGCCGATCAAGTCCGCCCTAAGCTAGCGCTGCAGCGAACGAAACCGGCCACGCCAAGCGGTCCGGCCATTGCATCTGGTGTCCAAAACCAAAACGAAGTCGGCGGAACAGGGCGAGCGGCGCCTCTATGGGCGGCGCATGGGCCACCGCTTGAGTCCACGGCGACGGAAGCTCGTCGAGACGCTGCTGCCGAAAATTCGGGTCGATCTAAGTTCGGGGCCACCGCAAGATCTCGCCGACTTGTTCTCTGAGCCGGTCGAGCAAGTCTGGCTGGAAATCGGCTTCGGTGCCGGCGAGCATCTTGCTTGGCAAGCCGCCCGCAACCCTTCCGTCGGCCTTCTGGGTAGCGAGGCCTTCATCAATGGCGTCGCGACCTTGCTTGCTTCGGTCGAAAGCCAAGAGCTCGACAATGTGAGAATTCATGACGGCGATGCGCGCGATCTGCTGGACTGGTTGCCCGATGCGGGACTTGCCCGCATTTTTGCGCTGTTCCCCGACCCCTGGCCGAAAAAGCGCCATTGGCGGCGCAGGCTGTTCTCGCCCGCGACCGTCGCCCAATTCGCCCGCGCGCTGCGGCCTGGCGGTGAACTGCGGACGGCGACAGATATCGGCGATTACGGCCGCGCAATGCTGCTCGCAATGCAAAAGGAACCCGCCTTCGAATGGCAGGCTCGCCGGGCCTCCGATTGGCGCGAACGTCCTACGGATTGGTCCCAGACCCGCTATGAGCAAAAGGCGCTACGCGAAGGGCGCACTCCGTATTTCCTGATTTTCGAACGACTGTGAGAGGTCATCAGCTTCCTTGAATGCCACGAAGACTCGCGTATATTAGGGGTACTCATGATTTGTGTTTTGGTCAGGAGTGGACCCCCGGGTCCGCTCTTTTTGTTTATGGGGCCGGGAAAGGGCTGACTAAGGCGTGCCCGAGCCGGACTTTGTGGCGAACCCGCCAATGGAGATGGAGCAGCGCTTCGTTTTAGAAACCGGCAAGGCGGCCGAGATCGCCGCCTTGAGCGAGCCGGTTCTGGACGAGCTGGGATTTCGCTTGGTTCGCGTGCTGGTCTCGGGTCGCGATGGTGGGACGGTTCAGATCATGGCCGAGCGCGAAGATGGCACCATGTCGGTGCAGGATTGCGCTGTTATCAGCCGGCGCTTATCACCGCTGCTCGACGCCTACGACCCGATGCCGGGAGAGTATCATTTGGAGGTGTCCTCGCCTGGCGTTGATCGGCCGCTGGTGCGGCCCAGCGACTTCGAGACCTGGGTAGGGCACGAGGCAAAGATCGAGCTGAAGGAATCAGTTGATGGACGGCGCCGCTTTCGAGGCGAGATCGAAGGCTTCGATGCAGGCGAGGTTCGCCTTAAGGTCGCGCTCGAAAAGGGCGCTTCGCCGCAGACAATCGGGTTTCCGCTGGCGCTGATCGGCGAGGCCAAATTGGTCTTTAGCGATGCGTTGCTTAAGGCGCGGCCGGCGGATATCTGAATGATGAGATTTGATCCGGCTCAAGCCGGTCTGAAAAAGACGACAGATTTGGAGAATTGCCATGGCTGAGGCCGGCATTAGTGCAAACAGACTGGAATTGCTGCAGATCGCCGATGCGGTGGCGCGCGAGAAATCGATCGAGCGCGAAATCGTCATCGCGGCGATGGAGGACGCCATCCAAAAGGCGGCGAAATCGCGGTACGGCAGTGAAAACGAAATTCGCGCAGAGATCGACCCCGACACGGGCGACATTCGGCTCTCGCGGCTGCTCGAAGTGGTGGATGAGCTGGTGATGGAAGCCACTCAGATCTCGATCAAGGAGGCGCGAAAGCGTAACCCCGCGGCCCAGGTGGGTGACTTTATCGCCGAGCCTCTGCCGCCGCTCGATTTCGGCCGCGTCGCAGCGCAAAACGCCAAACAGGTGATCGTGCAGAAGGTGCGGGAGGCCGAGCGCGAGCGCCAATACGAGGAGTACAAGGACCGGATCGGCGAAATCGTCAATGGCATCGTGAA
>Ga0315336_1001704_pt1 | contig 39372 bp, 27 predicted proteins | sample ASW5metaG_FD_204512 | JGI IMG/M metagenome (GOLD analysis project Ga0315336, IMG submission 204512) | Ammonia-oxidizing marine archaeal communities from Monterey Bay, California, United States - ASW #5 | ecosystem: Environmental > Aquatic > Marine > Intertidal zone | place: USA: California... | reverse complement strand
GGCATCAGACATCCTTTGCTGCGGCGGCTCCAAAACCTGGTTCCCTTTTCGTACGTCAAGCCGTACGTCGAGATGTGTGTCGGCTCGAGTTCGATCGCCCGCTTGAGCGTCTCCCGCCACACGGCCAACGTTTGGCCGGGAACCGCGAAAATCAAATCGAGCGAGATGTTGGCAATCACGGGTTTGAGCCGCTCGACGGCCTGTATGATTCCGGCGGCCCGGTGATCGCGCTCCAGAAGTCGCAACACTCGGGCATCGAACGACTGCACGCCGAGACTGACTCGATTCACCCCTGCATCGGCGAGCGCTCTCACCTTCGAATCATCCAATCCAGCCGGATTCGCCTCGACGCTCAATTCGTACTCAGCCGACAACTCGAACCAGCGGGCCGTCAGTTCCAACAACCGTTCGAGTTGAGCAGCGCTTATGTGTGTCGGTGTTCCGCCGCCGAAAAAAAGTGTCTCGACCTTTCGAGGCACCTTGAGCGAACTCAGCTCGATTTCAAGCGCCGCCAAGTAATGGTCGATCAAGTCGTCGCGCCCCGCGACCAGCGTAAAATCACAATACCCGCAACGATGGGCGCAGAACGGCACGTGAATATAGGCTGCCCGAGCTGCAGGAAATCGCGGCGCCGGCATGCTCACAGCCTCGGAGAACCGAATCGGAATAGATACATCGCGCAGATCGCCATGGGAAAATCATCTCACACGGCTCGCGGCGGCGGCGAGACACCGTCACCGTTGCATCGAACCCAACTGACGCGAAGGAACCCTGTTTCGCTATTATGGCCACGCTGCTGACCAAAGGCATTTTAGGTTGAATCGACTCGATGAGAAACCGACTTTCGCCGTGGCAGTCAAGAGTCCGGCTTCCCTTGCGAGAGACCCGTTCTTCGACGATAGTAAATTCCCACGTTTGAGCACGTTTTCACGTCTCGTTTCGCGATTTCCGGCCGTATTGGCTGCCCGAGCCTGTTGACGTTGGCGGACACGGCCCGAAATCAGCCGGCCGCGACATGGCCACTCTGTATTTATGAAATATGTCCTGATCATTCCCGACGGCTGTGCCGACGAGCCACAGAAGTCGCTCGCCGGGCGGACGCCGCTCCAAGCGGCGAATACGCCCCACATGGACGCCGTCGCGAACGCGGGGCTGACCGGCCAGATCGACAACGTGCCCGCCTCGCTTCCGGCCGGCAGCGACGTCGGCACGATGAGCCTATTCGGCTACGACCCGCTTGAGTTTCACACGGGCCGAGCACCGATCGAAGCGGCCGCCATGGGAGTTCAACTCGGAACCGACGATTGGGCCATTCGCTGCAACCTGGTCACCATTCAAGACGGCGTGATGATCAGCTTCACCGCCGGGCAGATTCCCAGCCCACTGGGGCGAGAACTGATCGAATTGCTGGCGGACGATCAGCGTAGCGACGAATGCTGGTCGTTTCACCCGGGGGTCAGCTATCGTAACTTGGTCGTATATCGACCGCAGGCAAAGCCGACACCATTCACGTCCGAACTATTGACGACCCCTCCACACGATCTGACTGATCAATTGGTCGGCGATCATCTGCCGCGAGGCCCCGGCGCCGAAGCCTTGTTGCGGATGATGGATCGAAGTGTTGAATTGTTCCAGGCGTCGCCCGCCAATTGTGACCGACGCGACGCCGGGAAACTCACGGCAACTCAGGTGTGGCTGTGGGGAATCGGCCGGGCTCCAGCACTGACGCCGTTTGTCGAGCGATTCGGTAAGACCGCCGCAGTCATTACGGCCGTCGATCTGTTGCGTGGCTTGGGGCAGCTTCTCGGCTGGCAAGTGGTCGAAGTTCCCGGCGCCACGGGCTACCTCGACACCGACTATGCCGCCAAAGCAAGTTTCGCCGTCAAGACACTCGAACAGTTCGATCTGGTCGTCGTACACGTCGAAGCCACCGACGAAGCCTCGCACGAAGGCGACGCAGCCGCGAAAGTGGAAGCACTCGAGAGGATCGACCACGATATCGTCGGGCCGATGCACGAGCACCTCAAAAGCGGGGGCGAATACCGGCTGCTTGTCTCACCCGACCACCCGACGTTCCTGCGGACGAAGACGCACAGTCACGGCTACGTGCCCTTCGCGATGTGTGGCACCGGTGTCGCGTGCGACTCGGCCGCCTGTTATGACGAATTGACCGCTCAAGATTCGGACATCGCGATCCCGGGTCACGAATTGATGCCCATGTTTCTCGCGAACGGCTGATGATAACCATCGACTCACGGTTCCCGCCGGTACGCGTACTGAATCCAATTGCAACACGTCCAGGGCTTAGGCGAGAAGAATGACGCTCGACCGAAACTGGCTAAAGCGATTCCGGTGCAACCTGCGGCGTTGGTACGAAGCCCACGCACGCGACCTCCCGTGGCGACGCTCGTCAGACGCGTACCACGTTTGGCTCAGCGAAATCATGCTGCAACAGACAACGGTGACAGCCGTTGTGCCGTATTTCGAACGATTTATCGCCCGGTTCCCCACCGTCGACGACCTGGCCGCCGCGAGCGAAGAGGACGTGCTCCTATTCTGGGAGGGCCTCGGGTACTACAGCCGCGCGCGGAACATTCATAAGACGGCGCAGACGCTCGTTGCCCGATACAATAGCCGATTGCCGGAAGAGGTGGACAAACTCGAACAGTTGCCGGGCATCGGCCGCTACACCGCCGGCGCGATCGCCTCGATCGCCTTTGAGGCACGGGCGCCGATTGTCGAAGCCAACACGCTTCGGCTGTACAGTCGGCTGCTCGGCTATCGGGGCGATCCCCGCTCGCGCGAAGGTCAAACCCTGTTGTGGGACTTTGCAGGTCGCATTTTGCCTCGTAAGCGATCTGGGCAGTTCAATCAAGCGCTGATGGAACTCGGATCGCGGGTCTGCACGCCGAGCGAGCCCGATTGCCCCCACTGCCCGGTTCGTTCATGTTGCACGGCTCTTGCAGAGAACGCCCAACACAGTATCCCGCTGCCGAAGTCCCGACCAAAGGTCACCTACACGACCGAAGCAAGCATCGCCGTCAGGAAAAACGGCGCCTACCTGTTGCGGCGCTGTGGATCGGATGAACGCTGGTCGGGAATGTGGGACTTCCCCCGGTTTCGGCTCGACGAACTCGCGCCACCGACGACCCAAAAGCATGCCGCCAACAACGGGCACCGCTTAAAGGCGATGGCCAAAAAAACCCGCTGCCGATTGGAAGAGTCGGTTCTCGCGGCCACGGGAGTCGAGACGAGCGTCAACGCGCTGGTGACCGAAATCGAGCACAGTGTCACGCGGTACCGAATTCGGCTGCTGTGTTACGGCGCCGTACACACGGCCGGCTCGCTTCAACCGAATCGCGAACTGAGTTGGGTTTCGCCGGATGAATTTCGAAACCTGCCACTCTCGGTCACGGGACGCAAGTTCGCCGACCTGCTCGTTGGCTCGTCCAGCGAATTATTTGAGTAGTTCACGCAGTGCGTTCATCAGCACGCCTTCGACGCTTGGCGCGACGAGCGATGCCCGCTCGCTTGTCTCATACCCGCCCTGCGAGTAGGCGATCTCGGTGCCGATGTAACCCGGCCCGTAGTCACCATAAGCCGCCATGCAGACAAACGCATCGGGCCTCAATACTTGGGCCGCCAGTTGATATTCGACGAACAGTTCGCCCGGCATGTGAACGATGTCGACCGAGCCGAGCCGCAGACGGCCTATTTCGATCTCATGTTCCGCCAGGCATCGGCGTAGCCAGGTGAGTTTGATCGCCGCAGCGAAGCGGACTTTGGCCGCGTTGTCTTCACCTGAAAGAGTCTTCAGCAGCTCGGTTTCGTTCAAGAAGTCGGCTGGCGGGAGTTTGACCCGCTCGACGCGCCAGGAAAGATCGCCCGTCGTGATGGGTTTCTTCCGCGTCGCCTCCCAGGCGAGTTTCATGCCTTGGGCTAGGCGCCCGGCCAGAATGGGCCGCCGCTCGGGTGATCCGTCGTTGTATTTTCCGGCCGCGATATTTCCGCCGGCACCGTTGAAGTGAACGTGAACCGCTTCCGGCAAATCCTGCTCACGTTCTGCGCGGGCCATGCCCACAAACTCGGCCGTCACGTCGCCTTTGCCGTAGTAACTTTGCGGATGGGTGGCGTAATAGGAAATCACCGCCAGCGGTGTCTCGTCGTTCCAAAAACTGATGAGTCTGATATTCGGATCGATGACACCTTCCGGCGCGGCGATCGCTTCGGAATTCGTACTGGCGCTATATCGCATGAGCCGAACTTTGCCGTCGGGTCCGAGAAGGCGGCGGTTTGAAGCAACCTTTTCGACCTTCGCCATGCCCGTGCCGATGTGGCTTACCTTTTTCGGTTCTTTGAGCGATTTACGAATCGCCTGCGCCACGCGGGCGAGCGCATCTCGCGAGAACGGCTCATTGAAGCGTCGGCCTCCCAAGCCGTGTTCTTGCATGAGCTGTTCTGTATCGAAGTCGCAGCGGACTCCGTCGTGCTGATGCAACGTGTGAACCGCCACACGATCGGCGGTCGTCCCGGCGGCTCGTGCGATCTGCTCGCGCCACGCGTCGTGACCGCCGTTGCCGATCCCGATCCAATCGACGGCACAAACGACAACCGGCTGCTCGTTCGACAAGAGCACGAGCCCCCGCGCACTGAGTGGGTCGATGATGCTGCGGGCCGGAACGTAGGCGACGGGGCTCCCAATGGGGGGCGTCGCGTCCACGTTGAACGTGGCAATCCGTAACGGTTCGTCCGCCATCGCCGGAAGCACGCAGCATAGCGTGACGAACACGGTCGCCAGTACGCGACGAAGCCTTGGACGTTCAGGTAATGAACGGTACGCGTTACCTGACGGGGTGGCGGGGCCTAAGCGAGGCGTGGCCCCGAAGATGACCAACCGGGGCCAGTCCTGCGGACAGACCCCGCCACCCCAATCGTGACTCCCACGACTATTTTTCGATGAACGGAGCGTAAGCGCGGTTCGGTTGAATTGACGTATCATGGGCGAATAGACCGTATTCTTCCGTTCGAATGTATCGTTTTGAATGGCGCGTTCGAATTAGGATTTGACCGGGTTCTCCCGTATCGGCGCGTTGTGGGCCGCGCATGCGGCCGGTTGACTCGATGATACGTCAAACCGGTCGGCCGATCCACGATTCGTTCTGGCAGATGGTCGGGGTGACACCTATACTTCAGCTACAGCGGCCTTCGTATTCACGTGGCCTTGTCGATCACAGCTTCCGGCCTGAATCGAACACGATTCGTAGCGGCAACGACTACCTTGGCAGCCGAGAACATGTCAGCCGAATTGTCCGAACATTCCAGTGCCGTATGCGCCGGTGATCGCGAACCCTCGTGGTTTCGAAGAGCCGTTCGCGTCGTGGTCGGGTTCATGGGCCTGGGGTACGGCTTTTCTCTGCTCATTCACGCGACGCTGCTATTGGTACTTTCGATCATGATTCTCGAAGAAACCGGCAGCGTTTCGCTGGAGACGGCGCTTTCGTTCGACGGGGAAGAGGAAACCGAAGAGCTCGACCTGCTCGACACGCGGATCGAAGTCGCGGGCATAAACGAGCCGCTCGTCGCGCCGCCGCAATTCGAGCCGATCGAAGTCTCGCCAGTCGAAATTCCCATTCCTGAACTCCGCCCGGATGTTCCCGCACCCGTTCACGCCGGAAGCGGCGAAGCCGACGGCAATGAACAGGGCGGAGGCAAGAGGGGATTCGCTCTCGCAGTGCCGGGCAACGGCAAGGCGGTCAAAAAAGGCAGCTTCACGGCTTGGACGATTCCCGAAGACCCCGAACCGGACACCGACTACTTCATCGTGATCCAAATCGACCTGCCGGAAGACGTCAAACGTTACCGGGCGTCGGACTTGGGCGGACTCGTAGTCGGTGACGACGGCTACGAACAACGATTACCGGTCGATACCCGGCCTGGTCTGCGAGGAGGTGCATACGTCATCGTTCGCAAGGGAAGCCTGCGCCCACTACGACCGCGAAGTTTTTTGCCGATCAGAGATCACCGTGCGCAGCTCGTCATACGAGTTGAGGGAGCCAGGAAGTTGGTCAAGGACGTCATCACGATCTCCTCAAAACTGTTGGACGAAAAGCAGACGCTCAATATTGAGTTTTGAGTTTTTTTGTCCCGTCGGCGAACATCAAACCCTCTGATTTGGGTATGACGGCGTCGGTTCGCGTCGCATCAAGCCGAGTCGGTTTTTGAATTGACGTGATGAGGCTCTATTGGGTCGATCGACGCGGTATTCCCGACACATTCCGGTGAGCCCGGCGGAAGGGACATGTTTAACAATGCCATGCCCCAGTTACCTGTTTTCCTTTAACGACGTGCAACCGCCATTGGCATTCTGTTCGCAAGTGTTGGACGTGTTGGAAGGTTCGATATTTTCTCCAACGACGTTGGCTTTCAGGCTGGTCGCCGATCCGTCCATCATGGATTTTCGATGGGTCGATGGCGGCAGAGGGCCTATAACGACGTACCGGTACAAAGACTTATTTTCCTGGGAGAAAGAAAGCCTCTACAGTCGATACACGTGCCCGCGAGACAATGTTGTAACGGACGGGACGAAACAGCGCATGCGTGAACTCTTCTGTGATGATTTGGATTCTGCACTTGAGCAGACTCGACAAGGGACCAAGGAAACCGACCTTTCCGTCGCCATATTCGGTAGCGCCAATCTTTTCGTGTCGCCTGTTGAAGACGATTCCGTCAAGACCTGGCTGCTCAGGGAGTACAATCCGTGTCTGAACCAATTGCGTCCAATAGTGGATATCCGGCTGTACTACGACACGAGCCTTCGCCCAGAAGCGTTGGTCGCTGTGCACACGCGCGGCACGCTCTTTTCCTACAACAAGTACAAAGATGTCATGCCCGCCGACTGGCAGAGGGAAATTGAAGCTATGGAGCCGAGACATGGTGACTGGCCTCACGAGCCTAATTCGCATCTGATGGTGGAGCTGATCGAGGGCATCCTCAACAACGTGTCTTTTTCGAGTATGGAATGGTCATTGGAATGTGAAACGTGGAAGATGTTCGCCAGCCCAATGAAGCGCCTACTCGAAGAGAAATACGGTCCGTCAGACGGTCTTTGACTTTCAAAGCGAAGGCACGACGACGGCGACGCGATCAGTAATGTCCGCGATACGCATGTCAAACCCAGTCGCCTCGTGACGTCCCTGAGCAGCCGCTAAGAAAACGTCGCCAACGTTTCCTCACCTACGTCATGCGCTAGGCAGAACACAATGTCGCCCTGATTGGTCAGCGTTGGACCTCGATGGGCGATGGCGATGCTGCTCGAGTGTGCCTCGATGATGACCGGCTCTCGGTCGGGACGTTCCAGGAAATGGATTGCTCCGATCGGCTGACCGGCGGCGACTTCGGCTCCCAGGCCAACAAGACTCTCAAACAGACCCGACTCGGGCGCGAAGACGTAGTCGTTCGCGTCGAGAGCTTGAACCCAGCGCGTGGGCGGCAGACTCAGATCAGCTCGAGTCGTCTGTTCTCCTGCGAGAACTCCCAAGTGAACCAGCACGTTGCGTAGGCCTGCCTGGCAAACGCTGTGGACTTCTGCCGGGACGACCTCACCGCCGCCCATTTCGGTCGTCACCACAGTTTTGCCCATGTTCTCCGCCTCGACGGGGAGCAGCCCGCGACCGGCGATGTCGGCGTACAGGAAAGCAAAATCTGTGTTGTAGGCGAACGTCGCCTGCGCCATCTTGCGGCGTTGTTCCAAGTCGTCGACCAAGTGCATGTGCGCACAAGGATAGAAAAAAACGCCCCGCCCACCGGTGTGCAGATCGATGACCGCGTCGGTCAGCGGGAAAATTTCTGTGGTCAGGTAATGCGCGATCATCTCGGTGATCGAGCCGAAGGCATCGCCCGGGAAACAGCGATTCAGGTTTTTCCCGTCGACCGGCGACAGCCGGGTCGAGGCTTTGGCGGCCGGCATGTTGATCGCCGGGATCAGAATGAGCCGCCCGGAAACCTGATCGGCAGACAGCTCCCGCATCAGCTTCATGATGGCGATCTGACCGGGGTATTCGTCGCCGTGATTGCCCGCCATCAGCAAGACCGTTGGCCCGCTGCCGTGAGAAATCGTGGCCAACGGAATTTGCAGCTGCGACCAGCCGCTCAGGTTGTAGGAGTAGGGAACAGCCAGCCTGCCCCACTGAACGCCCGGCTTGTCAAAGTCCACGTCGGTCGAGATCTGAGACTGTGTGATGATAGGCATCCTTCAAGGTGTGCTGAGTACGTCTCGATGCGAAATCCTGCCGGCCGATTTCGCGGCGTTCGCCCTCACACTGGTTCCCAAGTGACCGCTGAGGAACGCAGCGATTTTCAGACAAGAATTCACGTGACGTCTTCCAGCACCGTCTCGTCGACGTAGATCGGCAGGAACGGCTCATAATGCACCGACAGGGCGATCGCGTCGCTGGGCCTGCTGTCGATCTCGACGAGCTCGTCGTCGATTTGCACGCGGACGATGGCGAAATAGGTGTGATCGACGAGGCTGTTGATGACGATGTCTTGAACCTCGCCGCCAAGTTCTTCGATCGTGTTTTTCAGCAGATCGTGCGTGAGCGGGCGTTCCGGAAGCTGACCGCACACCCGGCGATTGATGCTCGTCGCCTCGAAGTATCCGATGAGAATCGGGAACATTCTTGCACCATCAATCTCGCGCAGGTAAATGACCTGCTGGTCGTTGATCTCGCTGATGATGATGCGAGCCAATTCCATGTGGACGAGCAAAGGGATCATCTCCTCTGGGGAAAACTCTGTGCGACGTGGAACTCGACCAAAACGGCCCGGTATCGTTACGCCACCACGACGATTATACGCGGCCCGCTTTTTGCGATGCAAGCAGCGGAATTTGAACATTTTTTGATAAGAGGCCGTCGCGCGTGAGCGCTCCCGGAACAGACGGCGGCCAAATGTGCAATGGCGTGACGACCGCCGTCGGCTGATTCGCCGCATTGTGCCGAATACTCCGTTAATTCAGAAAAATTGACCCACCGATGATGCCAAATCATGACGTAGACTTGCTCCTCAGCGGTATGAGGTGTCGACGTGTTGCGTCGCGGCAATGGAGGGTGGGACAGACATGTATCACAACTACGAACGAGTGACTCATGCACTGGAGCAGTTGACAGCCGGACTCTATCCGTACGTCGAGCGCGAACTCAAATCGATCTATCGACACAAGTGGCATGACGCGGCACTGGCCAGCTTCCGGGATGATCGAGGGCAAGGACGGCTTCAAGGCGACGTGGTGCGCTGGGACGTCCACGCGCTATTGACCGTGATGTGGGACCAATGGCACCGCGTTTTCCGGCATCGACTGGGACCAATCGAACGCAGCTTGATCAGCGAACTCCGCGAGTACCGCAACCGCTGGGCGCACCAGGCCAATTTCGACTTCGACGACACGTATCGAATTCTCGACAACGTTCAGCGATTGCTGCAAGCCGTCAAAGCGAATGAGGCGGGACGAGTCGGCCGCGACAAAAAGGACATGCTCCGAGCGCGGTTCGGCGAAGAAGCCAGGGCCGCTTATCGTAAGACACAAATCCTCAAGAGAAAATGGCAAGACTTCTCGATCTACGCCATCTGTTGCATCTCGATCGACGTCGTGATTCTGCAATACTTTGGAATGAGCGCCTGGTTCTTCGCGCTGTTCGCCGCGTTCGTGTTCGCCTATTTGGCGCATCAAAGGCTGACGACGCCGGTCCAGATATTTGTCGGCCCACACGAATGCGAAGGTTGTCGCAAAATCATTTACGGAGAGAGCTGTCCGTATTGCGAAAAGTCTCCCGAACCGCAGCCCGTCAACGAATTCGTGGAAGCCGACGAACTGGCCGCCCCCTCGTTCTGAACTCATCCCACGGCGCTCGAGAACATGGCGGGCATCACAATCTCACGGTTTGCTCCGCTACGGGCAAACTGGCTTGACGTTGCATTGGCCGTCGGCACAGAATGGAGCCGCGCCGTGCATCCACCACCAAACGGTGCGACGAATCCCGAAGGATTCCGTCGCTGTGATTGCTCAAGCGGCGCGGCATGAATCGAGTGTGTTAAGCCCTTGCTGATTTTTGATGATTGTGACCGAAGCGATGTCTTCTTCCACGACGCCCCGTTACCATCTGGTCGACTTCGCCGAGATACCCGGCGTGCCCTGCCCCTGCGGCTCAGCGCGGCGCGCGTTTGCCGATGTCGAAGATTTTCCGGGAACCGTTCACGTCACGGAGATTTCGACCGACGCGAAGCTTCACTACCACAAGAAGCTGACCGAGACGTATTACTTTCTCGAATGCGATCCCGAAGCGCAAATGCAGCTGGACGACGAATTGATCGCGGTCAAGCCGGGAACCTGCATCATGATTCCCCCCGGCACCCGCCACCGGGCGGTGGGGACAATGAAGGTCTTGATTCTCGTCTATCCGAAGTTCGATCCGGCCGACGAATGGCTCGACTGACGGCACTCCGAAAGAAGAGTGTCACGGGCAGCCTGTGACGTCCTCGTCTAACAGCGTGACGCTAGCATGCCTCATTGAAAGGCGATGCGTTACGCGAGAATCTCGTGAACGACGCGGGCCTGTTCGACACCCGTTAGCTTTTCTTCCAGTCCGTTGCGTTGGAAGAACAGCTTTTCGTAGTCGAGGCCCAGCAAGTGCAGCATCGTCGCGTGCCAATCGGTCACGCTGACCCGGTCTTCCACCGCGCGAAGACCGATCTCGTCGGTCGCACCGTGAATAACGCCCCCCTTGACGCCGCCACCGGCCATCCACGTGCAAAAGGCGTTCTTGTTGTGATCGCGTCCCGCTTTGCGTTCGTCTTTGTCTGCCGGGAGTTGCGCGATCGGCAGGCGTCCGAACTCTCCGCTCCACAATACGAGCGTCGAGTCGAGCAGCCCCCGTTGCTTGAGATCGGTGAGCAATGCGGCGATCGGCTTATCCGTCCGGTCGCAGGCCGACTTCAAACTCTCGCCGATGTTGGTGTGGTTGTCCCAAATCTGCCCGTTGATAAACAGCTGCACGAACCGCACGCCCCGCTCGACGAGCCGCCGCGCGATGAGACAGCGACGCCCATACGACTCGGTCGTCTTGTCGTCCAATCCGTATCGTGCGTGCGTCTGTTCGGTTTCCTGTTTTAGGTCGAGCGCATCGGACGCGTCCATTTGCATTCGTGCCGCGAGCCGATAACTGGCGATCCGCGCATCAAGCTGGGCGTGACCGGTGCGCCGCTCGCGGTGCATGTTATCCAACCTGGCGACGAGATCCCGCTCGACCTGGGTGACGGCGTCGGGCTCTTTGAACTCCGGCTGCAAGTTGAGCACCGGTGATCCGACCGATCGAAAACGTGTTCCCTGGTAGACCGGCGGCAGGAAGCCGGACTGCCAGTTCTGTGTGCCGTTGATCGGCAAACCGAGTGGGTCGTCCAATACGACGTACGCTGGCAGATTCTGGTTCTCCGTTCCCAAGCCGTAACTCACCCAAGCCCCCAACGAGGGCAACCCAGACAGCATTCTCCCGCTGTGCATCTGAAACAGGGCCGGCTCGTGAGTGAGATTGGTCGTGTACGTCGAACGGATGAACGCGATCTTGTCGACCTGCGTCGCCAGGTGAGGCATCACGTCTGAGACCGTCATGCCGCACTCGCCGTGCTGCTTGAATTGGTACGGCGACCGCATCAACGCCCCGGCGGCACTGGGGAACTCGACCTCCGCGGCAATCTTGTCGAAGTAGGATTTGCCATGATTGCGGTCGAGTTCCGATTTTGGATCGAACAGATCCATTTGGCTCGGACCGCCGTTCATGAATAGATGAATCACCGATTTTGCACGGGGTTCGAAATGAGGCTGCCAAGGTTGTGTGTCGTAGATCGTCCGCTCAGCGGGATGATCACCGGTTTCGGCAGACGCGCGCGTGGCGCTGTCTCCGAATAGATCGTTTCCCAGCAGGTAAGCCAACGCAGACGCATGCAGCCCGGAACCCATCTGCCCGAGAAAGTTGCGCCGCGAAAGCGACGCGGGCTGCGCGTTCGGGCGCTCGTTCAGACCGGCATGTCTTTCGTTTTGATGACGATCGATCATTCGTCCGCCTCTCGGTGTCACGATTCTCTGCGTGAATTCAACATCACGAATTCAACAGGCTGTCACTCCTCAATCATTCACAACATTGTTCTTCGACGCCGATTCCGTAACCAACCGCACGTCAATCGACGTACAGAAACTCCGCCGAATTGAAAATGGCGTGGCAGATGTTCGCCATCGCATGATGCGCGGCATCCGTACCCGACACGTTTCGATCCTCAGACTTGGCATCCTGTTGCCCCTCGTTCTGCTTATTGAGTTCTTTGGCCCAATGCTCTCTGAGCTGTTCGAACGCCTTGAGTGCCAACCAACGTTCTGCCGCCGTCGGTGGCCGCGATAGTGCCAAGCGATATGCTCGCTCAATCGCGGCGGCCGGGCTGCTGTCGGTCTCACGCATCACTCGTCTTGCAAAGTCGCTGGAAAGCTCATGCACCAAGCCGTTGTTCATCAAGTGCAACGCCTGCGGGGCCACGATCGAAATTGGACGTTCGATGCAGTTCGGGTTCATCGAGGGCAGGTCGAAGTTTTGTAAGAGCGTGGGAATCTGCGTCCGCCGCTGCAATACGTAGATGCTCCGTCGCCGGCCGTTTTCCGAGCCAACCGACGTCACCAGTCCGTCGGCGCGCGCGTCGACCTGATCGGCCGGGCCGAAAGGCGTTTCGTTCAGACGGCCCGCGGTGAACAACAGCGCATCCCGGATTGTCTCGGCATCGAGCCGCCCCAATGGCATTCTCGATAGCAGACGGTTCTCGGGATCGATCGAAAGCCGCTCGGGCGTCGTCGCCGACAACTGACGAAACGTCGCCGACGTCACGATCGTGCGGTGCAGCCACTTCAGACTCCATCCGTGCTGGATGAACTCGAGGGTCAACCAGTCCAACAGTTCCGGATGCGACGGCAACGTGCCCGCTTTGCCGAAGTTGTCGAGCGTCTTGACGATTCCCATGCCAAAATGTTGCTTCCAGATGCGATTGACGATGACTCGCGCTGTGAGCGGATGGTCGGGATGAATCAACCACCGCGCGAATGCCAACCTGCGGCCCGTCTTCTTGGCGTCGGACCACGGCGGCGCGACGTCGAACGGTGTGCTGCCGTCGGTGAGTACGGAAACGACGCCCGGACCAACCAATCGCGACGGCGTGCGGTAATTTCCCCGTTTGAGAATGAACGTCGGCGTTGGCTCCCCGCGATCCCACAGTGCGCGGATGAGAGGCTCCGGTGTCCGCTGCGACTCGAACGACTTGATCTGCCGCTCGGTTCGCTCGGAAAGCTCCTTAAAGTCGGCACGCTTCTTCTTGAGTTGCTCGGCATCAATCCGCAACGTCTTCTCGAACTTCTCGGCCAGATAACTCTGAATCTCGCTACGTTTCTCGGCCGGCGTTTCGAGCATTTCCCCTACGTCGTCGTGCAGTTCGGTCGGCAATAGCGCCATCTGCTCAGCCAGATGCTGCCGGATCAATTCTTCCTCGCGTTTCTTGAGCGCGGCGTTCAAACCGTTGACCGCCTCGTCGATACGACTTTGGTTGCTCTCCCATGCGGCGCGTTCGTCTGACGGCACGTGCGGCAGGTAGCGATCCTTCGTGCCCGGTGCTCCCGATTGCCGGCTGGGCACGAGCCAATCGTGTTCGTCATATGCTCCCTTGAATACGGCAGCCAGTCGGTAGTAGTCTCGCTGCGGTATGGGATCGAACTTGTGTGAGTGACAGCGGGCGCATTTGAGCGTTAATCCCATGACGGCCGAACCGACAATTTCAATTTCCTGCTCGATGACCTTGAGCCGATCGGGCACGAACCCGGTGATGTTGGAATACGTTCCGTCGGGGGCCATCCGCAGAAATGCGGTCGCGATCAAATTATCGGCAACGTCTTCGCTGATCGCGTCAAGGTGCTCGTAGTCGACCAGTTCATCTCCGGCGAGTTGCTCCAGTAAGAACCGGTCGTACGGCTTGTCGCTATTGAAGGCGCGGATCACGTAATCACGGTATCGATAGACGTGTGGCCTGATGATGTCGGCATGTTGAATTCCCTCCGAATCGGAATAGCCGGCCAGATCGAGCCAAAACCGTGCCCAGCGTTCGCCAAACCGCGGTGAAGCCAGCAGACGATCGATGAGCCTGTCGTAGGCAGCCGGCTCGGAGTCGGCCGCGAACCGTTGCATCTCAAACGGTTCGGGCGGGAGTCCAGTAAGACTGATTGCGGCGCGACGCGCCAACACGGCACCGTGGGCTTCGGTCGAAAGCGACAAGTCGTTCTGCTCGAGCTTCTGTTCGATGAACGCATCGATTGGATTGCGCACAAGCGAGGAATTGCTAACAGCCGGAATCGCGACAGGCTTTGGCGGTTGAAAGGCCCAGAAGTCGCGGTCTTCATTGCTGACAAGAGGATCGCGTGTGGCGCCGGCAACGTCAGGTTCGAGCGTCACAACCGGCGCCCCGGCTGCGATCCACCGCGACAACAGTTCGACCTCCTGGGGTTCGATCGGCTTAATGCTCACCGAGACGAGGTCGCGCGCGGGCGGCATCTCCCCCGCGTGAATACGTTTGAGAACCAGACTCCCATCCGGATCGCCGGGAACGATCGCCGGGCCCGACTTGCCCCCCTTGAGCATCGACTGCTGCGTGCGCAGGTCGAGCCCCGCCTCCCGGCGACGTGGGCCGTGACAGGCCGTGCAACGCAGGTGCATGATCGGAACGATCGCCAGTTGCGTGATCTGTTCGTCGACGGCCGCCGTTGTGGGGAACACCGCTCCTGACGCGATCCAAGCGCGTAGGATTTCGACTTCTTCGGGAGACAGGCGGTCGTCTTCATCGGGCGGCATTTCGCCGTCGTGAACTAGTTCGAACAGCAGGCTCTCGTCGGGCTTACCCGGCTCGATGACGGGACCGGATTCGCTGCCCATTTGGATACCGGCCGGACTGCCGAGATTCAGCTCCGACTTCTGCGTCTTCTCACCGTGACAACGACCACACTTGGCCGCCAACAGCGGAGCGATCTGTTTCGCGTAGAGTTGGGAGGGAGACTGTTTTCGGCCGCCGAAAACGGGCTTGGTCGCCTCGACGGCGGACTGCTGTGCATCGGGCGAATCGGCTTCGACCGGGAGGGAATCGAGACCGATCCACGCCATCAACCCCGCCGCAAACAGGGCAACTCGCATGAACGATCGGATCGCATTTCCCATGAAGGTGATCCTGCCTAAGTCACGTCTCGATGCCTGCGCGTCAAGTTCTCCACGACCGAGCTCAGCCGCGCGAGAATTGCCCCGAGCCAGCATTCCGATTGCAGCGTCTCCGACCTCAACGAATCCCACCAACAGTGTGCTATAGACGACTTTACCGCGCCGACAGCCCTGACGTACAGTCAATTCGATTTTCGTACGTCGACCAGCGTGCTCCCAACGAATCCAACGCAAGACGCGGCTGCGATGATTCATCACTCCACGAATCCAGCACGCGCGCCCCCCTTCGGACGGTCTTGAAAAGCGCCCTATTGAGGCTTATTCCAACCGGTCGCCTCGATCCGCTGGAATTCGGCTTCGATGTCTGTCCCTTCATAAAACGAAACCCAACCTCGCAGTCTTTTTGTTTCGCCGGGGGCACAGTCGGGGAACTGTGGGTCGCTGTGCATGCAGGGGCACGGCGGGTTGGCCCACGCCGAATGGCACGGCTCCCAGGCGGTAATCAACCAACGGTCACCGCTGGCCGAACGGCAAGCCACGTACGGTTTGGAAATGACTTTGTTCTCCTTGGTTCGCTGACCGAACTCGGGGGCGTCCTTGAGCATGATGCAGTTCTGCACCCGCAGCTTGCTGAGTGTCTCGTCCGATTCGTTCGTGAGCCACATTTCCATTCGGACCGCCTCCCGGCCGGGTTCGACGTTAGTACCGAAGACGACACCGTTCGGCAGACGGCGCTGCATTGTCAGTGAGCCGTCAGCGTCGCGGGTCCATTCTTGCTTTTCCAACTCGGTGCCCTGTTTCGTCCACATTGTGTCGACGTGCGTGTGGGCGAGGTACAACAGGCCGTGCCGTTTCTCATCGTTGCGGCGAATGGCTTCGGGCAAGTCGAGCACGACATAGCTAGTGTCATCCCAAGGCAAGAATAGACTGAGCTTCGTCTCACGCTGCGGACGAATCGCCCCGTCGAGAAAACCGATTCGTGGATGTCTGCCACCCGGATAGGGCAACACAAGCAGCGGAGAACATTCAGGTCGTAACGGTTTTGTTTCGGGGCGAATATCGAACCGTGTGAGAGCCGCGCGCACTTCGTCGGCCGTCAATCCCGTCGCGGCTCGGGTTTCTGCGACGGTAAACCGATGATGCCAGACCATATTTTCCAACCAGGAGCGAAGACCGGATTCGTCTTGAGGCTTGCGGAAGTTGTCACGCGAGGTGCCCGCTGCCAGCGCCTGTTTTCGATCGTCGATAGCGCCCTTGTATGTTGACGGCGCAATGCCCGGATCAACGTACTTTTCCAAGTCACGTAGCGCGATGACCTTGTAGCCGTTGTCTGCCAGATACTGCATGTACTCCTTGAACCGTTCCACCGGTGAGTGGACCCAAGGGTGGGCAAGGTCCGGAACACCGTGAAATTGAAGCACGGCGATTCGCCCATACTTTGCTTGTGCGACGGCTCGTTTGAAGTTCTCCAACGTCCAATCGGGACGCGCGTCGCCGGCTGAGGGAATCAACAGCGGGTGATCGAGCCCCGGTTCATACGCGAACCCTTGGCCCTTATCGTACGCATACTCGGGGGCACCGCCGCGACGGGCGAGGCGAATCCCCGCATCACGCAAGATCTCAAAACCACCCGGATCGATCGCGTTGCCGGGATACGCGAAACTCGTTGTGGGTGGAATGCCGAACTCACGGCAGCGAACGTTGATCGCTTCGATCTGTTCCACGAGCTTGTCGAGGGACTTCGCCGACACGCCCATGTGATCGCGCGTATGGTTACCGATTTCAAATCCGTCTGCGTTGAGATGGGCGATCTCGTCCCACGTCATGTAATGTTGTTTGTTCGTTTTGAACTCGAAGCCTTCGGTTATGAAAAATGTCGCCCCGAACTTGTGCTTGAGCAGAATGGACCGCACGACGGTAAAGTGCGATTTCACCGAATCGTCGAACGTCAGCACAACCAGCTTGTCGGGAATGGGCAACTTTAGCGTTGCGTGGGATTCCTTCGCGGCGGACGCTTGATTCGATTCCTTATCGCCTGTGGCGGCGTTTTCGGCGGCGTAAGCAGGCCGTTGCGAAGGAACGATGGCAGCAATCAAGACGCCGGCCAAAATGAGCAACCGATAAGATGAAGCGATTCGCATGGGGTCTCCTCAGTTGTTCTGCCGTTCAGCGGTTTTCATAGCGTGCCGATTGAAGTTATTGGTTGGCGCGAGTGCAACGCGTCCAAAACACTTTCCAGGACGATCATTTGATCGAATTCAGATAGGCCAACAAATCGGCCATCGCGGCAACGTCAAGCTGCTTCTCCAGTCCCTCGGGCATGAAGGAAACTCCGGTGCTCCTAAGTTCCTCAATGTCGACGCGAAGCACTGTTTCCGACGTCGCGTCAGCCCGGCGAACCGTGATGCTGTTCGCGTTCTCGGCGACGATCATCCCGGTCACGATACGGCCCTCCGTTGTCACCAGCACATAGGTGACAAACGACGGTTTCACCTCGCGATTGGGGTCGAGAATGTTCAACAAAACGGCTTGCAGGCCTCTTTGGCGGATTGCCTTGAGGTCGGCTCCGACGGCCGTTCCGACTTCTTCGAGTCGATGACAAGCCGAGCAGACCCGCTTGAAATGCGCTTTGCCGCTGGCCAGGTCGCCCGGACTCTTTAGTACCAATTGATACGCGGCCACAACGTCACGGCGTGGCGAGAGTCGATTCTCGGTGAAGACGGTCCCAACACGTATGCGAATGGCAGCGTTCGAGTGCGACCTGAGCAACTTGATACGAGCCGGGTCGATGTCGGAACGGCTCACCCGCTTCTCCTCGACGGCATCGAGCAAGGCCGAGATCCAAACCGAGCGGGATAACAGTGTCTCCGCGGCCCGCGAACGTGACTGCGGACTCATTCCCGGCCATGCGTCGATCAGAATTGTGGCGACCGCCCCGCTATCAAAGTGTGCGAGCCCTTCGATAGCCGCCAGCTGCACGGGTGCCGGCTGACGCGGTGCCAGCAGCGATTCAAGAAGTTCCGCGACATCCTCGAATCGAGCCAGGCTCACGACCCCAACCGCCGCCACACGAGCCTTCACGCTCTGATCCTCATCGTTGACTCTTTTGTGTGCGTCAGCGAGCAGACCATCGAACACGGCTTTGGCGCCGGCGGCGCTGGCCAGTTGTTCTTTCACCGCGGATGATCGTTTCGAAACGAGTTCACGCACAACCGCTCGACTCAATTTCGCATCGGCGTCGGCCAACTCGGCAATGCTCTTCAGCACGGCGGCGACTTCTTCGTCGCGACCGGCCGCTCCAATCTGCGTAGCCAGAGCCGTGAGAAACGCTCGGACGTGCGGGCTGTTGCGGGCATCTGCGTCGGCTGCGAGCCGGGCAAATACGTCACCCGCACCGGCGTTCAAGGAGCTCTGCACGGCGAGCCGAAACCACGAATCGGTCCCGTCACGGACAACGAGCTTCGACAGAGCGTCGCTTCGATCCGCCCCGGTGAGCGATCCGAGTGAAAACGCCAACTGATAGCGCACGCGAACTTCGGTGTCACCGAGCATCTCCACCATCTTCTTGCGAATGGGCGGCGAAGTCTCCGCGAACTTTTCTGAAAGCCGCAGGGCATGTTCGCGAACGCCTGAGGAAGAATCATCAAGCGCGCCAAGAACGGTCGAGGCGTCGAGCAGGCCCAAACCATTCAATGTGTGCAGCGCGTGCATTCGCGAAACGGGGAGCGAGCCGTTCGACGCGATTCGCCGCAGTGCTCCGGCGGCGGCGGCGTCCTGCCGTTCGTACAGCAGCCGCGAAGCGGTATCGCGATGCCAACCGTTGGCATGTTCCAGAAGTTTTGCCAGATCGACCGTCGACGCCGACCCCAACTTCGGCGGTTCGCGCCGTTGGAAATCTTCGGGAACGATGCGGTAGATTCGACCCCGTGTGATGCCGCTGCTGGGGTCGAGGTGTTTCAAAATGTCGGGCGGAAGGAAGGCGGCCCCTTCGATGAGTTCTCGATACATGTCGAGCATATAGAGCGTTCCATCGGGCGCGTTCGCGAACTGCACCGGCCGAAACCAGGTGTCGCGTGATGCGAGAAACTCGGCTCCTTCGTCGGCGCGGGACGCCAGCAGTCCAACGCCGTCGGCGGCCAAATTCGCACGGAAGACGATGTTGTTCGCAACGTCGCCAACAATCAGATTCCCCCGGTACTCGTTCGGCCATGCATCGCCGCGATAGATTGTCACGCCCGTCGCGCCGGTAAAGAAGCCGAACGCCTTTCCCCCTTCGTCCGAACCTCCGACGAGCCCTTCCTTGCGCAGCCGCGTTCTCACAACCCGCCACGGCTCGGGCGGACTGATGCGAAACAGATGTGTGAACTTCCGCTGGGGAAAAATGGGCACCGCCGGGGAAGGAGCCGGCAGATACGGGTTCCGCACAAGGTAACGGCCGTCGAACATCAGCGTTTGAGCCGGTTCGCTGTTCGAGCAGACGAATCTGCGGCCCCAGTCGTCCATGCTCATGCCGTGCTGCCCGGCGCCGCTGGTGAGTTCAAACGTCAACGTGCGCGGATCAAAAATGAAACCCCGGCCGCGAACGGAAACCGGCTTTGCCTTTTCATCAGCCACAGCACGCACGTCGCCGCCGGCAAGGTTTGTGGAGACGTGAAAACGGTTGTCGGCACCCCAGCGAAACGAATTCAGATGCGCTTCACCCGCCTTGTCTGAGCCAAAACCGGTGAAGATCGTTTTTCGCACGTCCGCCCGCGAGTCCCCGTCGGTGTCTTTGCAGAATAGAATGTCAGGAGCGGCGCCGATGAACACGCCGCCGTCGAAACAGGCGACGGCCGTGGGATAGGCCAAGCCCTCGATGAATATCGTGCTCTTATCGTAGCGACCGTCGCCGTCGATATCGTCCAACACGCGAACGATGCCGGACGTCTTGACGCCGGGCGTTGCATACAGGTTATACGGCTGCAACTCGACAACGTACATCCGTCCGTTTTCGTCGAAGTCGATCGCCACCGGATCGTTGACGAGCGGCTCCCCGGCCACCAGCTCGATGCGAAACCCATCTCGCAACTCAAACGAATCGAGCGCTTCTGTGACGTCTTTCGCAGGCACGCGCGGAAGCTCACTACTGAGGTCGATGCCCAGCTCTTCCTTTTTCGACTTCGGCGATTTGCCGGCTGCAACGGCTGAATGTCCGAACGCGATGATCAACATCGCGCTAGCCGCGTACAACAAGATTCGATTGAGGACGGTCATTGAAATCCTTGTGAGGGAACGCACTTTCTGACTGTAGTCGGCAATCCTTCCATTCTTCCACAGTGCGCCGACCACGTGCAAGCCCATCGGCAAGGCTAGCACAAAAGCGGTGCGATCTATCGTGTCCACGTTGGGCAACCGGAGCGTTTTCGCGAACGAAGCTTGATCTGGCCATACGTACGGAGCCCGATAAGCGCGACTGCGCCGCATTGGCGACAACACGTCACGCAATCGAGCAAAACCGGACCGCCGTGAGCGCGTAGAGTTCCGCTACTCGGACGAGTTCCTCGATCGGCACTTCTTCGTGGAGGGTATGCGCTCCTTTGCCGTTGGGGCCGTGCGTAATGGCGGGAACGCCGGCTCGGCTCGAAAAGGTGTTGCCGTCATCGACGAACGGCTTGGCCCCGATCGGCAACGCGCCACCCGACATCGTCCGAAAAGCTGATTGAAACGTCTCGACCAGCGGATCATCGGCATCGAGCTGAAATGAGTCGCGCACGAGCTGAAACGTTCCTTTGATGTGCGTCGACGTCGCGGCGGCCGTGTCGCTGAGAAGCTGCCGATACTCGGCTTCGACGTCGTCCACTGATGCGCCCGGCAGCCATCTACGCGTGGCGCTGATCTCGAACAGCGTGGGCGCCTGATTGTAAATCTCGCCGCCGTGTGCCTGCCCGACGAATAGGCTCTCGCGTCCGGCCATTGGATGCGTCTTGACGGCGACTCTCTTGTCGAGTTCGCTGAACCGTTTAAGCAACTCGGCCCCGGCGAGAATGACACTCGGTTGTTCGATTCCGCCTCGCACTTCGTGAACCGGCTCGCCGTCGCGGGTGACTTCGATTTCGAGAACGGCCAGACCGCGGCCGATGACGGCGATTTGATCGCATTGGTATTCGGGAATCAGCACGCCGTCGCCGACGTACCCTTCATCGATCAGGCCGTCGAGCTGAGCGCCGTCGCCCCAAGGCGCTTCGTGCAGATCATGAGCCGTCAGCAGGACCGAGCCCGCCGTCAATAGGCCGGTCTCCTTGAGAACTCGTATCGCTTCGACGGCCGCCGCAACACCGGCCTTCATGTCGCAGGAACCACTTCCGTAGATCAAACCGTTCTCGACGCGAGGGGCAACAAACGGCAAGTGGACTGTGTCGAGGTGCCCATCAAACTGTAGCGTTTTCCCATCACGTCCGCTGTCGAGCCGGGCGGCGACCGCCGGTGCCGACGGCCAACCCGCGTCCGGACGATCGACTTCGAATCCGTCGGCGGCCAGGATTTCTTCGAGCCGATTGGCGACCGCCCCGCCGTCGCGCGTCGGGCTGGGAACTTCGATCAGACCGACGGCCGTCTCAACCAGACGTTCGGTATGAACGGCGTTCTTGATGAGTTCGACGAGTTCGCGTTCGTCGGCTTGACCCATTGAAAGGCCCCCTACTTATGTCAGTCGTTAACACATCCGAGCCACAAATCCGAATGTTGGAGACGGGCTCGTCCGTGTCGGCGCTCGTCCGTGTCGGCGCTCGGCGTGTACGACGGCGCTCGGCGTCACAAATCATTCACGCTGAAAATAGCATGACGCAGCCACGCGTGCTACCAACCGGCGCTACCACCGCCCGGCGATCGACGTCGTGTTGCTCGATTCGTTTGTCACATTGACGTGTGTCGTTGATAACGACCGGCAGGCGGCCGATAATGGATCGTCCCGACGTCTTCTGCGGTTGTGTGCCATGTTCTAGCGCATACGACGATTGAGTTCGATCTGACTTAGCTGGACGGCGCGGCGTTCCCTTAATTGGTACTCAACTCGATCGATGATCGAGAAGGAATTCTATGAAATATTGTCTCGTGTCAGCGTGCCTATCGGCATGGTTTGCTGTTTTCACATGCGGACCGACGAAAACCGCTCGGGGCCAAGAGAAACCGCCTGCGAAGCAAGCCGGGCTGCCCGAGCGAGGAATTTGCGCCCACCGCGGCGCGGTCAGCACGCATCCTGAAAATACGCTGCCCGCTTTCCGAGAGGCGATTCGGCTTGGAGCCCACATGATCGAGTTCGACGTCCACCTGTCACGCGACGGTCAGTTGGTCGTCATTCACGATTCCACCGTCGATCGGACGACAAACGGATCGGGCAAAGTGGCTGAACTCACATTTATCGATTTGCGCGGCCTCGACGCCGGCTCGTGGAAAGACGCTCGATTCCAGAATGAGAGAATTCCGACGCTGGCTGAAACGCTACGCGTCATGCCCGAGAACATTTGGCTCAACGTGCATCTGAAAGGAGGCGCCGACTTGGGCGAGGCGGTCGCCCGCGAAGTCGTCACACATCGGCGTCAACACCAGTCGTTCCTCGCCTGTTCGAAAGCGGCAGCCGCAGCCGCGCGGCGAGCCGCACCCGACGTTCTGATCTGCAACATGGATGGACAACGAGGCGGGAGAGAATATGTCGACGCCACGCTGGCGATGCGGGCCGAGTTTTTGCAGTTCCTGCGCACACCGGTCGAACGCGAGTGGGTCGCCCTGCTCGACGAGAATCAAGTTCGCAGCAACTACTGTTGCACCGATGATGCGAAACTCATTCGCAAACTGCTGGAAACTGGTGTTGGCTTCGTGCTCGTCGATCGAGTCGACGAGGCGATGGCTGTCGCGGCGAAAGCGGGCGTCAAGCCACTCGTCCCCGTCTTCAGACCGCGGGGCGGCAAATGACCGAAGAAGCTCAAAGTGAGATCAACCAGCCGGAACTGCCGAAGCCACCCAAGGTGCAGACGATCCCGTATCTGACGGCGGACGTCCCCGGCATCGGCGGGATTATCAAACAAGAGCCCGAAGATTTCACCGTCGAAGAAATTCCCGCCTACGAGCCGATCGGCGAGGGAGAACATCTGTTTGTGTGGATCGAGAAGCGTGAGGTCTCGTCGGAGCAGCTCACCCGTCACGTCGCCGATAAGCTGTCGCTCTCGCCGCGCGACATCGGGACCGCAGGACTGAAAGACCGGCAGGCTGTCACGCGGCAGTACATCTCGGTTCCGGCGAAATGTGAGCCGAACGTCGAGTCGTTGAATACGGATTCGATTCGTGTTCTGCATTCGAAGCGGCACCAAAACAAACTTCGTACGGGCCATTTGAACGGAAATCGCTTCTCGATCCTCATTCGCGACGTCGATGCCGAGATGTTCGACAATGCAGAAACGATCGGTAAGCGGATCACGTCGCTGGGATTTCCCAACGCATTCGGCGAACAGCGGTTCGGTCATGACGGCAGTACGCTCAAGCTCGGTTTCGATCTGCTCACCGGGCGTACGACTCAGCGCAAGCTGAGTGCCGCGCGGCGACGGTTTCTGTTGCGGCTCGCCCTTTCGGCGGTTCAGTCGGAGTTGTTCAATCGCGTGTTGTCAGAACGTATCACTGACGAGCTGCTGCATACGGTGCTCGAGGGGGACGTCATGCAGGTTCATCCCACCGGCGGCTGCTTCGTAGTGGACGACGTCGAAACGGACCAGCGGCGATTTGACGCGAGAGAGATCATGACAACCGGCCCGATATTTGGCCCGAAGATGAAGGCGCCGTCAGCAGCGCCCGCCGAACGTGAACAGCGCGTTTTGAAAGCGATGGGGTTGGAACCCGCCTGTTTCCAGAAGTTTAGGAAACTTACACAGGGCACGCGACGGCCGTTGATCGTTCGGCCGGACGAGTTTTCCGTCAAGCGCGATGCTGGCGGACTCCGGCTTCGTTTCACACTCCCCAGCGGAACCTACGCCACGACGCTGCTCAGAGAGTTCCAAAAAAATGAGTGACAGTGCGTTTCACGCCGAGTGGAGATGCTGAGCTGCGCGCCGAGTTCAACTCGGATCGATGGTTAGCCCGGATGAGTCAATTGCGAACGGCACGATGCGGTCATCGCAGGCGCTGCCGCGATGCTTCGCGATATGCAGCCCGCGTCCCATTTGGTTGCCGTTACGAACCTTGCCCATCAGAATGACCGTGTTGGCATTGGAAAGCACGTCGCCGCTCTCGATGGGCCTCGCCAGTAAGTCATCGAGCATGACTTCGTGTGACGTACACAGCAGCAGGCAGCCGACGTCGTTATGATCGTACGAGTGCTCGGCAACCTTCTGCTCGTACGCACGATATTGGACGCGGAACAGGTCGCGGGCCACCCAGTCGGCTTCCTTGCGTAGGATTTGATGGTAGACGTAGTCGAACATGTGGAACTGAAACGAATCGCTTGGCTTGTCGGTGGGCTCAATCCCGTCGATCACGCACCGCCGCACGCCGTGAACGAAATTGCCGTACAGAAACCCGATCGCCACTTGAAGCTTCTTGGCCAGTTCGGCCTTCCATTCCCGCCAATCGTCGGTTTCTAAGTCGCTGATCGTGACGCGGCGCCCGCTCCGGCGGAACAGGTGGATGTAGTCGCGCCGGCTCGCCGCACGGTTCCAGACGTCTTCGGGCGGGTGATTCTCGGACGTCGATTGCTCGGTCAGGCTCCATTCGAATAGCCGCTCGGCGTAATCGCGATGATTCTGCGAATCACCGCGCGTCGTCATGTCGAAGATGACGCCCGTTTCTCCCTCAGCGCGCGCGCCCTGATGCGCAAAGGTGAGCCCCAACTGCGTCTTGCCGATTCCCGTCGCACCGACCACCACCGTTAACGTACCGGGAATCAGTCCCCCGCCGAGCAGCGCATCGAGTTCGGCAATTCCCGTTTCCAGTCGCGGTGTGTCGGGCATGGGCAATCAGACCACAACTGAAGAAGGCGGTAAAAGGCGCGAGTTGAGCGTGGGTTCAGATCGTCAACCAACGGTCGCGCGAGGCAACCGTCCACTCGTCGACGAGGTTGCCTTCTGAGATCACCCAGACTTGCTTGTGCAGGGCGGTCGTCGGGCAGATGTGAATGGGAATGGCCAGCAGTTCATCGCCCGGCTCGAACTCAGTGGCGCGGGGCGTTTCGAGCACCAGATGTTCCTCGTTTTGAAGCACTTGGTTCGCCTCGGGCAGATCGGGGAACGTGAGCCGTTTGCCGACGGGAGGATCGGACGCGGCGGCCTTATATCCCAAATCGAGAGTGAGACGGTCGGCGGTCGGCCGGCTGACGACCCGCGTCAGTAAAAGTGCCGCCGGCGTGAAATCGAGGTCAGAGAACCGGGCTCCGTAACCGGCGTCGTTAAAGATGCAGGTGCCCGGGCTGAGCTCGATCGTCGGATCGTCCTTTTCAGCGTAAACGGGAAACGAAGCGGTTCCACCGGTCACCATGCGTGGCACCGGCCAACCGGCCGCCAGCAGATCATCTCGCAGCGCGATGACGTCTTTCCATTCCTTGTTCACCGCCTCTCGACGTTCATCGCGCGATTCTTGATGTTGCTGCCCGTCGTACACGTGGAACCCGCCCGGGGTGAGCCCGTCGGTTTCGACGATTTGTTGATAAAGGTCCTTCGCGGCCGGCCCCGCCGTGATGCCGGTGCGATGCTGTCCCGTATCGATGTCGAGCAGCACGTCGATCGTCTGCCCGGCACTCGTCATCGCTTGGCCCAACTGTTCGATTGGCCGAGCATGGTCGGCCGTGACCGAAAACGTGACATCAGGATATTTCTCGACGAACTTGACGGCTCGTGACACGTTGGGGCCCACAATGCTGTATGCCAGAAAAACGTCCTTCACGCCCACGTCGGCCAGCATCTCGGCTTCGGCAAACGTCGCGCATTTGTGCTTCGTGATTCCGCTATCGAGTTGCAGTTGGATGATTTCCCGCATCTTGTGCGTCTTACAATGCGGCCGGAGCCGAGCGGGGTCACCGGCAATCGCGACGATCTTTTTGAGATTTTCGTCGACAATCTCGCGAAACAGGACCAGCGCGGGCGAAATGATCCGACTTGTATCGGAAATCTGGTAGTGGGCGTCCATGGAATTGCTCGTTTGTCTATTTCACTATGAAAAACCGCAGGGCGCTGCGAGGGTCGTGAACCACGCCATGCATGTGATGATCATCCATTTGGCGTCAGATTAATGTGACGCACCTCACGCACGGGCGTGCTGTTTGTCGAAGAACACGTTTTCTGCCGTCTTATACAACAGCCACGCCTTATCGTCTTCCGACAGGAAATCGAGACCGCTCTTGATCAGGTCGATCGACGCGGCGTATGTGTTGTCGTCGCCGAGTTGGAATGGGCAGTCGGTGGCCCACATGAGCCGGCTGGCGCCGAAGGCGTTGTACACGTCGCGAATGAGCGGGGCCAAGTCGTGATACGGCTTTTTCTTCTTGCCCAGCGCGTAAAACGCGGAAATCTTGACGGTCACGTTCTTGTGCCGAGCCATGTCGCACAGCGCCTTGACATCTTTGGGATCGACTGTGCCCGTCACACCAATGCGGCAGATGTGGTCAATCACGACCGGCGTGTCGGGAAAGTCCCGGCACATTTGATCGAGTGCGGGAAGGGCGTCGGCGTCGATCAGGCAGCACATCGCCAAGTTCTCTTCGGCACCCGTTTTGAACATGGCGTGCATGCCCTCTGAGCCCAGCCAATCGTCGATCGCGCGGTCCTTCGGGTAGATGCGGAAGCCTCGTACGCCCTGCTTTTTCAATCGCTTCATGGTGTGATTGGGACGCCGCGCCTTATGGTCGATCACTGCGACGCCGGAAAACATTCCCGGGTAGGCTTCGATCATGTCGAGCATGTAGCTGTTGTCGAATCCGTAAAACGACATTTGGATCAGCACGACGCGATTCACGCCGACCGGCTTCATCTCGGCTTGTAGTTCCTCGGCCGTGAAGCTGGGCGGTGACATGTTGGCGAGACGGAAGCCGGCCGCCAGCGGGTATTTTTGTGTGTTGGGCGTCCAGACGTGCGAATGGGCGTCGATGAAGTTCATGGTGTCGATCACTCCTCGGTTTTCAGAGTGGGTCGTTCTTGAGATGTGCCGTTACGTTGCTCGAATTCTCATCATAACAGGAAGCGATGTCATACCACGCCGAAATTGCGATTCCCTCCGAGCCTATCGACTTCGTTTGTAAAAATACTTGCGGACCAATTCTTCGGGCGGTGGCGGTGTGATGCGAGTGACGATGTAAACGGTGGCGAATGAAACGAACAGCCCGATAATGATCGGGTCAAAATCCATGAGACGGTAAGGTTCGAAGAAGGAACCGTTGGCGAAATGCCCGGCAACATACATCGAGAGATGCGCACCATACCCGGCCAGCATGCCCGCGAGACACCCTTGGCGATTGGCGCGGGGCCAATACAGTGCGAACACCATTGGGGCCAGAAAGCAGGACGCTAACCCGCTTCCCGTATACACGATGATGTCCTGTAGAAACGTCGCGGGGTTGACGGCACCTAACATGGCTCCCGTGCCGACAAGGAACGTGAAAAAATAGCTCAACAGTTTGACGGTCTTTTCCTGAGCTTGCGGGTTGATGTTCCGCTGATAGATGTCCCGGACCAAGGCCGAAGAAATCATCAGCAGGAAGCTATCGACGGTCGACATGACCGCTGCGAACGGCGCGGCAACCAACAAGCCGGCCAACCAGCCGATACCGACGTTCTCGGTGAGAAACACGGCCATGGCCGGCATGATGCGATCCGACTCGGCTTCCATGCCCGGCATGAGCACCCGCGCACAACAGAAGATCATTACGAGCGGAAAGTAAATCGCCGAGTAGTAGAGGGCCACCGTGAAAATGGAGCGGGTGAGTGTCTTCGAACTGTTGAACGCCATGAGCCGAACCATACTGCTGGGCTGGCCGGAACCCGATATGGCCCACATGAAAAAGAACGAAATCGACAGACTCAGCGGAAGAAATCCGTCGACGCCCTTTGCAGAAGGGCCGGGAGCCGTAACGAACGAACCCGCCTGTTCAGGCTTGGACCCGTATTCATAAGGATTCATGTCGGCGTGAGCGACGCGAATGTTGCTTTCTCTCTGCTTGTCAGCCAGGTCTTTTAACACCTTCTCGATGTCGGCGGCCGTGGTCAACTCGATGGCTTCGACGCCTTCGAGGGATTGCGTCCCCGCTTTGAACGTCGCCGGCTTCGACGTGCGGTACAGCTTCGGCAGCGGCGCGCCGTCAGTTTCCAGCGTCAGCCAGGTTCCCGAACGAACGTGCCGATCTTCGGTCGGAACGCCGTCGAGAGCGAGTGTCACCGTGCCCTTGTTGGGTGGCGTCATTTCCGCCATCTGCCGCGTCGCGTTCTCCATGCCGCCCACGGCATAGAGGGCCAGCGGCAGCATGATGAGCACGCCGACGACCATCACAATTCCCTGCATCACGTCGGTCCACACAACCGCGTGGAAACCACCGTACGTCGTGTAGACAATGACCGCGATGCCAAACGTGAACAGGCACAGCAAATACTCCGGGTCGACGGCGCTAAACATTTCGACGCCGCTGGTCCAACCACCCAGCACGACAGCCGTTTGGTGAAACATACCAACGTCGTCCAGTAGCGTCTTGAGAATCAGACTGCCTGCTTTGAACTGGGCGACGAGATTAAACGACATGAAAAAAACGATAAGCGTGACCGCCACTAATCCGATCGCCGTGCTGTGCAACCGGTCGCGGAGCACGTCGGGCACCGTGATCGCCTCAGAAATCCGCGCCACCTGATTGATACGTTTTCCCAGCAGTGCCATCGTCACCAACGGCACAACCATGTAACTGCCGATCCATAGAGCCAGCACCCAACCATGCGTGTAGATTTTTGAAGGAAATCCGGTAAAGCTTCCGCCCGAGGCGCTGGTCGCTGCGAAGGTCAGGGCAAACGCCCACACGCCGAGACTTCGGCTTCCCAGAAAGTATTCACTGAGAAAATTCTTGCTTTTGAGCAGCCGGTTCGACATCGCCGCCAAACCGAACACGGCGAGGATGTAGACGACGAACGTGAGCAGTGCTGCGTTCGATTGGCCCTGTGCGAACAGCACGGCGGCTTCACCGGTTTCGAAGATCATTGGCCGGCCCCCGTTGAACGATCGGCATCAGCGACACTCGATGCGGCGGTCTGTTCGTCGGCGTGATCTCCCTCGTCGGATTCGCCGAGATCGTCGTCCTTCATGTAGCAAAAGCAAAACCAGGTGGTGAACACGTCGGCAACGAGCCAGGGAACTGCGACGCCCCAGACGATCCAACTTGGAATACCCCACACCATCTCCAGGCTATCCGGGGTGACGCCGCTGACGTAACCGTGGCTGTAGCAGTAAGGAACCGACCACAACAGCGCAACCACCCAGACTAAGAAGACGATGATCGCTTCGCGACGCGCGTGGAGAAACGTCGGGTCGTATTCGGTAGCGGAGGAATCGTTAACCGCAGATGAGTTCATTGCACCGTCTCGTTGTTCGAGAAACGCTGACCCCGATTTGGGAAGTTCCGATTGTAATGCCGTCACTCGGACGTTGCAAAGACTCGCCTATGAATCTCCCGCCAGCACTTCGAACCCCGTGTTGTCGGTCGCCGGCGACGAATTGTTCGCTGCCGGCGCGAACAATGCAGCAGATACACGCGGCGCCGCACCGGCATGTCCAGAACGAGATGACGATTCTCGTCGTCGTGAGCGTGTCGTCCGTACGAATTGTGATTGCCGTCGGGCCATCATATAATCGGGTTGATGCTTTGATGATCAATGGCCCTGGGGCAGCGCGCGGGAATTTGTAATCGCACCTTCGATCGGTTTTGCCAAATGACGACCAAGAACACAGGACACCGGGTGGGCTTCATTGGAGCCGGGCGGATGGCAACGGCACTGGCCAAAGGGCTCTCGGCGTCGCGATTCACGTCACCGGATTTGATCTCGGCCGCCGATGTCAGCCCCGACGCTCTCGAGCGTTTTGCCGCCGAGACCGGCGCCCGCGGTGAGGCAAACATCGCCAACGTCGTCCACGAATGCGAAATCCTCATCTATGCAGTAAAGCCTCAGCATTTGCCGGAGGCACTCGATGAAACTCGACCGCACGTCACGCCCGATCAACTTGTCGTGTCGATCGCTGCCGGCGTACCGATTGCCGCTCTGCACCGCTCGTTGGGGGATAATCATCGCATTGTTCGAGTGATGCCGAACACGCCATGTCTGGTGGGCGCGGGAGCATCGGCGTTTGCGCTCGGCGCCGCGGCGACACAACAGGATGGCCAGTTGGTCCACCAGCTCTTATCGACGGTCGGCATTGCTTTCGAAGTTGCCGAACCTCTGCTCGACGCCGTAACGGGCCTATCGGGAAGCGGGCCTGCGTTTGTCTACCAGGTGATTGAAGCCCTCAGCGATGGCGGCGTGCGAGCCGGCTTGCCTCGTGAAATCGCCACGAAGCTCGCCGCTCAAACCGTGCTGGGGGCGGCGCAGATGGTACTCCAGACGGGACAACATCCCGGAGCGCTCAAGGACGAGGTCACCAGCCCGGGGGGAACGACCATCGCCGGACTGCACGCTCTGGAGAACGGCGGACTGCGAGGTTGCCTGATGGACGCGGTGCAAGCGGCAACCCGACGGTCTTGCGAACTCGGACAATCGTCATAGTCGCGCCACGCGCAGGCCTGCAAACCGTCATAAGGTTGCGCAATACAAGCCGGCAGCGTCAGATCGGAGCGCCCGCTCATTTGACATGACTTGCTCATGGGCTAGATTTCTACGTTGCTATTTTTCCGATGCTGCACCATTTACCGGGGTTCATGACACGCGGGCCGCTGGTTTGCCTCGCGTAGGATGCGATCTCATTGAAAACGAGGCCGACGACGCCAAAGGCAAACGTCGAGAGCGGAAACCAACCGCGACGCGTCGAACACCCAATCGAGCGCAGACATCGAATCACGATACCTTGATCGAGTGCATGCCATTCATTCGGACATGCTGACGGTTGCGGTCTCACATTTTCCGTACCGGGCCAGTTCAACAGAATGCTGCCGTCCGGCGTGACGTGTTCGTTTTTGTGATCATCAGAAAACAATGCAATCATCCCCCCATTGATACGGCAGCCCGGCATGTCTTCAGGACAAACGATTTCCGACGAGCTGATACTCCCCGACCTCCCAGTTCAGAACTGCCGTCGCGCCGATTCTTCCCGACTGCTCTTGGGTTTGATGGCGTTCTCAAAACGCATGGAAGCCCCGGACGAAGATCCCGATAGCTGCTTGGCCGGCGTGATCTCTCCCCGAGTCTTGAGAAGCCTCGTCTCGGCGTTACATTTCCGCGACGTCGCAACCGTTCGCCATTCTCGCCGAGTCGCCATGCTGGTCGTCGGTATGTCGCGATACCTTGGCTGGGAGCCTCAGCAACAGAAAGTTCTCGAGATTGCTGCGCTCCTGCACGATGTCGGCAAGATTGGTGTTCCCGATAACATTCTGTTCAAGCCCGGAAAACTGAGCCCCGATGAAGCGGAGTTAATGTCGTTGCACCGCAATATCGGCTGCGACGTACTTCAGGCGTGCAAAGTCGATGCCGAAGTCTTGAGTATCATCGGTCAATCCCACGGTTATTTGGGTGGAGACGACGACGGTTATCGCGCCGCCAACATCGGACGAACACACCAAGGCGCGAGAATCCTGTCCGTGGCCGACGCGTATGATTCACTCAACACCGACCAAGTCTATCGTGAAGGAAAGTCACACGACGAGATCATGAAGGTTCTCATGGACTCAGCCGGCACGCAGTTCGACGGAAACGTTGTCTGCGCCCTTTCGCGATGGATCGAAAGTGAAGGATCACCGTTAACAGACAATAAGATCGAGCTGACCAACAGCTCACCACAGCAGGGCCCGTCACAACCCGACGAGACGCTCGAGGCAACGTCGCTTGCGAACATTTTCTCCTACCTGTATGTGCTCGAAAGCCTGTATGACGGGTTTTATCTTGTCGATTCTGATATGCGTTTCGTCGTTTGGAACAGCGGCGTCGAGCAGATTGTCGGTCAGCCATCTGCCAAGATGCTCCAGCAAACCTGGTCGAACGAATCACTCGGATACGCCGATCAGTTCGACCAACACATGTCTGACGACGATTGCCCGTTGCGGCGCGCGATGATTGACGGTACGTCAGCGACGTCAATGGTTCGACTCGCTCGAAACGACGGCTCGTCAATCGAAGTCGAAATGCAGTCGGTCCCGCTGTTTGATGACAACGGACAGTTGCACGGCGTCGCGGAGATTTTTCGCGACCTATCACGTAGCGTCCGTCGTCCGAAGGAATTTCGCGAACTGAAAATGGCGGCCAGCCGCGACTCGCTGACATCTGTAGCCAACCGGGGAGAGCTTGAGACGCAGTTGGCGATGCTCGTGACGGCGCACTCGCAACAGACCTCGGCCGAACCGTTTAGTGTGATCTTCCTTGATATTGACCATTTCAAGTACATCAACGATACGTTCGGGCACACGGCCGGTGACGGTGTGCTGGTCGACGTTGCCAGGTTGTTGCAGAACGAAACGTATTCCGGCGAATTGATTGGCCGATACGGCGGCGAAGAATTTGTCGTCCTCTGCCCGGCCACCAACTTGGAACAGGCGGTGGCTCGCGCCGAACGCCTGCGCATTGCCTTACCGCGCGCCGAGTTCGTTGGACTGGAAGACCATCGAATTACGGCATCGTTCGGTGTCACGCACGTCGAAGCTGGCGACTCGGTTGAGAGTATTTTACGACGTGCTGACAAAGCCCTCTATCAAGCTAAGGATGCAGGGCGAAACAGGACGTCATCGCTGACGAATGACGAATGGCTCAGCGGAACGCCGGCAGACGATGACACCCCAGATGACCACTCCGACCCATTCACATACAACGGCACGTTCATGGCGTGCGTCGCCGCCGACATGATTGTCTACAAGCTGGGCGGTTTTGTAGACGACCACAACGCCAAACTGCTGGAAGTAAACGCGAAACGAGCCATCATTCGAGTCGGCAGCCGCGGGCTCTTCCGAAACTGGGGAAAGACCGACGAACGGCAGCCGATTGAGCTTGTCGTCGCGTTCGGTGACGAAGAAACATCGCTTCCCGGCATACGGCGCAGTCCGTCCCGTCAGATTACGGTCCTCGTCGAAATCCGGCCATTGGGAAAGATCGCCGACGCGGACATCTTCCAATCACGCGCACGAAACGTGATGACAAGGCTTCGCTCCTACTTCGTCGTCGGATAGCGCCCCAATCGAACCTGCCCACGATCGGGCGACTTTGTCGGTTGCGCCAGTTATAGCAGTCGGCAATCGGACCTTGTGCCACCCGCTGGGAAGATGCGGCTCGCCGGTCCGTCATATCCGTCAAATTGCGGAAAACCATAGATCGGCGAATTCGCACTGTCCGATGTTATTGCCGGAGCGGCGCAACAGGTTGGTGGGTGCCTGACGGATCGATCCACGCGGTTGGGAAACGCAATGGGCAAACTGCTTGGTATCGCCGTCGTCGCAGCACTCTCGCAGACTGGGTGCTCGATTCTCAAAGAGCTTACGCCCGGCAATGCCGTTTCGTGCGTGCGATCTTGCGAACATGAATGCGATGATTGTCCATCGTGCGACGGCTGCCCAGCGGGCACGAATTGCGAACCAAAACGAAGTTGCGCGCATGGCCACTACGGGCGCGCGATCGATGACTGGCTGACCGGCAAACGAGCCAAGAAATGTGCGAAGAGATCACTGCAAGCGATTGAATGTCGTCCGACGCGCCATTTCAAAGCGGGTTTCGTCAAGGCGTACGTCGACGTCGCAATGGGGAAACGTGGAACGCTGCCGGTCATTCCACCGCGAAAATACTGGGCAACCTATTACCGCGCCCCCGCCGGAACGTCCCATGCACACCAATGGTTCGACGGTTATCGCAGCGGAGCAGAACACGCATACACAGATGGTCTGCCCCAATGGAAATACATCGCGACGACGTACTCAGGTTCGCACCGGATCGACAACACTCAAACCGATCCCTTGTACATGACGACTGGCGGTCACAACTCAGAATGATCATGAATAAATACCGTTGGAGATGTTGTTTGGCACGCCGGGAGCGGATTCAACAACGCCGTCCCCTCGGAATTGATGCCCCGGATTCTTCGGTATTTGCCTTTTTCGCAGGACGAGAAACGGACCGCCACAAGCCATTCGCCCCACGAAACCTGAGACACGGATGTCGACGCGCGTAAGACAATCGCCACGAGTTCTTCCCGTCAACGCGGTGGCCGGCGCGCGGTCGTCGAGGCATTGCGCCGCGAAAGGCCCGCGAACGTCGCAATGGTTTCTTGTTTGCTTGCTAAGCTTGGTGCCGTTTTGGGCTGGATGTGCTGCATGCCGGCCGCTGCATGGATTACCGGTTCGCTACCTTCCCGAAGAACTCAAGTCGACGAGCCGTTCGGAAAAGAAAACAATCGACCTGTCGCTCCTCAGACAGACACCACAAGCTGACCACCTAATCGATTCCGGAGATGTTCTGGCGATCTACATCGAAGGCGTTCTCGGTCGACGCGAAGAAATTCCGCCCGTGTTTGTTCCTGCGCGCGACGATACGATGGGCGCACCATCGCTCGGCTACCCGATTCCGGTACGTAGCGACGGAACGATCTCGCTCCCGCTAAACGAACCCATTCGTGTGCGCGGCATGACCATCCAGCAAGCCGAACACACCATCCGCGAAGCTTATGTGAACGAAAAAGAAATCCTCAAGCCAGGACGCGAGAGGATCTTCGTAAGTCTCCAACGGCCGCGATCGTACCGGGTGCTTGTCATTCGCCAAGAAGCTGGTGGCGAAGCGGTACTCAACGGGGGCGGCGGGCAAGGACAATACAACCCCGGAACTGCAAAACGGGGCTCCGGACGGCTCGTCACGTTGCCCGCCTACAAGAACGACGTGCTCCACGCACTCGCCGAAACAGGAGGATTGCCGGGCCTTGATGCTGAAAACACGATCTACGTCATTCGCCGCAAACCATCAACGACAACTGCGCCGGCCTATGTCCCCGAACCACAACTCGGCCGCCCACCAGAACTCATCCCTCCCTCACCACCCTTCGGCGTATCGTCGAAATCCTCAAGCGGCGTCAATTCGCCGAGCGACGTCCATCTGGCTTCGGCCACCCAACCGAATCGCATCGGCCATGTCGGCGCGACACCAACTCGGCAATTCGATGCACGCCGCCCACCGAGGGCCACGCAGCCGGCACCGGGAATCCACGTCTCATCGCAACCAGCCGGCGGCTCCTACCGCACTCAGGCCATGGCTTACACGAACATAACGGGGGCATCTTACCGCGCCGCCCATACCGCCAACATCGCTCCGCAATCGTCTTCAGCGGGTTGGTCGAACGTCCCGCACGTGCCAAACCGATCGCCAGACATTGCGCACGATGCAACATCCGCTCCCGCTCCCTACGCGTCCGATACGTCGACGGCCTGGTCTGATTCCCGAACAATGGGCGAGTCGCAACCCATTCCCGAAACCGATGGAACATGGAGCGATTCGCTCGCTGGTGCAACATTCGGCATAAATCAGTCGACGATCGACGACAACCACATCATCAAAATCCCCATCAGGCTCGGTCCGGGGGACATCCCGCAGTTCGGCGAACAGGACGTCGTCCTGCTCGATGGAGACATCGTATTCATTGAATCGCGGGAAACCGAAGTCTTTTACTCGGGCGGGTTACTCGGCGGTGGGCAGTACACGCTCCCAAGAGACTATGACCTCGACGTCCTCGGAGCCGTTGCCATCGCTGAAAGTCAACAATCGAACCAGCGTTCGGGGCGACAGGTCGGCGGAGTCTCTGCCCTAAACGGTGACGTGACAGTCAGCGCCAGTCGCGTCGTTATCATTCGACAACTGCCCAACGGCACTCAATTTCCTATCGAAGTCGACCTGTACGAGACCCTTCGCAATCCCGAGGAGCGGATCATCATCCAACCGGGTGACTACGTCCTGTTGCAATACACGAAGACCGAGGCGTGTGCAGCGTTCGTCGAACGCCATCTCATCGAAGGCGCCCTATTCGGCATCGCGGCTGCCCAATTCAACAACAACGGTAGGAATTAGCTGGGCCAGGACTCATTGGACCGAGATCCGTAAGGCGGCGACGCGTTCCGGTATCTTCTCGTCGTCCCGCATCAATTTGCGATGCCCGAATTTCGTCTGACGCCATCTGGTTGCTGCGATTTTTGCCTCAAGATCGCGGCCCATTTCGTCCAACGTGCTCGCTCGCTACAATGCGTTACGTGGCATGTTTCAACCGCGTCGCTCCGGCTGTTGCGCCCATCGAGTTCATTCGTGGCCCAATTCTGCTGGCCCCGCACACTCGGCGGGTTACAACCATTTGAGAGCGAACTTTCAAAACGTTTATGCATAACGATCGGACAAAGACGTTCCTTTGAGGCAGACCCCCGTGAGCCGAGATAATGACCTCGCGTTGATGCGTGAATTCACCGACCAGGACGGTCTGATCAAACACATGTTGGCCGTGGAAGCCGCCGTGCGCGCTTATGCGAAACAATTCGGCGAAGATGAACACAAATGGGCGACTGTGGGATTGCTGCACGACTTCGATTACCAGCGTTGGCCCGATCCACCAAATCACCCACTCAAAGGATCGGAAATCTTGGCCGAGCGCGGATATCCAGAAGATGTCATCTACGCCATCAAGAGCCATGCCGACTACCTGACCGACTGTCCGCGCGTCTCCCGACTGGACAAGACTCTCTACGCCTGCGACGAGCTGTGCGGGTTTATTACCGCCTGCGCGCTCGTGCGCCCGGGTAGACTGGAAGGCCTGAAGGCGAAGAGCGTGCGTAAAAAGATGAAGCAAGCCTCATTCGCCGCTGCAGTCAACCGGGACGATATCGTCAACGGCGCTATGGACCTGGGTGTGGAGCTGAATGAACATATCGATTTCTGTATCGCGGCCATGCAATCGGTCGCCGACGAACTCGGTTTGACGGCTCAGCCAGACGAATGAACCGTGCTCGTGTCGGCACATCCCGATGCTGCAACTCACAGCATCCGAAACGGAATCCATGTGTCATCCGTTTCAACAAACGACGAACAACAACGTGAACCGTTCCACCGACGAAGTGAGCAAGGGGCCGCTGGACGATGCAACTCAAAGGTCGTAGCTACGAGAACGGCGAGCCGGTCTGCGTGACGACGGAAGGCGAGCACATCGTCTCGGTTGATCCGTACTGGCCCGAAGGCCCTTTGGATGAATGTCCGTATATCGCGCCGGCACTGTTTGATTTGCAGATCAACGGTCATGGTGGCACGTGGTTCGGCCAAGAAGAGCTCAGCTGCGACGACGTGATTCGCGTTCTCGAACCACATTACCGACTGGGCATCACCAGAATCTGCCCGACGTTGATTACGAGTTCGTACGAGGCGCTGGCCAGCGGTTTTGCCGCAATACGGGAAGCCCGAGAACAGCAAAAGTGGGCGCAGCAGATGGTGCCCGGCTGTCATCTTGAAGGCCCCTACATTTCCAAGGAGGACGGTCCGCGAGGTGCTCACCCCCTCGAGCATGTGCGGCCCGCCGACTGGGACGAATTCGAAAAACTACAAGCGATTTCCGGCGGGTTGATCCGGCTGGTCACATTAGCCGCCGAAAGTGAGGGAGCCATCGAGTTCATCCGCAGCGCCGTCAAGTCGGGCGTGGTGATTTCCATCGGCCATACCGCAGCAACGCCGGAACAAGTGACCGCTGCTGTCGATGCGGGTGCGCGTCTGAGCACCCACTTAGGAAACGGAGCACATGGAACAATCCGTCGCCATCCGAACTATATTTGGGAGCAACTCGGCGACGAGCGGCTCATGGCAAGTATCATCACGGACGGCCATCACTTACCAGCGAGTTTTGTGCGCACGGTCATCGGCAACAAAGGGCCTCTGGGAACGATCATCACCTGCGATGCCGCCGGTCTGGCCGGCTGTGCTCCGGGAACGTACACGCATGGCTCGATAGAAGTGGAAGTCCTCCCGTCGGGAAAAATTGTCATCGCAGGACAGAAACAATTGCTGGCGGGTTCGAGCCTGGGAACAGACACGTGTGTCGCGACGGCGATCGACTATGCCGGCGTCAGGCTCAGCGAGGCGCTGGATATGGCCGGACGCAACCCCGCGCGGCTGCTGAATTTTGAGGAAATTCGGCTGCGCCGGAATTCGAGAGCCGACTTGATTCTTTTCGACTACGTCGGCCCCGGGACTGCGCTGAAGATCAAGGCGACGCTCGCCAGCGGCGAGGTTCGATTTGGTGAAATTTGACCGGGGAAACGGGCTGAACCCGTTTTTGGGGCGACAATCTGCGAACATTCGGTGCCTGAAATGAGAAACAAACGGGTTCTAGCACATCGTACGTGGCGAAACCCCATTTGGCCGCCGGATGAAAATGTATCGACTTGAATGGACTCCAATCCGTGGTAGGATCGGATGAACAGGGGCCAGCGTGCGCAGCTTGTTGAGCCGACGCATCTTCTATCATCATTTGTTTTTTCTGCTTCGCTATCGACGGCGGTCGAAGATCTGCCTGTTTGCGACCGCTAATGCACAATGGACTCTTAATGACGAATATGACGCTGGACGAGCTGGCTAGGCTCGCAGTCCGCCTTCGCCTCGTCGAGCCCTGGCAGCTCGACGAGTGCCTGAGCCGATTGGGTTCCGCCCATCACGACGCGACCGGTCTGTTGCGGATGATGGAAAGCAAGAACCTGCTCACATCCTACCAGGTCAGTCGGATCGAACGTGGCGAGACGGACGGACTACTTCTGGGCGATTACAAGCTGATGTATCGCAATGCCTCGGGAAGCTTTGCGCGAGTCTTTCGCGCGTGCTCCGTGACCGACAACCGAATGGTCGGCCTAAAGGTGCTGCGAAACCGCTGGGCAAAAACACCCTTGATGGTGACCCAGTTTCATCGCGAGGCCGAG